>Ga0308160_10000292_pt1 | contig 112771 bp, 68 predicted proteins | sample PhyFR1_FD_201036 | JGI IMG/M metagenome (GOLD analysis project Ga0308160, IMG submission 201036) | Phyllosphere microbial communities from UC Gill Tract Community Farm, Albany, California, United States - DLSLF.R1 | ecosystem: Host-associated > Plants > Phyllosphere > Unclassified | place...
CTAAACCAAAACTCTGGTAATAATCAGGTGCGGGGCGGTGTGCAAATTCAATATTCCAGCGGTTCATCAACAGTTGTCTGTTTTCGATCGGGCCGATGGTTTTTTTCCACTGATAACGGTTGGCCAGATCGGTGCCTTCTACAATACAGCCACCGGGGAAACGGATAAAACCGGGTTTCATATCGGCCAGTAACTGTACCATATCGGCCCTTAATCCCTGTGGGCGGTTTTTCCAGGTGTCGCCTGGGAACAGCGAAATCATATCCAGATCAATATTGCCATTTCCCTGAAACACAATCGAAAATCTGGCTTTTGGATCGGTTTCTGTCGCGGTGAAACTTGCCGACTGTTTTTTCCAGTCGCTTCCCGTTTGACCGGGTATTAAACTTCCCTGTCCGATAACTTTATTGTTCGCATCTTTTAGCAATAGCACGAGTTTAACCCCCGGAGTTGATTGACGGTACATTACAGAAAAATCGTAACGCAGGCCCTTTTTTATGCCCATGCCTTTAAAACCTTCGTTTACGAGCTCAAAGTCGTCGCTTTGTTTTTTTACCTGTAAATATCGTGGGTTGGCGGTGTTCACCTCTTTCCGGTTCACCACCAATATTTCGCCTTCCTGTGGTTTTTTGGGTTGGAAAGTCCAGCCCATCAGCGGTTTTGCAAATTCGAAAGAGCGGTTTTTGATCAGTTCGGCGTAAATGCCACCATCGGCACCGAAGTTGATGTCCTCAAAAAAAACGCCCCACATGTTAGGCTGTACCTTGGCAATGGAATGGTCTGTTTTAACTTTGATCACTTTTGCGGTTTGTGCCTGTACTTCGGAAGTGTACCCGATTGCAATTGCTGCATACGCCAGGCATGCCGAAAACACACTTTTTACAGGATAATTTAATTTCATACGATTTAATTTGTAAGGGTATATAGCATAATAAATATCGTCACAACATTTGTTCTTTTAGCTGGGGGTAGTTTTATTATATTTTATAGACATACAAATCTCAATTTAATACTCTGTAGACTCCATTTTCTGAGCATGAAAATCCAGTTTATACTTTCATAACTCACCGTTTCTGTCCCTGTGACAAAAAAATATAATTTGGCAATAGTCATGATTGTGGGTTAGTGGACTATAATAACTTGGTAAAAAGATCTCTCCATTTCGCTGCGCTACAGTCGAGATGACGACCATCTTTTTGAAATCTGTCAATGCTAGCCTCATTTCGACCGCAGCAGAGAAATCTTTTAAATTTGATTTCTAACGATACTTCAAAACGATTCACCTACTTTATCTATATGTCATTTATATTGATTTTTATCCAATAAATTATCCCTCTCCGTAGGAGTCCTTTGGACAGGATGACCTCTTTAAGATTTACCTCTTAACTTAACGACATGGGGGTAATGTGTATAGCTTATTGACATAAATACCAATTGATATACTCGGTGAATTAAAAAAAGAGCGAACAGAGGAAAAGCCGTGTTAACATAAACCACGGCTTTTCCTACTACTTGTGTACTTCGGATAAGATCCGATTAAAATTTAATAGAAATCCTTTCGCCTTTATATTCGACCGATCTGGCATTTTTTGTTTTGGCGCCGGTTTTATCAGCGTTCAAAGCGATAAGTTCAACATTGAAGTTTCTCTTTGCCAACATTCCGGTATAACTTCCTTTTCGATCGGAAATATTTAATGTCCTTGATTTTTGATCCCATTTCAACACAATGGTAGTATAAGCCCCTTTTTCATAGTTATAATTATCATTTTCATCCTCATAAAGTGTAAAATTTCCATTTGCACCTTCATAAACCCGAATATCAAGATTCTCCCATTTTTTCTCAGTAGAATACTGCACATCAGGACCGAATGGAATGATAGCACCAGCCTTCACATATAATGGAATGATGTCAACAGGAGCATCTGTTTCAACCGTCTGCCCTCCTACGCTATACTCATTCGTCCAAAAGTTATACCAGCCACTTCCTTTAGGTAAATAAACCGGAGATTTCCTTACCTGATATTTTGTTACCGGCGTAACCAGGATGGAGCGGCCAAACATATATTCAGCGCCGATCTCATGCGTACGCTGATCGGCGACAAAATCCATAATCAATGGGCGCATAAAGGTTCCGTTATTTTCGCTTACATCCCATGATGTACCATATATGTAAGGCAACAACTTATAACGGAGTTTTATGGATTTCTCCTGGGCATCAAAACACCATGAACCACGTTCACCGAAATTCCAGATCTCCCGTGGCAGGTCGGTTCCATGAGACCGCATCATTGGACTGAAAGCCCCAAATTGCATCCAGCGGACATATAATTCTTGAAATTCAGGATTTTTATTCCCACCATTATCTCGCCAGCGCCCGGCAAAAAAACCACCGATATCGCTATTCCAGTTAGGTATTCCCATCAAGGTATAGTTTAAAGCTGCCGGCACCTGCTTTTGAAGCATCTCCCAGCTCGATGTAACATCTCCGCTCCAGGTGTTGGATCCAAAACGCTGTTGGCCGATGAAGCCCGATCTGGTAAGGATCACCACACGCTTGTCATGATTTGAAGCGCGCTGATTACTTGCAATCCCTTTGTTGTGCATCAAACTGAACCCGTTTTTTACACTTCTGTAGCTGCCTAAATGGGTAGGGAGGTCAAAATCAGATTCTTTAACGTTTATGTGATCAGGTTCTGTTGAATCAAGCCACCAACCATCGTTACCAATATAGCTGAATATTCCTTTATTGAGGTATTTCCAATAGATATCAAGTGCTTTTGGATTGAATACATCATAAGGTCTTGCGCCACTTTTCGGGGGCCAGGTATCAAAATTGATGATCATATTCTTACTGTCGAACTCCTTGCGCTGAGGTGTTTTCGGACCAAAGCCCGGCCATGTTACAATCAGGAGCTTCGCATTCAAACTATGAATCTCATCAACCCATTTTTTTGGATCCGGGAAATGGTCTTTATCAAAGGTTTGTGAATTCCAGGCGCTATCCGTTTTATTATATTCCGGCCAATAGCGCCAATCCTGAATGATTACATCTAGTGGAACTTTCAGGTCACGGTACTTTTTAACCACATTCAGACTTTCATCCTGTGTATGATAACGTTCCTTGCTCTGAAAGAATCCATAAGCCCATAGCGGAAGCATTGGGGCTTTACCGGTTAGTCCACGCAGTTCTGAGATTACCCCATCCGTATTGGCACCAAACATGAAATAATAATCAGCACAGTGACCCAGGCTTTCAAAAGATAGTTCCTCTGGTTTATCCTCAAACTTAGAAATCGAGTAATTGTCCCAGAATACCGCATAGCCCTTTACAGAAAGAAAATATGGCGAATAAGTTGACATATTTTCATTTTTCATCAGATGTGAGGAATTGCGCCGGTTAAATTTATTATCCATGATCTGACCTACACCATATATGGCTTCATCTTTATCCAGCGAAAAAGCATTCCTGACCTTGAATGATGGGGTTCCGGCATCATTTACAGGCGAAAACTGTGTGCCTCCGTCTTTGTCCTGCAGGAGTTCTTTACCCGAAGCATCGTAGAAATAAACTCCTCCAGTTTCTACATTTACCTCTACCTGAATTTTACTACTTTTTACTACCAGATTCTGCCCTTTTTTTGCATACCTGACAGCTACTTTACTTGGTGCCGCTACAACTGAAAGACTGGTTTTAAGATAAGGTTTGCCAATGGGTGTTTTGTAAACCCTTACCGTATTTTCTGTATAGAACTCAACTGAGATATCCATTTGCCGGGCTGCAAACTTTAGCCCTTGTGTAGTCTTTTGTATGGATTGTGCCCATCCGTTCATGGTCAGCAAAAATGCAAAAAGCATAAACACACCGCCGGCTTTGTTGTAAAATTTCATAAGCATCATAAAGTTTTTATTTGATCATAGCAAACATACTGCTGAGCTGTGATGTTAAGACAACAACCATGTTGCAAAAAGTATCAATGGCGTTGATTTTTCACCTTGCGGGCATACTCTGAAGGCCTGCAGCCATACTGTTCAAAAAAACATTTACCCAGGTAGCTTGAGCTGCTGAATCCCACCCTTTCAGTAATCTCTGAAATATTGAGTTTACCTTCTAAAATTAATTGCGCCGCTTTTTCCAGGCGAACATTGCGGATGAACAGTGATGGCGATTTATCAAGGAGTGTAATAAGTTTTCGGTAAAGTCCGGTACGGTCCATATTAAGATCACGGCTGAGCTGCTCTACTGAATAATCTGTAACCTCAATATTCATTTCTACGAGTTTCATCGCCCTTTCTAAAAATTCAGATTCGGCCTGGTTGAGGCCGGTTTTGGATTCTGAAGCATCGCTATGCTCCTCAACTGCTGCAGGGAGGTTTTCTTTTTCTGCGAGAAGAACATTCTGCTGATCAATTAAGTTACGGATCCTGAGCAATAAAAGCTCTTCCCGATGCGTGCGTTCCAGTGATTTTCTGGTGTGAGAAATATAAGCAAATATGGCTGCTGATATCAAGACAGAGGCCAATACTCCGAAACAGATAATTGCAGGCAAAGTCTGCCACCAGGGAGCATTAATAGTGAGATCAATTTCAGAAATTGGCCCATTCCATTCTTTATTGTTGTTAGCTGCCATCACTCTTAGCTTATAATTACCGTGAGGCAGATTGGTATACGAGATTTCGAGAACACCATGCCCGTTTACGCCATCTTCCCTGTGGCTGAAGGTTTCACGCCAGGACTTGTCTATCCCCATCAACTGATATCGATAAAAGGTTTGGGGTGGATTCTGATAGTTAAGCGCTGAAAACTGAAAAGTGAGAAAGTTTTGATCATAATCAAGCTGTATCTGCTTAGCATAGGGCGCACTATTGATTAAAATTACACGATCACCGTAACTTTTGCCCGGCTCAACCTTTTCTCCCCTTAAGAACAGATTAGTAAAAACAGGCTTAAACGGCAGCTTACGTTGCAAAAGGCGACTGGGCTTCAAAATGCTAAATCCATTTATTCCTCCAAAATAAAGGTCACCGCTCAAACTTTCGTAAACGGCCTGATTTGTATATTCACCGTCTAATGTGCCAGCATTTGAATCGAAACTGGTAAAGTGAACATTTCCACTGCTTGAATCAATCTGAACCTTGTTGATTCCATAACTGGTGGTGATCCAGATGTTGTTATGGCGGTCTTGTAATATCGCCTGTATAAAATTGTTTGACAGCCCATCCTTAGTATAAAACACATGATGTTCTCCGGAAGGTTTAAATAATCTCAGCCCGTCTCCCGTTCCTATCCATTTCCAGCCTCTCGAATCAGTAAGTTCTGCAGTATGGTCTATGTTATAATCCATCAACGTTTGAGGATATTCCAATTTACGGCGTACTGGTGAGGGGATCGAAAAAACATCAACTTTCTCAAGTGCATTCCCATTACTTAAAGCGGTTTTGTAACGATAAAAGCCCGATTTACATTTCAGGTAAATGTTGCCCGATGCGTCCTCAGCAAATGTTTTCACAATGATATCGCCCAATAAGGCACCTGGAAAATACGATGCGCCGATATGCTTAAAAATATACCTTTCGGGATGATCGTAAAGGATTCCTTGATTTACGGTCCCCAGCCAGAATCCGCCCTGCTTATCATAAAGCAGTGTACTGATCTCTGTATTAAGTTTACTTCCGTCGGTTTTGTTTAGTAGCGGCCAATATCGTTTTTCACTGCTAAAACAATCAATTATCCAAATCCCCTTGGCGCAACTGATAGATGCTTTACCTTTTGCATCCACCACTAAGGTATTTAAGGTATATGCTGTCTCAAGGATTTTTCTCCAGGCCTGTTTTTGAAGATCAAAGAAAAAGAATCCGCCGTGGGTCCCATTTCTCAACTGATAAAAACCATTGCGCCCTTTGACCACCAGTGAAGTATTGCCAAACCTAGCGTAATGCGTATCAGGATATGCAGCTGCACTGTACAATTTACGTTTCGAACTCAGATCGTAACAGATTACCTTTCCTGTACTGTAGAAAAGATATAGCTTTTCTTCATCAGCGCTCACATCCTGCAGTCTCCCCTGATTCTGCGAGAGATCGAATTCTTGAGTATGATCACTTAGCACAAGTTTATCACCAATTAGCAACCACAGCCGTTGCTTTGTATCCATGAAGAAATTATCTATTGGCTTTGGAAAACCTATCTTTTTGAAATAGCCCGCTAAATCCTGTGTATACTTCTCCTTGCGCAGATCAACCCGCAAAAGTTCCTTATAGTCTTTTATCCAAAGTATGGAATCGCCACTCAGATAAATCCTGTAAAAACCATCGTATGTTTTTAATGGATATTTTCGCTGCGAATCCCGGTGAATATACTTAAACCCCGCCCCATCATAGATATTGATATTACCGGTTGTTTTGAAAACCATCCGTCCGTCAGGTAACTGAAGCATGTAACGAACCTGGTTGTCACTCAGTCCGTTAAGAACATTAAGCGGTGTAAATACAAATTCTTGTGATTTTGCACAAGAGAACAAGAAAAGAAAGATGGGAATAAGGAAGATTGTTCGCTTCATTCTGGCTTCAGAGTTCTCATGAAATATCGGTGCAATTATGAACAGATTTAGTTGAAGATGAGGCTGCTACTTCAACACTGACAACAGCATCTTTTATTTACAGATTTGGTTACGCGAATTTCGCAAAATAATCGATTTAAGCAATCGATTGCGCAAAAATATTTTAGTTAACGCTACTCATGTCGAAATTGAACAAATAGTCTACCAATTAGCTTTTGGTTATCACAACCAACAGGCCATTACATTTCTAAGATATGCGAATCCCGAAGATGCCCTTAAAAAATCTGGACTTACTTAAACTTCCTGAACTTGGTTTGTATACCAAACCGCAGGGTATTGCGAAGTGGATTATAACCAGAACCCACCAGATACGAAAAATCAAGGGAAAGGCTGCTATAATGGACTCCAAGGCCAAGGGTAAGGTAAGAGGTATTTGCTTTTTCGGGGTGCTGGTACAAGTAACCAGCCCTGAGGTACAGCGTCTCTTTGAAGCTCATCTCTGCGCCCGTTGATATGCCAACCTCTTTCAATTCTTCGCGAAAGCCTCCGGGGGCGTCACTGAAAGAGCCTAAAATGCCCGATGGCACCGAACGGTCAGGATCCCTTCCCTTTACGATATTCCCATCCGGGCCGTAAACCGGCTGTGTTGGAGCCATCAGTTTATTAAAATCAAGCAATAAGGTAAGCTTGTTCTGCCCTTCGCCTATTTTAAGTGCAGATCCTATCTTCATATTGGCGGGGAGGAAGTAAGACTGGGCAGTGTTGCGGTAGGTCATTTTTGTGCCGATATTAGACAGGTTAAGGCCAAAGCTCAAAACTGCAGGAGTGCCTGCCAGCATTATGTCCGATTTCTGAAAAGCAGAAATATCTACAGCCAGGGCTTTTCCAGAGCCTCTGTTTCCATTAACTGTTCCTCCGCCAAAAAGGTTACTACTGATATACCGTACATTTCCGCCGAGAGCGAAATCCGGACCAAGCCTGAGCGAATAGCCAAGATCGAATGCAGCTTCACTGGGACTATAAACGCCGAGATTCTGAAAATTTTCGTCGCTGAAGTTAATATCACCCATAGAAAAATACCTAATGGATGCAGATACTGTATTCCGCTGATTCACCCTATAATACCCGCTAAGGTATGAAATACTCATATCAGGGGCCAGCTGCTTGAGCCAAGGGCTATAAGAGCAGGAGATACCGAAATCTCCCTCTGTGAGAAATGCCAACGCAGAAGTGTTCATAACAGTCGAATTGGCATCAGGATCAAGGGCAACGCCGGCATTTCCCATTGCTCCTGACCTTGGCTGTGGCGTAATCAACAGGAATGGTACCGCAGTGTAAATATTATTCCTCGCACTGGCATCTGTCTGGATACCGTTTATAGACTGCGCAGATACTGTTTGATGCAAAAGAATCAGAATTAATAAAGTCCACTTTTTTGTAGACACCTTGTTTGATCGTATTTTCATAGTGTTAGATATATAAATGTGGATCGATTGCACATTAAGTTTCGATGAGCGCTTATTATGGCTATAGGATTCTTTAGCAGATAAAAATCATCTTAACAGTTGGTTATGAGCATTTTACATCCTATTATTAATTGCTTTCTTTTCTAATTTTAAATAAACAGGCTTATCTCTGTCAGTCGAGATAACTCCATTTTTATATTCCAGTTCTGCTACCTGAATAACACTGCGCCGTGTCTCAACTTTATCTGCATATTTTTTTGCAGTTCTTCCAGGATGGGTGAAGTAATAAACAAAAGCCCGATCGCCCGAAACCACTACTTCAGCATGGCCGCCAATAGACTGGTCGTCTTTCCCTTTCCCAGGAAACTCCAGGATTCTTTCCGGTTGCTTTTTCCAGGTCGTTGCATCATCTGATGAATAAAAACCCATGCCTTTCCAGTGATCAATCAGCATCCAGTATTTTCCTTTCCATCTGAATACCTTTGGTCCTTCACCAGGTTCTGTATTCAGTTTTCCTTTCAGATCCCAGTTTTCAAGGTCTTTACTGTCTGCATAATAAATGCTTTTTGCATCTTTTTCGTTATTGTACCAAAGCCGCCATGTCCCGTTAGGCAACGGATAAACGGTAGCATCAATGACCATATCGCTAGCCAGTTTCAGGGTCGATTTATAGTCCCAGTTCAAAAGGTCTTTGCTCGTTAGGTGGACTATTTCACGAGGATGGGCCCAGTTGACGAAAACACCGGGAACATAGGTAAGGAACATGTGGTATAAACCCTTATATTCGAAAACATCTGGCGCCCAATGTGTATACTCGGCTGTTGGCCGGAATTTAATGTTAGCGGTATCGCGGTACTTCCAGCTTGCTCCACCATCTGTGGATTCTGCAATTCCGATCCGTGTTCCATGTACCCATTTAACACCACTCAAGCTCATATCTGTCGCCCTGCGGTTGGTATAAAACATAAACCATTTCTGTTCCTTCTTATTCCAGATAATAACAGGGTCAGCCGCTCCATCATAGACCGGATCGGTGAATAAAGGCTTATCTGCCAGTTTTCCTTTCGGCACCTGTCCAACTGCTGTACTAGAAATAAGCGATGCCAAAAGTATCAAGAACGTACTTTCTAATTTTATTTTTGCAATAAATCGCTTTATGTTATCCATTTTATGTGTGTTTATCTATCTGTAAAACAGGAAGGGCATCAATTAAAAACGCCCTTCCTGAACGGATATAAATTAAATCAAAGACTAATTGATAAGCACTTTGCCGGCATACTGTTTATTGAGAAGCAGAATATAAAGCCCCGCAGACACCTGTCGCTGTAACTGCACTTCTATATTGCCTGAATTGTTAACCGCAGATTTTGAGTAAACGGTGCGTCCGGTTAAATCTACTAGCTTCACTTCTACATCCTTCTTTAACAGGTTTGCAGTTGTGGTAATATTAAACCTGTTGTTTGTTACTGGGTTTGGATAAATTATGGTACTGCTGGCTAAATTAATGCTGGATTCTTTTGGTGCTGCAATAGCCAACTGGTTATTTGTACCGGTAGGCACTGTGCCATAAATCAATTCTCCCTTGTAGTAAACACACACATGGTTATTTTCAGCAAAACTGCCCGTCTGGTAAGAATGGTCGTTTAACTGGTTAAACGCTGACCAGTCTGACTTGGCAATCCGGTACTGAATGTTTCCTGTTCCACTTAAGGGATGCAGTTTGCCAGCACTCGAATCTACTTTCAGTTCCAGGTATGCACCACCATTAGTGCCTATTGATGGACTTATAGCCACAAACTGCCCCTGGATTTTAGACGCTCCCAAATTGGCATAGTCTGCCCAGAAGTTCAGGCTTGCTGCACTTTCAGGGGTAAAGAAATACCTGATGGAAATATCTTTGTAATCTACTGGAATATTGCCTGTGTTCTCTAGCTTTAAATAGGTGCTGATTGTGCTGCTTCCAGCACTTTTACCTTCTGTAAGTACTTTAAGGCTTTTGGTTTCGGTTATCAGCGCTGGCTCATCTCCCCAGATCAGGGTTCCGTTACGGTATAAAGTAATTTTGCTATTGTCAGTATAGGTAGAACCTGTACGATAAGAAAAGTCGTTATTTTCGGTTAAGTTTGCCCAGTTTGAGTTGGCAAGGCCCGATTCGATAATGCCCGAACTGCCTCCAGCGCTAAGTGTTCCTGCGGTAGCATCAAAACTGTATTCGATATAGCCATATGCATCGTTTCTTGGCTGAGGTAACGCAACATATTTGGTTTTAACCTTACTATTGCCCATCTGCGCATAATCTATCCAGGTATTAATGCCTGCAAAATTTTCTGCCGTAAGCCAGTACCTGGCTGTAAGCATGCTGTAACTGGTTGAAGTGGTATCCCCATTTACGATCTTTAGCTTTGGTTTGATTACATTGTTCGATTGCTGTCCGTTATCACCATCAGCCGATAAAACCTTTAAATTTAAAGGCAGTATAGTTAGGTTTTGAGTAATACTGGCAGCATTGAATGTTTCATTTCCGGGCTGACTGGCGGTAAATACTGTGGTTCCGGCTTTTAAGATGCGCGCCACTCCATTTATAACCGTAACCACACTCTCGTCAGAACTGCTAAAACTTACAGGAATACCAGAAGAAGCAGAAGCCTCAAGGGTAAAATCTGCATCGCCAAGAACTTTCGGAGCAATGGCAGCGAAGTTTATGGTCTGTACATTTTTAACGGTTAATACCTGTGATACAGGCGTTGCAGCCAGGTACTGTGCATTTCCGGCCTGTGAAGCTGTGATTGTTGTAGTACCCGCATTTAAAACATGCAGCTGTCCATTAACTACTGTAGCAACATTAGGGTCCGAGCTGCTATAGCTTACGGTTAAACCCGAGCTTGCTGTTGCGCCTGCATCAAAATCAGCATCACCAACCGTTTTTTGAGCCAGGGCGTTAAACGTGATGGTTTGACTAAGCACTGCGTTCAGCATCTTTATTTCCGTTGCCGTCAGTGCTTTGCTGTAGATCCTGAAATCATCAAGGGTTCCATTTAACATAGGGTCAGGCCATTGAGACTTGCCAAGATAGTTCAGGGTAGTATTTCCCAAACTAGAAGGCTTTAATGTCATCGCGTTGTTGCGCCCGACTTCCATCCCATTAATATACATAATAGCCTCATTACCTGATTGCGTTACGGCAATATGTGTCCATACACCCGTTGCAATGGCAATATTACTGTTTAAAATCAGCTCTGCACCACCGGCTTTAATGGCATAACGAGGGTTCCCGGCGCTGCTTTTCGGTGTAAGGAACATATAATTCGTAGTTCCTGTACCAAAGTCAAAAATACGTGCCCAGTTAGATGTACCATCCATTTTAACCCAGGTGGAAATAGTAAAATCATTTAAGGTGCTTACTACAGATGTAGGAAGTGTCGCATAACCATTGGCCGTGCCATCAAAACGAAGTCCATTGTTAATCTTTCCCGCAGTCCAGGTTGCTGCGGTTTTCAGTGTACCTGTACGGCTACCCCAAACATCTGTAGCTGTTATGCCATTGGCTTCGTCAAAAGGCCAGTAACTGTATTTACTTACAAATGGCTTTGCACTGATCTCTGCACTGTTGGAATTTTCAATTATACCATCTATTGTTGCAATTGTATAATAATAGGTAACACCATTGGTTAAACCTGCATTAAGATATTCTGAACCCTTTATGGTTGCAACGGTTGTATAAGGGCCACCAGGTGTTTCAGAACGTTTGATGCGGTACGAATAATTAGCGTTTATAACCGAGTCCCATTGAAGAATGACTTGAGTGTCACCAGGGGCAGCGATCAAGCCACCTACAATATTGCTTAAAATCTTTAAAGAAAGAGCGGCTGTATCTGCTCCCGTACCGTTTAAAGCGGTTAAAGTAACTGGAAAAAGCCCAAATTCGGTCGGCATTCCAGATATTACACCTGTAGTGGCATTTACACTCAACCCGGCAGGAAGACCAGTAGCATTAAAGCTGGTCGGTGATTTGATAGCTGTAATTGTATAAGAAAAATTCTTGCCAATGATTGCGGTATCAATTAATGCACTGGTGATGGTTACGCCTATAGTACGATCGTCAAGCAATACCACGTCATTACCAGTTCCACCTCTGTACGTAATACGAAAATTGTAACCGCCTGCCGAAATAAGAGATAATTCAGGCAGATCTTTGAAAGTACCATTTATAGGTAAGGTTCCGGTATTGTTAACGATGGTATACGAAGTTCCAGAAGGAAGTACTCCCGCAATCGGAATTAACACAAGTTTCGGACTGTTTAACAAAATAACACTTGTTGCTGTAATTTTATCGCCAGTGCCATTTCCCAGGTTAATTTCTGCAGTGCAAGTGGCATCAGCCTTCATGGTAAGTGCTCCTACTTTAAACGTACCGATCGCTGACGCTCCAGGTTCCAATATCGCACCTGGTCCGCTTCCGGTTCCAATGGTAGCCGATGATTGAATTACTCCCGTGCCTGCCAAAGTACCTTCTTGTACAATTATCGGGCTGTTGAAAACTCCACTGGCTGCATCATTAGCTATTAATAGTCTTCCCTTTTTTACAGTAGTGGTTCCGTTGTAGAGCTGGTTACCGTACATTCGCAAAGTACCTGTACCTACTTTTTCAACCGTCAGATTACCACCAAGAGCGTCAATGGTTCCTCCATAGTCGCAATATGTATTCAGTGCGCCAATGCTGATAACCGGCGAATTACTCCCGGCGGTACGAATATAACCACGTCCCCTAAGGGCTCCAAAATGGATCGTTCCGGTTTTAAAGCTTAGATTCTGGCAATCAGGCGCATTGGCATCAAGTAACCAGTCTGCCTTTGCACTTCCAGATTCGGGAACCATGAAGCGGATCCGTTGGGCACCACTTCTAAATATCGAGGTAAAGGTACCGGTATACTCGCTATTATCTCCATACAAATTCAAACCGGCATAGTAATTTCCGTCATGCGCGATGTTACCAGAACCTAATAGTTTTCCGTAAAGGTTTATTGCAGCGTAATCTTCATACAAACTACTCCTGGTTCCGGGCAATACTTCTATGTCGTTATATAACGCTAGCCCCGCATCGGGCGGAGCCTGTAGCAGCCCCCCGTTCATTATGATCTTGCCTGTGCCCAAGGGCCCTGCTGTAGGATGGCTGGGCGTTCCGGTTCCGTAGCCCGATGCAATTACCTTACCACTAATAATCGTCGTATTTCCTGAATAGGTACTATTGTTTCCTTTAATATATAAATTTCCCCAAGAGTTCATCCTTAAAGAACCCGTACCGCTTATTATCCCATTCAAAACAACGCCGCCACCTGTACTCACACTTACCTGATCAGTCAATTGTAAAGGAGTCGTAAATGTCTGAATTCCTGACGAGTTGTTAACCAGGTCGTTTTTCAGTGTTAACCCATTCCCTGCAATAGTATAGGAATTCGCATCAGGTGCAAATTGAATCCTTGAGGCTACCAGGCCGGTTAGGTCATTGGTTAATAACGAATCCGTTGTCGAGCCAAACGTTAATATGGCCGGATTCGCAGGAAGCATATTTCCCGTCCAGTTAGCGGCCAGGTTCAATGAATCGGTAAGGGGTGTTGGGCTCCATATTGCCGAATTCGCACCCGGTGAGCCAAAGGCTTCTAACGAATTAGCACTTTCCTTTGTAGCCCCTAATGACGAAAGTACATAGAAGTATGGATTGCCACTGGTAACATTTGTGTCGGTATAGCTAGTCGTACTAACCGTTGCGACCGTAGTATACGGACCGCCACTTACAGTGCCACGCTTTACTTTGTACGAAGAAGCGCCGTTGGCAGCATCCCATAGAAGACTGATCCGGTCGCTTTGATTGGTTACTACAGGGCGACCCGGAATACCTGGAGGAACGTTAGCAAAAACTACGTTCGAATTAGCACTTTCCATATCACCTGTAAATGCCGTAATCACATAATAGTTATTTACTTCAGGTACAGGAGCAGGATCTGTAAAACTGTTGAGGGTAATAGCTGCCTGAATAGTGCTATATGGGCCTCCTGCTGCTAACGAACGTTTTACCGAATAAGCGGTAGCGGTCGCTGAAGCTGGCCAGCTCAGTTTGATCTGTGTATTATTAACAACTGATGCCACAACAGAAGTGATCGCTGCAGGAGCCTGGTTATTGAGCACTTTCAGGATCAAAGTTGCAGTGCCGCTGCCGATGGCATTGGTAGCTGTTAGTGTTACTTCGCTTTGTCCTAATCCAGTAGGCGTGCCGGAAATAATACCGGTAGCCGCATTCAGGCTAAGCCCTGCAGGCAAACCGCTGGCACTATAAGCGGTCGGGCTGGCACTGGCACTGATGTTATAACTGAAAGGTTGGCCAATGGTAGTTGTGGCAGTGGTAGCACTGCTAATCTCCGGAGATCCCGCTGGGGCAGATTGGCTATAGCCTACATTACTGAACGTGGTTGTATTATGTAACGATGTATTATTAGAGATGGTGTAAAAGCCGAGGTACAGCTCTGCAGGGAAACCGGTTGCTGAATACCAGCAACTAAGATTCGTCCAGTTAACGCCATCCTGCGAGTGGTACGCAAATATGCGGGTGTTTACACGTTCAATTTTTAACCACCAGGGGGCTTTCGGCTGTCCATGCCTTCCTACACCGCCATTTGCCCCGAGGGCAAGATCCCAGAAACGGGAACCAGGCGCTAATGATTCGCGTAACATAACACCGGAGCTTCCGGTAGTGAGCGACATATTTTCAATTTTTACTACAAGGCCAGCATCACCACTAATTTTTTTAAAGTTGAAACTGAAAGCATTACTCGTGGAATTTCCGGCACCTTTAAGGGTCCAGATTCCGTTATTGAAGGATGCGCTGCCTGCCAGTCCAGGATTGCCGATATCAATATTGGTCAGGTTACTTACCGGCTGCACATGCTCGGAGGGATAAAACACAGGTGGCAAACTAATCGCAGTAGATGTATCGGATGATTTTAGATATAAAAATTCTCCTTGGGCACCGCCCAAAGCAACTCGCATCCTGTCAGTTTGAGGAGTAGGTATTCCCTTACGTCTGTTATAAGCGTTATGAATAATATTGGTCATCCCCCATGGTCTTCCTCCAGGTTTAATTCCCCAGTTGGTCCAATAACTGGCATATCCCCCAAAAGGAATATAGGTCATGGTATCCCCGTCAAAAGCAAATTTGTGATATAGCTCGGCGATAGCCAATACCCGGTTGTTTAATTCGGAAAACATATCTACCCTTTGCTTCCAGGCAACTTCAGCACCCCATACCAGGGCAGTAGCCTGCACTCCCCAGTGATCATCCCGGCCTGTATCACCTGTTTCGCCATTGGGCAGCGAGTTGCGCATGCCTCCGCCTGCATCCATTCTGTACACTTCAAGCGCCTGGTTAAACCGGGTTACATCATTGCAGAAAATCGATGCTGCCAGCGCTGTTTTTAGCTGAATAGCGCCTTTGTTCTGGTCCCGTAAGGGATTAGGTACAAAGGATGTCGGAAATAAGATATTAGCGAAATAGTTTTCAACATGTTGTGTATTCGCTGCAGTCCAGCCGGGAAACGTATAACGTAGTATTTCAGCCGCTACTCCCCAATCCTGAGCATGGTCGCCAATATCCAGGTTATTTTCAATACCGCCCCAATAGGTATTGGTAACTGCCCAGGAATCCAGCATGTTGGTTGCTTTTCGGGCATAGGCACTATCCGCTGTAAAAACATACATAAAGGTCAGGTTGCGGATAGCAACCATATCGTTTATCCATGCATTATTATTTAGGTGCGGGGCACGGCTTACCGTGGCATATGGCCCTGCCATCACGTAGCTCAATTTAGACTTGCCATCATTTTTAAACGCATTGTAGGCAGACAACCAGGGTTCCTGGGTAATGTTGGCTTTCAACTGATTCAGGTCAGCCTGGTTAAAGGCAATGCCCGGGTGGACTAAGGTCTGAACCTGAGCTTTTGATTGCTGAGCGCCAATAAACGTCAGAACGACAAAAAAGAAAAAAAACAGGTTCTTTTTGGCCATCAGTTTTAGCTGATAAAGTAAAAGTTTTTTCATAAGGATGTAATTTAGTTGGTTATTAGTCAGATTTTTGAGCGCTGATTTCCATAAGGACACATGATATCAACTTTGATACTTAGGTATTTAAAAAATATTTTTAGAAACAATTATATCAAGTACGCTATTTGTGACGCATAAGGGCTTTGTATTTATTATTCGATGAATATATATTAAATAACATACAACACGTGCGACAAAGCATAAAACTATGACAGCGGCACTTACTGTGGCCAGAATATACCATTGCAGTTTTACATTATAATACCCGCACAACCATATTATGCCCTCCGTAACAGCGCACTATTTTTAAATGCAGCATTATTTTATGTATGGTAAATTGGCCTCGTTATTTCGGCATGGAGATGCTTACTTACAGGACAACATCAATGCTGAGGCTTTATATCAGGACACTATAAAAAAAGGGATGCAGTGTCATGAACTGCATCCCTTTTACTTTACCTTAAAGGTTTATTCGCCTTTTTTCATTTTCTCCAGGGTAACCTGGTATTTCGCTTTATTTTCGGCTGCAACCAGGTCTACCGCTTTCTGCTGCATGGCGATCGCCTGGTCCTTTTTGCCCAGCTTATAGAGCAGGTTAGCGTAGGTGTCGAGGTAGGCAGGCTCCTTGGTTTGGGTCTCATCTACGCTGCGTTTACTCCAGCTCAGCGCCTCAGTAATACAGTCAGTATCTTTACAGTTTTCAAAAACCGCCCATGCAAAGAAATTCAACCTATCAGCGGTTACTTCGGCACCATATTTTTTCATATAGCTTAGTATTGCCGGCTGAAATTTATCCCATTTTTTTTCAGCATGGAAAACCTGGATCTTTATCAGTTCGGTAGCTTTGCTGATGTCTACTGTTGGGTATTTCGCCTGTGTGGCGGCAACTAGTGAATCTACATTAGCATTGGATTTTCGAAGTCCGGGATAAATATTTTCCTCCAGAACAACGGCGCTCAGGATTTCATTTGATTTTCCTTTTCCCAGAATGGCATCTACTTTTTCAGGATCTTTTAACATCAGCTCAAATCCCTTGCTTTGGCTGCTTCTGGTATATTTGCTCACAAACTCCAGGTTCTCTTTGGTATACAAGTCTTTTTGTGTAGCCATGTAAGCACTTGCAAACTTTTCGGAGTTTTCCTCATCATAGGCGGCCTCCGCACTAACTGCCAACTGTTTCAAGGTCTCAGGAGCAGCATTTCCAGACTCGCTTTTTTTCAGTAGTGTGTAATATTGGGTTTCAGGGTTCAGTGCCATCTTTGCTTTGGCGATAAATTCATCTGCCTCACCACCGCCTACAATACGGTGTACGAGCTTGCCCTGCGGAGAAAAGATCAGAAAGGTAGGATAGGCATTTATCTTGAACTCCTTACTCATCGATTGGGCATCCGCATACCAGCTTTTAACTTCTTCGTTGTCATTTTTGGTCTGATCGAACTGTACCTTAACATTTACAAAGTTTTTGTTGAAGAATTCTCCGACCTTTTCCTGCGGAAAAATGGTACTGGCCATGTATTTGCAAGGGCCGCACCAGGTTGTAAAGCAGTCTACCAAAAGGTATTTGTTCTCTTTTTTAGCTTTATCTTTTACCTGCTGCCAGGAAAGTCCATGTTCAAAATATGTGCCTTTAACTTGGGCCGTACCGATAAAAGGCAGCAGCAGGAATATTAAAAATAATTTTTTCATACAGTTTGTTTTCTATGAGTTTCTTTTGGGTGATTACATTTTAACGGGACATTTCTATCATGGTTGAAAGTTGCCTGACGGCAACCTCATTTGGCCAAAGCAATCCCAGCTCCTTGAAACGAATTTTACCATTGCCATCAATAATAAATTTTGCAGGGATTCCTGAGACGCCAAATGACGATACTGCAGGATTCTTTTTTGTAACGGAATCTTTAGTATCCATGTACAATGGTAAATCCAGGTTGTGGGTTAACAAATAGTTCACCGCATCAGGTTTGGGGTTTGGAACCGTTTCCCAGGTATGTATAAACAAAAACTTTACAGTTGGGTCGTTTTTATATTTATTAACCATCATTTGCATCGCTGGAAGCGACTTTTTACAAGGTCCGCACCAGGTTGCCCAAAAGTCAAGAACAATGGTCTTTCCTTTAAAGTCTGACAAGGATACTTCATTACCATTTATATCTTTGACTTTAAATTCAGGTGCCTGCTCCGTTATCATTTTGGCTGCTATTTCTGCTTTATGTTTGTCGTCAAACTGCTTGGTTAAAGTAGCCAGGTAAACATTTGAATCTTTTCCCGGATGCACATTTATATAGGCCTTTTTCAGTTCATTCTTAAAATCATCGTCGGTCAAGCCTAACAAAACTGCTTTTTCCAGCTCAGGAAGCGCTTCCTGGTACCTGCCTGTTTTGCTCATCAAATAATAATATTGCGCGGTTAATCCTGCACTTTTTCTGGTAGCCTGCTCATAGCACTCCTTAATGGCAGCGAAAGCTTTGCTATGGTCGCCCATTTTATCTGCCACCTGACTATATAGCTGTAACAAAAATAACCGTTCTTCTTTCGCATTTTTGGGGTTATTCAATTCTTGTCGAACCAATGTTTCAGCAGCTTTCAAATCGTAGGTCATAATACCTGTCGCAACTGTTTCAACATACATGATCCTTGCGGTTTGTTCAATCTGGTTGAAATAGTGTAAGGCCTTGGCTGAGTTTTTTGCAATCACAAAATTTTCGGCCAATTTAGCCCTGTATTGGTCAAAATTGTCGTTCGGATGGGCTTTGACCAAACGGTTAAGAATGGCTTCTTTTTTTGAAAGATCAATAAAGATCTTCAGAGAATCGAGACTTGCCTTATATGTTGGCTGCGCCTGCTGGGTAAATGCAGACTTTCCTATAGTCAGGATTGCAATGAGCAGGACTATTTTTTTCATGATCGTATTTGTTAAATAATTTAATATAATTCAATTGGGTGTTTATAGGTTATCTCTGGCAGGAGCAATTTGTATAATTTCACCAAAGCCGGTAAATTTCTTGGCATAAGTACCATTACTAAATTCCCCTTGGCCGTTAATACTGAAATAGTAAACTTCACCCGTTGCACCATTATTAACACCGATTACCAATTGTTTACTGGTGCTACGCAACATTTCAATGTCTTTAATTACGTATCCTGATGGGAAAGTGTAAATCAGACGTGCGGCGTTTGCAAGCATATCGTACAAATAAACCTTGTTGCCAACAGTGTAGTAAAGTTGTTTTAAAATTGATGAGGTTGCGAAGTTAGTTGCGCTTCCTATTTCCGGACTGTTCGTCATTTTTTGGTTAACGCCAGGGAAACTGTTGTCTGAGTCGCCCGTTAACGACATCAGGTAACGACCATTATTGTCTTCCATGATGTAATACCACTCAATACCTTCCTGGGATAAGGTTGTTACGCCACGATCATAGGCAATCATTTTCTTACCTACATTTGCCATATCGAAAGGTCTCGATGGTGTTGCAGGCGATGGCTGCAGGACTCTAGATAAAATTCCCATCTGCATAAAACTCATTGTTGCATTATCGTAAAAATAGGTGGTATTAAAATTGCCTGGAAAAACACCCGGGAATAAATCATAATTGCCTGGAATGCGTTGTGAGAGGGGTTTCAGATTTTCTGAATTTGTTCCTGAAACGCCAACATACAAACTCCCGTCTGCAACGATATACTGCTCAAATTTTGAGGTATTCATGATAAATGCCGGTGCAGTTTTAAATGGAAGCGGTGTTGCCAATCCTGGAAGTATCGAACTTCTATCACCAAGTTCTAACCAATCGTTCATGTTAAAGCGATACACATTTTGATCAGTGAAATAATAAAAGAAACCACCTTTTCCAAAATTGTATAAGGCCAATGGTTTTCCCGGATAGGTTTTATTGTTGGCTACTTCCATAGGGTTGTCAAAAATCACATCATCCGTCCGGATTAAAGAAGCTTTACCCTTTCCATCCTTGCTGTTGAGCACATACCAGCCATCCGGGTAAACACCATTTACTGTGATGGTATAACGCTTCAGCGTGTAAATGCCATTTTTATTACTCGTTACTCTGTAAATTATGGAATAAGTGCCGGGGCTCAGAGTTACTTTAATACGTAAATTTTTAGTTTTGGCAATCGTTGTCGAATCAATTGTCCAGCTATAGGTAAATGAATCACCTTCGGGCATTGTTTGGACCAATGTTGGTGTAATAATCAGCGAATCCAACTGAGGAACCGTAAAAGCGGTTATTGCATCTGTAATCTTAATGTCGTTGATTTGATCATATTTAAACGATTGATTGTCTTTTTTGCAGGCAGCAAATGCCAGCATAGTTAGAATAAAAACCGGGCTGAGCTTTAAAAAGTATTTTAAATGCATAATATTTTAAATTAAGGGAACGATATCTGTTGACCGTTCTCATCTAACAATGGACCATTTGCAGCCTCATAAGCGGCCAGTGCATTCCTTAGGGTAACCGGAAAGTTCAGTAAACCATCAGAACCAATCTTATCGTAAGAAAAATCGGTTATACCCAATGTCTTCACCATAAACTTGTATTTTACGGCACTGAATTCCCCGAAATCCGCCTGGAGATAGATCCAATAAGCAGGCTCAATATATTGGCTGGTTACATCAACCTTCAGATACCTGAAGTTTTCTTCTGTACCAGGATTGGGGGTTGTAGCAAGTGTCTGTCCGAAAGTACCCAAAGTAAAGTCTTTAGTTTCTGCAGGCTCCAGCACAATCCTATAAACATTGCTGGCCATTCCGGCAGAATTGAGCAATATCAACGGATAATTAAATTTCGATGCGCCTGCCGGAATGGTAAATTCTTTCAGCTCAAAATCTACGCCTGCAGTCGCGGTTGTTCCCTGAGCTGTTTTGAGTAGTACCGCGCGCGGTTTATCGGTTAACTTACCTGTGATGCGCATTGGTATAAATAAGGTGTCTCTTTGCTTTTGAGTCGCTTGCAGCGCAAATGAGTAGCTTCTTACTGCGGTGGTATGCAAAAGTTCGTAAGTGTAGGCAAAGAAACTGATGCCATCCTTTCCCTGATAGGTCTCGACTGCTTCTTTCTTGCAGGAAAAAAGACAGGCTACTATCAATATATATGATAAGTATTTCATAATACGAGTTTGATTAGTTTCCATAATTCGGATTAAATTGAAGTTCAGCATCTGGAATCGGGAGTTTGTAGTCCGCTGGGGTCATGTTGATGTTGCGGAATTGCATTCTTAATGCCTTAATACGCTTATAGTAAAAAAACAACTGGCCTTCTGCATAAAACTCTTTCTGGTACTCCTTGGTAATTGCAGCTGTAAGATCGGTAGCGCTGAGCGTTGTTGCCAGATTGGAAAGCCCCCTGTTTTGGCGCACCGTATTTAAATACCCCACGCCTGTAGCTGGTGTTTCTGCAGTTTCAGCCAGGATGTAATACATTTCTGAAAGACGTATGCCCGGTACATACTGATCTAATAAATTATCGGTAATTGTAGTGGTAGCGGTAGATGCCTGCCAGAACTTAGATGGGAACAGGCCTCCTCCATCCTGCTCTAAACGGTAAACGAACCTGATATCTGTACCACCGCCCGATGAAGTTTCATACAAAGTAGCAAAGTTAGCAGGGGTACGCGTAAGGGTTTGATCTACAGTGCCTCTAAATCTGAAGTAACGCTGTACAGTTGGCAATATATCCCTAACCCTGATCATAAATACCTGCTCATTGAAATATAGGCGGTCGCGTACCACCAATCCTGAGCTAATGGCACCGGCCGCAGCCTGGGTTACGAACGTATATTTACCCGAACTGATCACTACATTTGCAGCGGCAGCAGCACCAACTTTATCCCCACTGTATAATTTTATTCTTGCTTCCAGTGCTTTTACGCCGTAATAATTTAACTTATTGCGTCTGGTACGTAGATCGCTGGTCACGATCGGATCAACCGTTAGCAACAGATCTGCTGCTTCTTTCAGATCGGCTAGAGCAAATTTGACCACATCAGCAGTTGTAGCAGGTATAATTGCGTTTTCGTTTACATCTTTTTTATAAGGGATGGCTTTTAAATTAGCACCCGCAGTATATTCAGGACCGAACATACGTAATAAATCAAAATGTATAAACGCCCTTAAAGCTAAGGCTTCACCGCGCAGCTGTGCATATGAATTATTGCTTAGTACAGAACGGTTTGTTTCTGTATTTGCAATTATTTTATTTGCTGCAGCAATTGTACTGTAACTGGAAGACCAGATGGCATTGGTGTATCCTGTTACTTCCGTTGAAGCATAGTTTAGGAGTTGTGTTTGTTGCAGCGAAACACCTGCGTTGGTATTGAGTGTTGAATAATTTTGTGCCAGGGCAGAAACGAAGCCCATAGAAAGGTTATCACCGTAAAGATTGCTACCAGCCAACTGGCCGTATACGCCCGATAAAGCCTGTTGAAAACCAACTTCTGAAGTAAACAGCTGTTCTTCAGATAGACTCGTTTTGGGCTGTACATCCAAAAATTTCTTACAACCGGAAAACATCGCACCTATTGCCAGAATTCCTATAATTAATATTGTTCTTTTCATTGGGATATGAATTTATCTTTTGAATTTAAAATCTTGCACTCAAGCCGAATGTATACTCTCTGGCAAAAGGATTATCTGTACCACGTTCAATTTCAATGGAGCTAAAGGTGCCCAGGTTGTTCGTTGTGGCACTAACACTAAGGTTCTGCAAGCCTAACTTTTTTACCAATGCGGTTTTGAACTGATAACTCAAATTAATTGAGCTGAGCTGAATGTTGTTATCACGCTGAACAAAGCGCGAAGTAAGCTTTGTTGGTGTAGGGAAGGTTGTAATTCTACGGTATGGGCTCAAACTTCCAGGTCCCGTCCAACCCAGGTCGTATGCTCTTCGGTCTACGTTGTTGCGCGCATCAACGGCCTCTACCCGGTTTAATAACGTACTATTATACAGATCAGCACCATAATTATAATTGAAGCTAAAATTTAAAGCAAAACCTGCATATAGGAAGTTTGAATTGATGGCACCTGTCCACTTGGGGCGGGTATCGCCTACATAGGTCTTATCATTAACGTCCCACACAAAGGTTGGGGTACCATCTGCTTTCAGGTAAACTTCCTGGCCGGTAACCGGATCAATGCCTAGCGACCTTACCGCATAAATGGCCGTGGTAGACTGACCCTCAATGAACTGTGCATTTTCGGAAGTCTGATTGGCGTTATTTTTATTTAATGCGGCATTGAAGGCTTTAAGTTTACCAGAAAGTTCTTTCAATACCGATTTGTTAGTGGCGGCGTTTACAGAAATATTCCACTTTAAGCCTTTGCGAGGTTCAGACAGTATGGTATAACCGAGGTCAAATTGCAATCCCCTATTTTGAATCTTACCTAAATTCTCGGTATACGAAGGGAAACCGGTACTAGGTGCCAGCGAAACTGTAGTCAGCGCATTCTGAGTTACTTCATTATAAAATTCTGCATTAAAAGTCAAACGGTTGTCCAGAAATGATGAAGCAATACCAATGTTCGACTTCAGTACTTGCTGCCAGCTCAGGTTGGGATTGCCAAGTGCGCCGGGAAAAGCCCCTACCTCGCCGAAATAACCAGTGGACGTACCCAGATTGTACCTGAATTGTGCTGCGTAAGGATCTTGCACAGATGTACCTGTAGAACCGTAACTACCGCGAATCCTCAACAAGTTAATTATTCTGCTATCCTTAAGGAATTGTTCATTATGTATGTTCCATCCTAAACCTGCAGACCAAAAATTACCAAATTTATTATTCTCTCCATAAGCAGAAGAGCCATCTCTTGTATAAGTAAAATCGGTAAAATACCGGTTATCATAAGAGTAGTTTGCACTTCCTGTATAGGAAAGATTGTTAATTGTACTTTCAGTTCCGGTAGGCCTGCTGTTCAAATATTGTGCAGCAAACAAGATATTGTCCAGACGATCGAACGGGAAACCTTGCGTAGATACATTATATGAATTTAAGCTTGTGCTGGCAAGCCTGAATCCTGCATATACAGTAATACCATGTTTTCCAAAATTCTTATTGTAGTTCACAGAGCCTGTTCCATCCATGGTAAAGGCATCACTGTTGTCTTTCGAATAGGTACCTCGTGCACTTAAATCTGCTATACCATTGAAACGGCTATCTAATGCGGAATAGAAATTATCTATTGTTCCGTTTACTTTTGTGATTCCCAATGCGCCATTGAACCATAGTGATTTACTAAAGTCGTAACGTACCGTGGTATTGTTTCTTAAATTAAAGTTCTTATTTCTGTTGTTAATGGTATTATAATTAATATCCATCAATGGGTTTAAGACCACAGAACTTCCTACACCGAAGCCCAAATCGATGTTTTCCAAGTACTTGTTTACATTACCGTTTTCATCATAAGGTTTCCAGTACGGATTCAGATCCAGGTACTGACTAAACTCCCCATAGGGCGAGTCGTTAGAAATGACCTGGGTTGCAATTGTATTGTTTTGGAACGTTAATTTATTGGTTTTATAACTCAACGTAAAACTTCCCGAATAATTTTTCCTGTCCTGTTCCTTCATTACACCCTGTAAAAAATTCCCACTAAAAGTAAGGTTGAAAGTTAAAGACTGGTCGCCCCCACGTAATGAAAGGTTGGTTCTATTGTTGATTCCTGTTTGAACGGGAATAGATTTCCAGTCTGTATTAACACCGCTCACCACTGCTTTATATCGTTCGGCATTAATGGCTTGGCCTCTATAACTGTTGAGAAAACCGACACGACGTTCAAAGTCTAACTTTTCTTCCGCATTCAGCATATGGTAAACAGAAAGATCAGGAGATGATAAAGTGAAGTTATTGGTAATGGAAACTTCAACTTTTCCTCTCGGAGGCAGGATCGTTGTAACAACCATCACACCATTACCGCCACGAGAACCATACATTGCGGTAGCGGAGGCATCTTTTAACAAAGTGACAGATGCAATCTGATTCATGTCCAGGTCTACGATTGCCTGTAAAGAAACCTGAAATCCATCAAGAATGAATAATGGCGTATTTGGGTTGCCAACAAGCTCCGAACCCAGGGTTGGATAAGACGTTTGCCCACGCATGGTCACTTCCGGAAGCGCGTTGATATTCCCGCCTATCTTGTTGTTGGGAATCATTCTGAAAGATGGATCAAGGGCAGCAATACCGGCAAAAATATTTACCGGACTCACCGCCTTAAGCTCGGCAGCAGTTATGGTTTTGGCAGCTCCGGTGTAGGTACTTACCTTCCGGTCAACCATGCCTGTAATTACCATCTCATTTAGCGTAACCTGATTCTCCTCCATGTAAATGGTATAATTCGAATTAGGTGAGATGGGCACATCAACGGTTTTATAACCTAAAAATCTGAACTCCAAAGAGGTTGCACCTGCTGATATACTGATGGTAAATTTTCCATTTTTATCTGTCTGAACGGCAGATTTTGTTCCCTTGATCGATACTGTAACGCCGGGGATGGGCTTGCGGTCTTTGGCATCGCCTACAAAACCCGAAATAACTTCCTGCCTGGTCAGTTCACTTGCTTTGATGACCACAGTTTTGTTACGGATAACAAAATCAAGGTTTTGCGCTGCAAAAATCTCGTTAAGTACAACAGACAATTCTGCATCTTTAACATTGATGGTCACTGGCGACGAATTTTCCAACAAATTGTCCGTATAAAAAAAATTGTAACCCGTCTGTTGGTTAAGTTCTTTGAAGACAGATCGGAGTGAAGCATTCGACTTGGTTAAGGTCACTTTTTGGGCAAAGCTCGACGCACTCACCTGCAAAAAGCACGCTATTATAATTACGATGGTTAAGCGCATAGTTAGCAATAATTTAAGGTACAGCCGTTTAGGCATACCAAATTTCCTTGAATTTTGATACATTAGTAGTCGGTTTGGTTAAGCAGCCTCTTTTGCGTTGGACCGTACGGAGGACTGCGGTTATTAGTTTGATTTTTAATTGAATGTTCCAAACTTTTGCCAGGTCCTGATGGCTAATCGGGGCCTGGTTTCGTTTAACATGTCTTGAGTTAGTGTAATCTTCTTTTCATTTGGTTGGTTTAAGGTTAGTATTCTGTTAATAGTTTAGTTTGTTTATTTTGATACATAGACTGTTCGTCCTTTTACATCGAAATGGGCTTCTCCTGTTGATTCTACGATTTCAAGTACTTTTGACAGTTTATCAAATCTTGAAACTTTGCCGCTGAAACGCTGGGTGGTTTTTTCACCAACGTAAACAACCTCCAAATTATACCATCGACTGATCATTTTCATGATTGTTTCAATGTGCTCACTTTCGACTACAAATTCATTGTTTTTCCAGGCAACAGCCAGATCGGTATCCGTTTCACCAATCTGTATTTTGCCAGCCACAAGCTTTGCTTGCTGCCCTGGCCTTAGTACTTTAGCATTACCCGCTGCAGATAATTTTACGCTTCCTTCCAGCAAGGTGGTTTTTTCTACTTCATCATCAGCATAACTACTAATGTTAAAATGAGTTCCCAACACTTCTACTTCCTGCCGATTTGTTTTTACAATAAATGGATGTTGCTTATCCTTCGCCACTTCAAAATATCCTTCTCCACTGAGGTTAACTACCCGTTTTCCATTTTCAATAAGGGAGGTGGTATAGGTGAGGCTGGAAGCGGCATTTAAATATACAAGCGTGCCGTCGGGCAACCGTACCTGATAGGTTTCCCCGCGGGCGGTAGACAAGGTATTGGAAGCATTAGGATCAGAAATCTTTTCATCAATTTCGTACAGCAGTGTGCCGTCGCCTGATTTAGTGATCACTATTCCTGATTCCCTTCCTATTTCACCTTTGGATGCATTGGCTAAACTAATTTTCCTGCCATTTGCCAGGGTAAGTGTAGCGCCAAAATCTCCTGGTTTGATATCATGTACAGCTGTTGCAGGAACAGTAACAACCTTTTCTGATTGCTTATTGAAGAAATAAACACCGATGTATACTACGGCCAAAACGGCAGCAACAGCAGCAATTTTCAACCAAAGTTTAAGTATTTTATTTTTACCTTCTGGTACAGTTTGTGCTGATTCCTGAATCTGAACGAACAGATCCCGGTCTACCTTAGCCAGTACACCGGCAATGGCAGGGTCAGTTTCATAATGTTCGTCCTCAATTTCTAAAGCGCCGATGATGAGATCTTTCAATACTTCCTGATCTTCATCAAGTTGAAAATAACTCATCAGACGCTGTGTTTCTTCAAGACTACAGCTATTATTAAGGTATTTTTTGAAGAGAATATGGAGTTGATCGGATGGCTTCAAGGTTCAATTTTTACAGCTAATACGGAGCTAAGCAAAAATATCCTTAGTCAGTTAATAAAAAATTAACAATTAATTTCCAAAAATAACGATCAGGATCAAAAGCCTTTGAATAAAATACCTAAAACGATCGAAATAGTAAGTGTAGGAGAATCTCTAAAATAGGTTTTAAGAAACCTATTGGCTTGCAGCATATGACTACTGATGGTTTTGGCACTAATGCCCATAATCTCCTCTACTTCTTTATAAGATTTACCTTCTAATTTGCAGAGTGTAAAAACCATTTTACGCTGAGGGGGCATCAGGTTTATGGCGTTCTGCAATTTTTGGGCATCTTCTTTACTCAGCATATCTTCTTCAACATGAAGGTAAAGCTCCGAACTTGAAGCAACTATTTTAGTCAGTAAACGTTTGTCTTTTGCCACTTTCCGAAAATAATCATGCACCAGGTTCTCTGCTATACGGAAGAGATAAGATTTAAAAGATTTTTCGGGATCAATCTGTGCCCGCACTTCCCATATTTTAAAAAAAAGCTCCTGCAGCATTTCTTTTACCAGGTCGTCAGATTTGAGAAGTTTGAATAAATTTCCGGCGATCCGGAATTTATAGTTATTGTATAGTATTTCAAATGCACGCTCATCACCGTTTTTCAATTGAAGCAATAAAGACTTTTCATCCGTGTGATTAATGTTGACCATTCGTCCGACAAATATACATTAACTTAAAAATACAAGGTAATAATAATTTCGGGGAAACGCCATTGGCATATATTTCAATGAATACTTACAGGATATTTATTTGCCAGGGTTTTGGTGATTAAAGTTTTATTATAAGACAAATCCTATAGAAAGGTCGTCATTGCGAGGAACGAAGCAATCTTAATGCGCACGCTGGTAGCGATCGTTGTAAGATTGCTTCGTCGGCTGAAAAAGCCTTCTCGCAATGACGATTCTTCGCAGCCTATCACTGCAAAAAAAACGTCTCTCTCATCTATTTTGATTTTTATAAAATAAATTGCCCCTCTCCGTAGGAGTCCTTTGGACAGGATGACAAATCTATATTTAAGATACAACCTCTGATGCTATTTTAATTGCTTCTTGTCAATCTTTGACAGCGAAAGACTGCTTAACTTACTAACGGCTTTGCTTTGAATCTTGATTGTTTCAATAGCACTACCTGGAAAGAAGATGTCTGTCATTACAGTTAATCCGTTATCGGCAAAAAGTTCTATGGATGCTACATCCAGGATCAAGCTAATATGGATTTTCTTATCGGCCAGTAACCTCGGCGCACTATGTTTTTTGGCAAATCCTTTTTCAAATGATGTTTCGCCTGATAGTGTCCGGTCGATAAAGTAACTGTTGTTCTTTTTGTCGTAACCTATAATCAGCTTTTGTCCGCTAACGTTCGATAATATAATATTGAAGTCGCTGGTATCTTCAAGGCTAAGATCAAGTTTAAACTTTCCATCCAGCGGTTTGGCGTAAGCAGAAAGGTCAATCTCCTTATCGATAGTAACAGGTCCTTTCTTATAAACAGGCTTTAATGATGGCGAAATTTCCTTTACAGGTAACGAACGAAGATAATAATCTCCATTAACATTTGCGAGTGATAGATCTCTGGCAATTGTTGTAGCACCACGCCAGGCCTTGGTAGGCACCTGGTTGGCATACTGCCAGTTATTCATCCAGCCAAGAAATATCTTCCTGTCGCCGGTGTTAGACCAGGTAACCCCTGCATAATTATCGGTTCCATAATCCACCCATTTCTCTTTTGTAGAATTTGGCACGAATTTATTCCCGTCGAAGTTTCCTGTAAAATACTGGGTTGCAGAGCCTCCGTTAGGGCCTCCGGGATTGATGCTTACTAAAAGCACCCATACCGTTTTACCATTGCTTTTGAGTGGAAATAGATCCGGGCATTCCCAAACCCCACCATGGGCGCCCAGGTTGGCTCCAAAATCACTTTCGCGTTTCCAGGCTTTAAGATCTAGAGAGGAATAAAAAGTAATCCTGTCCTTTGTAGCTAAGGTCATGATCCATTTTTTGCCTTGTTCATACCACATTACCTTGGGATCCCTGAAATCACTTATCCCAGGGTTTGGAAGCACAGGGTTGCCCTTATATTTAGTCCACGTTTTGCCCTCATCATTACTATAAGCAATACTCTGGTATTGGTGCAGACCGGTCTTGGCCTCCTCGATTTTTTGGTTATGATGCGTAAATATTGCAACCATTGCGTTCTTACCAAATCCTGCGGTATTGTGTTTATCGATTACGATACTTCCCGAAAAAATAGTCCCCAGGCTATCTGGATAAAGTGCTATGGGCTTTTCCTCCCAGTTAACGAAATCTTTGGTTGTGGCATGTCCCCAGTGCATAGGTCCCCAGGTTGTACCTCCGGGATGATACTGAAAGAAAAGATGGTAAACCCCATTATAATACACCATTCCGTTAGGATCATTCATCCAATGTGCCTTTGGTGAGAAATGGAAAGCTGGCCTGTATTTTTCGCCTCCTGTGGATTGGGCATTAGAACCGACAGAGAATAAGCAAAAAAGCAAAAAGAATATCGATCTTATAGATTTGTTTCTCATATTGTATTTTTTTAAAATTTAACAAATGTCCAGGGAAGGCTCCCTGGATATTAGAAATATTACCATCCGCTGTTTTGTTTATATACCCCGCTACTAAAGTTAATCTGATTTAATGGAATCGGGAAATATTCATCCCTTCCTGCCGTAAACCTGGCATCTGCGAGATGGGCAACCCTTGATTTTTCGACTGTAAAATAAGCGTTCATAGTTTGCGCAGCAATCCCCCACCTCACCAAATCAAAAAAGTGATAACCTTCTGTAGCGAACTCAAGTCTTCTTTCAAATCTTAGGGCTTGCCTTGCAAAATCCTGGGTCCAGCTGCAATTTACCCCTGGTTGATAGAGCTGAACGTTATAGTTTGAAGTTGGGTTTCCAGCGGCATTTTTCAATAGGTTACGACTTAGGTTTGCACGGTTTCTAACCTGATTGATCAGCGGAACAGCTTCCAATGGCCGTCCCAGCTCTATCAACACTTCTGCTTTCCAAAGCAGCACATCTGAATAGCGGATGATCTCCCAGTTTTTCGAACTTCCGATAAATGGTGGAACTTTCTGAAAAGAAGCGTCATCTGGAAGTACTGCTTCTTTCATACTGGCAAACGCATCATAAATAGCCGGTGCTCTTGACCACGAGCGCTGGAATACAAATGTTGGCTTATATTTAAAAGGTGCACCTGGCTTGGCCACGGTATGGTCAAGTCGTGGATCGAATGAACTGCTCTGAAAGTCGAGAGAAGCTGCCGCATCTGTATTGTTGTAGGTGGAAAAAAGAGGCAATCCGTCGATTCCTGTTTTAAAAGCATTGATCAGATCATGGCTGGGTACATTAAAACCGCAGCATCCATACTCCTGATTCATTGGATAGTTAAGCGCATGCCCATAATCCAGTCTCCCCTTTGGTGTACCATCATCTTTTGAATACTGGATAGCAAAAACAGATTCCGGGCCGTTATCAGAAACAGATAAAAAATTGTTAGCATAATCCGTACTCAGGCTGAATTTGCCCGATGCGATGATCTCATCACATAAAGTGTTTATTTCATTTAACTTGGCAGCATCAATTCCGCTTACCGCGTTATTTTCGCTTTGGGTATAGGCCTGGTACAACAGCACTTTGGCCAGATATGCTTTTGCAGCATTTTTGTTTACCCTGCCCTTATCGTTCTGATCTGTCGGCAGCGCTGTAACGGCCGCTCTGAAATCATCTGCAATCTTCGTCCAAAGCGCATCATTACTCAAGGCCCTGTTGGAAATGGACGGATAGTCGGCCTTTGCCATATTCTCATCGATAAAGGGAACATATTTGAAAAGAATCTTCAGCAGAAAATAAAAATGTCCTCTCAAAAAGCGAAGTTCTCCCTGGCGTTGAACCTTGTTTGGATAATCAGTAGCAGACATGGCATTAACTCTTCTCAACGCATCATTGGCTCGACCGACACCAACATATAGCCTGAACCAAAGCTGGTCGATAAGCGCATTATCAGGCCTGTTAAGAGAAAATGTTTCAAACAGGTGGAACTCTGATAAGTCTCCGGGCCCATCCCCTCCTTTATAGGTGTCTCCTCCACGAACGCTTCCATACGGCCACATACTGGAATATGGAGATGTATAGTGATCATTTCCAAGTGCAGAATAAGCTGCAATAACCATTTTATCAATATTCTCCGGAGTATTCAGATCATCGCCGGAAACCACACCCTGTGCTGGCTCATCAAGTGCTTTTTCGCATGAGAAGAATAGGGTAGCGAAGAATGCCAGTGTATATATTAATTTTTTCATCTTTTGATATATCTAATTTTACAATGTAATATTTACCCCAAGGGTACCAACAACTGGCACAGGAAATCCATAATTGGGAATCTCAGGATCAGTACCGGTAAACGATTTGCTCTTTATGGTAAACAGGTTACTGCCCTGAACGAATATCCTGAAGTTCTGTATTTTCATATTCAGTGCCTTTTTAAGATTATAACCAACCTGCAGGTTGCGCAGCTTGAGGTAAGATCCGTTTTCAATGAAGTAAGTAGAGAACCTGCCTTCATTATTGCGGTCTACAAGAGTGAGCGCTGGAATGGTAGAGCCTGGATTTGAAGGACTCCAGGCATCAAGCGTCCTGCTGCCCCAGTTCGTACCTGTCCAAAGCGAAGAAAAATCGGTATAGGTCTTAAAGTCGTTCACCACATCTACATTGATGGCCTGTAGGAAAAAACTCATATCGAAGTTCTTATAGCTAAGGGAAACATTCAGTCCATAAGTGAACTTAGGGCTATTGTCGCCTATAAAGTCGCGGTCCAGATCGTTAATCACTCCATCATTGTTTATATCCTTATATTTAATCCTGCCCAATCCTTTTCCAGGCTGGCTGGCATAAGCATCCACTTCTGCCTGTGAAGTAAAGAGGCCATCGGCAACATATCCGAAGTAGGAGTTTATGGGCCTTCCGAGTACGTTTTTGTCGGTTCCATTGCCGGGATAAGAAGCCAGTACATCTTTAGGCAGATAGGTCACCTTGTTCCTATAGAGCGAAAAGTTACCCGTCAGGCTGAAGCTAAAATCATCACCAATCTTATCTTCATAGGTAAGAATTGCATCAAGCCCTTTGTTCTGGAGCGAAGCCCCATTACTGTAGCTGTTTCCTCCATCTCCAAGCACCGCCAGGTAAGCCGGGCTGATTAGGATATCGGAGGTTTTCTTAATAAAATAATCAACAGAACCGGTAAGCTTATTGTTCCATAAACCAAAGTCTAAACCAAAATTCGACTCTCTTAGCGATTCCCATTTCAGGTTGTCGTTGCCCTGTTGGATAAGAGTAAAACCAGAGGGCAGCTGACCTGTACCTGCGCCTGTGATATCATATGCAGTACCTTTATCAAAGTCCCATGTCGGGTCAATCCCGTAAATAGCAGCGTATAGCGAGCGCGTGGCATTGTTGGGGATTTCCTGGTTTCCAGACCGGCCCCAGCCGTACCTAAGCTTCAGATCAGAAAACAGCCCCAGATCCTTTATAAACTTTTCTTCACTCATCCTCCAACCAAGTGAGAAAGCAGGGAAAGTACCGTATCGGTTATCTTTACCAAAACGCGAAGAACCGTCTCTCCTCAAAGTTACAGAGGCAATATAACGGTCGTTGTAACTGTAGTTGACCTTACCGAAATAAGACAACAGCCTGTTTCCTGCCCCACTTCCCCCGTTTAGGGTATTTGAGCTACCTGCATTAAGGTAGGCATAATCAATATTTTCTATCGCAAGCCCTTGTCTGCTTGCAGAAAACTCCTGACTAATGTTCTTTATGTATTCCTGACCGGCAAGTATTTCCAGGTTATGTTTATCTTTGGTGACCTTATAGTTAAGGGTATTCTGCCAGATGATATTCCCTTGATAGGTCTGTGCATTGCTGACCTGGTTTGCAGGATCTGCCAAAAAGCCCGAAACATATGATTTCTTTAACAGGCGCTGATAGCTACCGTTATAGTCTACACCAAAATTTGTCCTGAAGTTTAGTCCAGGAATGATCTGGTAATCCGCGTATGCATTTCCAAAGAGCCTATAAAAATTGTAAGTATTCTGCTTATTGTCTTCAATTAGTCTAACCGGGTTCTGCCTATCGGTCATTCCTGCAGCAGGGCCTCCCCAGCCTCCGCTTGTGGTGTGTACCGGCACAATAGGTTGCTGTACGAGCGAGGCAAAAAGGATATCGCTTGTTGGGATCTGTGCATTCTTAATGTAGCTTGCTGAAAAATTCTCCCCGATCTTTAACTTGCCGTCGAGATAATTGTAATCAGAATTGAATCTTGCCGTATATTTCCGGCTTCTTGACTCTTTTACGATACCCTTATTATCATAATAACCCACCGAAAAAAGACTGTTTCCCTTTTCACCGCCATTGGAAAGAGCTGCATCATAGGACTGGATAATCGAATTTTGTGCAATCTCATCAAACCAGTAAGTATCTGCAGGCTTCATGGTCTTTGCCGCATCGATATACTCCGGAAAGATCACACGGTTAAGCACCGGATTGTTAAAGTTATTATTCCAGTCGTACTGATAGATCTGGTTATTATTGGGGTTGGCCTTATCGTTTACCGCCGCCTGCCAGTAGGCACGGCCTCTTTCCTCGGCATTAAGCGTTTTAAGTTTCGTGGCGTAATTCTGAATGGATGTAGAGGCATTGAAGTCGATCTTTGAATAGCCTTTTTTGGCTTTTTTTGTAGTGATGATGATTACCCCATTCGCTGCACGTGAACCATAAATAGTAGCCGATGATGCATCTTTAAGCACCTGAATGGATTCAATGTCGTTCTGGTTTAACTGTTCCAATCCGTTTTTGGTTGGTACCCCATCGATTACATAAAGCGGGTCGTTATTGCCCAGGGTTCCAATGCCACGGATTCTTACTGTTGCCTGACCAGTTGGAGAACCGTCGGTGGTAATCAGCACCCCTGGCACCCTTCCCTGAAGAGACTTTACAGCATTGCCTGAAGGGATATCCCTGATCTTTGAAACATCAACTACATTGACCGCTCCGGTGATGTCTTTTTTTCGTTCTTTTTGGTAACCTGTTACCACGACCTCGTTGAGCTTATTGATCGCGATGTCGAGTTTGACCTTAAGATTGGCCGATTCTGCGGTAATCGGAATAGTTAATGGTTCGGCTCCAATATAAATGAACCTAAGCGACTGACCGGCAGAAGCTTCAATTTTAAAACTACCATTAGCATCTGTGGTCACCGTTTTTTGGGTGCCTACAATCACTACGGTTACAGCCTCCAGAGGAAGGGATTCATTGTCGGTGACAACGCCACTGATTACCCTGGTCTGGCCAAATGCCAGGCCCGTTACCATACAGGCAAAAAGCCAGGTAAGGAAAATTTTTCTCATAAAAATTCAGATTTGGTTAGTATTATGTTTAGTTAAAATATTTCGTCAATAAACTTTTTGTATTCTTCAACCTCATATTCCGGACAGCCCCCCTTTTTGGTGGCGATAAAAGCGCCCATTCCGATCGCATTTTTTATAATGGTTTTCGGTGCCAGCCCCAATTGATGACTGGCAATGAAGGCTGCTAGAAACGAATCTCCACTCCCAATGGTATCGTTAACCTTTACCTCAGATCCCCAGGCATGGTAGGATTGATCCATTCTATAATAGGAAGCCCCAAATTCTCCTTTAGTTATGATTACCTCTGGAACATTGAAGCGTTCCTGGATAAAACGGACCTGCTCTTTCTCATTTATGAACCTTCCCCCGAAAAGGATCTGGGCCATATGTAGCTCCGACTCGTTAAATTTTATGATATCAGCCCGTTCCATCAGATTTGCCAAAAGGCTCTTATCAAAGAAAGGAGGACGGAGATTGATGTCAAATACCTTTATCGCATCGCTTTCCAGGAATTTGAACAGCGTCTCTCTGGAAAGCGCATTTCTGGAGGCCAGGCTTCCGTATACAAAATATGTGGATGACTGCAGTGCGCTATCGATCATGGACTGATGATCGATAAAATCCCATGCCACGGGAAACACGATTTCGTAGGAAACCTCATTTCTGCTGCCCACACGGGCAATTACCTCACTGGTAGGGTGAATCGTATCGCGCTGAAGGAGGCTCTTGTTAATATGCCAACCATCAAGCAAACGCTCCAGTTTCACTCCGTTTTCATCATCTCCGATTTTACTGATAATACTGCTGGACAGGCCAAGCTTATTGAGGTGATAGGCAACATTTAGCGGTGCACCACCTGGCATGCGCCCGTCAGGCAGCACATCCCATAATATTTCGCCAAAGCATATAGCAGGTGTGATCATATTCTTTTATTTTTTATTTAATGCATTACAATTCCGGTCTCTATCTGCTCCAGAGATTTCCCCTTTGTCTCAGGCATCATCTTCCAAACGAATACCAGCTGCAATACCATCATGGCACAGAAAAAGAAAAATATATTTGCACCTCCAAATGACTCTGCCAGATAGGGAAAACAGAATGCAATCAGTGCTGCCATAACCCAGTGGGTAGAACTGCCCAGTGTTTGCCCCTTTGCCCTGACCTGATTTGGGAAAATCTCTGAAATGAATACCCAGATAACTGCCCCCTGCGAAAAAGCAAAAAAAGCAATAAAGAGCATTACGTAAATCGGGATCTCAAACCCGCTGGATGAACCACTCAAAAATGCAATTGCTACAAGTCCAAGAGAAATAATTAGCCCGAAGGAGCCAATCAGCATCAGTGTTTTTCTCCCAACTTTATCTATAATATTGATCGCAAGCAGCGTAAATATAAAATTGACCATTCCGATACCAACAGTTGATAAAAGTGAGGAATGTGCACCAAGCCCCGCCATTTCAAAAATTCTTGGTGCATAATAGATAATGGCATTTATGCCAGATACCTGATTGAAGAAGGCAAACAGTACAGCCAGGATTACAGGCCTGTTGTACTTTCCTGAAAAAAGTCCATCCGAAGATTTATCCCGCTGCATATCCTGTCCGGATTTCTGTATCGCGGCGAGCTCATCATCGCAGTTTAACGGATTTATAATGCGTAGGATTTCCAATGCTTTATCGTATGCACCCCGTTTGAGTATAAGCCATCTTGGACTTTCAGGAATAAAGTAGATTAAAACAAGGAATATTATAGATGGAAATGCCTGAACACCAAGCATCCATCTCCAGGATGCCTCTCCTCCCTGGCTTAGCAAATAGTTTGAAAGATAGGAGATCAATATTCCCAGTACAACATTGAACTGGAATAGCCCAACAAGCCGGCCTCTTCTATGTGCCGGAGACACCTCCGAAATATAAATGGGTGCGGTAACAGAAGATATCCCCACACCTAAACCACCTAAAAAGCGGAATGCTAAAAAAATATACCAATTATCCGCCAGTGCTGTACCAAGCGAGGAAAGTAAATATGCTGCAGCTACAAAATAAAGTGTGTTTTTTCTTCCGAAATAATCAGATGGCCGGGATCCTACCAGAGAGCCGATTACCGTACCGATAAGTGCAATAGATATGGTAAGTCCATGCGAAAATGCTGAAAGGTTCCAAAACTGTTGAATGGATTTTTCAGCACCTGATATAACGGCTGTATCGAATCCAAACAGAAAGCCGCCTAGGGCTACGACCATGGACCAAGCCAGGACGGAATGTTTTTTCATAAGGGTTTATTTATTGGTTGAGGATTGCAAGTTGGTCAAAAACAGGAAGGGAGGATAACAAATCTGTTCCAAAAAAATACAATCTTGACACATCGGACAAAACACTGATTATCAAATAATTAAAATTTATTATTTTTATTCATTCTGATGTGGTTACACTTTTGAAACATCAATATTAAGGTTTTGATGCATCTGTACCTTTCATCCTCCTACTCGCAGCCAGGCGCCAATTCCTTAAAGTTTCAAATTTGATTATCTTTAGAATTATTTTCTTACAAACAGGATCCTAACCAGATATAACAGGTGCCAGGCACTGCCCTTATTAAAATGATAAATATGACCGCAAGACTTCACTTCCTTCAAAGGATACTTATAATGGTCATCCTAACGGCTATTCTTTGTGGCTGTAGCGACAAGAAAAAGGAAGCAAAATATGTTATAGGATTTTCACAATGCGTTGGCTCAGATCTGTGGCGGAAAACCATGCTGGAAGAGATGAAAATGGAGCTTTCGTTGCATCCGGGTGCCACATTGGTATATAGAGATGCAAACAACAGCAATAGTAAACAAATCTCACAGGTAGGCGAACTATTAAAAATGAATATCGACCTGTTGATTATATCTCCTAACGAGGCGCGGCCGCTCACTCCAATCGTTGAACAGGCTTATAATAGTGGCATCCCTGTGGTTATTATCGATAGGAAAACATCATCTTCGGCTTATACCGCTTATGTCGGTGCAGACAACTACCAGATTGGCAAGATGGCCGGGCAATATGTATCCGGTTTCCTTAAAGGGAAAGGAAATATTATGGAAATCATGGGACTTCCCGGCTCCTCTCCCACAATAGAGCGCCAGAGAGGATTTGCCGAAGGGCTCCAAAAATCCGCTGATATTCGAATTTCGAGTCAGATCTATGGCGATTGGTTAAAATCGCACGCTATGGATGAACTGCTGAAAATGAAGGAGACATTGCGTACCACAGACCTAATTTTTGCGCACAATGACCAGATGGCTTCTGCAGCCAGAGAAGCGCTGGATAAACTCGGAATAAAAAGGAAGGTGGCCATTATAGGAATAGATGCACTACCTGGACAAGGAGGAGGTCTCCAGATGATTGATGGCAAAGTGATAGATGCCAGCATGCTTTATCCAACGGGAGGCAAAGAGGCAATTTCCACAGCATTCCGTATCCTTGGAAAAGAATCCATCCTCAAAGAAAATATCCTTCAGTCTGTGGTCATAGATTCATCGAATGTTCAGCTCATGAAACTGCAATGGAACAAATTTAGCAGCCAGCAGAGAGATATCGAACGGCAACAATCACTCCTGGCTGAACAACGTTCTTTATTTGACAATCAACAGCTTACATTAAACATCACCGTGGTTACCCTGGTGCTCTCTGTGGTTTTCGGGGGGCTCGCTTTTTTCGCCCTATTGGAAAACAGAAAGATCAACAAAAACCTGGAGGCGAATAACCTGGAAATCCTTAATCAGCGCAATAAGCTTATTGAGATGTCTGAAAAGGCTAAAGAAGCAACAGAAGCCAAGCTGAACTTCTTCACCAATATCTCTCATGAATTCCGCACCCCTCTTACCTTGATACTCTCTCCACTGGAAGACCTGCTTAATAATGAAAAAATTAGTACCCTTGCAGGAAAAAACCTAAAACTGATCAATAAAAATGTTTTTCGCCTGCTGCGCCTGATCAACCAGCTCATTGAGTACAGGAAGATTGAGTATGGTAAAATGCGCATAAGATCGACATCGAACAATATTATAGATTTCATTGCAGACATCATTGAGACCTTCCAGCTCGCTGCAAAAAAACAGAACATAGACCTCAGACTCTTCACTAAAGAATCGGATATAACAGTATGGTTTGACGTGAACATGTTCGACAAGGTAATCTTCAACCTGATATCTAACGCATTAAAATTTACGCCAGCCAATGGAACGGTTCACATTACGGTGAGTAAAGACGATGCTCAAGTCGCTATCAAAGTGGAGGACAATGGACCTGGAATGGATCGGGAAGAAATCCTCCACATATTTGAACATTTTTATCAGGCAGACTCGAATGCAAGAAAAGGATCTGGATTGGGCCTTTCCCTTTCGAAAGAACTGATGAATCTTTTACATGGTGACCTAACGGTAGAAAGCCGGAAATGGCAGGGTACTATCTTTACCGTTACCCTACCCCTTGGGTCAGCACACCTTCGGGAAGAAGAGAAGCACACCCAACAGGCGGAAAGAGAAGAGCTTTATGAAAATGCAAAAATCTATACGAGCGAACTAGAGCATCTCAATAGAGAAAAGAACCATGATTTGTTGCGTGAACTAAAAGAACGGTCGGTATTGATAATTGAAGACAATGCAGACCTTCTGCATTATCTAGCGGAGAAACTTGATGAGGAATACGAGGTATTTATTGCAAATACCGGAGAGAGCGGAATCACCTCTGCCTATGAGCAGGTACCAGATCTCATCATCTGCGATGTGGTACTGCCAGATCTTTCAGGGAAGAAAATTACAGAAAAACTCAAATCCGACATTCGTACATCCCATATCCCCATCATCCTGCTCACCGCTCAGGGCAGTGTAGAACAGCAGATCAATGGCTTTGAGAGTATGGCAGATGCCTATATCGTAAAACCTTTCAATTACGAATATTTACTGGCTACTGTGCGGAACCTGATGAAAAATAGGCTCCTCCTAAAGTCTCATTACACAAGCGACATTAGCTCTGGAAACAGGCAACCTATTTCAAAAAGCCTGGATAAAAAATTTGTAAATGATTTTTCCGGTCTCGTGGAGCAGAACCTAAGTAATGAAAACTTCAGTGTAGAAGAGATCAGTAAAGCCCTTGGGGTTTCAAGGGTGCAACTATACAGAAAAGTAAAGGCCTTACTCGATTGCAGTGTAACAGATTACATTATAAATAGAAGGTTAAAAAAGGCAAAATTTCTGTTGATTAACGAAAGGTATACAATCGCAGAAATCACCTACATGGTCGGATTCTCCTCACCAAATTACTTTTCGACGGTATTCAAGTCGAAATATGGCATGAGGCCGAGTGAGTTTAAGAGAAACCAATCCCCAACTCAATAAGCCAAACTAGAAAAATGGGTTCCATTTTACCTTCAGACTTAGCGCCTGTTTAAATTTTATTATAAATTATTAGTATGTCAGTCTGTCCAAAGGACTCCTGTGGAGAGCGTAGTCGAAGAACCGTTTTTCGATAATTAAAAGTACTTCGACTCCGCTACCATTGACAGATCCCAACAGCGTGGTCGTCTTTCCCGCGCAGGCGGGAATCTTAAAGCGCTTGTATTAAGATTCCCAATCAAGTTGGGAATGACGAACCGTCAAAACCTGTCATCAATACTCCGATGTATTTGAAAAATTCTAGCCTCTACCATTAACGTTATTTTACAAACAATTATTAACCAGCCTTTTTTTAGATTTTGCATTTCCACCCAGCTAGGCCACAGTACCGTATCCCCGTTCCACTTAATCCGGCCTAACAAATTTTTCGGGCTGTACTGCTCAGGCCAGCCCACTAGCTTCAAAAGAAAACGGCGAAGCCCTCATGAATGCAGCTGAAAACTATAATACAAATAAATAAATTTTCAGCCGGTGTTTTTTGTTTTTTCATGGATCTTTATATTTTCAACGGCATTCAAGCTAGCTGCGCTGGTCTTTTTGACACCAAAAAGAAAGAAGCCCTCTGGCTAGGACAAATAAAACACCCCGTTCTGTGGACACCCCTCTAAAAGAGGGGAATTATATCCCGCCTGAAATTTAAACGTCCTGTCTTTATTTTACCGTCCAATAAGGCGAATCTGTTCTGGCGGTTAAAAGATAATCCTCAATTTTCTTCACAATATCAGGATGGGCAGCAGCCACATCATTGGTTTCGCCAATATCCGTTTTAAGGTCGTAAAGTTCGAGTTTATGATGTCTTTTCACCCCTTTCCACCGACCATAACGCACACCCTGCTCAAAGCCCAATTCGAAAAATTCCCAATATAGAAAGCGGTCGGTTTTAACCTTGCCGCCCTTAATAACCGGGTATATACTAGTGCCGTCTGTACGGAATCCAGTAGTTTTGCCGGCAATCTCTCCAAAAGTTGGCATAATGTCGGGGAAATAACCTGGTACATCACTTGTTTTCGGCGCATTTTTAATAAAGGGCGCCCATGCGATAAACGGAATCCTGATCCCTCCATCGTACATATCCCTTTTGTATCCTTTAAGTTTACCGTTCGAATCAAAGAATTCTGATACCGCTTTCAGCTGACTGGTCGGCTCCGACCTTGGGCCGTTATCTGATGCAAAAAACACAATCGTATTCTCAGATAGCCCACTTTTGATCAGGTAATCTTTTATTTTACCTACCGACTGGTCTAAATAATACACCATAGCCGCATAGGTCTTCATATCTTCAGGCCAGTTTTTATTCTTATAGATGGCCTGGTCTGGCACATCGAGCGGTGAATGCGGATTATTAAAGTTCAACATTAAAAAGAAAGGCTTTTTATTATCCTTCTGGGTTTCCAGGTAAGCCAGTGCTTCATCTGTACAGATATTGGTTTCGTAATAGCCTTTTCTTGCATTGGTATTAGGCTCAACTGTTACGAGTTTTCCATTAATGTAACGGTGATCAGGCCAATAGGTGCTTGCGTAAGTTGAGGGAATATTGATCAGCCATCCCGAAAATTTATCGAAGCCCCTTTGTAAAGGTGTAGCAAGCGAATCATATCCATCCACATGCCATTTTCCAACCAGCGAAGTATGATAACCAGCTTCTTGCATCAGGTTTCCTATAGTATAATCATCCTTGGTGAGATTGGCCCGATACACCACGTTTTTGCCTTTTTTCCCAGCAAGTCCCCCTTGTTCGGTTGCATTGCCCCTAATTGTAGCATGCCCGGTGTTGAGGCCTGTAAGAATAGATCCCCGTGAGGGTGAACAAACTGGAGCACCGGCATAAAAATCGGTAAACCGCGTTCCTTCATTGGCGAGCTTATCGATGTTGGGCGTGAGGATCTGTTTTTGCCCGTAAACACCAACATCTCCATAACCCAGGTCATCGGCCAAAATAAAAACAATGTTGGGCTTTTGCCCAGCCTTTCGCTGGGCAAATATAGCACCACTATAAAGGAGCGAAAAACCGATGATGATTAAACTTCTTTTGATCATTTTATTGAATTGAAATCTTATTCTCCGCATAATATACTAGTTATAGCCTGGATTTTGAGTATAAAGACCGGGTGCAGTTTGAATTTCTGCCGCAGGCACCGGATAAATGACATAGTTTGGTACAATTTCATTAATTTTCGTAATCGCATCGGCTACTCTCCAGGCATTCATCTGCGAGATGGCCAGGCCTTCGCGCACAAGGTCGTTCCAGCGGAGCCCTTCGCCTAAAAACTCCCTTTGCCGCTCCTGCATCAGGGTCTGAATATTCACATTCGATAATGTACCTACGCCAGCCCTGGTTCTCACCCTGTTCACAGCCGCGTCTACATCACTTTGAGTGCCTGCTGCACCATGAAGGATACATTCGGCTTTCATGAGTAATATATCGGTATAACGCAACACGATAAAATTAATCGGCCAATCTTTGCCCGACAGGCCTTTTTTGGCCACATCGATGTATTTTTTGATAAAAGGACCAGCTGTATAGGTAGTCGCTACATTGAAAGGATATCGCACATCGGTGCCGCTCACCGTATTGGTGGTGTAAGAACTCACTAAACTTTTGGAAACCGGAAAAGTACTGGCTCCATAACCATTCCCAAAACTATTGGAAATACCATTACTGGTCCAATAAGCTACAGGCACCAAATGGGAAGGAAAACCTGCTCCATTTAAACTCGAAGCAAACTGTACATCAAACACCACTTCACTATTGTTTTCGTTGCTGTAAGAAAATATTGATGCATAATTGGAGGCAAAACTGTAAGGACTCCCGGTAAGTACGGCATCGAACAAAGCAGCAGCCTTATCATATTCATTGCTGTTAAGGCCAGGTCCGTTTATACCATATGTTGGGCCCGATTTGGTGAGATAAACCAATCCCAGCAGCCCTTTTGCAGCATATGAAGTTGGTCTTCCAAGGTCAATCCCTGTAAAAGTTGAGGGTAAATTGGCCGCTGCATATTGCAGATCAGATTCGATCAGTGCATAAACATCAGCTACCGGACTACGTGGAATGCTTGCCACTTCCACGGCGCTCTTTACCGTCGATATTAATGGCACCTGGCCAAAAGTCCGCACCAGGGAAAAATAATAAAATGCCCTTAAGAAACGGACTTCGGCAGCATACCTTGTTGCATTTGCAGCAGTAAGCACGCTCCCTTTGGTTTCTAATGCTGCGAGAACGGTATTCGCATTGTATATGCCGTTGAAATTGGCTTTCCAAGCAGTGGTGATAAACCCTGTTGTGGTAATACTCGGTGTAAAATTATTGATCCCGTCCCAATCACGGTTACCATCAGAAGTCGCATTTAAGTTGTCGCTGCGCATTTCGCTGAGCCATAGTGCCTGACTGGGATAATTGCTCAACTGGGAATACACTCCATTTACCGCCTGAAGAAAGTCGTTATTATTGGTGAAAAAATTCTCTGTAGCCAAACTCGACTCTGGTGTTTGATTTAATTGTTTTTCACAACTGCCCAACAGCAGTATCGCGGAGAACAGGGTTAAGTATATTTTCGTTTTCATCTAATTCTGTTAAAAGCCAATGTTTATTCCAATTGAAGCTGTTTTACTTAATGGTGCCGAACCGTAATCGCCTGATATTGCATAGCTGGCATCGCCACTTACATTCGTATTCTGCGCCTCTGGATTCGCTCCACCCTTATATTTATCATGAGAGAAATAGTTTTCGAGTGCTACGAATATTCGTGCCGAAGAAATGCCAGGGGCTTTGATCAATCCCTTCAGGTTATAGCCCAAAGTAATGTTCTGCATCCGAAAGAAATCGCTGGAGTAAACCCAATCAGAGGTTACATTTGGATAAGTATAAGTTGCGCCCAGCCTGCCCCTTGTTGCATCCGGATTGGGATTTGCTGCGGTCCAGTGGTCTCTCCATACCCCAAGAACATTTGCAGTTGTGCTTCCTGAAAAGTCGATTGCACGGCCCAAATAAGAAAGTATCGAACCTCCATGCTGACCATACATCTGTATACCGAGGTCGAAATTCCCATATTTAAAATTGTTTGTCCAACCCCAGGTATATTTGGGAGAAGGTTGTCCACCAACTACCCTGTCGGCAGCACTGATTTTTCCGTCGCCATTGGTATCAACGTATTTCGCATCGCCAGTTTTCTGTCCGGATACTTTTGCCACAGCCGGATTGGTAAGATCTGCTGCCGTTAAAATTCCATCGGTTTTAGTAATGTAATAGCTGAAAGCAGGGAGTCCTTCCCTTAGGAGATATGGTGCATTGCTACCGCTATAGGCAGAAGCGATTTCGATATCAGCATGTGTTGGGCCAAGATCGGTTATTGCATTTTTGTTAAAGGCAATATTGGCGCTCATTGTCCAGGTGAAATTGGCTGTTTTTACGTTTACCGTATTCAGTCCGAATTCCAATCCTTTGTTCACTACCGCACCTATATTTTGTAAACTTGTACTGAAACCACTTGCTGATAGTACCGGCAGGTTTAACAACAGATCTGTATTCTTTTTATGATAGGCATCGAAGGTGAAATTGATTCTATTGGCCAAAAGGCTGAGGTCTAACCCAAGATCATAGGTGTTGGATGTTTCCCATTTCAGCGCTTTGTTGGCAAGGCCCGAAACCACCTGCCCGGTAGCCGTTGTTGGTGTATTGCCGCCAAATACGTAATTCGAATTTACCAGGGTGCTTATGGCATTATAGTCGCCAATGTTGTTGTTGCCCGATTTACCCCAGCTTAATCTTAGTTTTAACTCACTAATAGCTTTAACATCTTTAAGAAAAGACTCTTCTGAAACTTTCCATCCGGCAGATACCGAAGGAAAGGTTCCCCAGCGGTTTTCAGATCCAAATTTAGAAGAGGCATCTCTTCTGATGGTACCAGATAAGAGGTATCTATCCTTAAAAGCATACTGTAATCTGCTGTAATAAGAGAATAAGGTGTTATTAGCTGCAGTTGAAGTTCCTGTAGTGGTTACCCCAGCAGCGTTGGCAATGGCATTACTTAAGGTTTTGATGATATCGTTCGCAAAACCTCCGGCCGTTGCAAGGCTTACCCCTTCGGTATGCACTATATTGTACGACACTCCCGCAATGGCAGAAATCTTGTGGACACCGGCAATTGTTGTAGTGTAATTTAGGGTATTTTCGTTAAGAAAGTTTTGTTTCTTGGTTACCGCATAAGAACCAGTTGAGTAAAGACCTGGATTGGTTAACAAGGCTGATGCTGCACCAACGGTTACCTGATCGGATGTATATTTTGAAGTATTTCGATCAACGTTATCATAATTTACGCTCGACCTTACTGAAAGGCCTTTAACTATTTGATAATCTGCATATATCGAAGCCAATAATCTTGAGGTTTTTACCTTGTTTATTGCAGTTTCCAGATAGGCGTACGGACTGATTAACCTCGGGCTCGCCCAAGTGTAGGTACTGTTTCCGTAAGCGCCAGAATTTAAGCCTGCCGAACTTTCAACTACCGGCACCATCTGTAAAGCATTCATGAGCTGGTTATCCTTACCCTCCCCCGGAGGTGCATTATTAACAGAATAAGATGGCGCAAGGTTGATTCCGAATTTAAGCTTCTTACTGGCATTGGCCTCCACATTGGCCCTTAAACCATAGTTCTTATAATTGGAATTAATCAACGTTCCGTTTTGGTTAAGTACGTTACCAGAAATAAAGTAGGTTACATTTTCCGCCCCTCCGCTTGCTGAAACCTCATAATTTTGATAAGGTGCCTTGGTAAAGATGGCATCCTGCCAATCTACATAATCAAGACCGGGGTGTCCAGGCTGTGCCCATCTCGGATCGGTCATAAAAGAGGTGTTAATGGTACCTGGAGCAAGGCCTAAAATAGCGGCCCTTTCAGCATTGGTTTGGGCAGCCGTTCTGCCTGTACCAGAGGCAACCCATGCAGTATTGGCCAGTTCTGTTGCCTGGGCAACCCACTCATCAGCACTCAGTATATCGATCTTTCTGGCTACCGAACTAATACCTGCATTCGCATTCACACTAATTCTTGGTTTCCCCGCAACACCTTTTTTAGTCGTGATAATTACTACCCCATTCGCCGCACGCGAACCGTAAATGGCTCCCGCAGCGGCATCTTTTAATACCTGAACACTCTCGATATCGTTTGGGTTAAGGTTATCTAGCGGACTGTTCGAAATACCTCCGGAGGCATTCTGACTGGCTACATCCAAAGGAAAGCCATCCAATACGTAAAGGGGTTCATTACCTGCCGTGATTGAGCCAGCCCCGCGTACCTGGATACTTAAACCAGCTCCGGGTGTGCCGCTTTGCTGCCTTACCTGAACGCCGGCCATCTGTCCGATAAGCGCCTGCTCAACTCTTGATATCGGCTTTTCTTCTACTGCTTTTGCATTAAAAGTGGCTACTGAGCCTAATACATCACTTTTTCTTTGCGTACCGTACCCTACCACAAGTACTTCTTCGAGCTTACTTTGATCAGGATCAAGTTTTATCGAGAGTGGCTGGCCTTTATAAATCACTTCCTGTGTTTTATAACCTACATAGCTAAAAACCAAAGTAGGCTGATTTAGCTCGGTAACCAACTGAAATTCGCCATCGGAATTGGTTGATACCACCTGAGCAGTTCCTTTAATCCTAACACTTACGCCAGGCAGAGAAAGGTTCTTTTCATCGGTTACTTTTCCCTTAATTGTAACAGTCCATGAGCGTAGACCTTCAATATTTGAAATCTCTAAAAAACCACCAGGAAAATTATATGCTGTCAAATTTGCCACAACGGTTACCTTTGAATGAGAGAGGAGCTTAATATTTTGTTCTTCGCCGTTTCTTTTTGCCCCGGCCTGTAGAACAGAAGAAATCAGAAGAAATCCCATAAGGCAGGGCAATAAAAGTATTTTTGACAAAGGTTTGTTATGCGAGTCCTTCCAGGACTTTCCGCTTATTTTCATAATTTATATTGTTTTATGCCAATCATGAAACTGCAACAAGCTTTGGGAATATGAAAAATTCCCGTGCAGAATTCATAATTTTGACATGATCATTGAATAAACTGACCGGATGCAACGCCAATTGATCTCCGGCAATGGTCGAAATCTGGGGAGAATGCATTTCTGCATTTTCCCTTATTTATATTCAGTAACTATCTTATTTTGCAAGCTCCTTTCTATACCTTTGGGTATTGTGTTTTATAATTGATTTTAGATTATCCATTGAACATTTTCGCTTCCAATTCCAGTTAGCCACTCCTTTATTTTCATTCCCATATCATGTTAAGATTATACAGAGGACATGACTTTAGCGTATCTACCGATGTTTGATTATTTTACCTTCCACGCGGCCATTTAAAAAATAAAAACTTGAGAAGAGACTATTAACTAGAGAAAACCAGGTTCAACAACAGCAACCAAAGCTATTGTAGGATGTATTAGAGATCGGATTAAGGGAAGTAACTGTTTTAGATATCATAATATATTAAATCTATAGTATTAGTAGACAAAATTATATTATCTTAACATAGCCTACAAACATTTAACAAATTTTACGACTTTGATAATTTTTCAACTTCCGGCAACGATGGCATAACAATTTATACGCGTAAAAATTATTCTATTCATAAAACTAGCTGTTGTTGTATATAAGCATTTGCTTTTTCAGCTAATTGTTCAACCATCCAAATTAGTGTGCTGCAACAACCACAACCAGACCGCCTCTTTGCTATAAAGCCATGATTAGATAAAATTTTAGCTAAAAATAAAAACACCTGAAGACCGACCCTGAGATCTATCGGAGCATTCATCCTATTAACTATCTGTCACATTATAACTGTAGATATATTTGAATTTCTTAATTTTGCTAAATGAAAGAGAAGGTAACAAGAGCAATTTCCAAGTTTAACAATGAGCTGAAACTGCAAGGTTTTAAAGCATTTCAAATAGAAGAAGACACTGCTGACACCCGTACCTATAGCCGAAAGGAGTTCTATAAAATTTGCTTAACGACTGGAAAAAGCAGGATTCACTATTCAGATAAAACTTACGAGCAGGAAGGAACGATTCTCTTTTTTGGAAATCCGCACATCCCTTATTCCTGGGAAACGATTTCTACGGCTTATGTTGGCTATACCATTCTTTTTTCGGAAGAATTCTTTAAAAATTCTGAACGGTCTGAAAGCCTGCAACAATCTTCTTTTTTTAAAATCGGCGGAACGCCGGTTTTGAAAATAACCGAAGAGCAAAGAACATTTCTCAATACCATTTTTCAGAAAATGATTAATGAACAAGAAAGTGATTATGTATTTAAAGATGAGTTGATTCGCAATTACATCAGCCTGATTATCCACGAATCGCTAAAGATGGAACCTTCGGAAGGTTATGAGAAAAACAAAAATGCCTCTTCGAGATTAACTTCCGTTTTTCTAGAGTTGCTGGAAAGACAATTTCCAATTGAAACCACTGCAAATCCGCTTCAGCTAAGAACTGCACAACAGTATGCACAGCATCTGAATGTACACATCAATTACCTTAATCGTGCAGTAAAAGAAGTAACCGGAAGATCGACAACTACCCATATTACCGAGCGAATTCTCACAGAAGCAAAAGCACTGTTGCAACATACCGACTGGAGCATTGCAGAAATCGCCTACGCGCTGGGATTCGACTATCCCACCTACTTCAACAATTTTTTCAAAAAAATTACCGGAACCAATCCTACTGGATTTCGTTTAGCGGAAGTTTGATTTTCTTAATCATTGGTTTGATAATCGTTACTATCTTGCCTAAAGGTGGGACTAACTTTGTAGCTGATAATCAACTCCAAATACCATGTCAGATTCAAACCATATCCCTGGTTCTTTGCCACCTCAAAAAGATATTTTTGAGCGGCTATTAGCTGGTGAAACCATACTCCCTGCCGATCCGCAAATAGTCAGATTGAAGGAAGAAGCATTCGCAGTGAAAGAATTGCTTATTCAGATGAATAATTCCTCCAATCCTGAAGAAATCTCGGAAATACTAAACAGAATTTTAAATAAAGAAATTCAGGATGTTACCGTTTTCACGCCGATATACATCAATTACGGCAAGTACATCAACATTGGCAAAAACGTATTCATCAATTTCGACTGCACCTTCCTGGCATTGGGCGGAATAACCATTGAAGACGATGTTTTAATTGGCCCGAAAGTCAGCCTCATTACAGAAAACCATCCTTTAGATCCTCAGGAGAGAAACGGACTGATAGGCAAGTCCATTCACATCAAAAAAAATGCATGGATTGGTGCCAATGCTACCATTTTACCAGGCGTTACCATTGGTGAAAATGCTGTAATTGCAGCAGGAGCAGTAGTTTCAAAAGATGTTCCTGACAATACAGTTGTGGGTGGAATTCCGGCAAAATTCATTAAAACTATTCAACCTTAAGATGATTAACGATGAAAATGAAAGCAATAGTTCTGGTTCTGATGATTGGCATGCAACTTAATGCCTGCTCCAAGAATGAAAATCCTGCACAAGCAGGCACCCCAGATGCATCATCAAGCACAACTAAAATGAAAATTACAGTCGGCACAACAGTTTTTACGGCAACATTATTTGACAACCCGACCACTATTGCATTTAAAGCAACGCTGCCACTTACCATAAATATGACTGAACTGAATGGCAATGAAAAATACTACGATTTTCCCAGTGCATTGCCAACAAATGCGTCAGTTGGTGGGGATATAAAAGCAGGTGATTTAATGCTTTATGGAAGCAATGTACTAGTGCTTTTTTATAAAAATTTCAACACCCCATACAGTTATACAAAACTTGGATATGTTGACAATCCTACCGGGCTTGCCCAGGCATTGGGTGTCGGAAATGTGATCGTAAAATTTGAAAATAATTAGCATAAAATGAAAAAGCATCTATAAATCAACTTTGTTATGGATATCTGTCTCACTGACAGCACTATCGTGCAACAATTAAAATAAAGAAAATATGAAAAATGATAAAGGCGCACTAACCGAAATTTTCCCTAAAGGAGAAAAAGGCCCGAGCGAGACGTTTACCGGGAGTGCTTATCCAACCAGCTTGGTTGCTTCAGATAGCATTTACAATACATTAGTTGGCAATGTATATTTCGAACCTGGTGCCAGAAGCCATTGGCACAGTCATCCTGCGGGGCAAATCCTCATTATTACCGATGGAGTGGGCTATCATCAAATCGAAGGGCAGCCTGTTGAAATCATCAAAAAAGGAAGTGTTGTAAAATGCCCACCAAATGTAAAGCATTGGCACGGAGCAAGTGCTGACGTGGGCTTGCAGCAGTTGTACATCATTCCAAATACCGAAAAAGGTATTGTAAACTGGAAGGAAGCCGTAACAGATGGGCAGTATTCAATTAATAAAAAATAAATCAAAATAAAATGAGAAAAGCATTAGCAATCGCAATACTATTCCTGGTAACAGGACAATTATTTGCGCAAAAAGTAAAATCAGATTCAGAAAAAATGAATACATTAAAAGAACATTATACATTCCAGCTCAGCGATAAAGTAATCCGTCAAAAAGTTAGCTTCAAAAATCGATATGGCATTACATTAAGCGGAGATTTATACCTTCCCAAAAATATAGGAACCGAAAAATTATCGGCATTGGCAATCGGCGGACCTTTTGGAGCAGTAAAACAACAATCATCAGGATTGTATGCCAATCAAATGGCAGAAAGAGGCTTTGCTGTTGTGGCATTTGATCCATCTTACACCGGCGAAAGTGGTGGCGAACCAAGAAATGTAGCTTCACCGGAAATCAACACCGAAGATTTCAGTGCCGCAATTGACTTTCTGGGGTTACAAAAAAATGTAGATAGAAACAAAATCGGCATCATTGGAATCTGTGGATTTGGAGGTTTTGCGTTGAATGCAACTGCGATTGACAAACGTGTGAAAGCTGTTGCCACCACAAGTTTGTACGATATGACCAGGGTAATGTCGAGGGGATACAATGATGTTGTGACCCTTGAGCAAAGAACCAAAACGTTGGAAAATTTAAGCCAGCAACGTTGGAAGGATGCCGAAGCCGGAAAACCTGCAGATGGTCCGAGAAATTTACCGGAAACAATGAAAGGCGATGAACCACAATTTGTAAAAGAGTATTTCGATTATTATAGAACGCCGCGTGGTTTTCAGGTCAATTCAGTTAATTCAAACGGGGCCTGGCTGATTACCAATCCAATTTCATTTATGAATATGCCAATTTTAAGTTATGTGAAAGAAATTTCGCCACGACCAATGTTAATGATTGCAGGAGAAAATGCGCATTCAAGATATTTAAGTGAAGATATTTTCAAAATTGCGAATGAACCGAAAGAATTGATTATTATTCCAAATGCAGTTCACGTAGATTTATATGATAAAGTAGATGTAATCCCTTTTGACAAACTGGATAGTTTCTTTAAAACTAATTTAAAGTAATGAATAGCTAAAATACTTGTTACATGTTCAGCAGATGGGCTACGTAATTAATAGCAATGGATCATCAGGTGATTTTGCACAAAAAAATGTGCAAAGGGCAGATGAAAAGTAAGGGCAAAACAGCTATTCTGATTGCTGATTTATCCAGTATTAAGGAAACCCTGGCATTCACCTAAATAGCAGGGCCGGTTGCTCTGCATTAAGGTTCTTAATCAAGTTGGGAATGACGAACCGCCAAAACCTGTCATCAACACTCTGATGTATTAGAAAAATTCCAACCTCTATCAATGGCAGATTCTAAAAATCGTCGTCATCTCGTCCCGAGAAATGCATAGTGGCGAGATGACGATTCTTCGTCGCCTATCAATTAACAATATAATTTAGGTTTACGGTGGTAAATTAATTTTTCAGCTATGACAGTACCTCCAATTACTCCGATTTTGGATTTTTAGGAAATAGAGAGCGGTTAAATTCCACGATCTCCTCATGTGAAGGTTGAGTAGTGCGTTCAGCAAATAGTTTAATCACAGAATCCCTAATTTGAGCAGCAACTTCCCTCACACCATCGTTGAGTGCCTGTTTCAGGTCCGATACATTTAATTCTGTACAATAGGCCGGAGTTCCTGGCTGGTGTCTCCATGAACTTTTCAAATTACCAGCATCAACCACATCAAAGCCTGCTTGGTCGATAAGTCCGGATACAATTTCTTTTGCTTTTGGATCATCTCCTGATATAGCCATTGCTATACGCCCTGGTACACCTTTAGGTGTCCCCCCAGACGAAAGGCTTTCTGCCAGCAGATTATTGAATGCTTTAATAACAGGGCGCCCTATTTGTTCAGCAACCCACACGCTCTCCACTTTACCGTTCTTTATTTCCTCGATGTCGGCATCGCGGAATGGATAGTAGTTGGACGTATCCACTATAATGGTATCTGGTGGCATTTCGTCAAATAAAGTTTTTGACAGGCCAGGAATAGCTATGGTTGGCACTGATAGTACGACCACATCTTTACCTTTAACAAGATCTTTTAAGGGCGAAGGAAATGCACCTAATTCATTTGCCCACTTTTCCAGTTCAGCAAATTCAGCCGAATTGGTTACGAAAACCTCATGTCCTGCTGCAACCATTTTTTTCGCAATGGTACCTCCAATGGCACCAGTACCTATTATTCCTATTTTCATATTCAGTATCTTTAATATTTGTTTGATGTACTATCAGACTATGGTAACCTTTCCTTGAAGTCTTTTCATACCATATGGATCGATTAGAAGATCAAAATTTAATTTTTCATTAATCCTTAACAATCAGCCTATTCCAAATAATTATTGCAAAGTTACTATATTTCACTTTCCTTTGTATAGTACTTTCCCAAAGGAAAGTGATATTATTTAAGGGATGAGACTATGGCCAAGAAGAAAGAACACTGTGACTGTTTGAATACCGTGAAGCCGGTAAGGGACGCGCTTGATGTAATCAGTGGCAAATGGAAACTGCCCATTATTATTTCGGTGGGTGTTGGTAACGATCGTTTTACAGACATACAGGAAAGCATTCCAGAGATAACGCCTAAAGTTCTGGCTAAAGAACTCAAGGACCTGGAACAGCATAAACTATTAAAGCGTACCGTTTTAGATGGCTACCCCGTCAAAATCCTGTACACCCTGCAACCTTATGCAGATACCTTAACGCCGATAATATATTCCTTAAAAGATTGGGGAATCAACCATAGAAAAGTAGTCACGAAAGATTAATGCACTTAGCTGATGTTCGAAGTAGTTAAGCAGATCAAAAAGAGCATAATATTGGTCTAACGTAGAAACGTTTCATTATTGCCTACTTTTGTATCACAATAGCTGTTAATAATTGATTGAAATTTGTCATCATCAAATATTAAAGAATAATATAATGACAAAAACTATTTTTATAACAGGAGCATCCCGCGGATTCGGCAGGATCTGGACAGAAGCATTTTTACAACGTGGCGATAATGTTGTTGCCGCTGTGCGCAACCCGCAAACATTATCTGAACTTGCAAAAGAATTCCCATCAAATCTATTGGTCTTAGAACTTGATGTAACCGATAGAGAGTTAAGTTTTGAATCGATCGAAATTGCAAAAAAACACTTTGGCCGTATCGATGTATTAATTAATAACGCAGGCTTCGGGCATGTTGGAGCTGTAGAAGAGTTGAACGAGCAGGACGTAAGATCGCAGTTTGAAACGAATGTAATGGGTTCATTATGGACTGTACAGGCGGTCCTCCCTATTATGCGCGAGCAAAAATCGGGGCACATCATTCAGCTTTCAAGTGCGCTGGGACTAAATACAGTATCATTGATGGGGCTTTATAGTGCATCGAAATTCGCGGTCGAAGGCCTTACGGAAACATTGGCCGGTGAAGTGAGTGGTTTTGGCATTAAGGTAACCATACTGGAACCGGCTGGTTTCTCCACAGATTTTTTCGGCACCAATTCGCTTGCCTTAAGTGCAACTGTAAATGCTTACGATGAGATGAGAAAAGATTTTTATGAGCATGCCGGAGAGCAAGATTCCGGCAATCCTATTGCGACTATCGGAGCGGTTCTAAAATTAGTTGATAATGAAAATCCGCCGTTGAGGTTACTACTGGGCAAGACTGCTTTCCCTTGGGTAAAATATACTTACGAAGAGCGCCTGAAAACATGGGAATCATGGCAGGACGTTTCTGTGGCAGCTCATGGCTAATAAAAGTTAACTTTACAGGATCCGGATTTGCCGGGTTCTGTTTTTATCACTGCTGAAAAATGGATCATTTTAAAAAAATAAGCGAACTGCATGAAGCGCTTGGCGTTAACCCGCCAGAGCATCCGCTTTTTAGTGTGGCATACGGTGAGCGGGGCACCTGCGACGGAAATAATATACTCGAATTTTCTTCGGAATTTTACATCATAGGATTTAAGAAGCTGAAATCGGGCAGCATGCAATATGGGAAAACAAAATATGACCACGACCGTGGCTCAATGTCTTTTGTAAAACCCCACCAGAAAGTTGCCTTTAAAAATGTCGAATTGGAAGAGAAAGGCTTTCTGATTATTATTCATGAAGACTTCTTACCCGGAACTATCCTTTACCACGATATTAAGAAATACGGCTATTTCGATTATGAGGTGAATGAGGCCTTGCATCTCTCCCCTGCAGAGGAGGAAATCATCTGGAATTTGTATTTCAGCATTGATAAAGAATATCACAATAATACCGACGAACTTAGCAAGGCCATCATTGTTAGTCATCTTGACGCCATGCTCAAATATGCACAACGCTTTTATAAAAGACAGTTTATCAACCGTACACAATTATCCGGCTCAACAGTAACAAAGTTCAACGAATTACTTGCAGCTAATTTTGAAGAGCGGAAAACGAAAGATACTGGACTTCCCACTGTTTCTTTAATGGCAGAAAAACTGCATATATCTCCGCGCTATTTAACCGATCTGCTAAAGGAAGAGACAGGAAAAACAGCATTAGAGCTAATCCATCTTTTCCTGATTGCTAAAGCTAAAAACCTATTGGTAGAAGGCGAATTGAATGTATCAGAGATTTCGCATTTACTGGGTTTTGAAAACACGACCTATTTTTCCCGGCTGTTTAAAAAAGAAGTGGGAACATCACCCATGCAATTCAAAGACCACTTCCTAAATTAATAGCAACATTGCTACGCTAGCCTTCTTAATGTTATAATTAATCCGCCTTTAAAAAGTCTTGATTGAGGGACTTGCAACAAGTAGCGCTAAACGTTGTTAGAAATTTTAATCTTAAATTATTAGTTTTCAGCAAAATCATCAAGGTTAAGTAAAATATACAATCATTTAAAAAAACATTTGTTTTACTGAACAGTGTTCAATACATTTGTACTGTCAATTAAAATGAGAAGCTGCAAATGAAAAAGTTATTTCCTTAATCAGGTTAATATCTTTATAAATTATTTTATCAATGGGCATTACAGAAAGAAAGCAAAGAGAGAAGCAAGAAATGAGACAGCGCATATTAAATGGTGCCAGAAAAGTATTTCTTCAGAACGGCTATGAGCAGACCAGTATGCGCAACATCGCCACTGAGATCAGCTATAGTGCTGGGGTAATTTATTTCCATTTTAAAGATAAGGGTGAAATCTTTCAGGAACTCCATAAAGAGGGCTTTAGCCTGCTTCTTAAACAACTTCGGGTGTTGGATTCGGTTATAGAGCCATTTGAACGCCTGAAAGCCTCTGGACGTGCATTCATTCAGTTTGCCCAGGACAATAAAGATTATTATAACCTCATGTTCCTGGTAGAAGAGCCATTAAAAAATTCAGAAGAAAGCGGTTTCCAGATTGCAAAAGAAGCAATAAAGTACCTACACGACTTAGTCTTGGAATGCCAACAGGCTGGCCGCTTTAAAAATATGGATCCAGAGTATCTTACATTTATGATCCTATCTGCTATCCATGGCATCTGTGCTCTTTTCTGTAAGGACAGAACGATGAGTTTTGAACACAAGACCAACAAGGAGCTTATGGATAATGGCTATGCATGCTTTGTTTCACTACTTGAGAAGGGTTAACCCTTTTTTTAACACTATATTGAACACTGTTTAATTTTATTACAATGATTAATTTCAACAAAAAATTACCCGTCTTTTACTGGTCAGCAGTAATGTTACTGATCATCTTTTTTCCATCAGGACTTAATGCCCAAAATCGTTTGAACGACTATATCGCTCAGGGGTTAGCGTCAAATCAGAGCATCAAGGAACAAGACTTCTTTTTGCAAAAGAACATCTATGCCCTTCAAGAGGCAAAAAGCATGTTCCTGCCCAGCGTAACCTTTTCTACAACTTACACGAAAGCCGACGGAGGCAGAACGATTGATTTTCCAACAGGCGATCTTTTTAATGCTGCCTACTCCACGTTGAACCAGCTCACAGGAAGTAACTCTTTTCCCCAGCTCGAGAACCAGAGCATACTGCTTAATCCTGATAACTTCTACGACGCCAAGTTCCGCACCAGCCTTCCCATCCTAAATGCCGAACTCATATATAACAAACGGATCAAAGCACAACAGGTGGACTTGCAGAAGGCGGAAATACAGATGTATAAACGAGAACTGGTTAAAGAAATCAAAACGGCATATTACAACTATCTTAAAGCCACCAATGCAATAAGGATCTATCAATCCTTTCTGAAACTGCTCGAAGAAGGTGAAAGGGTAAACCGGAAACTCTTTGAGAACAATAAGATCAACCGTACGGCTGTGGTCCGTAGTCAGAACGAGGTATCGAAAATAAACGCATCGCTTACGACAGCTCAAAAAACAGAGGAATCTGCCCGTTATTATTTCAATTTTCTTTTGAACAGGCCATTAACGGATCCCATTCTGGCCGACGATGTTCCATTGCTGCCTGCCCAGGACAATTTATTGCTTAATGATGTGAATGGCCGCGAGGAACTGGCGAAGCTTGAGATTGCCAAAGGGATAAATAAAAACCTTACTGGCCTTGCCAAATCTTATCTCATACCTAAAGTTGGTACTTCGCTCGATCTGGGTTCGCAGTCCTTTGACTGGAAGTTTAACCAGAAAAGCAGATATTATCTATTGGGCGTTTCATTGGAATGGAACCTGTTTTCGTCGGGAAGGAACAGTTATAAGATAAAACAGGCTATTGCCAGTGAACAGGCGGTATCGGCGCAGACCAATCATGTAACCCAGCAACTACTTACCGAACTGAACGTGCGTAGGGCAAACCTGCAAAGTGCTTCAGCTCAGTACCGGGCGGCCCAATCACAACTAAGAACCAGCCAAACCTATTATAATGACATGACCAAGCTCTATAAAGAGGGAATGGCCATCTATATCGAACTACTTGATGCCCAGAACCAATGGGTAGATGCCCAGCTTCAATCTAACATTGCGTTATTCGACACCTGGATATCCCTTACCGCTATCGAACGTGCCAACGCTAGTTTCAACATACAATAAATATCATGAACAAGACACAACTCACACTTATTGCGCTTACATCACTTTTGTTTGCCTGCAAAGAAAAACCGAAAAATACAAATCCTCTTGGCCAGCCAGATATCATTTCGGTAAAGGTGGCGCCCATTTCCTCTTTTGGGGTAACAAATTCCATTCAGGTTACTGGACTGGTAGGCACTGAAAATGAAGCGAATTATTCCTTCAAAATTGGCGGGGTGATCAGTAGCATCCTGGTAGATGAGGGACAATTTTTTAAAAAGGGGCAATTGCTGGCCACCTTGAACACCACCGAGATCGCAGCTGGTCTGGCCCAGGCGAATCTTGGTGTAGATAAGGCCGCTCGCGACTATGCAAGGGCGGTAAACCTTTACAAAGACAGCGTATTTACGCTGGAACAACTGCAGAATACCAAAACGGCATTGGATGTTGCAAAAAAAACAAGTGAGGCAACCGCCTTCAACCAGCGTTATGCCAGGATCTATGCGGCCTCTGATGGTTTTGTAACCAAAAAGGTTGCCAGTGTAGGCGAAGTAATTGGCGGGGGAATGCCGGTGCTGATGACGGGCTCGACCCAAAAAACTGACAGCTACCTGTTAAAGGTTGGGGTAACCGACCTGGAGTGGGCAGGGATCAGTGCAGGGCAACGGGCGGTTGTTTATCTTGATGGTTATCCCGAACAGCCATTCCAGGCAACGGTGTTGCGTAAACTTCAATCAGCTGATGCCGCTATCGGATCTTTTCAGGTAGAGCTGAAGCTCCAGATGGGCAATCTGAAACCTGCAATTGGCATGTTCGGGAAGGCGGCAATCGAAACCAATGCTTCAGAAAACAAAACCGTGATCCCATTTAGTGCCCTTGTTGAGGCAGATGGAGAGACGGGTTACATCTTTACCCCCAATGGTACAAACAGCGTTAGAAAAGTGCCTGTAACCATCCTGAAGTTTGACAATAAAAATGTTTACCTAAAAGATAAACTGGAAGGAATAGATCGCATAGTTATTTCTAATAGCGCCTACCTCAACGAACAGTCCACCGTAAAAATTATCAAATAAAGACCACGAGATGAAAATTACAAATTTTGCTGTAAAGAACTATCAGTTTACCCTGATCATATTTGTGCTTGTGGCAGTGGTGGGACTGCTTACGCTCTTTACCATGCCTCGCTCGGAAGATCCGACGACCCACCCTCCGCAATATCTGGTAACGGTAATCTACCCTGGCACCAGTCCGAAGGATATGGAAGAACAGGTGGTAAAACCCATAGAAAATAAGATCTATGGGCTGGAGAACATCGATAAGATCCTGACCACGGTTGAAGATGGCGTAGCAGCGATACAGATCAAGTTCAAGTATGGTGTTGATGTGGACAACAAATACCAGGAAATATCAACGGAAATCAATGCGCTGAAAAACGGTGAGCTTCCAAAGGACATTTATCAGATCAAGACCGAAAAAATTGCCTCGTCAGATGTAAAGATTATTCAGGTTGCGCTGATTTCAAACACCGCTTCGTCTAAAATATTGCGCGACAATGCAGATAAATTGAAGACCCAGCTGGAAAAGATCACCAATCTGAGAGAGGTAAAGTATACCGGGATGCCAGAACAGGAAATCCGCATCGACATGCAACTCGATAAACTGGCCCAGCTAAAAATACCCTTGAACCTGGTCATAGGCAGTTTACAAAGCGAGGCGGCCGACATTCCAGGAGGAAGTATTAATATAGACAGTAAGGTCTTTAATGTAAAAACAAGTGGTAAGTTCAAAAATGTTGAAGATGTGGCCAATACGATCATTTATAATGCCAACGGAAAAATCATATACCTGAAAGATGTGGCCCATGTTAGCTATATGGACGGCACCATTAACCACATTACCAGGATCAATGGACAACGTTGTATATTGGTTACCTCTTCGATGAAGAACAACGTGGATATCAGTCAGGTTAAGAACGAGTACACTCCTGTATTGGAACAATTTTCTCAAACCTTACCACAGAACATCAAAATGGTCAAAAATTTTGACCAGGCAGATATGGTATCAAAGCGACTTGGACACCTGGGCTTTGATTTTGGATTGGCCATACTATTGGTGGTGGTTACCTTGTTGCCTTTGGGCTTCAGACCATCACTGATCGTAATGATTTCCATTCCACTCTCACTAGCCCTTGGTCTTATTGCAATGAATCTTTTAGGCTTCTCACTCAACCAGCTCAGTATTGTTGGGCTTGTGGTAGCATTGGGGTTATTGGTTGATGATAGTATCGTTGTTGTAGAGAATATAGAAAGGTGGTTAAGGGAAGGTCATTCCAGAAAGGATGCCATTTTAAAGGGTACCAAGCAGATTGGGGCAGCTGTTGTAGGCTGTACTGCAACGCTTGTAATTGCATTTTTACCATTGGCTTTTCTGCCTGACATGGCTGGAGAATTTATCCGAAGCCTACCTATGGCCATTATTACCAGTGTACTGGCCTCTATGATTGTAGCACTTACACTCGTGCCTTTTATCGGCAGCAAGATCCTGAAAACCCATACCCATGGGGAAGGAAATTATTTCTTAAAAAAACTGCAGGGCTTTTTGACCTGGTCGTATCGTGGCATTATGCCGTTGGCGCTAAAGTGGCCAAAGGTAACCATTAGTATGTCTATTGCATTGAGCATATTGGCCTTTTTACTCTTCCCACTGGCAGGGTTTAAACTTTTTCCAACCTCAGAGAAGCCGATGTTTCTGATCAATATTAAAATGCCGCTACAGGCAAATATTCCAGAAAGCAATAAAGCAGCAAAGCTGGTGGAAATGGAACTGAAAAAGCATAAGGAAATCGTTTACTACACCTCAAATGTAGGAAAAGGCAATCCACAGATCTATTACAACGTGCATCAGCAGGATATAAAACCGGATTTTGCGCAGATTTTTGTGCAATTGGAAGAAGAGACAAGCCCCAATGACAAAACTGAACTGATTAAAACGCTTAGAAGCAAATTTACAGATTTCCCCTATGCCAAAATAGAGGTGAAAGATTTTGAACAGGGTACACCGATAGAGGCGAATATTGTGGTCAGGATTTTTGGAGAGAGTCAGGATACCCTGCGATTGCTCTCCTTCAAAGTAGAGGAGCTGTTACGTAAACACCCTGGTACTTTTTTCATCAACAATGAACTCAATGCCTATAAGTCAGATGTAAAGATCAAGATTGATAAGGCAAAGGCACGGACATTGGGCGTACTGACCAGCGACATTGACAAGGTGATCAGGTTGGCTGTTGCCGGACTAACTGTTGGGGATTACATTGATGACAGGGGTGATTCGAGGAATGTGGTAATCACCATTCCACGTAATAAGTTTTCAAATCTAAATGCATTAAAGAACCTTTATGTGAACAATATCCAGGGTGCACCAATTCAGATCGATCAGATTGCAACCATTGGGCTGGAGACCTCCCCCACTGCAATTAATCATTTCAATAAATCACGGTTTGCAAAGGTTACCTCACTCACTAAGGATAATGTTTTGGCAAACGATATCCTCAAAGATATTGTGCCCGAACTCAACAAATTAAAAATGCCTAAGGGCTATTACTATAAACTGTCTGGCGAGGCTGAATCGGAAGGTGATGCGCTGGGCGGAAATTTCCTTTCGGTGATCATCCTGAGTACATTCCTGTTTATCGCTGTGCTGCTGCTACAGTTTAAGACCTTTAAGGGAATCATTATCGTTTTATCAATTATTCCATTGGGCGTTTTGGGTGGGGTGATATTTCTGCTGATGACAGGAAACCCGATGTCGCTGGTATCGATCATCGGTTTCATTGGTTTATCGGGCATACAGGTAAAGAATTCGTTGTTATTGGTTGATTTTACCAACCAATTGCGGGAAGATGGAAAAAGCATAGATGAGGCGATCCATATTGCAGGGGAAACCAGGTTTCTTCCTGTTGTACTTACTTCTATTACAGCCATTTGTGGTCTCATCCCGATTGCCATGAATCCCAATCCGCAGATAGCGCCACTTGCCATTGTACTGATTGGGGGGCTGATCAGCTCTACCATATTATCAAGGATCGTTACCCCGGTAATGTACAAGCTTATACCTCCACAATTGCACGAAAAGATATGATAGGTCAAAATAGACGGAAAGACTTGTTTCTGAAATTGAAACTGTTCTTGATTAACCGCATACTTAAAAATTAAATTACGCACATAAATTTTACTAAAAATGAAAGAATACATATTAATTACCGGTGCTTCCTCAGGAATTGGCTACGAAATGGCGATTGAATTGGCAGCTAAAGGGTTAAACCTGATATTGGTTGCCCGTACCGAAGCTAAATTACGGCAAATCCGATCAGAATTAATAAATAAGTATGGCATTCTGGTTCAATATTTCGCTACAGATCTTTCTGATGTGAATGCAGCTAAAAACCTTTACCAAAAGGTGAAAGATGAAGACCTATTGGTGACCCATCTGGTAAATAATGCTGGTGTTGGCAACTATGGCAATTTTACTGAAACGCCATTGGAAGAAGAATTGAGTATGATTCAATTAAATATTTCCAGTTTGGTAGTATTGACTAAACTTTTTGCACAAGATATGGTCAGCCGCAAATCTGGCCGGATTATGAACGTAGCATCGGTGGTCGCATTTTTACCGATGCCTTATTTTTCTGTGTATTCTGCCACCAAGGCTTTTGTAAAGGCATTTAGTGAAACACTCGCTGCCGAATTGGAAGGGACCGGAGTTATCGTTTCCTCTCTTTATCCCGGTACTGTGGATACTGGATTCACCACACCTGAGATGCAAGCTACCAACCTTCATAAAACCAAGCCGGTGCATCCCAGAGAAGTGGCGGTGCGGGGTGTAAAGCATCTGTTAGAAGGAAATGGAAAAAAAGTAGTTGGTTTTCAAAACTGGTTTAACGCTAAACTTCCCAATTTTGTTCCTGATGGTATTATGATGAAGATTAAAAAAGGGCTGGCAAGTCAGAAATGAAAATAGTTCAGTTAGTGTTGTTGGATATCGTTACGAATTTTATATGATATGTTAAATCGAAGTACGATAATAGATGCCGCCATACAGCTTTTTTTACATTTCGGAATTAAAAAAACTCCCCTTAAAGATATAGCCAAATCGTTAAGGGTGAGTATTCCATCTCTTTATTGGTATTTTAAAAATAAAGACGAGCTGGTGATCTGTGTTTTAGAAAAAATAATGAATGAAGAACGTCTTTTGATCGAAAAGCAGTGCAGACGATATAAGTCGCTATCCAATTTTATCGATGAACTGATTGAAATAAAGTGTTTAACATTTGAAAAATATAGTCGGCTATACCATTCCCTGGATTACTTAAAAAGGATAGGCTTTTTAGACAACTTGGATTTATCAAGAAGAGTATGTGTGACTGAAAATGTAAATTTGGTTCCAAAATCTGTCTTTGTGAGAGATGACAATAGCCCTCATGTGTTTAAAGAGATATTCATCCGGTTCTTAGGGGAACTCGATTTGATATTTCTGAACGAAGCAGCCACAAGAGTGAAGTCTCACAGATTAGACATCGCGAAAAGAAATAACATCTCTGATCCCATAAGTCAAAAAGTCCGATCTTTTCTATCTGAAATATTGGATAAAAATATCATGGTTCATGATCAAATTTAAATGTCCGGTTTTAAACAATTTTAGCATTTTTTGTCCAGGTATTAAATAAAAGAGCAGAATAAACTTCGTAAAAAATCAATCGATTCAGTTAATTATATTTTTATATATTTAAAATTCAAACCATCGCCACATTAACATCTCATGCGCTTAGTTATTCCTTTTTTCAGATTTATTTTGATAAGAAGGTTATACTGTATCGTCTGTTTTATTTTCTTACACCTTTCTGTTTCCGCTCAAAGGGAACCCACCTTATTATTTAAGCACCTTACCCTTGAAGATGGTTTAAGCGACCCCACAATAAGAGCGTTGCATACCGATAAAGACGGATTTTTATGGATTGGCACCGAAAATGGGTTGAATCGTTTTGATGGTAAAACCTGTATCACCTATAAAAGGAAAAATAACACAGACCCTTTTCCGGGGAATTACATTACCAACATTATTGAAGAAAGAAATGGCGATCTGATTATCGGGTCGCAGCGCAACCTGGTGAAATATGACCGGATAAAGGATAATTTTAAAAGCTACAATTTCGGAAAAGGCATAAAACTGAACGAAAACTACTACGCTTTCCCTTTTTATATAGATAAACAGCAAGATCTTTGGGTATATCTGGCTGGTAATGTTTATAAATACAACAGTAAATACAATACTACTCAATATATAACAACCTATTCTAATGGGTATCTTTTTAGTCCGGTTCCATTTTACAATAAGCTGGATTGGTTTGTTAGCAGAGGTGTAAAAGGCATTTATATCAACAAGGCCGATGATGTTAAGGGGCAGCAACATCAGGAGTTTTTTATGAACAGCACAAATGAAAACCTCAACAGTCATATTGAAGACGTATATTTTGCATCAGACAGTTTGCTCTGGCTTGCCAGTGATAAGGGATTGATAAAACTAAATATAAAAACCAAACAGCATGAGCGTTTCAATAGCTGTAAAACGAGCAGTAACCTTGCTGTAACGGCCATCGCAAAATACCCCAACAAACCCTGGCTTATTGTAGGCACCAGAAGAAATGGCTTACTTTTGTTCGATTTGAGAACAAAAAAGTTTTTTGCTGAATATAATCACCAATCTGATAATTCGTTTAGCCTATCAGGCAATTATATCCGAAAAATTTACATCGATCAAAAACAGAACCTGTTCGTGGGCATTAATGGTTATGGCCTCGATTATACCAATTTAAATAAGGTAATTTTTCCCAGATATCTTGATAAGGATGATGTTTCTCTTAATTTTGAAAACGATGTAAGTGTAATCTTAAAACCTAAAAACGGTCAGTTTTGGTGCGGAACAAAAAGTGCCGGCTTGCTTATCTATCTTTCAGATTTAACAAAACCACTTAAACATGAATTTTTAAACCACGGGATTGCCCAACTCATCGAATTAGATAACGGCAATATTTTAACTGGACTTTATAATGGTCTTTTTTTTATTTACGATATCCAAAAGCAAAAATTCAAGCCATTAAAAATAAAGTTTTCGGAAAAGTTAAACGGAAAAGTTCAGATCAATCAGATTTCAAAAATTGGTCCTGATTTATTTGCTGCTACCGAATATGGTGTAGCAAGGATTATCATTAAACCAGAAAACGAGCTTTATTTTGAAATGGATCAGGGCATTAACCGTGCAGTATTATGGCCCAATATACAACGGATAATACCTACCTGGAATAATCAAGTCATCATCCAAACCTATTATACATCCATATATCTTGCGCAGTTAACAGCTGGAAAATTTAGTTTCATTAAAGAAATTACCAGATCGCCTTATGGTATAAACGGCAGCATTACAGTTGACAAAAGCATTTACCTGGCTACAACCGCGGGGCTTTTAAAGTTCAACTCAGCTACGAATACCTTAGAAAAATTGGCATTGGCAGATCTAAATTGCCGAAGTGTTTTAGCAGATCAATATAAAAATCTGTGGGTAGCAACCAGCAATGGTTTGTATTTCTACAATACAAAAAGCAATAATCAAACCCGTTATAGCATTAGTGATGGGCTGCAGAGCATGGTTTTTAATCCTAACGCTGCTGCATCGCTTAAGAATGGGTTATTGGTCTTCGGGGGGATCAACGGAATTAATGTGATAGATCCAAAAAAATCGAATGTTTATACCAGCCATTCCAAACCCCAGATTACCGACATTCTGATCAATGACCAGATCCATCAAGGCATTGGCAACCCGATTACAGCCAAAAGCTTAAAACTGCATTATGATGAAAACACCATCACAATTGCTTTCAGTACAATGGATTTCATTAACCCTACGCACAGAAAAATAGTTTACCAAATGATTGGCTATGACAACAAGAAGGTTAGTGTTTTGGGCAGCAATAGCATCCGGTTTCCAAATATGCCACCAGGAAACTTCAAACTTGTACTCACTGATGTTTACAGCAGTAAAAAAACTATTTTAACCATAGTAATCAGCGCCCCCTTTTGGCAAAAGAACTGGTTTATAGCACTGTTTATTGTTAGCTTAACCATCATTTCGTTACTTACGCTCTTTATTTATTTAAGATGGGTTAAACATCGTCAGGTGCTGCAATTACGTCAAATGATCAACTTTCAAAAAAAAGACAGAGAACGAATAGCTAATTATCTTCATGATGAATTAGGGTTAAAGTTATCTTCGTTAAAGCATTACCTTTTAGCTGGCGACATTAATAAAATGATCGATGGTGGCGAACTCCGTAAGTTATCAACAGAATACATTGATTCTTCCGTAAGCATGCTCAGAACAACTTTGATTAATTTAAGTCCTAAAACGCTCGACGAAAATGGCTTAATTACGGCGATGGAGGATCTTATCGAAAGTATCAGCAAATTAGGCATCATAAAAATCCACTTCGATTATTCGGGCTTTACCGTTGCACTTAAAAGTACGCCAGAATATGCCATTTACAGAATCTGCCAGGAGTTGATTTACAACACCATAAAACATGCTGAAGCTAAAAATATTCATATGGTAATTATCAATCGCCACGAAAAGCTGATTTTGCTTTACGAAGATGACGGCAAGGGATACGATTTTCAAACCGCAAAAAGAGGCTATGGCTTATTCAATATTGAAGCACATATCCACGCTATAAAAGCAGAATTGAATACCGATACTGCAATTGGAAGAGGCGTTGCCGTTACCATTACACTTAACCTAAAAAGGATTTTAAAACAAAGAATTAATGATTAAGCTACTAATCGCAGATGATCATAATGTATTAATCAACGGGCTAAAACTTATTTTGGCCGTAAGAAAAGATTTTAAAGTAATCGCAGTAGCCAATAATGGCGCTGAAGTGATCGATCTTGTTAAAAATGAAAGGCCGGATGTAATACTACTGGATATAAATATGCCGGTTTTAAACGGTTATCAAACCCTTAAAATTATCGAATCAGATTATCCAGAAATCAAGGTGATCATACTGTCCATGCTTAATGATAAAAGAAATGTGCTAAATATGCTCGAAGCTGGTGCCAAAAGTTTTCTTTTTAAAGATACAGATGATAAAAACCTATTTAAGGCAATTGATTACGTTTATCAGGGAGGTTATTATGTATCAGACGGACTGGAAGATATCCTCGAAGAATTTTTATGCGATAATAAATATCCGGGCAAAAAGAATAAACACATTCTCTCCTCCCGCGAGCTTGAAATCGTTAGCCTCATTGTTGAAGGCAATACCAATGCCGAAATTGCCGATCTGCTTTTCTTAAGCACCAGAACAGTTGACACGCACCGTAAGAATATTTTTTACAAACTCAATTTAAACAATACTGCATTGCTGGTTAAATATGCTTTGGAAAATAAGGCATTTCTAGGCTTACAATAAGCGCTGTTCATTAAAAAAATACCGTAAAAAGCGTATTGAATTAATTGATTGATTTATGTCAATTTGTAACGGTCATCCATTAACACTCATCCTTTCTACCTATTGAGCGATGAAATTATGGTTGAATTATAGAATGCTAATTCTATAAACCTAACTAAATAACTTTCCTGCGCTCTATGAAAAAGATATTTTTATGCTCTTTAATTGTTTCCCTGTGCTTATTTAAATCTTATGGTCAGGCCGCGATTACCCGCAGTGTAGTGGCCAGTACAGGCGGAAGTGCTCAGGTGGGCAATACATTGGTTCAGTTTACCATTGGCGAAGTAGCTACCTTCACGCTCCAAAATGCTGGCATTATGCTTACCCAGGGTTTCCAGCAGCCAGAAACTACCGTTTCTAACTTTGTTCCCAATGCAGTTGGTAATATGCGGGTTTATCCCAATCCGGCCATTGGAAAAACAAAAATAGATTTCGATTTATTAACCGATGGCAAGGTGATCATCAATTTGGTTAACAACGCCGGTCAAATTGTGCACTCCAGCTCAGTAAAAAGTTTGGCTGGAAAAATCGAATATATAATGCCGTTAAACGGACTTGCTTCCGGAAGCTACCATGTTGTACTTTATGTCAACTACCGTACATTCTCTCAAAAACTTATCATCCAATAAACTTATTGCTAACCACCTAAAACACCTCCATGAAAACGCTTATCAAAACTGCATCTGCTGTACTGATTTTGCTATGCTTGGTCAATTATGCAAAGGCTCAGCTTCAAAATCAATATAGTACGGTAACAACCGGTGCTGCATTTTTATTAATTAGTCCAGATGCACGGAACTCAGGTGTTGGCGAGGCAGGAACCGGATTAACCAGCGATGCGAATTCTAATTTTATTAATGGTGCAAAACTTTCCTTCGCAAGGAAAACGGGTGTAAGTGTTTCTTATGTACCCTGGATGATGGAGATTGACAAAAACCTCCATCTAGGTAATTTAAATGCCTACCATCAGTTAAATGACAAAGAAGTAATCGGCGTTTCATTAAGATATTTTGATCAGGGAGACATTAATTTCCGTGATGAAAACGGTGGACTTCTGCAGCAATACAATGCCAATGAGTTTGCTATCGATGGCACGTACTCCAGAAAATTCGGAGATAATCTTGCTATTGCATTAACCGGTCGTTTTATCAGGAGCGACCTGGGCAATGGAACATTTAATGGTTTGCAGGTAAACCCTGTTAATGCCTATGCAGCTGATATTAGTGTATACTCAGAAAAAACATTAAATAATTCGCGTTATGCCTGGGGCGTGAGCCTAACCAACATTGGTACTAAATTAAAATACTCTTCAGGTGCTACAGTTGAATCATTTCTACCCATGAATTTACGCATTGGAGGCGGGTACACACTGTTAAAAAACAAATCAAACAGCCTTACCTTTCTTGTAGATGTAAATAAACTAATGGTTCCCTCTCCACCAAGATATAAAGTGGATGCAAATGGAATAACAACAAATGAAATTGAAAAGGGAAAGGATCCGACCAGAAGCGTTCCTAGTGCACTGTTTACTTCTCTTTTTGATGCTCCAGGCGGTTTTAGAGAAGAAATATCAGAATTTACCATTGCCGGTGGGATGGAGTTTGCCTACATGAACCAGTTTTTTCTCCGTACCGGATATTTTTACGAAGATCCCGATAAGGGAAACAGACAACATGTTTCAGTTGGTCTTGGTTTAAAAGTAAAAACTTTTCAGTTCGACATGAGTTATGTAGCGCCCACAGCAAGGCGATATGTGCTTAGAAACGGAATCAAATTTACTTTAAGTTATGCCATTGATTAAATTTTAAACCTCAAAAACAACCTATAAAAAAATGAAAAAGTTATTCTTCTTGTTAGTACTGACAATGGTTGGTATTGCAAATGCAAAAGCTCAGAAATCAACTATCAATACTTTATTCCCTAATAAATCAACGGAGATCGAAAAATTAAGCGCTAAAGAAGAGGCACCAAAAAAGGATGTTTCTACACCTACCAAGCAAAGGTTATTTCAGAATTATAGCCAAAGTGGTGCAAAAAGCGCGCTCCCAGCAGCAAGCAGAAAAGGCGCAGAAAATGTAAAAACAGCTTCTGAATCTGAAAATAAACCAGATAAAAGCGAGCCCAAAACAGAGGTTAAACTACCACCAATGCAACAGGAAAGTACAACCAAACAGTAAAATATTCATCTAATACCTCTACACCTTAAATTATTTAACATGAAAAAGTTTACGCTCATTATTGCGGTTATCCTTATCTTTTTCGGAAAAGTATCTGCTCAAAGTGGCCTTACAGGGATCAACTATCAGGCGGTGGCCCGTAATAACGATGGTACTGTTCTTGCCAAACAAAATGTAAAGGTTAGGATCTCGATACTTGGAACAAGCGCCAGTGGCCCTGTCCAATATCAGGAAAGCCACGACCTTACTACAAACACTTTAGGCCTTTTTACCCTCCAAATCGGTAAAGGATCGCCTTCAACAGGAACGTTGGCAGGCGTTCCATGGCAAAATGCAAACCAATATTTAAGAGTCGAACTGGCCATTGGTAGTGGAGCTTTTACAGATTTAGGAGCAACACAATTAATGAGTGTGCCATTTGCACTATATGCAGCAACCGGTAACCCTGGCCCGGCAGGTGCAACAGGCCCCGCAGGACCAACTGGTGCACCCGGACCAATTGGTCCTCAAGGATTAGTAGGCCCAGCCGGAGCAACCGGACCAATAGGACTAACCGGAGCCACAGGCCCTATCGGTCCCCAAGGATTAGTAGGCCCTGCAGGTGCAACCGGACCAATTGGATTAACAGGCCCGGCAGGGCCAATTGGTCCCCAAGGATTAGTAGGCCCTGCAGGAGCAACTGGACCGATAGGACTGACAGGCCCAGTTGGTCCAATAGGCCCTATTGGGGCCCAAGGGTTAGTAGGCCCTGCGGGTGCAACCGGACCAATTGGATTAACAGGCCCAGCAGGGCCACAGGGATTAGTTGGACCCACCGGAGCAACGGGACCAATAGGTCCAGCGGGAGCAACAGGACCAATCGGATTAACAGGCCCGACAGGTCCGCAAGGATTAGTTGGGCCAGCCGGAGCAACAGGAGCAGTTGGACCCATAGGCCCTGCAGGAGCTCCTGGTAGTCAAGGCCCCGTGGGTGCAACCGGTCCTGCCGGACCAATCGGACCCATTGGCCCAGCTGGGCCTGCGGGTGAACTTACCGGTGTAGCAGGTGGAGATTTGAGTGGAAACTATCCAAATCCACTGGTAAAAGGCATCCAAAATATTGCAGTTGCAGCTACCGCACCAGTTAATGGTCAGGTTTTAAAATACAATGGAACAAACTGGGCTCCAGGCTCCGATGCAGGAGGTTCGTTAACACTTCCCTTTGCTGCTACAGAAAACTCGGCAACAACCTTATTTTCGATTACCAACAATGGTGATGGAACATCAGTTGAAGGAATAAATAATACAACAAGCTCCAGTATTGCAGCTGTGAGAGGTATTGTAAGTTCAACTGCACCTGGAGGCTTTTCTTCGGCTGTTCGCGGTATCAACAATGGTACTGGCGGCTTGGGTGTTGGAATGTGGGGAAGCCATAACGGAAGTGGTTGGGGCGTTTACGGTGTTACCCCATCAGGTATTGGCGTTTACGGAAATTCGAGCGGTGCAGGCTATGGTATATACGCCAATAGCAATACCGGCATAGGTTTAAATGCCACATCCACCAACGGAACTGCAGCAAACATTGCCATCTCAAACAATGCCAACGCAAACAACGCATTAACGGTCAACACATTGGGTAACGGAAGGGTAATTGACGCTTCAACATCAGGCAGTGGCGAAGGTATAAGAAGCACCAGTGGCAGCGGCTTTGCAATACATGGAATTACAACCAGTCAATCTTCTGCAGGTATTTTTGGAGATAATAATGGCGGAGGTGAGGCGATTGTTGGCCGTACCACCAGTAATATTGCCGGGGCAGTTGTTGGAAGAAACGATGGTGGCGGTTTTGGTGTACGTGGTTTTATTTCCACGAATACTGCAAATACTGGCGTTGGGGTTCAGGGTGAAGTTGGTATCAATGGAAGTACAGGTAGAGCTGGTCGTTTTGTCAATACCAACGCAACAAATATAGCAGCCAATACATTCGAGGTATTATCGAATGGTAATGGTAATATACCAGATAATACACTTGGTAATGCTGCTTCTTTTAAATTAGACAATACAAATAGTGTTGGTTCTGCAGTTCGCGGAGAGGTGAACACCATATTCGGCAACTTTGGTGCAGCAGCTATCTTTGGTGTATCATCAGGCACTGGAGGTAGAGCAGGTTTGTTTTATGCCTCTAACCCTTCAGGCAATGGTGCGGCACTTGTGGCACTAACCGATGGAAATGGTAATGCTGTTACCGCCAATGCAGGTAAAAATGGTAATGCTGTAGAAGCCAATGTTGATGGAACAGGAGATGCAGTATATGGTTGGGTTCCAACATTTGGAACAGGACGTGCTGCGCATTTCGAAAACTTTAACGCCACAAATACAAAAGATGTTTTAACTGTAAAAACTGTGGGTAATGGTATAGCAGGTAACTTTAAAGTTGATCTGGTAACAGGTATCTCTCCTGCGGTAAAAGGGGAAGTAAATTCTCAGTTTGCCAATTTCGGCACAGCCGGTGTTTATGGACTTTCCTCTGGTACAGGTGGTTATGCAGGATTGTTTTACGCATCAAATCCTGCTGGCAACGGGCCAGCACTTATAGCATTGACTGAAGGAAATGGAAATGGGATTACCGCCAACGCAGGTAAAAATGGCGATGGTATTGAAGCCACAGCTGATGGAACCGGTAATGCCGTATACGGATGGACTCCTAATTTTGGTGCTGGAAGAGCAGCCCGTTTTGCAAATTTTAATGCCGCTAATGGTCTACCTACAGTTCATATATCTAACATAGGTACCGGAACAACAATATTAGCCAACCATACTGGCCCATCAGGAGATCTTTTTATAGGCCAAAGTGCCAGCCTAAATGTGGCCAGAATTAACAAAGCAGGCCGTGGTTTCTTTAATGGCGGTACAGTTAACAGCGGTGCCGATTTAGCGGAAGCATTTGATGTAAGCGGTGAAGTAAAAGATTTTGAACCGGGCGATATTTTAATTATCTCCGTTGATAAGGATCGAGCTGTTGAAAAATCTAATGGTGCTTACTCTAATTTAGTCGCTGGAGTTTATGCTACCAAGCCCGGGGTTTTATTAACTGAAGAGAACATCGATTCGGAACTTTTAGATAAAGTGCCAATGGGTGTAATCGGTGTGATCCCGACCAAGGTATGTTTAGAGGGCGGCCCGATTAAAAGAGGCGATATGCTGGTAACCTCATCACAGAGCGGGGTTGCCATGAAAGCAGATTTAAATAAAGTTAAAGTTGGACAGGTTTTAGGAAAAGCCTTACAGGATTTTAACCAACCAACAGTATCAAAAATTAAAGTATTAGTCAGTATTAAATAACGTTCTGTTCTTTTTTAAGGAAAAAGGCACCTCATTTTTTGAGGTGCCTTTTTACATTTAAATATCAAGCTAATTCGACCTAAAATTTTCAAGAGATTTCTTGCCTTTAGCATTCTTCTATATTTATTTCCTACCGATGGTTCTGGATTAATGTTAATTCCCTACCAACTATATCTTCCCGACGGTAAAAATGAAAGTCTCTATCAATAATCCGTCCTGCCATCTATTCTAGTGTCCTCCCAGAGCATTTAATCTTTTTCCCTCAGCTATCACTGCCCCGTTTATTTCATTTACCCGCTTGATGTCCATTTTTTCAACCGCGCGGTCATAGGTCAGCAATCCGTTAACCTCATGCTCCACATCGGTTGTCTGGGTATAAACGGCTACACTAAGGCCTTTGTATTTCATCAGCTGTTCAACCTGGCTCATCAGCAGTACATACTTATCGGTCAACGCAGCACTGGTGGGTTCATAGGCATATGCATTGTTTTCCACAGGCCACATATGCCCCCTAACAAAAAGCCCCACACCGCCGAACTCTCCCAAAGATGCCGCCCTTTTATCATCCGGTCTGGAGGCATCATAAGGGCCTATATAAATATGGGTATCCACAAAGTCTCCATTACCCGGATCACCGGCCGCTTTCTGATAACCAGGATTGTTGTTAAATCCCGAATTTCCATTTACCAGTCGTGAGGGATCATATTTTTTCACCCAGTCCGTAATCGCGGGTACATCGAAAGCACCCCAGTTCTCATTAAAGGGCACCCAGGCAATAATTGAGGGTGAGTTGTAATGTTCATCCATTACCGCCTTGAGCTCCTTGCGAAAAATGGAGCGTACTTTTGCGGTATCCTCATTCTGGTACCAGATTGCGGGCATGTCCTGCCAAAGCAGCACACCCAGTTTATCTGCCCAATAGTAAAAACGTTTCGGCTCGGTTTTCATATGTTTGCGGATAAGGTTGAAGCCTGCCTTTTTTGTAAATTCCAGATCAGATTTCAGTGCCTCCTCGGTGGGAGCAGTCAGAATACCATCTGGCCAATAGCCCTGATCGAGAAGGCCAACCTGCATGATGAATTTTCCGTTCAACAGCGGACGCATCACACCAGACACCTTGCCCAGCCTGATGTCGCGCATACCGAAGTAGCTCTTTACCTCATCAACGGTTTCACCGTTCTGATCTTTGAGCGTGATTTTAAGATCATAAAGAAAAGGTTCGTCAGGAGACCATAACTTTGGATTCGGGATTGGCAGATAAAAAGTCTTTCCGTCACTTCCCTGCGCCTGGGATACGACCTTATTGCCATCAAGTGCTACTGCGGATATGGCTGAGGAATTCGCATCAACAGTTACCTTGAGCCTGCCATTTTCCAGATCGGGCAATAGCTTGATATTCTTGATGCGAGCTGCCCCCACCGGTTCAAGCCATACGCTCTGCCAGATACCCGAGCTGAAGGTATAATCTCCCCGTGGTCCATTCTTGCCCGAAGGCATTCTGCCGTCATTGGAATCGTAAGCGGCAACAATTAACTCATTACTTCCAGATTTTAGCAATGAGGTGATATCCAGCGAAAAGGCATCATAGCCGCCCGCATGAGATCCCGCCTTTTTTCCGTTAACGAAAACAGTTGCATCATGATCAACAGCCTCAAAATTGATTAAAATATTTTTACCCTTCCAGTTCTGGGGGATTTCGAAACGTCTGCGGTACCACATGTTAACCTCCTGATTGCGCTCAATACCTGAGATCACCGATTCAGGGCAGTATGGAACAAGTATCTGTTCTGGTTTTCCATCAAATGCAATCGGCATTTTCGGATTGAATGCATTAAGTTTATCTTTTCCGCCGATATAATCCCATTTACCGTTTAACGACTTCCATTCTCCGCGTACCATCTGGGGCCGGGGATAATCGGGAAAAGGATTTTGGGCCGCCATCGCCTGCTCAGTCCATTTGGTGGGTAGTTTTGCAGTCTGGGCGCAAACATCTTCACTATATACTTGCAATAGTACTATCAGGAATAGGATTGGTAAACCTATATTTTTCATATGATCTGGAGATTAAGGATCCTTGGTTTTGAGACACTAATATATTATTTTTCGTTCATCTAAATCGATTTATTATATGAAAAAACACCATAACAAGCATCTTTTTAGAATGAAACTTTTTTTGAATGGATATAAAGTCATTCCAACTGATGCCATGGCCATAACATAAAAGAATAGTGAATCACGACATTCCTTTATGAACTGGTTGCATAGCGTTGGTTTTGATTCAGGTGATATCAATACAATCAGGGAAATTCGCACAATCACAAGGAGAAATTGCTGCTGATCTGATGGGAATAGTTTTCCCTTCACGTGGAATTTTTCAGGAACGGGATTATTTATTTAAGCCAGGAAACATAATTTTATTTGTTCAGATTCCGGAGCTTCGTTCTAATGTATTTCCCTGCCGGACTAAGCATTTCTGGCTTCCATTTTCCTTTTGGAGATGCGCCAGGCATTAACAGCGCAGTTGTTTCTTTTTTATCGGTAATATTCCAGTTTGCCCAGCTCAATTTGTTTTTCTCCATCCAAGAAAACCATTTATCGGTTTTACTGGTATCGAATACACCATCGCCATTAGCTTCGCCTACACCCCACTCTGTTACAAAAATGGGCAGACCAGCGGAAATTGCATTATCGGCCCGCCTCATTAAAGCTTCTTGATGGCCTGGCTCAGACGCATAAAAATGAAAAGAATAAGCAATGTTGCTGAATCCTTTGATTGGATCTTTGGCAACCACATCTATATCCTGATCCCAATGCGGGCTACCAACAACAATTACATTTTCAGTATCGTATTTCCTGATCTCTGCAATCACCTGCACGGCGTAGTCCTTAACGGTTTGCCACGCTATTTTTTCTGGCTCATTAAATATCTCATAAATAATATTCGGTTTCCCGGCGTATTTTTTGGCCATTTTTGCAAAGAACATTTTTGATTGATCCAAATGCTCATCTGCATGGTGATCGTGCCAGTCAATCAGTACATACAGATTTTTCTTAATGGCCGCATCGATCGTTTCGGTTATGAGCTTTTCCTGTCCAAGGGGATCCTGCAGATAACCATTATCTGGCTGAACCGCCATAGACACACGCAATAAATTGATATTAAAATCAGATTTAAGCCAGTTTACAACATCTTGGTTATAATACTTTTTGCCTCCCCAGATGCTCCACGACAAACTTATCCCACGCAGCTGTGGTTCAATATTTTTTCGGTTTAAGATCTTTCCGCCAACAACTTTTAAGGCGCCGTTCCGTTCAACCCAGTTTACGTTTTGCGCAAGGGCAATAATGGTAGAAAAGGCAAAAGCTGAAAGTAACATAACTCTTTTCATAAGGAAATTTATTTAATACGGTACATTAACGGTGTTTTATTGGGAAAAAGTACAAAACCATCGTCTAGACTATTCTTGTGGCTACCCTGGAGGCAATTTTGCACAGAGACCCTTTTTAACCTGCAATAAGCTAAAAAAATACCATATCCCAACTAAATAAAATTTAAAATAATCATTTAACGTTGGGAAACAGCGCCCCTGATTTATAGTTAAGTGTTTCGTTGTTCTTAAGATGAAGGCACAAAAGAACTCTTGTCCAAATCAACCCGCCATAATGTCCATTTTCACCTATCCGATGGCACCTCTTTTAACCCTAAATTTGAAAAACGATTGATAAACTTCGATAATTTAAAAATATGAAACTTAAAAATCTAGTACTGGCAATATGCCTCATCATGGCCGCTCAATTGGTAAGAGCACAGCAAAAAGTAACCGATCTGGTAAAAGAATGGGAACGCTCTAAAGTCTATACCCAGGCATATATTAATATCATGCCGGAAAGTAGTTATACTTTAAAGCCCACACCCGAGATGCGCTCTTTCGCTGAGCAGCTTTTACACCTTGCAGACGCCAACTTTGGTCTGGCTTCGGCTGCTATGGGCATAAAAAGTCCTTATTCTGTTGGTCAGCTCGAAAAAAGCAGCGATAAATCGAAAACTAATGTAAGCAAGCTGGTTGCTGCCAGTTATGACTTTATCATCGATAGTCTTAAAAAAATGTCGGACGCCCAATTGGAGAGAAGCATACAAATGCTTGGAAAGTTCGAAATGACGACAGGCATAGCAATAATTAAGGTTTTGGAGCATCAGGCACATCACAGGGGACAAACTACCGTTTACTTACGCCTGGCAGGCATCAAGCCTCCCCAGGAACAGCTTTTTTAATTAAATTAATATTATGGAAACAACAAATTTTACGACTACCATACTGGTAGATCAGACACCAAAAGAAGTTTTTGACGCGGTAATAGATCCGAGAAAATGGTGGTCGGGAGAATTCAAAGGTGCGACAAAAGAACTCGGGGATGAGTTTAGCTACCGTTATCAGAATTTTCATTATTCAGAACAAAAAGTTACCGAACTGATTCCTGAAGAGCGGGTGGTTTGGCTGGTTACAAAGAGTGAGCTAAATTTTCTTGAGGATAAATCTGAATGGAAAGGCACAAAAATCATTTTTGAGATTACACGGAAGGCAGACAAAACCGAGCTTAAATTCACCCATGTTGGTATCCATCCGGAAGTAGAATGTTACGCCGATTGTTCAGTTGCATGGGCGCTGCTCATCCAGCAAAGTCTTTACCAGCTAATCACTACCGGCAAAACCGAAAAACCTGTATTAGTTTAGGTCTGCTTTGGATAAAAATCAGGATTTCAGCATAAATATAATTGTCGACAAGCCTACGCATGAAGTTGATAAGACTATAAACAAGGTAACCAAATGGTGGGCGACAGATGCTTAAGGAAATTGGACTTACTATGGAATTGAATATCTAACCAGCGAGAAAATTTAAAAATAAATATTATCATCTACTAATCAATATGTTACAAAATAAAACCGGAGTAAAAACTTCTAAAAGTGATTACTCCGGTAAGTATGCCGGCCGGAATACTATGAATCAAAATCTATAGCCTAACTTATTCCATTCCGTCCTACATCATCTTCTTAAAGCCCTCCCATTGCACTTTCCACGTTCCATCTTTAGGGAAGCCTGGATTTGTGGTATTATTTCCGTCCCAGCCAGCACACATTAAAGCCACAGCGGTAAGTAAACCACCATTTCCAGGTAAATAAATACGCAGGCGGTCGTCTTGGTAGTTATGGCCATTAATAAGGTAAGTATTGGTTTGTACAGGCATCAGCAAGGCATCAATCGCTTTTTCGGGCATGCCTAAGCGTGTGGCCGTCATGGCCGTCATCGGAAAATCCCATCCCCAGGTATCATTCCAGCTCCAGTCTTTCCAAACCAGATTAAAGGTTTCGCGCATGGTTGCTTTATCCAATAACTTTGTTTCCGGCAACATACCAAATGCCCCCAGTACGGAAGGGTGATCGGTTTTATATTCGGGATTGGTGTAAGAATCAGGCGCACTTTCAGCGGCCAGATACACACCATTTTGTATCGGCAGAGGTGATAATTTAGTAACCACTTCATCCCATTTTGGGTTCCGTGGCAAACCTAAACGCAAACGCCATTCTTGAGCAGTTTTTAATCCCCACTCCCAGTAAGCCAGCTCGTAAGTGGGATTAAAGGTTGTTTCTGCTTTAAAACGTTCTTGGGCAGGAATTAGCCCAGGTCCGAGGACATAACATCCTTTTGCAGCATCGAAATGGGCAAATGAAGCCATAAAATCGGCAGTTTTAAATACCAGGTTTTTGTATTTTTGCAATACCTTTTCATCAGTCTGCGCACGGTATTCCAGTTCGGCAAAAGTAATGAGGTGCGGCTGTTGCCAGATCAACATTGCCCCTATTGATGATGGACTTTCGTTCCCTTTGTTGTCGGTCATTTTCTGCCAGCGTAAGCCATCAAATCCTTGTACCTGCGCAATTTTCTTTGCCTTGTCCGCAACCTTAAAATACCAATTAGTACTCCGGTTTAACAACTCAGGCCTGCCCCATAGTGCAAAATGAACCCCATGCCACCAATGCATTTCGAGATGCGGTTTACCAAACCAGCTGTTGTAGGTTAAGCCAGTTTCTTGTGGGGGAAAATCGCCCGAACATTGTATTTTGGTAAGGTATTCGGAAAGGATTATTCTGCGTTCAAGTTCAAATGCACGTTTATCAGTACTTCCACTAAAATCGACCGCAGCACCACTCATCCAAAAGGCTTTCCACTGCTCCTGGCTATTTTCTTGGCTCAATGCAAAAGAAGGAACGGCCTGTGTGCTTCGCTGCTGTGAAAAAAGACAACTGAAGCTGAACTGTTGACTGGCTTTATTGGGTGTAATGGTGAAATAATGTGCCTGTTTCTCGGTCAACTGAGCCTTACCTTTCCACGAAAAGGAAGTATAATAAACAGCAGAATCTATCTGGCGTTTAATTACAGCACCATCGGCACTTTGCCCCACCAACTGTGAATGGTGCTTGTTGTTATTGCTCCAATCGTTTCCTACATCTGCCCATTCGCCAGTAGCTACGGGGTACCTAACCCTGATTTTTAACCTTCCAACTGCAATTAAAGGCGACGAAACCGATGCGCTGATCAGGTCAAGATCCTGATGTCCAACCGTAGTTACCTCAACAGAAATGCCTTCTAAGGTAAAACTACTCTTAATTTCACCCGTCCAGGGGTTAAGGCTTTGGTTAATGTTTTTGATATCGTTGGCTTTGGCGAGCTGTCCGTTCTTTTTAACCAGATCGAAACCAATATTCCCCAATTGTAAACGGTGTACATTCTGGCGGAAATAATTAGTAGCCTCTTTAGCCCTAAGTGGTGTATTTAACTGTACGGTATAGGGTACTTTGCGGCCATATTGATCGTAATATTTATAGGCTTCGGTGATGTTAAACTTACCTTCATTTTTGTACGATCCCCATCCCCATTGCGATTGGGTACCAAGTGGAACGCCTTTGGCATAGCGATCCGGAAAACTTTGCAATCCGGTAGCATCAACGGTAAAAGCAAAACGGCCATTGCCTACCGATAAGGAAGAAAGGGAGTCTATTTTTTTTACGATAACGGTATGCCGCGTTACCAACGCCTCCCGATCAATCTGTGCAAAAACAGTCGTGCAGATGAAAAGCATTACGAAAAGCATCAAGCGCTTAAATTGGTTTTTGATTCTACACATACCGCTTATTTTACTAAATCATTTAAATATTGCTCCAGGTTGCTATAGCCGTTTGCATTAATTTTCTGTGCATCCCTAGCATCTGTCGGGTTTAAGCGTTTTGATTTTTCCCAGGCATCCGGAATCCCGTCTTGGTCTGCATCCTTTACGCTTGATTTAACCAGCTTAGCCTCTGGTTGTCCTCCGGCATCGGCCTCGGTTTTAAATATAGCACCTTTTGTGCCGATACTTTTTAAATAGCCCATAATACGGAGGTCTACTGCATCTCTTTTTAATGAAGAACCCGCTTCTGCCAAAACTGTTTGATAAGCCTTTGCTGCCGTGCTTATTTTAACGCTGCTTTTTGGCAGAAGTGAAGGTTCATTGAGAAGCGTGGCTGTTTCCTTGATAAAGTCTTCATCAGTAATGAGACGGCCATTTAGTTTTCCGTCCTTATTGAGGTCGGTATAATTATCACGGTGGTAAACATGATCTGTTTTGCTGAACATGCTTAAAAAACTATCGGTAGAACTTGGCCCGGAGATAAAATAATTAGCCACGAGATCCTGATAATGATCAGCGCTCGAATGCCCACCAACAAAACCACTTTTACCCCAGTTGTACACCACATTGTTTATAAATTCGATTTTGGCCTTTGCTTTGGGATTACGGCTCTGATTTCCTGCAAACAAACAATGATGCATGGTTACATATTCTGGCACTTCTAAAAGGGCACCAAAACGTTGCGGATCGATACTTTCGGCAACCACACAATATTGTAGTGTTACATTTTTACTTTTTTTGATGTGCAGGTTATCCCAACGCCCCCATTCGATTGAAACATGGTCGAAAATAATATCGTTCAGGTCATCGGCAACCACCGTACACGAACCTTTAGACATGTTAATGCTGCCCCTAAAGCGGATGTAGCGTACAATGGTCGAATCTTTAAAAGAAACACTATTGCCATAAATGGTAATGCCTTCTTTTGGAGCGGTTTGTCCGGCTATGGTAATTCTTGGCGATACGGCAATTTTGCCACCGATTTTGATGACACCTGAAACGTCAAATACAACCGTTCTGCCCGGTTTACTAACCGCATCCCTAAAAGACCCTGCACCGGTGTCGTTCAGGTTGGTTACATGATACACCGTGCCTCCTCGACCGCCAATGGCAAAACGGCCAAAGCCCTCCGCACCAGGAAAAGCCAGTTGTTGCGCTTGGGCAATATGCGTCGTTAAACCTAAAAACAAGACACAAACTAAACTTTTAAAATATTTTTTCACATTATAGTTGATCATCAACTGACCGGGTTTCTTTCTATTTAACATTTGGTAGATTTTAATTGCGATTATATAATAGGATGAATTAAGGAATGTCATTATCATAAAGAGAAATCAAAAAAGGTTGTCACCCCAGGATTAGAATTTTTCAGATAGGTCGAAGAGGGAATCATATTTCCATACCGTAGCGTCATTCCCAACTCGATTGGGAATCTTAATGCTTTAGCTAGATTTGCATGGAGCTTTAAGATTCCCGCATGCGCGAGAATGACGATCTCTCTTTGGAATCTGTCATTGATAGCCTGTCGAAAGGTTTTTTCGATTTTGACTACAAAAAGGTCTTCGACTACTTGCCCCGATTTTTCGCGAAACTCAGACTGACAGCCGTTATGTTTAATTAATGACATTTAGCATTTTATTTTAATTTAAAAGGTAAATACCAGTTTTCTTTATTGGCCAAACGTGAGCGTACCAGAGCGGCCGATGCGCCGTCGCCTGCGGCTTCAAACTTGGCGGCGATTTTATCGGCCAGGTAATTTGGATCGGTAGATTGCCTGCGCAAAGCGATGCGCAACAGGTCTTGCCAGCGATAACCTTCAAACGCCGTTTCTAAGGCTTCCTCCTGCATAATTCTGTCCTCTACTTCTAAAACGGTATTGGCTACGGTGATGGGGTAATCCTGGTTTACAGCACGCCCCCTGATGCCCGAATTACGGTACCAGTTGCCCCTGATCGTTCCTCCATCGCCATTAAAATCAAAGGGATAGCCATCAGGCACACCATTATAAAGTGCTTTGGTGCCAAAAGCAGCTTTAATTCCGCTGTTTACCAAAGCGCCAGCCAAAACCCGTCGATCTAACCGGTTGGCCGCCTCTGCATAACGCAGGTGTAAAACAGCAGCGCGATAAATCACCCAAACGCCTGTTTTATCAAAAGGTGTGCTTAAATTATAATTCTGCGAATATTTTAATACCTCAGGTTCAATGCCATTCACCAAACGGTACGACATATCTAAACCTCTTCTATCGGTTAAACTTCCATCTGTACGGATCTGGTTGTTCCAGTTGCGGATTGATAAGCTGGATGGTTTTACCAGATAATCACCTGATTTAGAAAACAATTTAAACAATGGATTGCCCGGCGAAAAGTTGCTGCTAAAAGGCAATGTCCACATCCGTTCCCAATTGGCAATACGATCGGCCAATGGTGCAGAAAAAATCTTGGTCCAGGGATTGAGTACAGCTGTGGTTTTTAAAGAATGATCCTGGGAGTTGTCATCACCTACTCGATAGGTATCGTACAGATCAATTTGCTGATCACTACCAGTACTCGAATTGGTACCCGTTTCCATCACATCTTTATAATAACCGGCAGCCTTGAGGTAATTCCCTTTCCAAAGGTTCAGGTCGCCTAAAAATGAGCGGCGCTGGATAAAAAACTTAAAAACACCATCTTTAACGATATACACATCCATTGGCAAAATCAATGTTGGACTTGCAGCTGAAGTATTCTGATTTAAATATTCTCTTGGCGTGGCTTCTGTTTCAGCAATTAGGCGACTTAACAGATCTTCAAAAGAGAGTTTTGGAAACTTGCTTTCATCCTGCAGGTCGGCAATGGTGGTTAAGGCATCGGTTACATAAGGAACAGTGCCATAATGGATGCCCAGTTGCAGGTATAACCAGCTGCGCAAAAACAGGATATCGGTATAACGCTGGTAATACTGGGTATTATCCAACAGCTTTTTCTCCCGCATGATGTTGAAGTTCTTCAGGGCATCATTACAGTTGATAATCACTTCGTAAAAAGGTTTCGGATCGGCATATGGATTATCGGCTGCAACGGTTTGCGTGCCCAGCTGTTTTAAATAATTATTGGCTTTGGAAGTTACATCCAGCAAATCACCACGCAACTCGTTTAAGAGCATGTATTTATCGGCAAGCTTCGCAAATTTGCCATAAATGCCCAGCACGGCTGCATCGGCATCGTACACATTTCTATAGGTTTGCGAAGCTTCTAAGGCATCTTCTGGCTCAATATCGAATGCCTTTTTGCAGGACAAGATGCTGCTCAATACTAGTACGAACAATAAACAGCCGGTAATGGTGATATATAAATTCTTATTCATCTCAATATTTTTCTTTAAAAGTTACAAACCGATTCTAACACCCAGGAACATCGATCTAAAACTGGGTTCTAAACCTATATCTACACCTCTGGCAAATACGCTATTTCCGGCACTAAACTCAGGGTCGTAACCCAGATAATTAGTCGCGGTAAATACATTATTGGCGATGGCATAAACGGTTGCCGAACGGATAAAATTGGCTTTTATAGGCACATTGTAGCTTAACGATATGGTTCTTAGTTTCAGGTATGAACCGTCTTCGATCCAACGGTCGGAAAAGCGGCTATTGCGCGATGGATCGGACCAGGATGCACGCGGCACATCGGTTACCTGTCCATCAACCCGCCAACGGTTTACCGCCGCAAGACTTTGGTTGTTGTAACCGTTCATGCTTTCTAAAATGGCACGTGTGCTATTATAGATTTCGTTGCCATAACTAAAAGTGAAAAGGGCATCTAACGACCAGCGTTTGTAGCTTAGTTTATTGCTGTAAGCGCCAACAAAATCTGGATTTGGATTACCGATCACCTGGCGATCTCGCTCATCAATAACTTTGTCGCCATTCAGGTCTGCAAACTTCATATCTCCACCCTGAAAAGCAATAAAAACACCATCGGCTGTTTTATTGCTCAGGCCCGAAGCAATGGCATCAGCATCTGACGCATATACTCCGTTACTTTTATAACCATAGAATAAATTAGCCGCATCGCCGATCTGAGTGATAATGGTGGCTCCACTATATTGTGTAAGTAACCGATCATTACCACCCAACTGGCTAATTTTGTTCCTGTTTAAACTATAGGTTAACCCCATATCCCATTTCAGATCGGTCTGGTTGATCAATCTGCCATTTATAGAAAGTTCCAACCCCCTATTGGTCATGGTACCGCCATTACTTAGGGCATAGCTGAAACCTGTTGCCGTTAGCAGTGGTTCGTAAATCAACATGTCGCTAATCTTATTCCGGTAAAGATCTAGGCTGATGTTTAATCTTTCCTTCAAAAAGGAAGCATCCACTCCAAAATTTAATTTGGCATTTCGCTCCCATTTTAGGGCAGTATTGCCAATATTTCCCCTAACCAATCCTTGTCTGCCTAAAAAATTTTGCGATACATAGTACGATTTGGCGGTATAATTGCCAATATCATCATTACCGGTTAAGCCATAGCTGGCCCGCAGTTTCAGGCTTTCTATAAAGTTGTTATTAGCCATAAAACTTTCTGACGAAATCAGCCATGAAGCTGCAACAGATGGCATCAAAGCCATTTTCACGCCGTTAAAGTTCATCACATCGGGTATATCTTTGCCAAAACGCGAAGAAGCATCGGCGGCAATATTGAACGATATGAAGTACTTGTTGTAAGCTTCGTAATTCACATTAAAATAGTTGTTCAACCAGTTCCACTTGCCTAAAGATCCGCCTACTATACGTAGCGTACTTTGTGCACCGCCCAGCGTTACGAAATCATCACTGGCCGTATTAAAACTAGCGCCGTTATCTACTTCGGCACTGCTGTGCTGCAACCTGAAACCCAGGTTTGCGCTTAATTTACTTACCTCATTTAAATCCTTGTTGTATGATACCCAGGTATCGGTATTTACAGTAAACAAACGCTGTACACCTGCTGCTGCCTTATTATATCCAACTGCAGTGGGCAATAAAACCGGGGCAATACCCAACATGGGCGTAAAATAATTTTCGCGTACTTTATCATAAGTAATACCAACGAGTGTATTGGCTTTGAAAGCTTTATTAAATTCATAATTAAAACCAACAGAACCTGAAAAACGGTAACTGCGGTTAAGTGCCTGGATGTTTTTAATCGCTGCGCTGGGGTTACTTGTACCAAATATATCGGTATCGGCAAGGTTTGGCGATTGAACACCAGTTTCCGACAGCTCAAAAGGAGAAAGAAAAGGTGCTTTAACCAAGGCCAGGTATAGTGGATTGGTGGCATAAGCCTGTCCCTGATCTCTTAAGTTCTGCTCGCTACGGGTAAAGGCGAGGTTAACCTGCGATTTTAATTTAGCCGAAAGATTCAGATTGGCATTAAAACGGGTTTGGTAACGGGTTAAATTGGTGCTATCAGTTAAACCATCGTTGTTTAGATAACCTAAAGATAGAGCATAAGTAGCAATATCATCGCCTCCGGTTACTTTCAGGTAATAATTCTGACTGATGCCACTGCTCATTACCTGATCCTGCCAGTTGGTATTCTGGTGATAATTGTAATAACCTGGATTCGGATTATCATTCATATAAGGTTCTGCTTTAATCAGCGCATCGGTCATGCCCGGTTTGGTTTTGAGCAGATCAGACAAGAAAATACGGTAATTATCGGCTTCCATTACAGGTAAACGGCTTACTGTACCATTGTAACCTCCGTATGCTGAAAAATCCAGTCGCGTGGCCACATCTTTAGCCCGGCCTGTGGTAATCATTAATACACCGTTGGCACCTTTGGTTCCATATATCGATGCACCATCTTTAATGAGGGTAATATTGTCAATGTCTTTAAGGTCGATATTGGCTAAGCGGTTATTCTGATGACCAGCAATAATGGAACTTCCATACGTATTTACATCATAAATTACACCATCAACCACTATTAGGGGTTGGTTAGCCGCATATAAAGAATTATATCCTCGCAGGTAAAGATCAGCGCCAATATCTGGCGTGCCTGATCTTCTAAGCGCCTCTAATCCGGCAATTTTTCCCTGCAAATAAGAATCTGGCGTTTCGTTGCTTCGCTCCCAGCTTCCGTTCAGGTTTACCGTGTTAACCGAGTAAGGTGTGCGGTTCTTTAAAGCAGTGCCAAATGGCAATACTGCAGCATCATATACCGAAGCGTAACGTTCTTCGAACAAGGCAATTTTGCTGATCGTTTTACGTCCCTTCAATGCTTCTTCTTTAGATTGGTAACCTTGCCCCGAAATCACCAGTACAGCATTGTAATTGGGTACACCGATTTTAAAATTTCCCTTTTCATCTGTAAGTGCAGCGGCATAACCTGTTACCGAAACACTGATACCCGGCAATGGCTTTTTGCTCGATGCGCCGATTACCACACCACTCACCTGCGGTCCGGTGGGCCTTTTAAATTTGATTACCGTGGTGCTTACCGAATCTTTTTCCTGAGCCAACAAAGAGTTGTTCAGTGCAAAGAACAATAAACACGGTAAAATTCCTTTGATAACCGTTTTTGTATAGTTGTACATAAATTCTTTTAAGGGCTTAGTTAACTGGTTTTAATTTGATATAATCTAAAGAAAGGGCGGTTGGTGCGGTACTCGATGCGGCTAAAGATGAAGCCAGAAAAGTGTACAGTGTTCCATAAGTATCAGCAGTATAAGTACCTAAATAGACTTCTTTATAGGCATCTCGGTAAGCATCACTACCCTGCGCCAAACCAATTATGGATGGCACGGAACGGTAACCTACAGTTGCCAGCGGGAAAAGGACACTACCAAAACTTCTGCTGGTATTAAAATCTACTTTCATACTGATTGGCGCCACCAGGATATCGTTTATCGCCCTCCAATACACCTCATACTTAACTGAATGAACGGCCGATTTATAACGATAGTAGTAAAGCGGGCTCGGACTAGAGGTAATACTTCCTGTTTGCAGGTCGGTGAAACGTTTACCCTGTGGATCATTTTTAATCCGCGCCAGTGGGTTGGTAGGCACACGTAACGAATCGGGCATTTCACCCTGAATGATAACCGTTGGAATTTTATTCTCCATCAGTTTGTAACCAATGCTATTTACCACATAGGCAATACCATTGCTTAACAAACGGGTTTCTACAATTGCGCTTTTATCTAAGTGGATTTTCACCCCGGTAACGGTAGTCATCGAATCGGGTAATTCATTTAATCCATATACCTTATTTACAACCAGATCTCTTACTACACTCCACTTGGTTAAGGTATCGGCATAAAGTGCATTGGCATGTTTATTATAGGCAGCCAGTTTATTTTGCTCGGCGGTAAAAGCAGTATTGTTTAAAATGATATACGTCATCAAACTATCTTCGCTGCTAATGTTGGCAATACGTTGAAAATACCTGTTCCTGATTACTTTAAAGGTTGTACCTTCCTGGTAAACCCCTTTTGTAGTTACCGGATCTTTGTACAGCAAAACACCTTTGCTGGTATCTACCTCTTCCTGCTCCTGGCTTTTGATGAAATCTTTCTGTAAACTTGCGGCACCGAGGCTCTGCAAAAACTCCCAGGCATTAGCTTTGGGCATTGATGCGGCGTTTATGGTATGCAATACACCATTTTTTACGTAAACATCAGCCTGACTAATATTGGCTTCTTCGAAAGTAGTTTTAGTGAAAATGGTATTCTTGCCATTCAGCATCCTGATCACCAGCGATGGCTTTGGTGATGTGGTGAAATAGCTCTGATTGGCAATATAATTCCCCACAAGGCGCTTTAAAGCAGCAGTATCGTTTACCACATTTGCATCTATGCTTTTTAGCGCTTCGTTACTGGGTGCCCATACCGTAAAAGATTTAGACGATTTTAGCACAGCATCGTAACCTGTTTTTACCACATAAGAAGTAAAAGTACTCAGGTTGGCATCGTTACTGATCTGCTCAAAAAGGGTCCGGTCTAATCTTTCGATATTGATCTCGGTATGGTCGTTCCATGCATCCTTACAGCCAGCAAAGGCCAAACAGGTACATAGAAATAGCAAAACAAAATATCTTGGTTTAAAATCAATCATCATTTTGGTTAGTATATTTTTTTTAAGTCACTCGATTAGGAGATGATGTCATTACTTTAATTGTTCTCAGTTATCTTCCCGCTAAAAATCGGTCGTCATTCCCGCGCAGGCGGGAATCTTAAAGCCTATTGCATTATGATTATTCATAAGTTTTCTTCTCTTCAAAGGCATTCATGAGCACTACGTGGTTCCCAATCATTTGGGAATGACGATGCAAGTTTCATTACGGCCTTAGTATTTTAGATCCATCAACATTATATTTCCAGTACTGTTGATCATCGTTAACCGGAATAATGTGGATCATATCAACATTGTTGGTGGCCTGCGAGCCATTTATGGCCTTTAAACGTAACCAATAACGACCTGTTTGTGGCAGATCTGCAATGCCCATTAATTTTCCAATCTGTGCGCCTGCCGTGCTCGACATATAGGTTTTAAAACCTACAGCCTCTTCGGCATCGGCATCGATCACTGTTACGCCATTTACTACTTTGTTTATTCCCGGACGTTTCACCGTAAAGTTTAAAATGCGCGAATTGGATAAAGGAGCCCTATCGGTAGTACCATCCAAACCGATACTCGCCTGAACCTCAGTAGTGGTATTCGATTCGGCCTGTGCATAAATACATACCCAGATTTTATACTTCCCTTTAATCAGCAACGGTGTTCTAAATTCTACCCATTCTGAGGTATTTGACGTTCCACCTGTAGCCAGCGGGATAACCAAAATATCTTTGTTGTACGAGTTGGTCGAGGTTCCGGCACTGCCATATCTATAAATCAGCGATTTGGTTGGATCTTTTCCTTCTTCTCTACCTGAAAATTTAATTTCGGTTAAAGCAGCGGCCTCATCGCCGGTAAAGAAATAATTGTTCTTTTTATAATACTGTGTATTCTTCAACATTTCGGGAAAAGCACAAACATCAAAATCAACCCTGAATGGTGCGCGTACCTTAATATCGAAATGTGCAGAAGGCTGATGTACTACACCATTACTGGCCGTAACATCACTTTTATCGCGAAGGAGTGAAAAACCAGGTTCGTAAACACTATTAAAGATATCATCGTTCATCAACACGGTTTCGCCAGAAAGCTTTGAGGTTAAAACCTCCAATGGAGCTAAAGTATTGTGCGCACTGGCGGTAATGATATCAGCTAAATATTTGGCATCATATAAAATGTGATAGTTTAAAAAAAGCTGTAAACCATCTGTTGGCTGTGTTACATTTCCCGTAGCCGAGTATTTGGCTTTTAAAGCCGCATAACTGTTGATGCCCGCAGCTGCGAGTGTGGCATTACTTTCGGGAATTACCGTCAAAAATTTCTGCTTTTCGTCTGGATTATTGGCAGGAAGGATGTTCAGTTTATCATACAGACCACTTTCCCGCAGCGCTTCGGTAAAAATTGAATAATCAGGGTTTGCAGCCACGGTTTGCGCAACGGTTAAAGTAGCAGGGGTTAATACATGATCGATACTGTGGATCAAACCATTCCCTACTGAAATATTAGGCTGGATTACACTCGCCTGCCTGTTGATACGGATTTTCGTCACCCCCGAAATCAGCTCAGAAGAAGTGGTTAAATATTGACCATACATCGTTAAATCGAATAGCTTACCATCGGTAAACCTCGATGTGGGTATAGAATCTTCAAGTAGATGCAAACGGATAAAACTCTTCCAATCCGCAGCGGAAATATCGGCTAGAGCACTTTTCCCCTTAGTTTGCAAATAGGCTTTAATGGCATCGTTAGTCGGTGCAAAAAGTGTGTAAGATCCATAAGCATTCAAAAAAGAAGCCGTTTCGGAGATTTCGAGGATCTTTGACAATTCTGAAAACTGCTCAGGGTGATTTGTTAAATATTGGGTCATATTTACCACATTTGATGTTCCCTGTACTACCGAGTCTTTCCGGCAAGCCCAAAGACACATAAATAAACTGCATAATCCCAGCAGCACTATTTTAACATTCTGTTTCATAGCTTTATTTTTTTGGTTAGCAATTATTGATAAAATGGATTTTGAACAAGCGCCTTGTTTGTTTGTAACTCATACGAATAGATCGGGAAATAATGACTTCTGTGATCGCGGTATTTATTGATTACCGTTTGCTGTTTACTGGGTTGTGCACTGGCCGAAACAATATCGATCAGCAGTTTTTCGTTTGCGTAGTTGCCTCTTTTCGCATTGCGCAGAATATCGTACCAACGTTTACCTTCGAAAGCAAATTCGCGTGCACGTTCTTCAAATACATATTGTGAAACATTAGCTGTTAATGCAGGATCGGGTATTTCGATAAATTTATCGGCTACAAAAGTTTGTGCATTGCGGGCTGCCCTGATTTGACCAACCAATTCAATGGCCTGGGTGCCGTTGGCACTGTTACCAGGTGCCAGCCAGGTTAAGGCTTCGGCTTTCATTAATAACACGTCCGAATAGCGATAGGCAAACCAATGGGTGAACGAAGTAGCTGCCGTTCTAAAATTGGTGAACTTGCAGATGGCAGAATTGGCTTCGAACATCGAGGTCCCATTTCCGCGGATATCTTTATTGCTCAGGTTAGCCAGATCTGTTCCGAACAATCCACCTTCTGCAATCCAATCTGCTGCCCTAAACTCTCTTCCGGTTATGCCGAACATGGGTGCAAAGGGATTGAGCTTTTGGTTATCAAACTGAAACTCAAAAATTCCTTCTACCGAATTCCCGTTAAGGTATACCGTATTGTAAAAATCGGTCTGTTGTGTGCCATTTGGCAATAATCTGTATTTACCCGATTCGATTACCTTATTACAGGCATCGATACTTTTTTGATATTCCTCATTCCATAAATAAGCATCGGCCAATGCGGTGTAAGCAGAGAATTTAGTCATTCTGCCCCGATCTTCGGCCATACTGCCATAGGTTACCTGTCCGTTTTCGCTGCCAAACAACAAATCTTTAATCACCTGCAGGTACACTTCCTGCTGGGTATTTTTGGCAATAGCGCCAATCTGCGAATCGTTATAAGTGGGCTCGAGTTTAAGTGGTACTTCGCCAAACGAACGGAGCAGATAGAAATACATTAATCCGCGTAAAGCATGGGCTTCAGCTAAATAACCGTTCAAAGCCGTTTGCGTTAAAGTTTTATCCCTATTGATTACCTCAGGTGCAAATTTGATTACCGTATTGCAATAATTGATGGTTTTGTAAATGGCCTCCCAGTTTACCAACGTGTTGGTGGAGGCGATCTGGGTACGCATAATATCAAATTCATCCCTCAGCAATCCACTCAGTTTCGATTCGTCGTCATCAGAAGAGATTTCTAAACCGGGCACCACCATATCGGCACGGAGCTCGCCCCAAATAAAAAGATACTTGGCCAATGGTATATTGCTTCCGCCTAAAAGCGAGGCATAACAGCCCATCACCGCAGCATCAAGCTGTTCTTTGGTTTGCCAGTATTCATCGCGGATTAATCCGTCCTGAGGTTTTAAATCCAGCCATTTCTTGCACGATGTTCCAAAAACACCAAGCAGTGTAATGAAAACCAGTAGCGTATATTTAATTTTTCTGTTCATGGTTAATCATTTAGAGTCCAAGAGTTAAGCCCATCGTAAAGGTTTTGGATGGTGGTGTAAGCGAACCATCAGCTGCGTAAGAAAAAGGGTTACTGCTCCCTACAGAGGTTACATCAGGATCTTGTCCGGTATATTTCGTCCAGGTATATAAATTTTGTCCGGTTACGTAAATGCTGGCACTTTTTACGCCGACCCTTTTCAGCATATTCTGGGTAAAGTTGTAACGTACGGTAACCGAGCTTAAACGGATAAAGGAGGCATCTTCTACATAACGGTCGGAGCCTAACCAGTTGTAACCTACACCGTATAAGGCGCGTGGCATATCAGTCACATCACCAGGGTTTCTCCAGCGCCTTAAAACCGCAGTACTCTGGTTGTTAACCCCATACATATTGGTGGTGGTAATTTTAGCCGTGTTTACGATATCGTAACCATAGCGATAGCTAAAAAATGCTTGTACTTTCAGGTTGCCATTAAAGATTACGCTGGGCCCAAAACCACCGGTAAATTTTGGCACCGAATTGCCGAGGTAAACCATGTCTTTTTCATCAATATTCCCATCGTGGTTAATGTCTTCATACATCGCATCCCCCGGCTGAAATACATAATCGACCGTTGGGTAATTGTAACGCATATAAATGGTCTGGCCGTTTGGTCCAACAATTTCTTTCCCATTCTGATCTCTGGCAATGGTCGCATCAGCATCTTTATACACACCTTTGTACTTAAAGCCATAATATGAGCCGAATGGATTACCGATAATCAGGAAAGATTTATAAGATCCCTGCGCCGGAAGTCCTACTGAACTTTCTCTTGGGTAAAATTCAGAGATCGACTGGATGGAATTGATGTTCCTCGAAATATTGAAATCAAAGTTTACAATCCATTTTTTGGTTTTAACAGGCGTAGTATTAATGCCGATTTCCCAACCATTGTTGTTCATGGTACCAATGTTCATATCAATGGCATTATAGCCTGTGGTAGCGGCGATCCTCAGGTCATTGTAAAACATGTTTTTAGTGGTGTTCTGATAAATTTCCGCGTCGATTTTAACACGACTATCGAACAACCATAAATTGAAACCCAGGTTCTTACCTACTACAGTTTCCCATTTTAACCTGGAAAGCTCGATGTTTGAGGGATAAACTGCTGCACGACCGGCATACGACCATGAAAATGGCGTATAATTGTTAAAATAAGCATAGTTACTGCCAGGTGCTTTTCCACTTGCGCCATAACTTAAGCGTAAACTTAAATCGTCAATGAACTTGAGGTTTTTCATAAATGGTTCGCCCGAAATTCTCCATCGGGTAGAAATTCCCGGAAAAAGACCAAAACGGTTATCTGGCGAGAACTTGGAGTTACCATCTACCCTGCCATTCATGTTGATGATGTAGCGGTCTAAAAATTCATATTGTGCCTGCAACAACACCCCAACACTTCTGGATTGTGCCTGACTGGAATTTAAGCCTAAACCAGATCCATTGGTAATGGATGGATTGGATGGGTCTTGAAATTCAGAAGAGGCCGTATTTGCTGTTGAAACTGTATAAGAGGCCGATTTAGTATCATTGGTTTGAAAAGAAATCAAACCCTGAAGATTATGCTTTTCGCTTAAATGCGGACGGTAAATCAGGTTAATTTTCGACTGAATGTTGTATGAATCGCCATCGGCATCAGAAGCCCGGTTTACGGTTGGTTCGGTACTTGGTTGCCCGGTGGCAATTTGAGGTAAAAAGGTTTTGGATTTGGTATTGTTGATATCAAACTGAACATCTACCGTCGAAAATAAAACAGGAGAAATATCATATTGAAGATTAAATTTTGGTGTAATACGCTCGCCTATTAAATGACTTGCGCCTTCATTTGCCATGGCCAAAGGATTATAGGTTGCACTATAACGACCCTGGATATTGGAAATTGGCGAGAAATATGCTGAAGTTTTATTTCCATATTCATCATACTCATAATCAGACATATTCGGCATTTTATTAATCGCCGTGCTACGCAAAGATTTATCGTAGTTAAGGTTGTTATCCACATGCGTATAAGTTACATCTGTCCTGAACCTCAGTTTGCTCGATACGATATAATCCAAATTAATCTTTGCTGTAATCCTCGATAAATCGGTTCCCAAAGTAGTTCCGGTTTGACCTAAATAACCAACCGATGCATAATAACGCGCTTTTTCACCACCCCCACTCATCGAAACGTTGTGATCTTGTGTATAACCATTGCGGGTAATCAGTTTTACCCAATCGGTGTTGTTGCTATAATTGTAGTAATAATAGGCATCAGATGGGTCGTATTGGAATGCCTTATTCTGTCCGTTGTTGCCTAAAAAGTCGAGGGGTAAACCTGTTGCGTTCATTACCGCTTCTGGAATGAGCATTGAGTATTGATCGCCCGTTAAAAAAGGAATGGGATTAGGCTGCTGCGCCATCGACCCCTTAAAATTGTACGATACCACAGGCCTTCCCCTTTCACCACGTTTGGTATTGATCAGGAGTACACCATTGGCCGCCCTCGATCCCCAAACTGCAGTAGAGGCTGCATCTTTTAAAACGGTGATATCTTTAATATCGGATGGTGCAATATTTAAAAGCTGCGCATAACCCTGCTCATCGGCTGTTCCGAAGTTAAAATCAGAAGGAATTTCTGTTTCATAAGGCATGCCATCGAGTACAATAAGCGGCTCGGCAGAACCGTTGATGGATGAAGTACCACGTATCCTGATCGACATTCCTGCTCCCGGATCTCCTGAAGTGGTACCAAAATCTACTCCTGATAAACGTCCGGCCAGGGCCTGATCGATGGAGGTTACTGCCAATTCTTCTAAAGCTTTACCGCTAACGGTTGCAGATGCAATAGTAGAGTTACGTTCGGCTATGTTTAAGCCTGTTCCGTTATTCACCATTTTTTTGGCGGTTAACACCACTTCCTGCAAACTGTTCGAGCTTGGCTCTAACGTTACATTTATGGTTGTGCGGTTACCAATCACACCTGCATTATGGCTGTTATAGCCAATAAATGATACCACCAACTGGTTTTTGGTGTTGGTTACGCGCAAAGCGAAATTCCCATTGATATCGGTACTTACCCCGGTAATGGTTCTTTTATTCTGATCTACCTCAATAACCGAGGCACCTATAATTTCGAGTTTGTCTTTTTTGTCGGTTACTTTTCCGCGCACGGTAACGGGCTGCTGTGCACGGAGGGTCCCTGAATATCCCATGATTGTTAAAATCATAACAGATAGACAGAAAATTCTATATAGAAATATTTTCATCTTATATAATCTAGTTTTATCTGTAAGTGTTACTTATTGTAATTGAGATAATTGGAAATGGAATGGATAAGGGTACGGTTAGAGAGCTGGTTACTCGAACTGAAATTCACCTGCGTGGTGCGCCCCGCCCGATCGGTGATGATCAGGTTGTTTGGCTGATTCAAGATATTCAGCAACGTATTATCTCCAGACTCCGTCTGTAACAGGGTTAAGTAGTTATCGGCTTTTTTCCCGTCAACTGCGACTGATTCGCCATTGATGATGTGGTAAAGGATAAATTTTCTCACCATATCTTTCTGCGCCTCAGATGTTGGTGCCGTTGTAGGTAAAGCGCCGGTAGCTTTTGTTCCAGGTAACAAACCATCTTTAATGGCTTGTGTAATAGCAGCATTATCAGGTACCAGCATGGTATATTTATTATCAATGCCTGTATTCATACCTGAGATGGCTTTGCTTGTAGCATTGTAGAGTGAAGAGGTAGAAACAAACCAGTAAAAAGACGAAAAGCGTGTGGGATCGCTGGTGGCCAGGTTTTGCAGGTGCTGACCTACATTTTTATCGGTAAAAGCCAATGGTGCATCAACATAATATACAATGCCGTTTATCGAAGTTGCATCTGTTTTGGTAATGTTGATATCGGTACCGGTATCAACTGTTCCACTGGTCTGGATTTTTCCATTGCGGTAGCGTACATAATCGCCACTCTGACTTTCCACAATACCTGAACCGCTCAAACTGCTTAATTCGCCAGTTGGCGTAAGTAAAACGCCTGTTTTAAATAAACGGAAAGCATTATCACGGTAAATCTGGTTATGCGAATAACTTGCTGTTGGCGAAGTACGATAGCCCCACGCAGTAGTTGTGGTACCAATACTGCCTTCGTTATAGCGGTAACCTGCTGCTGTTACCACGGCATCGGGCATTACCAATAAGGTTTGCCTTACGCCTGGTTGTGTGGTGTATATTTTAACGCCTGAGCCTCCATCGGCATAGGCCAATAAAGTAAGATTGGTTGTGGGATCAAGATAAGGTACGCCATAAACTGTTCTGAATACATTTGAGCTGTGCGCCTGGTTTACCCCATAAAAAACGGCATTGCTCAAAATCTGTTTATCAACGGCATTATCTAAGCTCAGGGTTGTGGTTTCGAGCAGGTAATTTTGACCTTGAGCAAATTTGCTTGGCCATAGCGCTGTTGGCCACATGTGCGAATTAATGAAATCGATGACTATGCTTGGTGGAGTACTTTTAAAGAATGAATTACCATACTTGGCCAATATTTTTTTCCGGTAAGCCCTAAAAGCCTCGTTGGTTGGCGCCATGATGGTCCAGCTTGATTTTTGAGATTCGTTAGCCAGATAACTGTTTACCCCAGGCTGCTGATAATTCTCATTATTGATGGAATAAGCCAACAAACCGTTATAGCCTTTTACATATACCGAATCGGAACTGCCTGTGGCTACAAAGTTGCGGTGGGTTTGGTACGCATTGGAAACATAAAACTTTAACGAATCGAGCAGTGCCTTAAACTCGCTATAATTGGCATTGCTACTGATATATTGGTCGATGCTTTTTAAAGGCAAAGTAACACGGTCTACCTCATGGATCATGCCGTTCTCGGCACTGATATCCATATTTACCACTGCTGCTGCTGCCACGTTAAACCCATTATAGGTAGAACCTGGATAAAATACGTTATAATCGCCAGCACTCATACCTCCTGTGGTCATAAATGCAGTAGTAAAATAAGGGATGTATTTATTGTTGTTATCGCCATCTACATAAGCAGAAGTATTTACGCCTCTAACCGATTGCACATTGCGGTTGGTGGCGATAACTTTTGCTTTTATCCCATCACCCTTTTGTTGTACCCAATCGTAATAAGCAGTTTTTCTTTTAAAGGCAAAACCAACACCCGTTTCCGCCCCGCCTGCCATTTGGTAATTACTCAGTTGATCTTTGCGGTAAGCATTGTAAACCAATGCGTATTTTACAATTGAGGTAGCCATCGAGTCGCTGATCTCGGCAGTACCTTTAATATTCTGATCTTTAAAAAAACGTTCGAAAGCAGCATCATTAGGTGCAAAAAAAGTCCACCAGCCAGTTTTGCTTAAAATATCTTTATAACCCGCTTTGTCAATTACCGCGGTTAAGTGTTTAAAATTGCCCCTTGCTTCAAGCTGTTGGTAAATAGGATCTCCCAAACCTGCTGGGCGCTCATAAAATGCATCAAATTCTTTTTTCTGGCATCCCGATAAAACGGCCAGAAAAAACAGAAAACAACACGAACTTGTAAAAAGTCTGGTCATAAATTATTTGGTTAGTACAGGTTTAGTAAGCAGTGGCGGAAGAGAAAAATTGAATACAGCAAAGCGGTTGAGAAATAAAATTGCTTTTCATTTCTGCGCTAAACCCAGGATATTACATATGGCTATCCTGCTAATAAAATTCAATGTAAATCTTTAAGCTATCGGCTTACTTGTTCAGTTATATATTTGGTTATTCAATACAAATCTATCTCAAACCGCTAAAATGAGTTTTCAGAAATTGACGAATTGCTTTCGTTATTTGGTAAAAAAGGTGGTTTTCGAGGATTTTCCCGCTGATTTGGCAGGTTACCGTGGAGTAAAACAATAATTATTAAATCTGCGGGGTTCTTCTTAATCTGCGGGAGCTGGACGACAGATTTACGATGAATCGTCATCTCGACCGTAGCGGAGAGATCTTTTAATATAGTCCAAAGATCTCTCCACTACGCGTTGCTCCGGTCGAGATGACGATTTTTCTACTGGTCTATCAATGATAGCGCAGCGAAGGGTATTTATTGCATTTTATCAATCTCAAGGAGTCTTCGACTACGCTACCATTGACTTATTTTGCAAATTATTATTAATCAATATTTTAACGACTTTCGCATTTCCATCCAGCTGGGCCATAGCATTATATCCCCGTTCTACTTAAATCCGGCCTAACAAATTTTTCGGGCTGCACTATTCTGGCCGCACAACTGCCTTCAAAAGAAAAATTTTCAGCCGGCATTTTTTGTTTCTTTTTGATGCCAAAAAGGAAGAGCCTTCGGCGGCGGCGAGCCGAGGCAAGCCCCAGGGTTATGGAAAAAGAAAACAGTTGTACTGCACTCATATTGATTTTCACAAAATAAATCAATCTTCAGACTGACGACCGAAATGCTTAACTTAATGACATTGAATGTTTTGGTTTCCCCTGATTTAGCAAATTAAAGCAGCGTAATTGTAATAGTAATTTAGCTATGTACCATTGCTTTTAGATAAGCCGATGGCGAAACACTATATTTCTCCTTAAAGCAGGTACTGAAATAAGGCAAACTGTTAAAACCGGATAGATAACCTGCTTCTGAAACGGTGCACTTGCCCGAATCTAACAGTTGTTTACTGCGTTTAAGGCGCATGTCGCGTACAAACTCCACCGGACTCAACGAGGTCAAACTCTTCAGTTTTTTATAAAAAGTTGTTCTGCCCATACCAATTGCTGCCGCAACCTCATCAATATTAAAGTCAGATTGGATCATCCCCTCTTCCACAATTTTGATCATTTCTTTCAAAAAGCTTTCGTCTTTTGAGGTAATTACAATTTCATCGGGCTGAAGGGATACAATACGCTGCTCTTGTTTATTGGAGAGTTGCTCGAAGAGTTTTTTCCTCGACCGGATCAGATTATCAATTGCCGCAGAGAGAAAATCAGTATTAAAAGGTTTGGTTAAATAAATATCTGCGCCATATTTTAAGCCTTCAATCCGGCTTTCAATAGAAGATTTAGCGGTGAGTAAAATTACGGGAATGTGGCTGGTAGCAGCATCATTTTTTAACTGATCGAGCATTTGAATCCCATCCATTTTAGGCATCATTACGTCGCTGATAATGAGGTCGGGCAGTAGTGCCAATGCCATTTCAAAACCTTCAGCACCGTCGCCAGCTGTGCTAACACGATAATGATCTTTGAACCTAAGTTCCAGAAAGTTTCGAAGGTCAGGATTATCCTCTACAATTAACAATTGCGGGTGTTGTCCATTGGTATTCGAATTGATTGGTGACACTTGGTTTCCCACAGGCACACTTAAACTTAGCGGTTCTTCCAGGCTGCTCGTTTCAGTAAAGTTCACTTCCGAAGCATCGAAATGGGCATATCCCGATTTTAATTGTAGGGTAAAAATCATGCCACCACTGCTGTACTGTTCGGCCCAAAGCTTGCCATGGTGGCTTAAAGCCAATCCACGGGCCAGTGCCAAACCAATTCCCGTCCCTTTCAAATTGGTATCTGCGGTAATACTTTCTTCGTGATAGATTTCAAATATTTCCTCCAGTTTATCTGTTGAGATACCTTTGCCTTCGTCAATAATGTGAATCAGTATGTCGTCGGTTTCTTCTTCTGTTTTAATCTCGATCCATATTTTTCGATGAGGTGGTGTAAATTTAAATGCGTTGGAAAGCAAATTATAAAGGATAATTTCAATCTTTTCTCCATCTACCCATGCAAAAACCGGTTGCTGATCGGCAAAAACATCGAATTTAATCTGCTTTTCGTCGGCCATGGCAGAAAAATGACTGGCCACCTCTTTTGACAAGGCCACCAAATCAATTTCAGCAACATTAAGCTGCATTTTTCCGTTCTGCAGTTTTCTAAAATCGAGTAGCTGATTGGTAAACCTGATCATCCGGTTCGCATTTCGGTGGATCACATTTATAAATTCCCTTCCCCTGTCTGATAACTTTTCGTTGCGTGATATTTCTTCTAATGGATTTACAATCAGGGTAAGTGGCGTTCTGAGTTCGTGCGAGATATTGGTAAAAAAAGAGAGTTTAACCTCCGTTAATTTCTGTTCTACCAAAACTTTATTGCGCAACCTGATCATGGTTACAATAATCCGCCTTGCTAAAACAACGATAACAATAGCCAGCAAAAAATAAACCAGATAGGCAGGCCAGCTTAAATAAAAAGGTGGACGGACAATGATTTCTAACGTTTTTTCGGGTAGGGTTAAAAAGAGATCATCATTTGTAGCCCGCACTTTAAAGGTATAGGTGCCTGGCGGAATGTTGGTATAAGTTGCCCTGCGCAGGTCGTTTACCTGGTGCCAGGTTTTATCGAAACCTTCGAGTTTATAGGCATAGGTTATTTTGTTGGAAGCACGATAATCAAGCACCGTGTAATCAATACTGATTACATTCTGGTCGTAGTTGAGCACCAGCGACTTGGTTTCGTTGATGGTAAATTTTAAAGGAGAATCTTTATCTCCGGGATCAATATCCTTATAATACAGTTGAATTTTGGTCAGCGCCATTTTTGCTGAAGTACGCTGATCGGCAATTTTTGATGGATTAAATTTGATATAACCATCAGTAAGGCCAAAATAAAGCTGTCCATTGTTTGCCGTAAAACAGGTAGCTTCCGAAAAACCAACTTTTGGCAATCCGTCGAAAGAATCGTAGTTTTTGAATGTTTTATGCTTTGGGTTAAACCTGGATAAACCACGTTCGGTAGCAATCCAGATGTTACTATCTTTATCGCCACTCATGCTGAGCAGCACATCATTCGCCAGGCCATTTTGTGTCGTAAAAACCTCAAAGCGTAATAGGTCAGGATTTTTCGGATCGGCAATTACTTTATTTAATCCGCCACCAAAAGTAGCGATCCAGATGCCCCCAACTTTATCTTTGTAAATATACTGTACGCTATTATTCCCCAAACTGGCATGGTCTCCGCGGATTTTTCGGTAAGCTAAAAACCGGTAACCATTGGCAACAGGCCTGTTTGGATCAAAGCGCAGTAAACCATTGCTTGTTCCAATCCAGATCCTGCCATCGTTGTCTTCTAATAAATATCGGATAACCTTGGCCCAGCCAAAAGGATAATTATGAAAAGCATTGTAAAAATTCTTAAAACCTTCTTTGCCATCGATATTGCTCAACAAATTAATACCACCACCCAGCGTGCCTACCCAAATGCGCCCGCTCGAATCTTCAATAACTGAATAAACCAGATCGCTGCTCAAACTGTTTACATCCGACGGGTTGTTTCTAAAATTCTTAAGCGTATAAAGATTCCGTTTTTGATCGGTTGGTGTGGCTTTAAACAGGCCATCGCCTTTTGTCCCCAACCAAACATTGCCCTTGCTATCTTCTATAACGCTGTAAACCGTACCAATCGGTTTATTTCCGCTTCCAAAAACATCAACTTCTTTATCATTTTCATAAACCCGAATGCGGCCATCTTTACTGCAAATCCATAAGCGCCCTTTCTGATCGTGCATCATGGCCCTTACTTCATTTTCTGAACGGTTATTGGGGTCATTCACCAAACGACGATAATTGAACTTATCGGTAAGCGAAACCACTTTATTAATCCCCCCATCGCGTGCGCTCATCCAAAGGGTACCCATACGATCTACATATAAACTTGTAATGATATTGGAAAACTTTTGATCTGAAGCGCCAGGCTGATCATAAAAATAATCAATCTCATCGCGCTGTGGATTATAATAGCCAAAACCACCACCTTTCATGCTTACCCACAATATCCCGTTTGCATCGGCAACTACACTATAATCGCGGCTCGAGAAATTGAAATCTCTTTTTTGACTGAAATATTTATATTGTTGTGTTTTAGGATCGTACTTTATAATTCCATTTTCCTGTGGCTCAATCCAGATTAATCCTGAATGGTCTTCGTTAAGGGATAAATAATTTTCTTTGCTTCTAGATTGGCTTGTTTTAAAACTGATGGGATCAACCGTGAGCATTCCCTTCCCCATGGTGGAAATATAAATCAGACCTGCTTTTGAATAACAAATGGAATTAAACACAGTTCCCTTACTAATCTGTTTAACCTGAAAAGATTGCGTCCTTAGGTCATAGATTAATAAATTCCCATCACCAGTACCAAAATAAAGCGATTCTTTGCTCTGCGCAACACAGTTAACAGCAAAAGAAGAAAGCATTTTTTCTATAGGCTCAGAAAACCTAAGCACTTCATAATTACCATTGTTATTCCCTTGTAGACAGTTCAATCCGCCCTCGGTGCCTACCCAGATTCTTTGCTTTTCATCGCGGTACCTGAATTTCACAGCGTTTCCTTTTATTTGTTTGCCAGGCTTCTGCTCTTTAGCAAACTGTATGATGCCGGGTTGCCCTTTTAAGTTATTTGCAGCATACAAAAGCCCTTGATTTTCAGTTAGCAACCAAACGCCATTTTTAGTATCAGGCACCATATGGTCGATAATTACCTGATCTTTAAAAAATGCTTTAAAAGGGCCATCAGAAACAGGTAAAAACTGTTCCGTACGCTTATCGAAACGATAAATCTTAAAATCGTAGGTTTTTACCCACAGATAACCCGATTTATCTTCTACAATTTCTCTTATTTTATTGGTTCGCAGGTTAGAATTGTCGCCAGGCCGGCTTTTGTAAACCACAAAATTTGTCCCGTCGAAACGGTTTAGACCATCAAAAGTACCAAACCACATAAAGCCATCGCGGTCTTGGGTAATGCAGAGCACGCCATCATGCGAAAGCCCATCTTCGGTAGAATAGTGCGCGATATTGCTTTTCAACTGTGAAAAAGCAGAAAAAAAAGACAGGCAAATCGTTATGATCGGCAATATTATTTTTTTCGATATCCAGCTTTTATAGCACATTATTAAAAAAAACTAACGAACCAGTGTTACAGCCATTAAACCAATAATTACATCATTACAAAGCGCAGATAAGGTAAGCTTAGCCAGTGTTTTGTTAGGATCAAGCTTGAGGCCCAAAGCTGTTGCTGCACCTCCTTTTACGTCTTTTCCGTTCCAGCTATCGCCATCTTGTGCAGTTACAATTTTACCCGTTTTGAGGTGTACACGTACAGGCCGTTCTGCACCGGTATCAAAAGCAAAACCATCGGTAAAAAGATCCTGCTCAATTGGCCACCAATTTTCGGGATTACGTAAGGGCAGTTTTTGGATAGATCCATCGGTATACTGAACCGTAATTTCGCCGTTATCCATTCTGCTTTGCATGGGATTAGTTGTTCCGGCCAAAAGAAAAAATACACCGCTTGCTTTACCAGAAAGTGGAATTTCTGCTTTTCGGGGAAAATTATCCCACTGAGCGGTGTAAATGATATTTTTTGAAGTGCTATCTGATGGTGTTTTAAAAACCACTCCGGAAGCCAATGAAAATTCGCCTTTGTTGCCTGCCAGTTTACGCAAGCCTATATCATTAATTTCGGGTTTTAATTTGGGATGTGTCCAATCGCCAATGCCTTGCCAGGCCAGCTGTAAGGTTGTGGTTTGTGGCCGTGGCGACAGGTATTTATGGTTAAAAATCTGACCGACCTGATCGTTAAAATAAGTCGATAAATCTTGTGTTTCGAGCTTTTTACCTGTCCATTCTTTAGCAGTTAAATCTAAAATTTGATCTGGCTTTTTCGCCGCCACCTTCAGTTTGAAACAAACCGGAAACCAATAGGTAAACGGACCATTTGTAACCTGGGCAAAGAAAGTACGATCACCTGGTTCGCCCTGAAGATTTGCACTAAGTGTACTTTCACTTGTATGTACATTGTTAAGTACCTGCTGTGGATCGAATACTTTAACAATTTTAGCCTTACCAAAATCGACTTCCATTTTCGAACCCGCGGTATAGGCTACGTTAATTTTAGGTTGATTTAAGGTTTCACCTCCCCAAATCAATTCAACCAGATAATCTTTTGCAACTGCACTTTCAATCTCGATTTCGGGTAAGCCAATTGCGTCGGCTACATTTTTCCATTTTATTGCTTTTCCATTGATCTTAACCGATTTTAATTGATTGCTCCTTGCTTTAATGCGCATTTTAAGTCCGAGCCTAATCGCAAATCTAGGCAATAGCTCATAGGTATCAACCAATGCTTTTCGTTTAAAAGAAAAAGAAAGGTCAGGAATGTTTAGGGCCGCGTGATCCCATTCTTGCGGTAAACCTGGTCTGATGAGCAAGGTTTGATCCAACGCATCAGGCACCACACCAAAAAGCCCTTCAACAAGTGTTCGGGAATTAATGCCTACCGGATCGCCAAAATCGCGGTACGATTCGCCTAAAATGGCATCATAACGGGAAACCTGGGCGAAATTACCCGGACTTCCACCAATATACATGCTGGCCAATAGTTCACTTTTCCAGAGTTTAAAGGCTTCTTCAGTCCTGCCAGCTTGCCAGTTGGCCAGTGCAGTATGGGTAACTTCGGCCAAAACCACATTGTTTAACGACCACTCGTAAGGCATCCAGTTTGTGGTTGATAAAGTATAGTAACCTTTATCTTCGAGCCCTTTTGCCCTTACCGGGATGTGTGGGATATTGGTATCAATATATCTTAAACTCTGCCAGGCCTGAAAAGCATCAGGAACCTCCGAATCTATACTGTGATAAACGGTCCATAAACCTGCAGCCGGATGCAATTGCTGTAGGCCGAGAGCATCTTTATATTCTGCATACCAGCCTTTTTCTGGCATCCAGAGTTGGGCATTCATGGCTTTTAATATTTTGTCGGCCTCTTTTTGATAAACACCCGGATCTTCATTAATCAAACGGGCAAGTTTAGCGGCAATTAAATTCGCGCGGTAGTTATAAGCTGAGCTATGTGTTCCGCTTCCGCCACTATATTGCAATGCATCGCTTGCCCAAATGGCTGCATAGGCATCATAAAGGCCGTTATCATCCGCATCAAAAACTCTTTTCTCCCAAGCCAGGTGTCGCTTAATTACCGGCCACATTTCTTTTACATAAACTAAATCGCCTGTCCAGTTGAAATGCCAGAGCAGTTGATCGATGTACACCAGGTTCATATCGTAATGGTGCGGTCTGATCGATTTTCCATCCGGTTCACGACTGATGTAGCCATTGCTGAACATTGCAGTTCCCATGGCCTCTTTCGATCGTGAAAGGTTAAAAGCAGTATCGGCCAAAACAGGACCACTCTCGGGATGGAGCACCTGCGATTTGGCGTAGGCATCAAAATGTGTTCGTGCCCGATCGTGCCAACCTAGTGGATCGGCAGTATAAGGTCCACGCCAACCGGGCAAGCGCATCCGCCAGCCTATGGCACCGTGCATATAAGATGGCGCTTCCCAAATCCCATCCGAAGCCATGGCCAAAGCACCACCAATGGTATTGAAAAAAGGATCTGGTGTATCAACCTGTACCCGATCAGCTAGAATTTTACGTTTCTTTTCTGATTCTATAAATTGGGTAGCATTACCCCAGTTTTTAGGCGCATTGTCTTTTTCAGGATTTTGGATCAAAACATAGAAATCTTTACCATTTTCTACCCTTATTTTTCCGGTAATCACTGGATTTTGCTGTGTTTTGGACTTATCTAATGTTAAAGGAGAAGATAAATCAGCAGCATCAGCAATCCTGATTTCTGCAGGGAAAATTCCACTTATTTTTTTGATTTTGGCATATTGGAGCTCGAAACTGTTTTTTGTAACCATAAATGAATTATCCTTGCAATTTTGTTTCTCGAGGTAAAAAGAAGATTCAGGATCTACCCCCATATCGCCACTCCGGCTAAACTTTTTATCACTTGCTCCACCGAAAACCCAAAGCAGCTCTACACCCTTTTTTACATTTTCAAAACGGCCTTTTAACACCATACCATCGCCATTGCTCAAGGCAAGAAGCGTTAAATGAAGGGTTCCATTTCCCAGCAATGGATCTTTTATCGTGTAAATCATCGATCCTGAACGATACCTGGCGGTAATGTCTGTTGCCTTAATCAGCCATTTGCTGTTATTGCCATCAAGTAAGCCAAACTGCAGGTTACCCCCCATAGCTGGCATATATAATGCAAACTCGGGCAGATCGCCAGCCTCGACCCGAAATGCAGTATTGGTTCCGTATAATGCTCTAGTAAACCTTCTTGTACCGTTATGGATAACAAAATCTCTTCCATCCGGACGGTAACGTAAACTTGCATCTTCATTGTGCCAGGTTCCTGATTTTAAGGTTGGCGGATAAAGTTCTTGTGCAAAAAGTGCAGTCACCGATAAACCCAGGCAGAAACATAAACTGTAAAATCTTTTCATTTTTTCGAAATGGCTAAGGATTTACACTTACTGAATTACTTACTTTCAATGCGCTTTGGTCTGCGGTTGTAATATTCACCCGATCAAAAGTCCAGTTTTGTCCAAAATCGATCGTTCCGGCAGTAGCTGCTTCTATTTTCAGGTTGGAGAGCTTAAAGTTTTTTAATATCGTTTCTGAAAAACCAATGGCATTGATTGCCTTTTTAGCGCCGGTAGCGGTAACATTAAACACGTTGATGTTTTGTATTTTAGGAATACCCTTGCTTGCTGGTTCTACATGGGTTAAAAGTTTGGTCCAATGTGCGGGGATAGAATCTGGATGGTATCCAGCCGGTAAAGTAGAATAACTGTAAGAAGGATTCCAGTTTGGATTTACCTGAATCACATTGCCCACGCCGTGCATGGTAATGTTACCGAAATACACATCTTCTACTGTACCTCCCCTTGTTTTGGCCGATTTAATGTTGATTGCGTTACCCGTTCCATAGCCTACCAGATCGGTGGCCCACACATGGCGGATACTGCCTGATGTTTCGCTGCCCAAAGTAAGTAAGCCTGCTCCTTTACGCGCCACACAATTGCGGATCACCACATATTCGGTTGGTCGGTTTACCCTTAGGCCATCCCAATCCCGACCGGCTTTAAGGCAGAAATTATCATCATTACAATCGATATCGCAATTTTCAATCAGCGTCCATAAGGAAGAATCGACGTCAATCCCATCGGTACTCGGGCCACTGCCATCTACATTGTTCCGAATGGTAATATGATCTACCGTTACATAAGAAGAGTACAAAATCTGCACCGTCCAGAAGCCTGCCTGTTGCACATGAATATCTTTGATGACCACATCCTTAGCCGATTCGACCAGTATCGTTCTTGGACGTTTGGCATCGTAATCTACAATCCACCTTAACCCTTTAGGGTCATATTCTTTTCTTAAATTCCAGTAATATTCCCAAAATGGTTTGCCTTGGGCATTAATTAATCCTTTGCCCGAAATAGAAGCTTTATCTTGTTTCAGAATGTTGATTAGCGCAGCAGGCCATTTCATTTCGATGCCGGCCACACGTGTATCAATTTCGGGATAATCTTTAATATTCTGGCTACCCAAAATTTCAACACCTTCATCGATCTTTAAATTGACTCCATTTTTAATAAAAAGGGATCCCGTGAGGTATTTGCCCGCTTCAAAAGAAACGATACCCCCACCTTTTGCCGCACAATCATCAATGGCTTTCTGAATGGCGTTTGTAGCCAAAGTTTTACCATCGTTTATTGCTCCATATTTATTTACAAGGTAATTATTCTGTTTAAAATTGAATTTCCTCGCCCCCACCTTGCTTACCCAATCTGGTGTTTTGCGTTGGGCAAAAACGGTAATACTAACGAGCATAAAGGCTGCAAGCATAAAAGAATGGATGCTTTTCATAAATTCCGGAATATATTTGGTTATACGTTATAGCAAGCGTTATATGGCTGCTGGTTTATTTCCGGTTAATATATAAAACGCGGCGCGCCCAACCATCCTGCTGCATCCTGCATAGAGACGCCTAAAGATGTTGTTCGTTTGTGTTTCTATTCTTTCTTCTAAACAAGGATGAATAATTTCCGCAGTCGGAGAGGTGTATTGTAAAAAATGAATCTTTATCAGATTACTTTAGAACTAAAAATTTGGCAAGATTCGGAGAAAGTAGTTTTAGACATCTTATAAACAGCGATTTAAAGCATAAAAAAACCGGAAAGAATGTTTCGAAAAACTATCTTTCTGGCTTGGTACCCTAATTCAACTTCACGTCAATACAACTCTTACAAGATTTGAAAATGTTATCGTATATAGAATAAAATTTAACGCCATTTCCTGAATCCTTTGGAGATATCTTAAAATCGACGTATTTGATAAAAAGTCGGTAATAAACCTAAAAAATCGTAATTAAATTATTGGATCTCCATATCTTATGCGGCTGGTTTGCACACTGTTTGAACCAGCCACATAGTGGTATATCGAAATGACCAGCCAGAAAACAAACGTCGTCTTGTTTTTTTTAAGTAGCTTTTTTATCTTCGGTTACCAAACAGATCAGTATGCCGCTCTTCATTAACCATGTCACCTTACAGGGTTTCCCCGAACGGGCAAACTTTGTTCATATTATTGTCGCCCAACTCGTTCCTGCGACTAAAATTGACATAATCTACACCCCTAAAATAACCTAAAACCATGTCAGACAGAAGACGCTTTATTAAGGGTATGTCCCTTCTCGGGCTGGGAACGCTATTACGCCCTGCCACTATTTTTAGTTTTCCAGTAGCCCTACCACGAAAAAGGGAAAGGGTTGCCGCAGCTACAGTGATTGCTGTTGTCCAATTTGCGATTAGTGCCTCCAAGCTTTTCAAGGGAAACAGTTCAAGTAATGGGCTTCTGGCCCTGCAGATCAAAATGCTGGAGAATATCAGCCGGCAGCTCGATGTGATCAAGGAAAGTATTGATGTAGTATCTGGAAAAGTTGATGAAGTGATCGAGCTAGTTGGTCAGCTTCCTGCTGAGGTATCACAGGAAATCAAGAGCAACAGTATCCAGGGCTACATTGGCCAGTTTCAGAGTTACATGGATTTTTATAAAAGAGTTGAATACAATCCAAAGCGTTTTGTGGAAATAGAGGCCGATATCGATCAGCTTCGGGGAAATATAAACAGGAAAGTTAACCAGCTCATGCTTTATGACAATTACCTCAACCTGCCCCTGATCGCGGCAGCCATGTATATTGAACACAACTGCATGGTCTTTTTAAAACATTCACCCGAAAAAATCAGTTCGGTCATGAAAACCTACCGGGATTTTTTCAACAAAGTACTATATGGTAAGGGGCAGGCTAACCTGACCGACAAAATTGCACAGATCCGAAAAGAGCGCAAGGCTTTCTTAGACCGTGCGGCCGTGCAGTCACTTTACCAGGGCCGGGAATATCACTGGGACTACGGCTGGTGGTATATGAGGACCGGTTTTTACTCCTATTCACTCACTGCTGACCAGCAAACCGATAACGATAAAATAAGTGAACTCGTTGCCCTTGGCCTGATCGAGCCTTCGGAGCGCATACAAACGGTAAAATCAAACATAGTCACCCGTAACGGCGATAAGGGCAACAGGGTCATTTATAACTCAATGACTCCCCAAGGAGCCATGATTGGCCCCCAGCCTGTTTCGGGCATGCCAACTGTTGCAGCACTTACCGCCCAAATCGAAGGGGAACGAACTGCTATCGAAGGTGGGATAAAGCTAAGCACACTCAGGCTTTATTCAGCAGTAAGCTGTAGTTTCTCCGCGAACCGTGCATTGAATTTCTGTAACCAATTTTAGCGTCCAGCACATGAAAAAATATATTTTAGCGGTATTACTCTATTCATCGTCTATAGGAGTATCCTATGCACAGGAAACCCCGGACATTGATTTCGCGGAATCCTCTGGTGCGCTAACCATTGATCTGGATAAAATGCCTGCAAGCCCTGGGAAGGTTTTTTTCGGTGGGTTCTTTGACCTGATCATGGCTGGCAAACAGAAAGACTTGGTTACCAAATATGAAAAGACAATTAAGCCCTTTCTTTCAAGGCTATCCCGGTCAATGAATGCTAATAATGGGCAATTGCTCAAAATTAGGTTGTATCAGGATGAATTTGGCAATGCCTATTTACCCGAATATTTCGTTTTACCCTGCGGTGTAGGTATGGATCCGGTTGATGCTTACTCGGAGTACCTTAATACCCCAGCCCTCTCTGAAGATATTTCAACTACGGCCAGGGATATCAGTTATTATCTATGGGTGTACAAATCGGAATCTGGGCTATCTATCGGCTGGATCCCCAGGGAACTTAACACCAGGCTTTTCCGCTCTGCTAACCTCATGGCAATGGCAAAAGTGAAGGGCGATAACCGGGTTTACCATCCTTTGCAGGCGGCTTTCCCGAACTACCTTTCAAGGGCCAATTACTGGAAGCAGCAAGTGAAAGATTATGAGCAGCAACTCAATGCAGCCCAGCGACTTAATGAATCCAGGCAACTCAGCCAGCGTTTTTCAGATCTCCAGCTTGAACATGCCGGCCTGGTAGAAAAGTATGAGCAGATGCAAAACCGCCTAGCCAATAACAGCTCTTTTCTTTCAACAACCGAACTGATTTTATCGGTTATATCTGATCTCAACAACGTATATCAGCAAACCAGTGTCAGTACAGGTTCAGCTAAAGAGAACATCAGTTATGATCCCGCACTGATCAGGCAACGGAGTGCTATACTGGAGCGCGAAATTAAAAGCTCCAAAAAACAGCTTGATGAGAAATCCAACCATTTGGAGGAGGTCGACCAGTCACTCAAAAAGCTAACTAAAGGACTTTTTTAACAATAAGTAAATTTAAAATGGAATCTTACGATGCTTGCCCATCAATACTTATTTTACGAAATATCAGAACGGCAATATTGAGCAAAAACGCTTGATAATTGGTTCGATCTATCCAGAAAGATGTCGAATTTTTGAAAATGATTGTCGAAACACCCGAATCAACTCTGCAGCGCTTCTTATCTATCAGATTAACAAAGGTCTACGAAACAAAAAAGCCGGATTTAGAACTAAATCCGGCTCGGTACCCAGCGCCGGAGTATTGTTAATCCTATATTTATTTGATTTATAATTAGTTATACAATAAGCTCAAACCATGTTCAAACAAACTTAGGTTTAAGCTATTTTTTTTATGCACCTGGATCAACCTGATTAAGCTGCTGCATAATTAATTCATTGTGCTTTTCCATAAGCGCGATATATTTATCTTTCCAATAGTCCCTTTCTTTCAATGCCTCCGCCACCGACATCGTCCGATATTCTGTAAGTGGTTCTTCTACGTGGGATATGTAGGTAAGCATGTCGGGAAATTCTACACTAAAATCATGTTTTAGAGCTTTTCCGTACTTTAAAACCGTCGAATAATCAAGTTTATCATTCCTAAAGTGTTGATAAATCGTCGTTCTATCATACCCTAATTTCCTTGCTAAGGCTGCGACCGTAACCTTTGGATTAAGGTTTTCTATAAATTTCTGTAAAACTTTTCCTCTATGTATCAACACGTTACAAAAATATACTACATTAAATTCTACTTTATCTACACAAAGTGTTGATATATTGAATTTATATCAACACTTTTGTTGTGTTATCAACGGACAAATAACGGACAAATAACGGACACATTAAATCACATATAAGTGCCATGTTAAACGCAAGAGAACTAAAGAAAATTGTAAAAGCTCTACCAATTAAAGGGTATGAGATTATTTCTGAAAAACTAGAGGGAGAATTTACTCCAGAAACCATAAGAAAGGTACTTAATGAGCCAAAAAGATATAATAAAAAAATTATTGATACTGCTTTTATAGTTATAGAAGAAGATCAGCAAAGTATTCTCATCCAAAAGGAAAAAGTTAAAAATTTAACGGCTTAATCATGCAACTGCTCTCTGTATTAGTAAACAACGGTACTGAATATTTTACCGCAGACCATATTCGCCATTCAATTAACAACGGCCAGATAACTGTAATTGATCATCTACCTATTGATTTTTATAACCTCCTTTTATCTGAACTAAAAACCGACAAATCTGCCAACAAATCATTAACAAAACTCGGTTTGACTAAAGAACAAGATAGAGTTGAAAAATTCTTCGATTGTAACTATTCGGCTTTTGGTGGCGATGCAGATGTAACTACTTGCGGAAAATTGGGTGATAGAGAAGTAGTTAAATGTGATAAACGTGATCTATGCCCTCACGAAGGCAAATTATGTCGATTGCCAAATCAGGTAACCAAACGGGAGGCTCAGGTAGCACGCGCTATAACGAAAGCACTTATGGACGCGGAAATCACATCCACTTTATTCATCAGTCAGAATACACTTAGAAATCATAAAAACAATATTGAAGCTAAGATCGGGCAAACAGGAAAGATTGCTATTGCTGTTTGGACCAAAGAAGTTGGACTTATTTAATTATATAAATAATGATAGTAGTAGATGTTATTCCAGCACAAAACAACATTTTTTTAGTTCGATTTTCTGAACCTAACGAAAGATTTAAGGATAAGGTCTATACACCTGTATGTGGATTGGACGAAGTTAAACGCAGGATGTACTTCAAAAACAGGATGTATGTGCTTAACACCTTAAACAGCTGGTTAAACCAACGTCAACACGCGTCACACAGCTACACGAAAGAGTGTGTACTGCTTCAAAACTGGCTTATTGAATATCAAAACGCATCATTTTTCAAATTATGCGAATTCATTAAAAGGAAGCGGTCGGTTTTCGAAGACGTTGCACCAGGTGATCAAAGCAAATTCTACAACCATTACATCAAAACCATAGTTCCAATACTCGATTTCGCTGAACTGGAAGAAGATAATCAACGGTAATGCAGTTTCAAAATGCAGAAGGTTAGGCTAATCCCGGTGCCGTTGTCGGGAAAAACAAATCGGGTGCTTTCTCCCGAACTGGGCAACCAGGATTGAAGTATGTTCTTTATAAACAAAACGCTATCCCTGCTGGGCTTCAAACTGGCAGGGATTATTAAACGCCACTTATTAAAATAAAACTATAAAAATGAAAAATCACTTAAAAATCAAAACGTTTCAGGATGCATTGGACTTCAATGGCGAAACATTGG
>Ga0308160_10000293_pt1 | contig 112696 bp, 144 predicted proteins | sample PhyFR1_FD_201036 | JGI IMG/M metagenome (GOLD analysis project Ga0308160, IMG submission 201036) | Phyllosphere microbial communities from UC Gill Tract Community Farm, Albany, California, United States - DLSLF.R1 | ecosystem: Host-associated > Plants > Phyllosphere > Unclassified | place...
GCGCACGCGCGCCATCATCCCGGTGTCGCTGTTCGGGCAGCCGGCCGACATGGACGAGATCAACGCCGTGGCCGCGCGCCACGGCCTGCCGGTGATCGAGGACGGCGCCCAGAGCTTCGGCGCCTTCTACCGCGGCCGCAGGAGCGGCAACCTGTCCACGGTCGGCTGCACCAGCTTCTTCCCCAGCAAGCCGCTCGGCTGCTACGGCGACGGCGGCGCCCTGTTCACCAGCGACGACGACCTGGCCGGCGCGATGCGCGAGATCCGCGTGCACGGCCAGAGCCGGCGCTACGTCCATACCCGGGTCGGCGTCGGCGGCCGCATGGACACGCTGCAATGCGCGATCGTACTGGCCAAGCTGCCGCTGTTCGACTGGGAACTGCAGCAGCGCCAGCGCGCCGCCGCCAGCTATGCGGCCCGCCTCGGCGGCCGGGTGCGCCCGGTCGGCCGGCGCACCGACCGCAGCAGCGTCTACGCCCAGTACACCGTGGTGGTGGAGCAGCGCGAGGCCGTGCAGCGTGCCCTGCAGGCTGCCGGCGTCCCGACCGCGGTGCACTATCCGGTCCCGGTCCACCTGCAGCCGGCCTACGCTGCCCTGTCGGCCGGCGGCGACTGCCCGACCGCACGCATGCTCGCCGACAAGGTGCTGAGCCTGCCGATGGGGCCATATCTCACGGATGCCGACATCGATCGTGTGTGCACCGTGCTGCTGGACGCGGTCGGCCGCGACACGCCGGCCGGCGCCCTGGTGCTGCCGGCCTGAAGCCACCCAACTCGCCACCCGGAACCTGTCATGGCCGCCATCGTCCACCTGACCTCTGCCCACCCGCGCTACGACACCCGCATCTTCGTGAAGCAGTGCCGCAGCCTGGCCGCGCTCGGCCACGCGGTGACGCTGGTGGTCGCCGACGGGCTGGGCGACGAGCGCATCGACGGCGTACAGGTGATCGACGTCGGCCGCCTCGAGGGGCGCGCCAACCGGGTGCTGCGCACCACCCGCCGCGTGCTGCAGGCGGCGCGCCGGCTCGACGCCGACGTCTACCAGCTGCACGACCCGGAACTGGTGCCGGCCGGCCTGCACCTGAAGCGCCTCGGCAAGACCGTGATCTTCGATTCCCACGAAGACGTGCCGGCGCAGTTGCTCGCCAAGCCCTACCTGAGTCCACTGGCGCGGCGCCTGCTGTCGGCCGGCTATGCCGCCTGCGAACGGCACGCCTACCGCCGCTTCGACGGCCTGGTCGCGGCCACGCCCTTCATCCGCGAGCGCCTCCAACACCTGCATCCGAACACCGTCGACGTCAACAACTACCCGATGCTCCAGGAATTCGATGCCGCACCGGACTGGGACGACAAGGTGGCCGAGGTCTGCTATGTCGGCAGCATCTCGGCGATCCGCGGCATCCGCGAACTGGTGCGCGCCTGCGAACTGTTGCGCTCGCCGGCGCGGCTGTCGCTGGTCGGCAGTTTCGCCGAGCCGGCACTGGAGCGCGAAGTGGCGCATTTTCCCGGCTGGAAGCGGGTCGACGCCCATGGCCATCTCGGCCGCGCCGGCGTGCAGACGGCGATGCGGCGCGCGGTGGCCGGCCTGGTGACGCTGCATCCGGTGGTCAACTACCTCGACGCACTGCCGGTCAAGATGTTCGAGTACATGGCGGCCGGGCTGCCGGTGATCGCCTCGCGCTTTCCGCTGTGGCAGGAGATCGTCGAAGGCAACGGGTGCGGCGTCTGCGTCGATCCCGGCAACCCGGCCGCGATCGCCGCCGCGATCGACCATTTCTGCCTGCACCCGCAAGTGGCCCGGCGCATGGGCGAGAACGGCCGGCGCGCGGTGCTTGCACGCTACAACTGGCACAGCGAGGCCGCCAAGCTCGCCGGCCTGTACGACGGCCTGCTGGCGGTGCGCGCGCAGGCCGGGCGCCCGGCCGCATCGGGCGCACGCCAGGCTTGCAGCTGATTCCCGACCACGAGACCTTCCGCGACCATGAATGCCCTCTTCCGCCATGTCGATACCGTCCGCCAGATCATCAAGCTGCCCGTGGCCAGCCTGTGCTTCGATTCGCGCATCGATCCGCACGACATCGACAAGACCTACCGCTATTTCACGAGGCCGCACCCGCGCTACAAGATCATCCGCAACAAGACGATCGGCGCGGCCCTGATCGACCTCGGACGCTATGCCGACACGCCGGCCTACCTCGACGCCATCCAGGGCAAGAACCACGGCGCCTGGCATGCGCGGCGCGCCCGCAACCGCGGCTACGTCTGCCGCGAGATCGAGCGCAATGACCACGTCGACGACATCCACGCCATCAACACCTCGCTCGACGTGCGCCAGGGCCGGCGCATGGACCAGCACTACCTGGACAAGGTCACGCAATTCGAGCGGCTCGGCCACTTCAGCTACTACGGCGTACTGAACCCGGAGGGCAAACTGGTGGCCTATGCCAACGTCGGCCACTACGGCAACTTCGATGCCTTTTCCCACCTGATCGGCATGCGCAACAACGACGGCATCATGCATTTGCTGGTCGTCGAGGTCGCTTCGCGCCTGATCGAGAGCAAGCGAGTGCGCTACCTGATGTACGACACGTTTTTCGGCGCCCAGCCCGGCCTGCGCCAGTTCAAGCAGATTCTCGGATTCCAGCCCTTTCGCGTGAAGTACAGCAAGCAATGAACACCTCGCTCCGTCCGCTGCCCACACCCCCGCGCGGCGCCCCGCATCGCGCCCCGCGCCGGTCGCTGTTGCGCCGCCTGTATTCGCGCCTCTACGCCGACTACCTGATGCCGTCGCGCCTGGCCGAATACGAAAAGCTGCTGGTGCAGGCCGGCCAGGCCGGCTATGCCCAGCTGTCGGTGCGCGACTTCTACCGCGCCGTGCAGCGCGGCGACGGCGGCCCGGCCCGGGTGCTGGTGCACCGCCACGACATCGACAGCGACCTGCGCACGGCGCGCAAGATGTTCGACCTCGAAGTCAGGCACGGCGTGCGGGCCAGCTACTACTTCCGCTTGAGCACGCTCGACATCGGCTTCATGCGCGCAATCGAAGCCGCCGGCAGCGAAGCCAGCTATCACTACGAGGAAGTCGCCACCTATGCCAAGCACCACCGGCTGCGCCGCGGCTGCGAAGTGCGCGCATGCTTCCCCGAGATCCGCGTCCAGTTCGAGCGCAATTTCATGCGCATCAGCGCCGAACTCGGCCTGCGGATGGCGACGGTGGCCAGCCACGGCGACTTCGCCAACCGCCGCCTCAAGGTGATCAACCACGAGCTGCTGCGCGATCCCGAGCTGCGCCGGCGCTGCGGCATCGAATGCGAATCCTACGACAACGAGCTGCTGCGCCACTTCGACCTGTACGTCAGCGATCGTCCATATCCGGTGTTCTATTACCCGGTTTCGCCCTTCGAGGCGCTGGGCCGCCATGCGCGCATCTGCTTCCTGACCCACCCGGTCCAGTGGGAAACCAACTGGGTCGAAAACACGCGCTGCAACATGGTGCGCCTGGCCGAAGAACTGGTGTGGCACACATGAACATCCTCCTCATCAACCACTATGCCGGTTCAGTGCGCCACGGGATGGAATACCGTCCCTATTACCTGGCGCGCGAGTGGGTGCGCCTCGGACACCGCGTGCACATCGTGGCCTCGTCCGAATCGCACATCCGCAGCCAGGCGCCGCAGCTGCAGGGCACCGGGCGGCTGGACGAGACCATCGACGGCATCCACTACACCTGGCTGGCCACGCCGCCTTACCGCGGCAACGGCGCCGGACGGGTGCGCAACATGCTGGCCTTCGTGCTGCGCCTGCGGCGCGATGCCGACATGCTGGCGCGCAGCCTGCGGCCGGATGTGGTGATTGCATCCAGCACCTATCCGCTCGACATCTGGCCGGCTGCGCGCATCGCCCGCCGCGCCGGCGCGCGCCTGCTGTTCGAACTGCACGACCTGTGGCCGCTGTCGCCGATGGAACTGGGCGGCTACTCGCGCTGGCATCCGTTCATCATGCTGCTGCAGGCGGCCGAGGATTTCGCCTGCCGCCAGGCCGATGCGGTCGTCTCGATCCTGCCGCGCGTACGCGAACACCTCGAGGCGCACGGCATGGCGCCGCACAAGCTGCACCTGGTGCCGAACGGCGTCGACCCGGCCGAATGGCAGGACGAGGGAAAAGCGGATACGCATGCCCTGCCGCCCACCCTCGATGCTGCGCTCGACACCTTGCGCATGCGCGGCAAATTCGTGGTCGGCTATGCCGGCACCCATGGCCTGGCGAATGCACTCGGCACCCTGCTCGACGCCGCCGCACGGCTGCGCGACAGGCCGGTCGCCTTCGTACTGGTCGGCAACGGACCCGACAAGGCGGCACTGGTACGGCGCGCGCTCGACATGGACCTGGCCAACGTGCACTTCTTCGATCCGGTGCCGAAGGCCATGGTGCCGGCGCTGCTGCGCCGCTTCGACCTCGCCTATATCGGCTGGCGCCGGCAGCCGCTGTACCGCTTCGGCATCTCGCCTAATAAATTGATCGATTACATGATGGCGGCCCGTCCCGTACTCCACGCGGTCGAGGCCGGCAACGACCCGGTGGCCGAGGCCGGCTGCGGACTTACCGTGGCACCGGAAGACCCGGGAGCGCTGGCCGACGGCATCCTCGCCCTGCAGGCACTGGGTGCCGACGCCCGCGCCGCGCTCGGACTGCGCGGCCGCGCCTATGCCCTCGCCAACCACACCTACCCGGTGCTCGGACAACGCTTTCTAACCGCCCTTGCTGGAGATGCGCGCCATGGCTGAACAAGACCGTATCGAATCCGCCGCCGAACCCTTCCTGCCCTTCGCCCTGCCCGACATCGACGACGCCGAGATCGACGCCGTGGTGGCCTGCCTGCGCTCCGGTTGGGTCACGACCGGGCCGGTCACGCGCCAGTTCGAACACGATTTCGCCGCTTACCTCGGCCAGCCCGACCTGCAGGCGATCTCCGTCAACTCCGCCACCGCTGGCCTGCACCTGGCCCTGGAAGGCCTCGGCATCGGCCCCGGCGACGAGGTGATCGTGCCGACCATGACCTTCACCGCCACCGCCGAAGTGGTGCGTTACCTGGGCGCGCAGCCGGTGCTGGTCGACGTCGACCCGATGCACATGAACATCGACCTCGCCGCCGTCGAGGCTGCCATCACGCCGCGCACCCGCGCCATCATGCCGGTGCACTACGCCGGCCTGGCCTGCGACATGGATGCCCTGCTGGCACTGGCGCGGCGCCACGGCCTGCGCGTGGTCGAGGACGCGGCGCACGCCTTTCCTACCCGCTACAAGGGACAACTGGTCGGTACCCTCGGCAGCGACGCCACCGTGTTCAGCTTCTACGCCAACAAGACCATGACCACCGGCGAAGGCGGCATGGTGGTCACGCGCGACCCCGAGCTGGCACGCCGTGTACGCCTGATGCGCATCCACGGCATCAGCCAGGATGCCTTCAACCGCTACGTGTCGCGCACGCCGGCCTGGTTCTACGAAGTCGTCGCTGCCGGCTTCAAGTACAACCTGACCGACATCGCCTCGGCCATCGGCATCCAGCAGCTGCGCAAGATCGACCGCTTCGCGCGCCGCCGCGAACAGCTGGCGCAGCGCTACGACGCCGGCCTGGCCGGGCTGCCGCTGCAGCTGCCGGCACGGGCCGACGCCGGCGACGACGGCGCCGCCAGCACCCACGCATGGCATCTGTATGTGGTGCGCCTGGCGCCGCAGGCGCCGCTCGGCCGCGACGCCCTGATCCAGGCGCTGTCGGAACGCGGCATCGGCACCAGCGTGCACTTCATCCCGCTGCACCGCCATCCGTACTGGCGCGATAGCGGCAGCCTGGCACCGGCGCAATTCCCGGTCGCCGAAGCCTGCTTCGAGCGCATGCTCACGCTGCCGCTGTACACCAGGATGACCGACGCCGACCAGGACCGCGTCATCCGCGCCCTGCATGAGCTGCTGGCATGATGCCGCCCGCCGACAAGCATCCGCAGCAACAGCGCGATCGAACCGGCGCACAGGTGGCCAAGCGCCTGTTCGACGTGTGCGGCGCCGGCATCGGCCTGCTGCTGCTGGCGCCGCTGCTGCTGGCGCTGGCGCTGTGGGTGCGGCTCGATTCGCCGGGGCCGGTGCTGTTCCGCCAGCAGCGGGTCGGCCGCCACGGCGTGCGCTTCGACATCATCAAGTTCCGCACCATGGTGGCGCGCCCCGACGACGGCCGCCAGCTCACCGTCGGCCGCGATCCGCGCATCACCCGTGCCGGCCGCTTCCTGCGCAGCAGCAAGCTGGACGAGCTGCCGCAGCTGATCAACGTGCTGCAGGGCACGATGAGCCTGGTCGGTCCGCGTCCGGAAGTGCCGCGCTACGTCGACTGCTATCCGCCGGCGGCGCGCGCCGCCGTGCTGTCGGTGGCGCCCGGCATCACCGACCTGGCGTCGATCCTGTACAAGGAGGAAAGCGAGATCCTGGGACGCGCCGCCGATCCCGAACGCGCCTATGTCGAGACCATCCTGCCGGTCAAGCTCGAGTACTACCAGCGCTACGTGCGCGAACGCTCGTTCTGGCTCGACCTGCGCATCATCTTCCGCACCCTGGCGGCCGTGCTCAGGTAAGAGGCCCGGCATGCACATGAGCTGGTACCAGTTGTTCCATCTGGGTGACCCGATGCTGACCCTGCCGCTCGGCAGCGCGATCGCCGCCTGGCTGCTCGCCGCCCGCGCCTGGCGCGCCGCGCTCGGCTGGATCGTCGGGTTCGGGCTGGCGCTGGGTTTGGTGGCGGCCACCAAGATCGCCTTCATGGGCTGGGCGACCGGCTTGCCGGCCCTGGCCTTCAAGGCCGTCAGCGGTCACGCGACCGGCTTCGCCGCCGTTTTCCCGACCCTGTGCTACCTGGCCATGCCGGCATGGATGGCACGCGCCAGGCAGGCCGCCTCCGCCGCGGCGCTGGCGCTGGCCGCGGTGGTCGCGGCGGCGCTCGTCCATGCCGGCGAGCATACGCTGGCCGAAGCCGCGGCCGGCTGGGTGATCGGCGCCGGCGCCTTTCTGTGCACTGCGCGGCTTGCTCGCGCCACGCCCGTCACCGCAGTGACGTCCCCGGCACCTGCGGCCGCACCCGCGTTTGCGTCGACGCCTGCCACCATCGCCTGCGCGGCGCTGGCCTGCCTGGCCAGCGCCTGGCTGCTGCGTTCGGCTCCGCTCAACTGGTGGATGATCAAGGTCGCCCTGGTCCTGTCCGGCAATAGCGCACCGGTGCCCTGGGATCAATGCGGCTGAGGCGCCCCCGTTTTGAACGCTTTTTTTACCCGGCAGTGAATGCTTTTAGACAGGAGACTCCCATGTGTAGCATGCGTACCCCATCGTTCCGTCTGCATTGGCAGCGACAGAGCCAGGTCGACACCCACTCGGCCCATTCCTTCCTGATTTCGCTGCTGCGCGGATTGGCGGCGCTGCAAGTCGCGGCGGCGCACCTGCGATCCGAAATGTTCCCCGGCTTGCGCGAGCTCGCCGATCCGCCGCTGTACTACCAGATACTGGCCTTCGCCACCGCCTTTTCGCATCAGGCGGTTGTCGTGTTCTTCCTGATCAGCGGCTGGCTGGTGGGCGGCAGCCTGCTCAACAAGCTCGACCAGCCCGGCGCCATGACCGCCTACGCCATCGACCGCGCCACCCGGTTGTGGACGGTGCTGGTGCCGGCCCTGTGCCTGATGCTCGCGGTCGGCGCGGTTACGGGTACCGTGTCGCTCGCTCAGGCCGACTTTTCGGCCGCGAACGATTACTCGGCCGCCAGCTTCATCGGCAACCTGCTCGGCCTGCAGACCGTGCTGGTACCGACCTTCGCCGACAATTATGCATTGTGGAGCCTGTCCAACGAGACCTGGTACTACCTGCAGTTTCCGCTGCTGCTGATCGTATTCACCGGACGCACCCGCGTACGCCAGCTGGTTGCCGCCACCGTGCTGGTGCTGACCGCCGTAGGACTGCCGGCATCGATGACCGTGTATTTCGTCCTGTGGCTGCTCGGCGCCCTGTTCTCGCGCGTGCGCATCGATTGCACGACGGCCGTGCGTGCCGCCCTGCTCCTTGCCGCCGCCGCCGCCCTCGTCTTTCTGCGCGCCACCGAAGGGAACGACGACCTGAACCCTGGCCTCTTCGTGAAACACCTGATGTACAGCCTGCCCCTGCTGGCCTTCCTCGCATCGATGCAGCGTCCGCTCGCCGCCAGTCCCGGCTGGATGCGCATGCTCCAGCCCGCTGCCGATCTGCTGTCCGAGTTTTCGTTCACGCTCTACGTGATCCACGTACCGCTGATCAAGCTGCTGCGCCACCTGGGCATGCAGGAATTCGGCCGCAACCGCCTGGTGGCAAACCAGCCGGCGGATTTCGCGATCTACTTCGGCATGCTGCTCGCGATCATGGCTGCCGCCTATCTCTCCTACCTGCTGTTCGAGTCGCATACCTTCCGCATCCGGCGCCTGCTGAAGAACGCCCTGCGGTCGCAGACGCGGCGTCCGGCGATCGTATCCGCGTCGCTCAAATAAGGCTGCGTGTCCGGCATCGGTCCGGGTACGCAGTCCGTATCGCCAGTTTCGCCCAGATCGCCCATATTCCCCGTATCGCCGGGTCAGCGTATCGGCCCGGCTGCAGGCAGCGAAGCACGTGGTCTGGCGCACCGCGCAGCAGCGCCGGCCGATGCCGCGCCGGATACCGTTCCGGTAGATCTCTTCAAGATATTCGATAATGAGCCGGATCCGGCCCGACAGGGCTTCGACTGAGCGGCCCATGCGCAGCGCTGCCGCCACGATGCTGTCAGCGGGAAACCTAGCGCTGCCGAACGAAGGCCGATACGTGCATTCATCGTCGAGTTCCATGCCTGTTTAGACACGATGAATGTGGCTAGAGTTCGCCTCTCGCACGAATAAGCTGGCCTCGGTGGCGCTGTTTGACGCGCCGTGCGATCGGCTGGGATGACCGGGCCGGCGGCTGCAGCCCGACTCCCATCGACAATCCGCTCAGCCGCCGCTGAAACCGATCCGCCCTGCGGTGCCGATGCGCGGATAGTCGCCGTAAGTCCCGAGACGAGGCGCCATGTCGTTGAACAGCACACCCTGGGGCGAGATGCCGGCGTGGTTCAGGCGCTTGATCGACTCGTTGATCTCGGATTCATTGGTCTGGCCCGAACGCGCGACGATGAAGACGGCGCCCGCGTGCGCGCCGATGATCAGGGCATCCGCGATCGCCAGCAGCGGCGGCGGATCCAGCAGCACCAGGTCGTAGGCCGCGCTCACCTGGCGCAGCAGGTTGCCGAAACTCGGGTGCAGCAGGAATTCGGAGCGGTTCGGCGGCAGTTCGCCGGTGGGGATGAAATCGAGGTTCTCGACCACGTCGTGGTGGATCACGTCTTCCACATTCGCCTTGCCGAGGATGGCGCGCGACAGCCCGCGCTCGCGGCCGACGCCGAAGTAATGGTGCAGCTGGCCGTTGCGCAGGTCGGCGTCGATCAGCAGCACGCGCTTGCCGCTGGCCGCCATCACGGCGGCGAAGTTGGCGCTGACGAAGGACTTGCCGATTCCGCGCGTGGGCCCGGCGAACATCACGATGTTGTTGCGGAAGTGCGGCATCGCGAATTGCAGGGCGGCGCGGAAGCTGCGCAGGCTTTCGACGGCCGGGTCTTCCGGGATGATGCTGGCCAGCAGCGGCAGCGTACCGTGATCGCCCCTGGCCTTGCGCATCAGCCGGTCCTGGTTGCTGCTGTGCGGGATCGTGGCATACACGACGCGCGCGCGCAGCAGGCGCTCGATCTTCTGCGGATCGTCGATGCCGCCCATCATGGCCTTGCGCGTCAGCGCGATCAGGGCGCCCAGGAACAGGCCGCTGACGACCGCCAGCGCCACGATCAATGGACGGTTCGGCTTGATCGGTTTTTCGGGCGGGATCGGCGCATCGACCATGCGCACGTTGCTGACCCGGCCCACCGAGATCAGGCGCAACTGCTGGGCGGTGTTCGACAGCGCGGTGTACAGGTCGGTGTTGACCTTGATGTCGCGCGTGAGGCGCGCCTCGTCCTGCTCGAGCACCGGCATCGACTTGATGCGGGCGTTGACCGACTCGATCTCGGCCTCGACTTCGCGGCGCTGGCGATTGACGGCGGCCACCACCGGATGGTCTTCGGTGAAGCGCGCCAATAGTTCGGTCTTCTTCTGGATCAGGTCGTTGCGGCGGGCACGCGCGGCGGCGGCCTGCTGCAGCGTCATGCGTGCCTCTTCCTGCAGGTCGACGGTGCCGTGGGCGTTGCGGAACTGGTTGTAGCGGTCTTCGGCCTGTTCCAGCTGGCGCTTGAGGATGGGCAGCTGCTGGTTCAGGAAGGCCAGCGATTTCTCGGCTTCCTCGGTCTTGCGTGCCAGGTTCTGGCGCATGTACTCGCGCCCGATCTCGCTCAGCACGGCATGGGTGCGGCGCGCATTCTCGCCCTGCAGCTTGACTTCGATGATGCCGGACTGCTTGCCCTGCTCGGCGATCACCAGCGTGTTCTGGATCGCCTGGATCATGGCCAGGCTCGACATCCGGCGCAGCTGGAAGCGCGCGCCGGGATTGGCGGCCATGCGGTCGACCTTCAGTTCGATCACGCCTTCGGGTGTCGGCACACGGTAGCGCAGGCCGACGTCGCCATCAAACACGATGCGCTGGCCGCCGCCGGAAAAGCGGAAGCGCTTGCTGCCCAGCGCGGTCAGCGTGAACTCGCGTCCGAGCCAGGTGTCGGGCACCTCGAACAGCGAGACCTCGGCTTTTTCGCCGCCCCAGGCATAGCCGCCGTAGCCGAACAGGCCCGGCTCCGACAAGGCACTGCCGTTCTGCTTGGCAAACCAGAAACCGGCGATCGGAAAATATTTGGGCCGCACGTCGATGGTCAGCTGCAGGTTGTCAACCGCGCGCGATACCACCATGCGCGAGCGCAGCAGCTCCATTTCGGCGATCGCGGCCTTCTTGGTCTCGAACAGCGACGAGGCTTCGCTCAGGATGTTCTTCGACGCGTTCGGGCTTTCCTCTTCGACGTGGATCATCAGGTTGGCTTCGTACACCGGCTTGGCGACCAGCGCGTACAGCACCGCCACCAGCGTGATGAGGGCGGTGATGCCCCCGATCAGCCAGCGGCTGTCGTACAGGGTATGCAGGTGGCCCCTGAAGTCGAAGCCCGGATCCTGCTGCGGGACCTCGACCACGCGCGGATCGAAGGGCACGCCGGGGATCGGCAGGCTGGAAGCCACCTGGGTCAGTGCGTGCTGCTCGCTGGCATTGCTCATCGTATACTCCGTGCGTGAATCGGGTCGGTACTCGTGGGTGCGGATGGGCGCGGATCAGGGCCGGTTGGTGGCGGTGACGGCAGACGTCAGGGCACCCGGGATCAGCAAGCTCAGCTGGCGGTTCCAGTTCGCCAGCGGCGTCGCGGCGACGTAGACGATGTCCTTCGGCTGCAGCTCGAAAGCTTCGGCCATGGCCAGCGATCCGGCGACGCGCGCATCGAGCTGGAACACCCGGGTACGCTCAGGCGTCTTGCGGACCACGTAGACCTGGCGCGCGTCGCCGCTCAGCGGGCTGATGCCGCCGCTTTCGCCGAGCGCTTCGTTGAGCGTCAGGCGGCCGTCGTGCATCAGCAGCGCCTTGGGCGTGATCACCTCGCCCGACACGAACACCTTGCTTTCGTCGCGCGAATGCACGCGCACGACGTCGCCCGGCGCCAGCATCACCAGGCCGGGATTGACGCCCTTCTGGACCAGCTCGCGGAGGTTGACGGTGTAGCGCTGCTGGCCGCGTTCCAGGGCAATGCGGCTCTGGTCGGCGGTGGGCAGCAGGCCGCCGGCACGGTTCAGCGCCTCGACCAGGGTCATCGGAATGTCGTTGATCGCCTGCAGACCGGGCGACTTGACTTCGCCGTCGATGTAAACGCGCTTGCTGCGGTAGGCCTGCACGCGCAGCGTGACGTTGGGGTGGGCCAGGTACTTGGCCAGGCGGGTGGTCAGCAGCCCGCGCGCCTGCTCCTCGGTCAGGCCTTCCATGACCAGCAGTCCGACCAGCGGAAACTGGATGCGGCCCTGGTGGTCGACCACGAAACCCTGGGGCACCGCGCTCGCGCTCGCGGCGGTGGCGGGATCGGTGTTGCCGGACGCGGTCAGGCCGCCGGCCAGTTCGGGATGGTCCCACACCACGATCGAGAGAATGTCGCCGCTGCCGATCTTATAGGGTGGCGGGTTCGGCACCAGCAGGCGGTCGAGGTTCTGGTTGGCCACCTCGCGGTTCTGCTGCCGTTCGCTGGCGAGCAGCGTCTCGGTGATGAGTTCGGTTGGCGGCGCAGGCTCGTCGGCGCCGGCGTTCGTGCCCGAACGGAAGTGGATGCCGGGCGCGCTGCACCCCGCCAGGGCCAGCCCAAAGGCCAGGCACAGCACCGGCAGCGGGGCCAGATGCCTGGCCAGAGCACGGGTCCATGCCGGGACCGCGCTGCCCATGTTTAGGGGAAATTTCCTGGTAGATGCATTCATGTGGCGCCTGTTGTATGAGCTGCCAGCCTCTGGCGATCAGAGTCAGGGTAAGCTGCTCAACAGGCAGGGCTTTGGCTTAAGTCAAACGGCTGGCTCAGGTCAAAGGGGGCCGGCCGGCCGTCAACGCATCTCTTCGATCAGCTTGAGGACGCCGGCGAAACTCCAGACGCGGCGCAGCTCGATCACGTCGTAATGCGCAGCCACGTTCGGCGGAAACGCCGCGTAGCGAGCATTCAGGCCGACGGTACGGCGCACGATGTCGTCGATGTCGGCGCGGCCGCTGGAGCGCACGATGGTCACGTCCTCGATGCTGCCGTCGCTGCGGATCGCCACGCTGACAATCGGGAAGGTGCGCACCAGGCCTTCGGCCAGCAGGTTCTCGCCGACGATGGCGTTGCGCTCGATTTTCTGGCGCACGCTGTCGATGTACATGCGCAGCGGCACGTCGCGGCTGGCGGCATCGGCGCGCGCGCGGCGCAGGTCGCGCTGCGCTTCCTCGGCCGGACGCAGCGCCGGCGGCAAGGGCTTGCCGATGTCGATCCCACGCAGCGCCTCGCGCGCACGGGCCATCACGCCGCCGCCCAGGTCGGCGCGTGGCGCGGCCCCGCTTCCCGGGCCGCTGCCGTTGCCGCTGCCACTCGCGGCAATGCGCGCGTCACCGGCACCAGCGCCGGACGCCGGGCCACCGTCACGGCCTGCGCGTTCCTGGGCGGCCTGCCGGGCCAGCCGGCGCGCACCCTCTTCGGCCTGCTCGCGGGCCAGCTGCTCGGCCTGCTGCCGGGCACGCTCGTCGGCGACGCGCTGTTCGCCCTGCTGGCGGGCCAGTTGCTCGGCCAGTTGCTGCGCGCGTTGCTGCTCAGCCAGTTGCTGGGCACGCTGTTGCTCGGCCAGGTGTTGCGCCCGCTGCTGCTCGGCGAGTTGCTGGGCACGCTGCTGCTCGGCCAGCTGTTGTGCCCGCTGCTGCTCGGCCAGTTGCTGGGCACGCTGCTGCTCGGCCAATTGCTGGGCACGCTGCTGCTCCAGCAGTTGTTGCGCCCGCTGCTGCTCCGCTAATTGCTGTGCCTGTGCCCGCTGCTGCTCGGCCAGTTGCTGCGCCAGTTGCTGCTCGGCCAGTTCACGCGCCCTCTGCTGCTCGGCCAGCTGCTCCACACGCTGCTGTTCGACCTGCCGAGCAAGCCGGCGCTCCGCTTCCTGACGCGCCAGCGCCGCATCGCGTTCGCGCTGCTGCTCGGCCACCCGTTGCTCGGCCAGGGCGCGCTCACGCGCCTCTTCACGCTGTTGCTGCCGCACCAGTTCGTCCTCGACCGCAGCGCCTTGCCGGGCTAGCGCTGCGCCGCGGCGTCCGGCTTCGGCCCGCGCCGCCGTCTCGGCTGCATCGAGCACGGCCTGGTCGTCGGTCCGGCGCCTCGCCTCGCGTTCGCGTTCACGCTGGGCAGCCAGGCGCTCGCGTTCTTCCTCGCGCTGGCGCGGATCGGGTTCAGACGCCAGCTCGGGCGGCGCTTCCACTGCCGCGTCGGTTGCCTGGGCGCTGGCCATGGTATCGGGTTCGGACTCGGGCTCGGCAGCCGGGGGCGGCAACTTGAAATCGTTGTCCGCCGGCGTATCCTGAGCGATTACGCGTGCCGACAAGGTGTCCTCGGGCGTCCTGGGGCGCACGCGGCGGCGGGGCGAACGGCGCGGCGTCACGGTGGCAGCAGGCGGCGGCGCGGACGGGAGCGGCGCAGGGACCGGGGCAGGCACGGGATCGAGCAGACTGAAACCCTGGTGCACTGGACGCGGGGCCGTCTCGGCCGCCGTTGCCGGTGCCGGCACCGGTATCACGGGCGATGGCGCCGCGGGTGGCGTCGAGGGCGCAGGCAGCGGGACCGGCTGGGTTACGGCGGGCGGCGGCAGCGCCACCTGCGGCAAAGGCGGCGGCATCTGGACGGGTAGCGGCAGCGGCGTGCTGGGCGCCAATCGCACGGTCAAGGGCGCGCCGGCCCCGGCATGGAGCCCGGGCACGCCGAAATGCAGTGCCAGCAGCAGACCATGCAGCAACAGCGATACCAGCAGCCCCCAGGCAAGACGGCGCTGGGATGGGTCCATGGAGGCGGCACTGGCGGCCACGGCGGCATTCGACATGCTGGTTGCTTTATGTGAAATATTGTCGGAGGATAATCATAGCCTACACGTGGCAGACCGGCTGGCGCGCACGCTTCGGAGCGCTGCCGAGATTGCGGCTACAATGGTTGGCACGATCAGCAGCAAGGGGTTTGCATGTCTCCAGGTTTCATATTTGCGACCGGTATCGAGAACAGTAATCCAACCATCCAGCACGGCCGCGTGCGTATGGACGAGCTGGAAAAATGCGGCCACTACCGTTACTGGAAAACCGATTTCGACCTGGTCGAGGAACTGGGTCTGAAGGTGCTGCGTTACGGTCCGCCGCTGCACCGGACCTGGCTCGCGACGGGCCGCTACGACTGGGAATTCTCCGATCTCGTCTTCAACGACCTGCGCCACCGGAATATCGCGTCGATCGTCGACCTCTGCCATTTCGGCGTGCCCGACTGGGTGGGCAACTTCCAGAATCCGGATTTTCCCGCCCTGTTTGCCGACTACGCCGGTGCCTTTGCGCGCCGTTATCCCTGGATCCAGCTGTACACGCCGATCAACGAAATGTCGATCTGCGCGCTGTTTTCCGCATTGTACGGCTGGTGGAACGAGCAGACGACGACCGACCAGGGCTATGTGACCGCGCTCAAACACATCGTCAAGGCCAACGTCCTGGCCATGCATGCGATCCTGAAAGTCCGTCCTGACGCGCTGTTCGTGCAGAGCGAGTCGACCGAATACTTCCACGCCGAGCGCCCCGCCGCCATCGGCCCTGCCGAAAAGTTCAATGCGCGGCGCTTCTTGTCGCTCGACCTCAATTACGGCAGGCGCGTCGATTCCGAGATGTACGAGTACCTGCTCGACAACGGCATGACGCGCGAGGAGTACCATTTCTTCCTGCAAAATAATCTGAAGCACCACTGCATCATGGGCAACGATTATTACGAGACCAACGAGCATTACGTCTCGCCCGACGGCCTGACGCGCTCCGCCGGCGAGATCTTCGGCTACGCCGTCATCACCCACCAGTACTACAACCGCTACCGCCTGCCGGTGATGCACACCGAGACCAATATGTGCCAGGGGCCGCGCGGGGACGAGGCGGTCAACTGGCTGCGCAAGGAGTGGGCCAACGTGCTGCGGGTGCGCAACAACGGTGTGCCGCTGGTCGGCTTCACCTGGTATTCGCTGACCGACCAGGTCGACTGGGACACGGCGCTGCGCGAAGACAACGGCAACGTCAATGCGCTCGGCTTGTACGACCTCGACCGCAAGATCCGCCCCGTCGGCCTGGCCTACAAGGAACTGGTGCGCGACTGGATGGAAGTCTTGCCGACCCAGAGCGTCTGCCTGCAGGTGCCGATCGTGATGCCGCACGAGTTCCAGCGCCACATCGAGCCCTACAGCGGCTGGCCCTTCGAGGAGAGCCAGACGCTGGCGCCGAATACCGAAGAGCGCGAATAAGACTTTACCCGGGCATCAGCGCCGGGCCGGCGTGAAGCGGTAGGTCTGGCCATGCGCCAGGTAGGTTACCTTCTGTTCGAGTCCGGCTTCCTTGACCTCGCGCGCAAAGTCGGCCAGCGGCGACTTGAACACGTCGTAATCGTTGTAGTGGATCGGGATCGCGTGGCGCGACTGCACGATCTGCATCAACTGGACGCCATCCTTGCCGTCCATGGTGACCTTGAACACGCCCAGGATGCGGGTACCGCCCAGGTGCAGCAGCGCCAGGTCGATGCCCGGGAAACGCTGCGGGATATTCTGCAAGTCGTCGTACACCAGCGTATCGCCGCTGATGTACATGCGGTAGCTGGGCGCGGCAGTGTCCGGCCCGAAGTCCAGCACCGAGCCCATCACCGTCGGCAGCAGGGCCTGCATGCCGAGCTTGCCGTGGCGCCCCGGCGCGGCGGTGATGCGCAGCCGGGCATCGCCTTTTTCGACCTCGAGCTTGCTCCATTTCGACAGGCCGATGGTGCGCGTAAAGCCGAGCTGCTTGAGCGCTTCGGCCGCCTCCGGGGTCGAGACGATCGGCGTGTCCCTGGCCAGCTTTTCCTGTACGAGTTTATCGAAGTGGTCTTCGTGCATGTGCGACAGCACCACCAGGTCGATCGGCGGCAGCTGGTCGAGCTCGATTGCCGGGTTGGTCAAGCGCTCGGACGTGAGGCCATAGCCGAGGTGCACGTGGTCGCCCTTGTGCAGGAAGTTGGGATCGGTGAGGATGGTAAAGCCCTGGTAGCGGATCAGCACGGTCGCGGTCCCGATGAACTGGACGCTGCCTTCGGCGGCGGCCGGGGCAGCGCTGCCGACTGGCAGCCTCAGCGTCTGGGTATCGGCGGTGGCTGCCGGTGCCGGCGCCTGCTGGGCATGCGCGCCCACGCAGATGGTAAGGGAACAGACGAGTGCCGCCGACTTGGCGGCACGCCCCAGCAAACGGTGGTGCAGCATGATTTTTCCTCGTATTCTGGCCCGACGGGCATGTTGTTGTCGAAAAGGACACTAACACGAAGAATCAGCATGCGTCGTTCGCTTGCCTGAGTAAAACACGGGATGGCCTGCCCAGCTGGGTTCGAACCAGCGACCCTCAGCTTAGAAGTCAGACCCTCTTTTGATGTTTTTTGCTTTAAATTCAATAAGTTGCAAGCTTAATACTGCGCTATAAAACGACTATATCAGTCGCTGTAAGTCATTGATTTTACTAGTTTAGGATGAGTTGAATAGCGCAATTTTTCGGCAAAAATAGTAGCGAATTTGACCTTTCAGCTGGTGTAGCGCTGTTGCATAAGAGTACGTTATCGCTTGAAAACATTAGTCCTGTGATAGTTAAGGAACTGCATCTGCCTAGCGTTAAATTGTCCGACGGGCAACCCTGGTGCAATCCCCCACCTGTTCAGGACCGTGGCTTCCAATTGCGGTGATACAAGTAGATGACCGCTATCGGCAAAGCTGATCCACCCATGGTCGAAGAGGTGGTCAATGTGCGGGGCTAACAACAAGCCGTTACATCCGTCAAGCTTTTCGGCATCGTTGCTATACGCCCATGGCTTGATGTGGCTTGCCCTTAAATGTAATGGATTTGATACTCCTGTTACCCTGCATGCGTGCTCATTTAACCGGACGTTGGCTTTGAACACCCCCTGCCCTCGCCTGGCCTTCACCAGCTGCTGCTTTTCAGTAGACCCTATGTCCATCCGTCCGTAGATACCTTCCTCTACGGTGTCCGCTAGGCGATCGTCATCGGTATCGTTCTCGCCGCGGAGCTGCCGGATGACTTGAGAATATTCGCTTCCGATGAGTTCAGCGAGGAGGCCCGCCATTTGGCTTGGAACCTCTGCCAGATACACTGATTGGAGCCCGAATCCAGATGTAGGCTGCAAAGGAGAGTATTTCTCAGGAAGAAATGGGCGGATTCTTTCGATATGGTCTTGTGGCCGGATTTGCTTTTGAAGCTCCTTGAACTCAACAGGAACGAGCCAACCCTCCGACGACCATGTGCCACCTGCATCGCCGAAGTCCGGTTTAGTCGAAGTTTCGGCTGGGCCAGTGGCCATGCCTATAGCCTTAATCCTAGTACCGCAGAACGAGAAAATAACGTCCCCGGGCGATACGTGGCGCATGTTTTCATAAAACTGGTTTCTGTTCCCGTTGGCCTTAGTTTTCGGAGACCACATGAAGCCGCCTGGCACTTCTGTTTTGTACGTCTGGTTTTGGTTAACCCACCAAAATCGCATCATGTATCCTTTATTGTTATATCGGAAACATAGTAGCTTAAGACGGGGACTCCCTCAACGGGTCTGGCTGAACTTCACATCGCAGGCACAGTCGACAGTTTTCAAGTCTACGGACTATTGCTAAGGAATCAGCAACTTAGCCGATTTTCGTTTCCGCAAGCGACCTCGTTCGGCCCTAATTTTTGCCCCGGGAGCGCTAGTTTCAGCCGGCAGTTGCGGAAACGATTTTGACCGTCATTGCGCCCATTCCGGTGCGCGGTGCAAGACCCTTTCGACCGGTGCCGGATGGACCGTGCCGGGCTGCTGTTGCGGTGCCGGGCGGAAGTCTGTGCCGATCGACATGGGCAGAAACAGCGTCTGGTCGGTACTGGGCCCGCGCCGCTTCACGAAACCAATGTCGAGTCCGCCGGGCGCCGGCCGCAATGCCAGGCGCAGCGGCGCCACCGATGCATCCTGGGCCGCGGCGACCGGGCGGAACACGAAGCAGAGCGTCTCGCCAGCCTGGGCCGCCAAGTGCAGGCGCCGTAGGCTCTCTTGCCGTACATGGGTCTGCCATAAAAGCAGTGCGCCACAAGCCCCACTCCGCAGCACCTGCTCGGCCGCCCACAGGGTGTCGGCCGTTGTCTTCGCGCGCAGCCACAGCGCTTGATTCGGCGCCACGCCCATCGCCGCCAGCGCGAGCGCCTGGGGTGGATGCGGCGGCTCGAGCATCAGTACCTTACGCGCGGCGACCTTGGTCAGCGCCGGCGCCAGCAGGCGCATCTCGCCGATACCTGGCTGCTGGGTCAACAACTCAGTGAGCGACCCGGTCGGCCAGCCGCCACCGGGAAGCTGATTCGACAGCGCCGTGTAGCCGGTGTCGATGCAGCGCGTTGTCGCGCGCCCCAACTGCGATGCGCGCCAAAGCGCAGGATGCAGGGCCTCAGGACTGAGTCCGGCGGTTTGAGTGTTCATGATGATGCATGGAAATACTGTATTTTTATACAGTATCGTTAACTTCACGTTTTGACAAGTGCTGAACAAATTCTCTTCGGCCACACCAAGAATATCGCCTGTTGAAATGTAGACATAAATGCAACAAAAAGTCTACACTGTTACCTCCCCAAGTGACTTAGCTAAATCTTTGACTATGTCAAACGTACCTACGTGGAGTTAGACAGCGATGAATGAAGAGAAGCCTGTAGTGAATGGCGCGCAGACGAGCAAGGAACAACTTACTTTCTTAGTCCTTCTCTACGCGATGGCATTGATGCACATACAGTACCCAGATCCTCCGGATAGTTCGGCGCCTAAACTGGGCCTTTTCATTGGCACCTTGATTGCCCTACTTTGTCTAGCTCTTTCTGCTTTCGGTTATGTTGCGAAAGGAAAGTGGCCGCAGAAAAGGCAGGCTGTTGAGCTTACTTTAAATCTTGCAGCCTTGCCCGCCGCTGGGTTCCTTGCAACACATTTGATAACTTCCTTTTATTCCATAGCCACTAAAGCGTCCCACTTACCAGTAACCTTGTACGGAAAGGTGCTCTGGGCTACTGGAATTCTTGCCATAGGCGGAATTTTCTTTGTGTTCCGGTATAAAAGAAGATTTTTATACGGGGTACTAGAAGCGCTCGTGGGCGCTGTCGTCGGCTGTCAATATTTCGATACACTAATATCAAAACCAATAAGTGATCCCTCTTTGGAGCCAGCAGTTGTTGCAACTCTAACGGGCGGAATTTATTTGGTAGTGCGCGGTTTTGATAATATGCAAAATGGCCTCAATTCGGACCCATGGGGAAAGCGCGCTCAGAAATGGATCGACACTTTTATCAAAATCGATAACGGAGAGCGCGATACAAGCAAGTAACTTTCTCCAATACTTTATGCTCAATAGCTGAGCCGCGCTCATAAGTGGCAAAAGATGAAGCGTCAGCTAGCTCAGCACCAACCAGTTGTCTGAGTTAGCTCATCAGCAAGGCCTTTGCGCTACGGTACGCTAAACGCATGAAGCCGCGCATTGACATCCTCACCGCCAGCCGAGTCGACCTAGTCCTTTTGCTCTTGCCCATGTTGAGCAAGTCGGAGGCCTTCTGCTCATTGATTCACAGTGGCGTGCCTCTTGAGGTCGCAGCGCGCGTTCTGGACCTACCTAGGGAGCGACGTCCTATACCGCCACCTCCAGCATTTCTGGGGTAACGGTGTTGCGGCAGACCTGGCCGAACTCACTGTGGTAGGTGATGGCCGTGCACTGCCGTTCGCTCATCCAGCCGCCGCGCGCGGCATAGGCGTCCCGGGCCGCCAGGGTCGAGTGCTGGACCACCGTCATGCCGGAATGCTCCTTTTCCTCGAAATGGTGGCGGTGGCCCGTGTGGGCGTAACGGCGCGTGGTGCCGCCCCAGACTTTCGGGAACTGAGCAGCGAACAGCAGCGGCAGCTGGTCGTTTTTCTTCAGGTGGCCGTGGTGCCAGGCCAGCATCGTCTCGCCGTGCTGGTAGACGTAGTACGGCAGCTCCGAATCGATCACCTCGACCCGCGGCTCGTTCTCGTACAGCGCCTTGAACATCGCGCGCAGCCAGACCGAGCTGGCGAGATCATGGTTACCTTCGGCCATCAGTACGACTACCTTCTCGTGCCGCTCGAGCGCGAAGCCGATCACTCGGCGTAGGATCCGGATTGCCGACTGAACCACTTTCGGGAATCGGCCGTCCTGGTCCAGGATGTGGCCGGACGTCGGCGTCTTCGCCTCCAGGCCGTCGCTGTGCAGAAAGTCGCCGAGTTGGGCGACGATGCCCACGCGCGCCGGCGGGCTGGCCTTGACCATGTGTTCGAAGCAGCCGGTAAGCGTACGTTCGGCGATCGCCAGATCCCAGTCACCATTGGCGGCCAAGTTCTCGCGGTGCCAGCAGAGTGCGCCCACGTGGCTGTCGGTGAGCGTGTACACGCTGGCCAGCTTGTCGAGCGTAGCGCGCGGCGCCTTCGCCGGCCTGGCGCGCGGAAGCTCCTCGGCCATCGCTGCGGCTGCCGCGCGCATGAACTCTTCCAGCTGCGCGGCGTCGACCCGGGTCTTCACCCACTGCAGCACGGGCTGGCCGTCCTTGTACAGCGTAGACGTGCCTTTCAGCATCTGGCCCGGCGCTACCGGGTGCTGCAGGTCGAACTCGGGCGCGTACCCACGCGCTGCCGCAGCATTCCTCAAGCGCAGCATGGATTCTTGGACGGCATTCTTGGCGACGCCCAGCTCGCGCGCCGCGGCGCGCATGCTGCCCAGGCGATTGATGACCTCGATGTATTCCGCCTGGCGTGGCGTCGGGTCGAACTCGAGGAGCTTCGGGTCGATGATGGTCTTGCTCATGTGGCCTTTCGGGTACGTGCAAAATTTATTTAACGTATATACAGAAATATCTTGCACCTTTGATTAACCGTATATACAATAATTACATGGACATCACTTACGACACCGCGAAAAACGAAAGCAACACCGAGAAGCATGGTGTTTCGCTGGCGGCTGCCGCTGAATTTGAATGGGATGAGGCGCTAGCCTGGACCGATGAGCGCCAGAACTACGGCGAGAGCCGCATGTGCGCCATCGGGTACATCGGCAACCGCCTGTTCTACGTGGTGTATGTCGACCGCGCAGATGTCCGCAGAATCATCAGCCTGCGCAAGGCGAACTCAAGAGAGGTAAAACGATATGCCGAAGCTTAAGCCGGGGACGGTGGTCCCCACCCCAGAGGAGGACGCTGCAATTACGGCGGCTGCCCTGCAGGATCCGGATGCGCGCCCCTACACCGATGCTGAGTGGGAGCAGGTGAAGCCCAAGCGAGGCCGCGGCCGGCCGGCGCAAGGCGTCACCAAGGTGCCGATCAGCATCCGGCTGGACGAGCGCGTGCTCGAAGCGTTCAAGGCAACCGGCGAAGGCTGGCAAACCCGAATGAACGACGCACTGACCGAGTGGGCCAACCAACACGGCATGCTCGAGCCGACACCCATCAACTAAAGCAGCTCGACCTCTGCTTCGCGGCGAAGCTGCAGCCCGCGCAGAACCCGGCCGCCGCCGCGAATCCATTTTCGGAACTCGGCCGGCACCTCCGCCCAGCGGCCAGAATTCACGCGCTTGCGTAACGTGCTGGCCGCCAGGTTTCCGGTGCCGAGGTTGAAGGCAAAGTCGATCAGGGCCGCCAAGCGCTGGGGCGTGTCGACGTTGGGGCACAGCTTCAGCACCGCCGGCAGGTAGACGGTGCGCACCATCCAGAGCAGCAAGGCCTCGGCGCGGGCGCGCGTGATCGCAGGGTCCTTGAGCATCACCCGCACGCCGCTCTCATAGTAGGTCGCGCCGTAGCCGATGGTCGGCACACCGGCCGGGCACAGGTAGGGCGTCAGGTACAGCCCTTCGAAGCGTCGGGCCAGCACTGCCGCCACCTGGACGGCAAGCGCTTCGAACTCGTCCCGCAGCATCACTTGCCCCGCTTCAGCAGCGTGCGGTCGGCGACGAAGATGCCCAGGGCGGCGCCGACCAGCGCCCAGCCCTGCTCATCCAGGGTCCAGTTATGCCGGTACAGATGCAGGCTCCAGAGCAGCATGCACTCGGTGGCCAGCGCGGGCCGGATGATGCCGTTCCAGATGTCGACCACAGCGAAACCGGTCTGCTTGCCGGTCAGCTCGACGGCCTGACCGAACACGCCCGCGTCGATCCGCGACAGGTCGGTCTCGCCCTGGACGCGGATTGTCTGCACGCCCAGTTCGGCTTGGACCTTGATCGACTCCATGTTGCGCGCGTGCGCGGCGCCGTCGAGCTCCCCCTGCAGGCGCAGGCGCTCGATTTCCTGCTTGTGATCCTGGCGCGCCGTCAGCCAGGTGGAGACCTCGCCCCAGATCAGCCGGAAGGCCGAGCCGCCGAAGAACGAAATGATGGCCGAAATCATTTATTCACCTCGAATTTGAAGTATTGCCACACAGCCAGCAGCAGCCAGCCTAGGCCGAGCAACACGCCGCTCCCCACCGCCTTTTCCAGCGCGGTCCGCACCAGCTTGTTGCGGAGCTCGCGCGCTTCGATCACCGACTGGTGGTAGCGGCGGTGGCCGTCGACGTCGTCAGCCGGGAAACCAGACAGCAGGCGAGCGATCGCGGCCTTCAGCTGGGCGTTTTCGGTCTTCATCTCGTCCATGCTGGCCTGCAGATCGAGTTGGCCATCGCGCAGATCGGAAACGATCTGGGCCAGGCCGGGGAAGCCCGCGCGTGCGAGCTCCTGGTGCAAAGAAGTGGTCATTAGGTGCTTTCTGCCGCAGCGGGCATAAAAAACCCGCCGGAGCGGGTTGGATGGGATGAGTCAGCGGTATTCGGGCGGAAGCTGGGAGCGCGCCCGCTCGGCCTCGTACGAGGCGCGGCAATGGTCCGGCTGCCAGAAAAAAAGCCCATCAACGATGGGCCTTAGGGTGTTGTATGGTCGATTTGCCCGCAGCCGCCAACAGCGCGCGCTGATCGTCTCGTCGCTGTAGCCGCCCAGGATCGCATTGACCAGCTGGTCAAAGGCTACTGCCACCTCGCGCAACCGGCTCATTCGGCTTCCTCCATCAAGTTGGATAAATCGACAGCGAACCGCTGCACCCGCGCTGCCACCTCGATGGCGTCCGCGGCGTGGCGCACGTCCTCTTTGGCGGCCAACCGCATGTCGCGGATGTCGTCCAGCAGCTCGTACCAGCGGTCGGCCGTGGCGATGATGTCGTCGGCCGCAGCCTGCGCGGTCAACTCGTCGCGCCACTTCGCCGCGGCCCAGCCGGCCACGTTGCGCGGCACCTCGCCGACCGGGTAGCCGGCCGCCTTGAAGGCGCGCGCCTGCGCTTCTGCCCGCTGGTATTCCGGCGTGTTGGTCTGCTTGGCAATCACGGCCATTCGGGCGGTGTCGGCGGCGCTGTCGATGCGATCGATGGCGGCCGCCACCAAGTCATCAAGCGGCGCCCGCTCCACCCAGACCGGGCCGGCGTCCGTCCACATGTATTCCGACGTGGGCGTGGGAGCCTCGCTCATCCGGAGCTGGCCTTGCCATGGCATCCAGATCACCTCGCTGGTTGGGAGCGGCGGCGACCCAGTCAGCGGCCCGGTGTAGCCCTCTGGATCGGGCACGCCCATCGCGCCGTATTTGAATTCGATACGGCGGGTTGATGGCTGCACTGCAATGTACTGGGACATGGCTTTCCTTAGCTGGCGGTGACGGTGATGAGGCGCTGCGTGTTAACTGTGTTGCCGCCCTTGGTCGCTGCGCAGTTGACGTAGAAATCGCCCGCGTCACCCGCCAGCGCCGCCCCGCCCTTCATGTTGATGTGCAGCTGCATCCGATTGGTAGCGCTGTCCTGTACGAGCCAGCACGGCCACGGCCCGCTGACGGTCCAGTTGAAGGACGCGCCATCGTTGCCTGTGTCAATGGTTGCGATGTACAGCCCGGCATAAGCATCGGTGCTTAGTCGGTACAGCGTGTAGTTGTACTGGTTCTGGCTGTTGGTGATGCCGAGGCTGAAGGGCGACAGGACTGGGTTGATGATTACCGGGCTGTCCAGACGCAGCTGGCGGCCGCTATAGCTCAGGCCAGGCGCTTCAATGACCCCGTTCGACCCAATGCTAAAAAAGCCCGAGCTTGCGTCATTCCTGTTGCCGAATAACAAGCCGTTTGCATGGATCAGGAAGCCCGCGCCTGCGCTGGGCCAAGCCCATGAACCATCAAAATTCCCTGATGCGATGAACCCACCGGGAGCAATACGCAATGCCCCAAACGTACCATACGCGGCGTCCAGGCTGCCAGCGAAAACGGCATTGCCATTTGTGTCGAGAACAAACGTGTATTTGCTGCCGTTGTGTGTGAGGATGCCGTAGGGCGTGATAGCTACGCCCTTGCCGCTGCCATAAAGTCCGCTGCTCGCGTCGTACATGAATGTTCCTACGACGACGCCGCCGCCGGTGGCGATGGTGATCGGCGCGCGCAGGATATTGCTGGCGTTCGCAGCTAACTTATTAGGCAAGTCGTTATAGGCAAGTTGGCCAGCATACGCGTAGTCCGATACCGTTTGCGCGTCTCGATTACCTACGTTCGTTCCGGCCGGCGCGCCAACAGTAGCGCCAGGCTGGAAGCGCGTGATTCGCGGTCGCGCTATAAATGCCTCTCCGAAGTTGCTGAAGGCATCCATCTGCACCCACGGCAAGGCATAAGCCGCATCGGACGGAACAACGGATTTACCCTTTACCGCAGTCCATCCTGTGCCTGGCGCAATCGTGGTGCCGCAAGGGTCCCAGATTTGGCGGGATGAGCCGTCAGCACGTTTATAGTCAAGGCCGAACGAAACGTTGCAGCTTGCCCCGCCGGCAGAAAGGTAGGCCGAGACGTAGAGCGTTTCACCAGGGACGACGCGGATGAGGCTGAGTTCTTCCGTATCACGCGCAGAAACCGACATTGCCCGCTTAAACGGCATACCTTGAACGGCCGCGGTCCAGCGCCCCGTCCAGAGTCCGATAGAGCTATCATCAAAATCGCTTTTGAGCCCGAGATTGAGGGCGTCGTCAGGCCTGCCGTCAACATTCTGATACTGGGCAGTGGTGGCCGCCGCCTGAATGCTTGGCACCAGCTCGGTATTTTTCGTGCCAGTTGCAGCATAGTCAGAAGCGAGCGCCGAGCCGGCTGCCAGGATGACGTTGCCAGCGGCATCCTTGATGCTGAGCCCGCGCGTATCGATCTTGTCGGCTGCCACGGTATTCTTCACCAGCAGGCTGCCGTTGATGACCTGCGCCACCGAGATCCAGGCACTGCCGTTCCAGTACCGGGTGCTCGCGAAGCCGGCGGCTTGGTTGTAGAGCGTCACGACGTCCAGCATCTGCGGCACGCCGTAGCCGGTTTGCGCGATCGCTGCGGTGGCCTCGCTGTCCGACCACACGCTGCCGGCGGTGCCTGCCGAGATGTCGACTGTGCCGCGCTGGCCCGGCTGGCCCGGATTACCCGGGACGCCTTGCCCGCCCTTGAATCTCGACCAGGTGTAGTCGGCCTTGTTGGTTGACTCGGTGGCGGTCACCTTGTTGACGGCAATTCCGATGTACACGGTCGAATCGGTTGGGACGTCGTACAGGCCGGTACCGTCCGGCACGTCGGCATACTTGATCCACGTATAGTAGGTCGTCCCGTCCTTGCCTGGTTGGCCCGGCACACCTTGCCCGCCCTGGTTCAGAGACCAGGTGTAGTCCGCCGGGTTCTCGCTCTCGACCGGCGTCGTCTTGTTGTAGGCGAAGCCGATGTAGGCCTTGTTCGTCGGGTCGTCACTCAGGCCGGCGCCGGCGGCTGAATCCCCGTACTTGATCCAGGTGTACAGCGCCGGCCCGGGCACCCCCTGATCGCCTTTGAACCGCGACCACACATAGTCAGCTGGATTGTTCGACTCGGTTGCCGTGGCCTTGTTGACCGAAATGCCAATGTAGAGCGTGTTCGCCGTGGGCAGCTCATACATGCCGTCGCCGTTTGGATAATCCGCGTATTTGATCCAGGTGTAGAGCTGCGCGCCGTCGTCCCCCTTCGGACCGGGCTGGCCATCCGTGCCCTTGATGAGGGACCAGGTGTAATCGGAGCCGATGGTCGATTCGATCGGCGACGACTTGTTGTACGCCAGGCCGATGTAGGCTTTCCCGGTCGGGTCGTCGCTCAGTCCGGCGCCGGCCGCCGAGTCCGCGTACTTGATCCAGGTGTAGGTAGTCGAGCCGCCCACGCCGTCCTGCACTTTCGTGACCGTGCACGGCTTCGTATAGGTCCGGCCGTTCACGGTCGCGCTCGCGATGACGGTGACGCTCGATCCGGTCATCGCGGCGCCTACGACGGTGACCGACTTCGCGGTAGGGCTGCTCAGCGGCGCACCGGTGGCGTTGAACGTCAGCGGCGCATCCAGATCAATCAGCGTTGCCGTGAAGGTGATCGATTCTGGCGTGATCGAGCCGTCGGCATTTGCCTTGAACAGCGGCGCCGACGGCAGCAGCTGGATGTCTGCGGTCGGCAGGTTGACCGTGCGCGCCGCGGCGGCCTGCAGCGTCGTGTCGATGAAATTGACTACAGTAGCCATGCAGCTCCTTCAGATTGACCGGACAGTAACTTTTGACCCGTACCGCTCAGCGGCCTGCAGCGCGATCTCAGAATCGCCCATGCGCTTCCCGAGAACGGTATGCGCACGCTCCGCCTCGAGATCAGGGTCGCCGGTGCGCACGCTCACGAAGATCGGGTATGCCCGGCTCGCGCGCAGGATGTTGGCCAGCCGCGTGCGGTCCGCCGGCGCCAGCGCGCTCATCTCGATCGAGATTTCTTTGCTTATCGTCGAGGCACGGCTCAGCAGGTCGCCGGCGGCGGTACTGTAATGCGTCGTCGCATCCACATCCGTCGCGGAGACAGACGTCAGCCCATAGGGCGGTGACCAGTACCGACCGATGACCAGTTTGGAAGCTTCGATGTAGCCCTGCAGGTTGTTCGTGTCGACCAGGTCGATGGCGAAGGCGCGGAATTGCGTCTCGGGGAACCATGCGCGCGCATAGGTGCCGCCACCGTAGGCGTAGGCGCTTGCCGACTGCGCCGCAGTCCAGCCCTCCAACTGGATCGCCGGCGCCGGGCACGCCAGCACGACGCCGGTGTCGCAGTCGTAGCTCTGCCAGGTATCGATGTAGCCTGCCGGCCGCACGCCCTGCGTTGCCCCGCTGGGGAAATATGAGGACAGCGCGCCGCTGTCGATCTGCGCGCCGAAGATGTGCACCACGTCGCCGGCGCTCGCCGAGTCAGGCGCATCAACGCGCACACGGTAGCTGCCGCCGGTGGACACGTTGCAGGTAGCGGCGTAGCGCACCCATCCGGCACCCAGCGGCCGGGCATCCACCGCCGAGACGAAGCCGCCCAGCCCGCCGATGTTCCAGAACCAGACGTTCGGCGCCTTGCCTACGCTGCCGCCGACGCCCTTCAGGAAAATCGAGAAGGTGTATGTGCCGGGCGTCAGGGTCAGCGTCTTGTCGAAATACGGATCCGAGCCAGTCGCCGTGATGGCGAACGCGTTGTTCGAACCATCCGGCGCCGAGACGCCGCCAGACAGATTCAGGCCGACCTTTTCCCAACTGGAGTCGCCGAAGGCCTCGCTGTAGGTGATCAGGTTGGTTTTGCTCACCTCGTTCGACAGGCGCACGCGCATCGTGGTCGTCGGCGAGAAGTTGCCGAGCAGCGCCGCGCCGGACGCGAGCTCGGGCGCCGGCAGCGTGCCGCCGATCCGTGCCGCCGTGCCGGTGGCGCGCCAGACGTCGCTCTTCTTGTCCGAAACCAGGTTGGCGGCGACGAGCAGGCCGTCGGTGCTACTGGCAACCAGTCCAGGCGTGACACGGCGCGCCGCGTTGCTGGCGATGATCCTCAGATTTCCCATGGGTTCCTTAAATCGTGACTTCCGCCGTGACGGCGTAGGTGCCGAAGTTCGTCGTCAGGCTGGTGACCAAGCTAGGCTTGCCGGCGCCCAGGCCGAAGCGGTCGCTGAATAAGTTGCGCGCCTCGCCCAGCTCGATCAGCATGCCGGCCGGCGTCAGCTGGACGCGGTACGTAGTGCGCGGCACCTTGACGATCGCCAGGCGCCGCTCGGCCTCTGCCCTCGCGTCGGCTGGCGTCAGCAGACAGGTGTCGATCGGCGCCGGGTCGGCGTACAGGCTGTATGCCGCCTGCGTCGCCGCGTCGACCGCGGTGTACGTCTGCCACTCGGTGGCGAACATCTGCTTGTGCTCGGCCGGCAGCGAGGTCTGGAGGTTCGACTGGACCGTGTAGTTGCGGCAAAACCGGATCTGCACCGCGGCGGCCACCGTCGACCGCGCGACCGGCACCAGCGAATCCTGGACCTGCATCGACCGCGGAATGCTCAGCGTCGCCGAGGCCGGGATCGCATACTGGATCAGCCGAAGCTTGCCGAGCATCGACGGAATCACTTGGGCGCCCTTGCTCGACGCCAGCTGCGCCGCCGCGGTCAGAACGTTGGTCCGGTCGAGGATGGCCAGGCCGACCGGTTGCGAGTTTGCGGCGTCGAAAGCAGCAAGGTTCGCTGCATCCATGTCGCTCGCCGTCATGCGCGTCGACTCCTTGCCATACTGGGTGGCGAAGATCTGGATCAGCTGGGCGATCCGGTTGCGATAGATACCGCCGGTCTTGTCGCCTTGGGCGCTGCAGGTCACCGCGCCAGGCCCGACCGCGGTGTTGAAGGCGAACCGGCCGCTGGCCGGATCGTCCGTCACGTCTGGCGAGCGCTTCTTGCCGTCGGTGCGCGGCTCAATCACGCCCTCGGCGCCGGCCCAGTGGTAGTGCCATTGCCCGGTGACGCTGTCGTACTTCGGCGTCATGTTGGGCACTTCGCCGAATGCGCCTGGCACCAGCGTGCCATCGGCGAACTTCGCCTCCGACAACGGGGTGTTCAGCCGCTGCAGTGCATCCCTGAACTTCAGGACCAGCGTCGTGCGGTCGGCGCCGTAGGCGATGTCCGCCAGGTTGCCGACGAAGGACAGGCGGAAATCCGTCTCATCCCACCGGGCATCGCCGACGTAGACCTCAACCCGCTGGTTTGCCCACACATCGGTGAACCAGGAATCGAGCTCCCCGCCGACGTTCCAGACTTCGACGTCGCCGGCCGACAGCTTCGCATCCCCATCCATCGAGATCGAACGGGAAATCTCCAGGTCCTTGGCGATGACCGCCGAGTAAGGCGCGGCCGCCGGCCCGGTGAAGTTCCGGTTCGACAGTCGCCTTGTGACCTGTGCGCCGCCGCTCACGCAGCCGACACGGTACAGGGTCACGCGCTGCGCGGTCGAGTCGTCGAGCCACGCAGCGTATTGCGCATCAGAGATTGTCATTCCAGGGTAACTTTCTGATTGCTGGCAATGACCCGCGCAAGCAGGCTCATCCCAGAAACGATGGTTTGTGCGTTCTGCTGCTGCGCCTCAGCGTTGGAGGCGATCGCCTCGCCGGTCTGCGCCTGCTGGTCCTTCCGCAGGCCGGCAACCTCCTGCTGTTGCTTATCGCTGTTTTCCTTAAGCAACTTCACGGCGCTAGACAGGATCGACAGCGCATTGCTCAACACGAAACCCGATTGGATCGGTGCAGGACTGGTGTTCTGCGCGATCGCATCCAGGATCTTGTTGGTGGTGGTCAGCGAGCTGTTCACCGCCTGCATCGCCAGCGTCTGCGAGTTCATCGAATTCAGCTGGGCTTGCGCCGTGTCGATCTGCCCCGTCGCCCATGCTGCCGCGGCGGCTGCATCCTGCTGGCCTCGAGCAAAGTCAGCCTGATACTGCGTGTCGCCAGCGTTGAGCTTCTGTGAAGCCGTCAGCCAAGCCGTCAGGGCATCCGAAAACTTGCCCTGCGCCGTGGTGTCGCCACCCATCGCGGCCGCACGGATTTTCTCGTACTGGCCCTTCAGCTCCGCCTCTTGCTGCTCAGGCGTCAACACCGACAGGCTGCCGGTCGACAGGCTGTCGGACAGCGACCGGACCGAATCGCGGAAGGTCTTCAGGCTGCTCGACGTATCCGCCAGCTTCTGAGCCGTCTGCACCATGTCGAACAGCGGCCGGTTGGCCTCGGCAAGTGCATCCCGCTGCTTCTTCAGCAACTGCGTCGAGGTCATCGTCAGCTGGTCGAGCTGGTCTTGTAGGCCCGCCCGCTCCGACGCGATGTCCGATTCGGTCCGCGTCAGCGTCTCGGTGGCGGCGTGCACCTGGGCGAAGGCATCCGCCAGTTGCATCATCGACGTGAACTGCTTTGCCCCGGCCTCGGTGGTCAGATCCAGCGAAGCAACCACCCGCTTGAACTCGTCGCGCGTGGTGACCGATGCCAGACCCAGGCTCGACATCGCCTCGTCCACCGCCTTCTTCACCGGCGCCAGCTTTTCCTGTTCGGTCAGGTAGTTCTGGGCGTAGCTCGATGCCCACGACGTCAGGTTCGACGCGCTGCCAGCCAGATCGACCAGGCGCTCGCGCGTTGCTGCCGACGCCAGGCCGGCCGACCCGAATGCCTCCACCGCGGTCTTGCCCAGCAGCTGGGCCATCTGCGTAGTGGCGGTGAAGTCACTCGCCAGGCGCTCGAGCGTGCTGGAAGCCGTCTCGCCCGACTTCGTGAACTGGGCGATGTTCGGCACCAGCCGGGTAGCAAGCTCGTCGCCGACGCTGCTCAGCAGCTTGGTGACGCCCTCCTCGATCTTCCCGTCTTTGCCCAGCGCTATGTCGAACTGCTTGCTGTAGCTGGCGATCGAGCCGGCGTCAGCGCCGATGCTGGCCGCAAAGCTCGACGACACAGCCTTGATCTGGCTGAGACCGTTGGAGATCGCTGCCAGTGCGTCGGCCGAGAGCGACTTGCTGTCGGTGCCGTTTTTGTCGGACCGAAACCAGCCGCCATCTTGGTGGTACTTCGCATAGCTCGACGCAGTCAAGCCGCCAGCGGTGATACTGCCGCTGATGCCGGTATCGCCAATCTCCTTGCTGCCCATGCCGAAGGCGCGGTTGATCAGGCCGCCAATCGCACCACCGATCGCGCCGCCAATCGGGCCGCCGATGATCGCGCCGGCCACAGAGGCAATGTTGGTCACTGCCTGGCCGTGGTTGATGCTGTAGTCGCCAGCGATGGCGTTGCCGATGTAGTGGCCTGCCAGCGCGCCAGCGCCACTCGACGCATACTCGCCCACGCTCGTCGCAAACGAGCCATTGCTGGCAATGTTCGGCGACAGCCCAGTCTTGTACAGGCCGGCCTGCACCGCATCGGCTACCGACGTGCTCAGGGAATCGAAGCCGCCAGTGATGGCCTTGTACAAGCTGGATGCCGTTTGGGCCGCGCTGATTGCGCTCGACACGCCCGGAACACCGGCGGCAGCACCCGGAACACCGGTGCCGCTGAGCGTGTCGGCGACCGCCGGGCCTGAAATTGCGCCGGCCAAGCTGGCGACGATCTGCACAACGTATCGTTTGACAAAGGTCTGGTAGAGAGCATCCGCCAACGCGGTCTTAAGCGTGTTGCCGATCGACTTGGCGAACGACGACCACGCCGACTTCCCGCTGGTCAGCATGTCGCGGAAACCCTCCTGGAAGTTGTTGTCCAGGTTGTCGATCACGCCCTTCCAGCGGTCCAGCACCGGCTGCATCTGGCGATTAGCCATCCAGACGTCGAACTGCTCCAGGATTTTCTTGCGGGCCTCCGATCCTTCCGCTGTGTTATTGATGAGGTATTGCCACTGCTCGGCGTCGATCTCCATGAGGCGGCGGGCGCGGAGGTCGGCGTCGGCGATGTACTCGGCCGAGAACTTGAGGTTGTCGCGACGGAGTTGGTTGGCGGCAGCAAGGGCGGCCAGTTCATTTTCGGCCTCGGCTCTATTTTCCTTGCTTACCTCAGCTCGCTTTCGAAGCGTCGCGATATCTTGCTCATTCAGCGGCTGATTAATCTTGATCTGAGCCGCGATTTGCTTGCGGATATCAAGATCAATCTGAGCCTGCGCCGCATAGACCTTCCGCGCCTGATCGGACTGGCCAAACATTGCCAGCTCCTGCTCAACCGCATGACTTTGAGCCTCGATCGCGCGGTCCCAGCCCTCAACTAGGTTGTCAATGGCCTTGGTCTTGTTGCTGTTGTATTCGGCGATCTCGTTGTCGGCAGCCTGGATGATGTTGCGACGCTTGATCATCGCAACCTGCAGGTCGCTCAGGTCTTTGTCGCGCTCCGACTTGTCTTCCTTGCCGGCGTCGATCTGGGCCTTCTTGCGAAGCAGGTTCACCTCGAGGTCGATCTCTTGCACCTGAAGGTCGCGCTTTTTAGCGACGTAGTCGCTCTCGCTGACCAACTGCTGCTTGTGGTGACTTTCCAGATCCTCCAGCTGGCCCTTCAGGATTTCGCGCTGCTGGTCTCGCTGGTTTTCGAGTCCCTTTAGCACCGGGTTGTCGAGCGAGGAATATTCCGCGTAGATCTTCGCGACGCGGTCATTGATCGCCTTGTCAGAGACGCCGGCGGCAATGCCCTGTTCCCGAACCTTCTTTATTTCTTGGTCGCGCTTCTGGATTTTGGTCAGGTACTTGTCGCCGTCCTTGTCCCACTGGATCAGTGCATCATTGAACTGCTGCGAGATTGCCTTTTGCGCGGCATCCCACTCCTCCTTCGCCTTCTGCAGCACCAGCGCCGCACGCTTCTGCTCGAGCGCCTCCTTATCAACGGCAGGGGCCGACTGAGCGAAACCCAGGCGGGCCATGCTGGCGATCGGAGCTACCTTTTCCTTGGCGCGCGCCAGCTGCGCATCGATTTGAGCGATCTGCTCATCGATCGTCTGCGGCCTGCCGATGTTGAGGAACTGGTCCCACGCTTTCCCAGCGGCGTCGCCGACTTTGCTCCATGCGGTCTGCACGGTGCCCAGGCTTTCCTTTACCTGCTTCATTCGGTCGGAAAGCGCCGATGCGTAAGTCTTCTGGGCAAGCGAAGCTGCTTCGTCGGACTGGCCTTGCTTGTCGAGCGCCCTGATCTGCTCGAGGACCGACGCCGTCAGGTAGTGATACTGCTCATTCAACTTGATAGTTGCGTCGACGGGAGACTTCCCCAGTTCAGCAAATTGCTTCGCCGTGTCTTCCGCGCTCTGGCCAAGCCCTCGCTGCATCTCGATGGCAGACCGGCCAAACTCCAGCAGGTTTTCGGCGGCGACCTTCCCAGTTCCGGCCAATGCTGCCAGCGCGGCTGCCGCCTGGCCCTGCGTGCCGACGGAGTCACTGATCTGCCTCGCCATTACCTGCAGTTGCCCGGCCGTCGTGCCGGCCGTGTTGCCCGACAAGATGATCGCCCGGTTGTAGGCTTCCGTTTCTTGAGATGCCTTGTGGAAGGCATAGATCAGGCCGGCGGCCGCACCAGCCGCCACCGCGAACGGATTGACCAGACCAAGCAACGTCGAGCCAACACCGCGGAGCGTTGCTGGGATGCTCCCGAACGAGTCGCGCAACTGCGAGCCTTGCTGCATCAAGATCAGCAGCGGCGACTGCCCGCCAGCCAACTGGGATGCTATATCGCCGAGCTGGGCCGGGACCATCCGCATCGCGTTGGCTACCTGGGCGGAGGATGCGCCGGTTCGCACTTGAGCTTGCTCGATCGCGCGCAGTTGGTTCAGATACGGCGCCAACGTCGCAGGATCGATGCCGCGCTGACGCGCCAGTGCCTCGTAATATGCCGCGCTTTGCCGGCCGCCCGACTCCATTGCGATTGTCGTGCGTTGGATTGCAGCCACGATGTTGCGCTGAGCCGACTCAACGTTTCGCGCGGCGCCGCCCGCACCAGCGCCAACCTGAGACACCGCCTGCCCGGCTCTCTGCGCAGCCTGGGTTGCTGTGCGCAGCCCACCCTCGACGCCACTTGCATCTGCGACGACGCGGATTGTTGCGGTATTGGTAATCTCGCTCATTCAGTCGCCCATAAAAAAGACCGCCTCAAGGGCGGCCTGCAAACAAAAAAGCCAGCTTTCGCTGGCCTGGTTTTCTTATCGCTGTCCCATCCTGACCCACTTCCTGCGGTCACACTCGGGAGGCATATCCTTGTCGCTCTGTTTTGCCTTTAGCAAGGCCGTAGAACAGTTCAGAGCATCAAGATAGTATGCGCCGTCAGAGAATGTTGTCTTCGGTAAAGGGCATTTATTTGCCGCCATCAGAGTGAGGTGCATCTGCATCAAATTGGTTACTACAACCTTCTGTAATTGCCTATTAGTTTCCCTCGCAGCACTGTTGTCTGTAACGCCGTCAACGCGGATAAATGTCAGCTCCATTACGCCGTCTTCGACTGCAGCGCCGAGCTGCTCGCAAGTGCCTGACTGGGTCGGCGGCTTATTATCCGCGGCCTGAGCAAACCCGCAGGCCGCGACCAGCAGCGCTCCAAATATCGCTCGCTTCATTGCACCCCTCCTGTTGTGATGAGTGCAATATAGTACACCAGTGAAAAAGTGCAACACGAAAAGCCCCGTGAGGGGCTTCCCGCTTACTACCCATGCCTCGCCGTGGCCCAGCGGAGCCAGACAAGCCTTGCCGAATCGCATCACACCTTATCCTGCCGCGAGCCGAACAAAGAATTTACGACAACTAATCCTATCAATTACACGCCGGGATTGCCACCGTTGCAAATTGCGATCAATGGAGTAGCGCCCCGTCTGGCGGCGCACTCGGGGAATGCCATGGCTTCCCTGCTGCATCCCAAAAATCCTTTATCTCCTCCAGGGTGGGCTCATTATTCTGCTCTGCCCGTTCCCGAGCGGCCACCATGACCCGAGCCATCAACTCTTCATGCTCGCCGCCCTCCAGGCCGGCCGACTCGCATACATAGGCCAATTTACCAGCCTGCATGTTATGAAACCTTCCTGCCATCAAAACATGATCTTCGGTCAGTACTCGCAATTGGCGCAACTGCGGGTCTGAGTCTTCTCCATGTTCAAGGATATGAAGCTGTGTGTAGTAACCAACCATCAAAGAAAGCAAGGCTTCGTACCACAGCATTAGTGCAGCCAGCTCAACAGCCTCGTTGAACACACTGTCGGCAGCATGCGCTACGACTTGGCTTGGTTGCGCGGTAGTCGTCATGCCGGCGCCCTTTCCTGGCCGCCCATTCCAAGCAGCTGGCCTTGATTCGAAGGCGCCGGCTCCGCATGCTCGTTGGAGATAAGCGCAACCACTGATTCATACCAGTTGATCTGATCGCCGACATGGTGGTTGTCCGCCTGGAATGGGCGCGCTTCGCCGTATTTCGTGCCAGCCTCCGTAAGAACGTAGCCGTTTTCGACCTTCCTTTGCAATCCAAGCCCGATGAGCGCTTTGTTGACTTTCACCGGCGACATCTTGGGCGTGAGCCGCTTTCCGATCTCGGTGGGATTGAGCTTCACCGCCTTTTCGATAGACTCAGCCGGCAGTGCGCCCTGGAATTGCGTTACTGGCAGCCCCGTACGTTCTTCGATCATCCGCAGCTTGATCACTGCAACCACATCCGGCCGAGCGCCAGGCACCTTGGCGATCATATTCCCGATGAGGTCGATCGCGCGTACGTCAGTCAGTAGACTTGGCGCGGCGCGGCGAGCCGGCTTGGTAATGACCGGCGGCTGGCTGAAGTAAGATCTCACCAACTGCCGCTGTACGTCCCAGGCCAGGTCGTCGGTGAAGCTCTTCACCAGCATCGAGTAGCCGGTTTGGGTCAAGAGGATCACATCTTCATGCGCCTTGCTCGATATCGCGCAAATTTTGTGCGTACGAATTTCGTTCGCACTGACCCTGCTGAAATCCTCACCCTCAGCCAGCCGATCTTTGTGCTCGTTGAAGTTGCGACGGGCCGTGCCTTCGGGGCGCTTGTGAACCTCATCCATCATGGCCAGCGTCATCACCCGCTGACCGCGGTATTCGACTGGCGCCAGTTCGACGTCACCAATTACGATAAGGTTGCTCATGCTTGGCCTCCCGCCACCACGCGCAGCTTCGGGCGCTGCCGCGGGAACACCCGGGCATTGTTGGCTGCGAAGTCCAGCAGGAACTGCTGGGCCATGTTGTTCATCTTGCCGAAGTTACTCAGCAGTTGACGCTGTTGCGGGGTCAGGCCATCGCCGCCCGAATCGCCGTTGTTGGTCGACCGGATCATGCTGCACCTCCCACGACGAGGCGCAGATGCGGGCGCGGCTGCTGCGCCTGCCGGGGATTGTCCTCCGCGATCGCTGCAAGCGTACGCAAGCACCAACGCTGAGCCTCGTCAGTCATCGCGGCGAGGTTGGCCAGTGCCTGGCTTTGCTGCGGCGTCAGGCGCACAGCTTTTGGTTGCTTCTTTGCTCCAGTTGAAGTAGCATTCATCTCGATTCCAGTTCCAAGTGGTTTCACTAAAGCCCCGAGCCCATCCGCCAAGATCGCTCGGGGTTTTCTTTTCTTACGCCGGCACTGCATTTTGCGCAGGCCGCTTCAGACTCTCCTTCAGCCGCTGGATGATCTCTCCATGCAGCGTCCTTCCATTTTGATCCGCCTCGCGGCTCAGCTCGCTCCGCATTTCCGGCTCCATCCTTAAGGGATACGGAGCCTTTTGCTTGTGCCTGTCCAAAGTTTCCTCCCATCCGTTGTTCGTAGGATCATATTAGAATCTAATAGATTCAGAGTCAAGTGGATTCTTTGATTCTTTTTGATTCTGCCGTGATAATTAATCAATGGAAGATCGTCATCAAATTACACCCTACCCGCTGCGGATGTCAGCCGAGCTCCGCAAGCGCCTTGAAGACGAGGCGCGCGGAGTTGGCCGCTCCTTAAATGCCGAGATCATCGCGCGCCTTGAGGCGTCTTTCAGCGAAGAGGCCGGCCTGAGCGACGTCGACAAGAAGTTTTTGCTCCTACTAGTCAAGGAGCTGAAGGCGAAGAATCAGATGGATCTCTTCCCTGGCGAGGGCGGCGAAGCGGCGCAACAAGATCCTACTGCCGAGGTCCCAAAGCCCCGCCGCATCGTGCGCCCCGCATCAAAGAAGGCCACAGAGAAGTAGCCCCGCCAGTGGGGTGTATCTACTGCACCCCAAATCCTCATCCCGCGTCTTCGTCAGCCCTTCCTGCACGTCCTAAGTAGCACTGCCAGCAATTCTTATGCTTGTAGTGTTTCTTACGCTTGCTATCTCCGGCAGACCTGCCTATACTCCAACATGTACGATTTATAGTACATGTCACACCAGCCATACTGCTACCACGACACTTAATACGACACTGACGCTTAAAACTACGACGACGACCATACTGACGACTACGAATACTACGACGACTAATACGACGACCAAGCGGTATGAAGGTAAGGAGTACACATGAGAATCATCAACTTTTCCGATGCCCGCAGCAGTCTTAAGACTGTTATGGACCAGGTGGTTGAAGATGCAGACGTAACCGTAATCGCGCGCCGTGACGCGCCGGATGCGGTTGTGATGTCCTTCGACCACTACAGCAGCCTCATGGAGACTGTTCACCTGTTGAGTTCGCCTGCAAATGCGGCTCACCTTGCGAAGTCACTTGCTCAGGCACGCGCAGGCCAGGCGCAGCATCGGGGATTAATTGAAACCCCTGAAGCCGAGGATCAGCAGCATGCTCAACTTGAAGTTCACCCCTGAGTCCTGGGAAAGCTACACATACTGGCAAACGCAAGACCGAAAGACCCTCAAGCGCATCAATGATCTGATCAAAGATGCACAGAGAAACCCGTTCACAGGGATTGGCAAGCCGGAGGCCTTGAAGCATAGCCTCTCGGGATGTTGGTCAAGACGCATCGACGAGACAAATCGTCTTGTCTACACGATCATTGATGAGGAACTGGTCATCATTTCGTGTCGCTATCACTACTGATAGTCCAAGGGAGCAGCGATGCTCCCTTTTTTATTGCCGCATTACTCTCGTTCCGACATCGTCCGCAGGGCTTCATGCTCCATAGCCCGAATGTCATCTTCCATGTCATCCGCCTGCTCGCCGACGAGTCCAAGGCGCTCAATCTTTGCAAACAGCACCAGGTAATTTAGCCCGACCGGTCCACCCATCCCCACATTCCACTGGGTCTGCAGGTCAGAGAACAGCTTGTATGTCAGCAGGTTTTCTGGCCATACCTCGGTCGCATCGCCCGCGAAATCCTCCAGCGTCAGCCCGGCGGCGGCGAGCGATTGCTCAGTCGGCGCCGGCGCGTACATCGCGCGGGCGATCTCGATCAGTTTCCCAGGCGGCCTTGGTTGATGGCGGAGCGGTAGCCCTCAACCAGAGCCGGGATTGCTGCCGGCACTTCGTCGACCAGTTGCTCGACGGCGGAGCGCTCGAACTTGACGTCGAGACCCCAGCCGATCACCGCTTTCATGATGTAGTCGACCTGGAGCGACATTTCGCGGTCGGTGATTTCGACCTGCTTCATCGGCTCGATCAGCTCCTTCCTCTCGAGCTTGGCCTTGACCACCTCGATGTCGGCTTCCTCAGCCGCCTTCGCCACTGACTGGACCTCGTCGGTCATTTCAGCCAGTTCCTTCCGGGTGCGGTAGGCATAGCTGACCGGGATGCAGCCTACGCTGCCGTCCAGCATAGGGAACTCGACGGTTTTGTCGAACGATTTCGGGCGCTCGCCCAGCTTGATTTTGGTTGCCATGATGTTGTCTTTCAGGAGATAAAAAGACCCGCGTGGGAGCTACCCAGCGGGCGGAAAGGCTGGCACCGATCGGCGCCAGCTGGCAAAACATTACGACGCGTAGCGAACGACGCGACCCTGCAGCGCCAGGCCGCACTTGACGGTCATGGCGCCCTGGCCCATCTGCGGATTCGGGTTGAAGCCGACGAAGCCGTTGTAGAACAGCGGCGCGCCGGACGGCAGGATGGCGCGCACAGCGGTGACGGCTTGCGCATCGGTAGCGGTTTGCAGCACGGCGTTGTGCGGCAGCGACGGGTCGTCGGCGATCGTCATGGTCACCGAAGTGGCCGAGAAGCCGGCGGGCAACTGGATTTCGTCCGGGTAGTCGATGAATTCCTCGGTCTCGTACTTCGGATCGCCGCCGGACACTTCGAAGTTCTTCATGAACGGGATGGGCGTCCAGGTCGAGATCTTGCGCAACGAGCCGGCGCCACCGCCGGCAGCGAAGACCTTGGTCGAGGTGGTGTCGAAGCCTTCCAGGGTCACGCTCGTGCTGCTTGCCGCCTTCACGCGGAACACGCGCAGGTTGGCGCGCGGCCAGCCGCTGGTGAACTCGACGATGTCTCCGGCTTGGTACGTGTTGGTTGCGGTCGTCAGCACGCATTCAGCTGCGTTGCTGGCAGCCGAGACAGCGATCGAAGCCAGGTAGGCGGAGGCAACGGCATAGGTCGTGCCCTTCGGGAGTTGGATCAAAGTGGTTCCTTTCCAGCCGGTCTCGGCCGATGGATTGCGCCCGAACGGGCATGAAAAAAGCCGCCCGGATTACTCAGGGCGGCTTGGTCTTAAGGGATATAAGGCGGTCAACAGAACAGGTAGAAGTCCTGCATCGTGCCGCGGTATTGCGTGGCCTCGTCGAAGGTGTCGATCGGGACTGTCAAGATCTCCGGCTGCAGCGGCGTTGTAGCGCGCAGCGCGTCTTCCACCTGCTCCGCGATGTGGGCGGCCTCGATGGTCGACTGCGACCACACCTTCACCTGCACGCGGCGCTGTTTCTTGCTGGGCTTGTCGCCGCTCAGGTACTCCTGCGCGTCGCCGCCGACTACCTGATAGACGATGTACGGGGTCGGCGTGCCCTCATTCGCCATGAGCGGGAACACCCGGTCGCCGGCCAACCCGCGCAATGCCTCGCGCACTTCAATGTGAACACTCATCGGGTCGCGTTCCTTTCCAACTGCTCCTGCAGTTTCTTCGTCATTGCGCTCGACGCCGCAGCTTTCTTACTGTCGTAGGCCGGTCGCATGAATGGGTACGCTGGCGCGCTGGCAGTTCCGTACTCGAGCTCTGCGGCACGACGATGCGCGGCCCAACCAATCGTGCGGCCAGTGCGGGCGCTGACCTTGGTGTTTTTCGGCACAAATTTGTGTCCAAACTCGACAAATTTCCAGTAAAACGCATCGCTGCCGCCGTAGCCGCCCTTCCGAACCGTGACTAGGTAGACCTGGCGTCGGTGCTCGTCGGACTGCTCCTCCAGACGCTTGACGATGATGTTTCGGTGGATGGTCCAGGTCTTCGCGTGGGACGCAGCATTGTGCTTCGCCTCCTCGCGGAACACCTCGGCGCCGGCGAAACCAATCTCGCGCAGCATCGGCTCATCCGGTGTCACTTGCTCGATGGTCGCAGCTACTACGCGCAGGAGATCGGACGTGTCGAAGCCGATCATTTGACGCTCTCGCAGACCAGGAACATCTTCCGGCGGTCCTTCGAATCCGGCACGGCCGACTTGATCTCGTACTCGACGTCCAGGTACCGCGCGCGCCATGATTCGTTGACGGCCGGGTCGTAGTTGGCCCGGATCGAGCAGCGCTTGATCACCACCTCGGTGTTCGCGCGCATCGTCTCGGCGCCAGTCTGGAAAAGTACATCGCCCCAGCGCTCGCCGAGCGGCTCGAACCCGCTCACCGGCTGGCCGGCGGCGTCACGGCCGGTGTTCGGCTGCAGCAGTGTGAATCGGTGGTTCATCGTCATGCGTAGTAGATCTCCGACCACAATAGCCGCCTGATGTATTCGTTCTTCGGCTGGCCGCCGGTCTCAAAATGCTCCTGCACGCGCGCGAGGATGAAGCCCGAGATGCCATCGGGTACAGCGGTGGCATCCGAGCCGTAACCGCAGCGGAAGCGCACTTCGACGGCGCCGATCATGTCGGCCGTCGCCGGCCACGCGCGGCCCGGCTTGAGCACGACGTACCCTGGGTCCGTCTTGGCGTCGGCTTGGTAGTCGGCCGGGTCGAGCGTCTGCTGTTCGCCGTTGGCGTCGTAGAACTTGACCCAGTCGAGAGCGAGCAGCGGCGGCTTGTGCAGCTTGATCGAGCGCTCCGCTGGGAACGTGTCGAGCGTCAGCTCCCAAGTCTGCTCCATGATCAGCCGGTTGGTTTCAGTCTCGGCTTCCGCGGTGTAGGTCCGGATCGCGCGCACGATGTCGGCGTCCAGAGCCGAAGTGCCGTCCGGGCCTACGTCGGCGCGCGCGTTCGATTGCGCCTCCTGCATCGACACGGCCAAAGCGGTCGGGCGGGCAACGATCTTGAAGGTCATCGAGCACCCCCTTGGGTTGCCGCCGGCCGGTCTCCGATCGGCAGCGCGCTGCTTGCCGCCGGGGCACTGGCGTATTCGACCGGCTCAGCCTGGGCATCCGGCTGCGGAGCGATCTTCGTTCCGCCCTCGGTCCGGACATGCGCAGCCAGGAGGTCAGCAGCGTTGATCATCAGTGGTCCTCCTTGATGAAGTAGATGGATCGATAGATTTTTTCGCCGTTGGCAAAGGTCACGGGCAGACCGCAGGAATTGGCAGCATCGCTTGCAGTCGACAGGCCGCCGAATTTCATAACGACCTGTGATCCCTGAATGCCCGGCGCCGACAGCGCAGTGACTCCCGCAACGACAGGTGTGCCAACCGATGCCAGCGTGGTGTTCGCGCTGAGCGCCAGGTCGGCAGCAAAGTCGAATGCGTAAAAGCGCTGGTCGTCCGGGTCCTTGCTGAATACCCACAGGCGGTCGTCTACCGCCGTCAGGAGGATGGTCCGATCGAACACCTCGCCGTTCGCGCAGGTCACCCGGAAAGTGAAATAGGCTGGCCCGCCACCCATCGCACCCAGCTTGACAAGGCCCAGCACACCCTGGAGCGTCGGCGCCTGAAGAACAGCCACGCCGGCGGACACCGGGGCGACCGATTCTGCCGTCGTTGCTGCGTCCGTCAGGTCCTTGCTGAAGTCGCCAACAAACCACAGCTCGTCGAGCGCACCCTTTACTAAGGCCACTGGACGGGTCGTGTTGAATACGGCGACACGCGGATTCGCTGCGAACTTCGCGGTTCTGGACGTCGGCACAGTTATTACCCCTGGGATTGATCCGTTCGAGCCGCCGGTCGCGGCGCCAGGCGCCATCGAACTGGACGCAACCAGTGCCGCGCCGCTTGCCGTGGCCGCCTTGGATCCGAATGCCGCGCCCGGCGCCATGCTGCTGGCTGCAACCAGCTGCGCGCCGCCGGCAACGCCCGCCGATGCTCCAACCGCAGCGCCGCCGGCCATGCTGCTCGTCGCCACCAGGCTCGCGCCCGGCGCCGTCGCATCCTGGTTCGCTGTCGCGGCCGCTATCGCCCCGATCGGGGTAACTCCAATGGGCGAGTATCCGATCATGGTTTATGTCGCCGCAGCGGTGGAGATGTTGTCGAAAGCGATAACGCCGTTGGTCGTGAACTCGTTGTACCCGTAAAAGCCCCATTCACCGGCTTGCGCGGGGATCGACGAATCTGTGACCGAAATAGCGTTAGCCGCGGCAGCACTCCAAGTGCCACCCGGTTGCAACCACAGACCATCGCTCAAGCGCTTGACTTTCGCAGTCACCGTGGTGACACTGCCGGAGGTCTTGGCGGCCAGGTAGTACCGGAATCCCGCCCCCATCGGAATAGACATTGCAACAGGGCTGCCGAGCACGGTTTGCGTCGAGCCGACCTGTTTGAAGATTTTGATCTGGTTCTCGAACGGGACGCTAATATCCAGCCCGTACGCTGCTTGAGCTCCCGACCATGGGACGATTGAGTTGCCACGAACTAGCAGCGCTGCGTGGATAACGTCGTTGCTGCCGAGCGTACCGGAAATAGTGATGTCAGCGCTCAGCTCAACGTTGCCGCCGAATGCATCGAGAGCATTTTTCTTTGCTCCGCCAATCAGGTTTGGGGAGCGGCCGCTGTAGAGCAGCCGATTGGGAAGGGACGTGTCCTCGACCCATGGAGCGCCGCTTTGTAAAGTCCAGGTACTTGGCACCGCATTGTCCATGTAGCAGTTTGCGCCGACGTGGTAGCTCCCCACTGTTCCATCCTTACGCACGAAGTCAGTAAAGCCGATGCCCTGACAGTCATCCAGCACCATTTGCTTGATGTTTGCGCCAACCTCCACAGCGATCGGGCAACCGTTGACCGCGGAGTTGGAATGGAACATCGCTCCTTTGATTTTCAGCTGCTGAATCTGGCACCCGTTATCGAAGAAGATCTGATCCTTCATGTACGTACCGGTGCTGGTGTTCGTGCTGTGGTAGTTCTCGATAAGTACCTGCGTAGCCTTGAATCGGGGGCCGCACCAGACTGCGGGGAAAAACTCGTTCTCGAAGTATTCTCGGCTGATGCCATGGAAAAGCAGGCGCTCAATCTGGCAATTCAGGTAAGCGCCTTTCTTCGGCCAATCGCCGTTCACCCGATTCAGGACATGGATATTCCCGATGCGGATCGTGCCGATGTTGCCGGGCCCGACAGGCATCGAGAGGTTCGGATCGGCAGTAAAGTTATCGATCACCAGCCAATTGCCGCCGAAATCGCCCTTGATGTTGTTGATCGAAAAGCGATCCATGCGCGACGTGCTCGACAGCAGGCGTATGCCGGCGGCGATGGAGTGAATCTCCATGTTGTCGATGGTGACATCAAGGATCGGGCCGTACACGCCGCCATACGGGCCGTAGTTGCCCGGTGCGTTGAAAATGTCATTGGCGGTGAACGACAGCGAGTCGTCCGCGCATCCGTAAATCCGCCCATCCAGCAAACGCAGGTGTTGCGCAGGGCCGTTGAAGTGGATTCCGTCGCTGTTCAGCTTGGTGTTATCCATGCCGAAGTTGACGAAAAAGTTCTGCAGCAGGACGTTCGATACGTTGGTGCCTCGGAAGGCGAACGATACCGGGCGGCGCCATTCAATGCCGTCCGTCATATTGAGGCTGTCCACGCCCAGGAAATCGAACAGGAAAATGCCGCCCGTCGCTGCGGTCTCGCGCACGGATTGATTGTCCTGATTGCCGTGCCAGATGCCGCCCCGGAACGAGATGTTCCTGTCGCCGTTCGAGGTATTCACTCCGCTGCCGTCCTTGACGACGTTCGGATTGCGGTTCCGGAACATCGACGTTGGCTGATCTTTTCGCATGACTGCGCCGCAGCCAGGCATGGCGATCACATCGGTGTTACTGTTGACCAGCAGGCAATAGGTCGAGCTTGCAGAGTCCAGACTGTACTTGCTGTCCCACACGATGCGTAGCGTGCTGCCGTCGTTGTTTTTGTCGAACAGCTTTTGCAGCGCGGCCGTTTGGCTCGGGCCGGTAACGGGTGACATGGCCAGACTGGTCACGCCATCATCGAAGCATGCCGACGACGTGAAAACGACGCGTACAGAAGTGCCGTTTTCCCACTTCGCCAGCGTTGCGCCGAGCGGCGTAGCGATAACCTCTTTGGTTCCGGCGCTGAAGTTGACCAGCGCATTGCCATTCGAGCTCGAGGTCGGCGTGCGCGAGAACGTGGCCGTGCCGTTGCTGATCGTTGTGATGGTGGCAATGCCGCATTCCCATTCTGCGGAGCCAGCGAGGCCGACCGAATAGGGGAAGGTATCGCCGACCACAAGGCCAGCGGCCACCACGGTGCGGAATTCGGGCGAAACTGCCGTCGCCGCCATGGTGAGTGGGCCAGTACTGACACCGGTCGTTGCGACTCTAACGCGCTCGGGAAATTTCATGCTTTAGGCCGGGGTATTGATGGTGATGGTGGTCGCGTTCAGAGTGAACGTGCCTGCGCTGGTAGAGACGTCGGCGCCGAAGTCGTCGACGCAGACCAATTCATCGGCAGATGCCGCGCCTCCGCGGCGCTTGTAGTACACGGCCTTGCGCGCGGTGATCGTCGAATTGGCCCAGGCGACCTGCGGGAACGTGACAACCACGCGGTGGTTGGTGGTGTCCTTGGCGAAGGTCGGCACGATGGCCTGGCCGCCGGCGGTGTAACCGGTGCCACTCACCTCGTTGTTGATGTCGGAGCGCTTGGTATGCGCGCCCTTGTTCTCGGTGTAGCCAGAGCCGACCAGCAGCACGTAATAGGTGTCGCCCTTGGTGATGTTGCCGGCCAGGACGTCGTCCAGGTAGCTGTCGTATGCGGTCGATGCCATGGCGGCCTTTCAGGATTCAGTTGCCGGGGCGGCGTCGGCCGGGCCCAGCGTGATGGTTTTGATTTTCTTGTGCCGCTCGAGCATCACTGCGGTAAAGCCCTTCTCCCGCAGCAGAACGAGCAGCGCACCCCAGGTCTCGCGATCTACCGTGCCGATCGCGCCGCCCAGGTGAGCGACTTTTCCGTCGAGGCTCTTCACCTGCACGATCGCTCGATATGGCAGCCGCTTTTCGTAGCCGTCAGGCCGGTCGTATGCGCGAACGCTGAAGGTTTCGGGGGTCATCGTCAGGTGGACCATGCAGATCTCCGACAGGGTGTTCGAACGAGCGGAAGCCGCCGGCCGGCGCGCACGCGGGCGAGCCAGGCGGCGGTTTCGGGCTTCATGGGTTATGCCTTGGGCTTGCGGCCTGGCTTGGTCGGTGCGGGCACGTCGGGCGCGACGACAGCAGCGGGCGCGGATACCTCATCGCCAGCAGGCGTAGCCTCCACGGCCGGCGCCGGAGTGGCTCCCACCTCTTCCGCAAGTCCAGCGCCGACGAAAGCCTCAGCCAGGTCGCGGGCGCCAGCGGTCGCGGTCAGGTCGTATTCCTGGTCAGCCTCGTAGGAAGCCACCCGGATGCCGTCAACCGACCCGCGCTGGGTGCTCAGCATGCGGATCAGCATGCTTAGGCCGTTGGAGCGTTGGCCGGATGACCCAGCACGACGTGTGCAGCGCAGTCCAGCGTCGGCGACGTCCCGGCAACGGTCTTCACGACCGCGCGGATGTAGCGCTTGTAGCCCAGGTAGGCCACTTGCGACACCTGGTTGGCAGCCGTGACGACCGGCTCGACGCCGCGGATGTCCCTGTCGGCGACGGCGGTGAAGGTAGTGTTGTCGTCGCTCTCCTGCACTTCGAAGGTGAAGCTCGGCGCGGCGCCACCGATCGCGCCACTCGAGAATACGACGGAGGCGGCATTGAAGCCAGCCAGATCGACGCCCGAACCGTTGGCGGCAGCGTTGCGGGTTGCCGGCACCAGGGATTGGACCGGCTTGATGTTGGATTTCAGGTCGCGCATGGACGATTCCTAGTATGTGGGTTGCGGGAGTCCCCGGCTCACGGCCGGGGACCATTCGGCATCAGGCCGCGATCTTCAGCTTCTTGCCGGCTTCGGCCTGGCGCACGCCGCCGCCGACGCGCTTGCGGGCACGGAACACGACCAGACCATCGTCTGCTTCGGTCACGTAGTCGGCCGAGAACGAGATCGCCACGCGGTCAGCGATGACGTACAGTTTCTTCCAGTCGGCGAACACGATCGGGCAAGCGCCGGCCGCGATGTTCGGCATGTCGGCCATTTCGACGTACGAAGCGCCGTTGATGGTGTTCGGCACGCCGTTGGCAATGCCAGGCACCCACAGGTACTGGCCGTCGTTGTCCTTCAGCTTGCGCACCGCGCCGAGGGTCAGGCGATTCATGCCGAACACGGCATTGCGTGCGTAGTTGGTTTTCAGTCCGTAGAACAGGCTCAGGATGCCGTCGCCGGTCAGTTGCGTCGCGTGGCCGCCGTTGATGGCTTCGACCAGGGCGTTGGTCAGGATGCCTTCCATCTGGCCGATGCCGGTGCCAGAAATCGATTCGATCCCTTCCTTCACCGAGAACTGGTCGGCGGCATCCTCGCGCAGCTCCGCGAACAGGTCGTAATCCGAGTCTTCCAGCATCTGCTGCGAGATTTCCATGCGCGCGAACAGCTCCGGGGCTTGGTATTCGATCATGCCGTACGCCGGGTCGCCGGTGTTGGTGCGCTTCTCGGTTTCGCCCACGCGCTTGGCTGAGCCGTTGCCAACCTTTTTACGCATCTTCAGGCTCGGGCCGCCGATGGTGCGCACGGTGGCCAGCGAACGGATCGGGGTCATCTCGATCACGTCCTTCATGATGTCGGCCTGCAGGTCCGGCGGCGCCAGCAGGTAGCCGCCGCTGGCATCGTCGCCCTTGACCAGGGCGTTCGAGCGCTCGCGGATCAGGGCCATGTCGGCGCTGTCGCGATTTTCGGGCGACTTGCGCAGCACGCGGTTGTATGCGTCCAGGTACTCGCGGGCCGCTTTGGCCTGCTCGCCGCCGGCGCCGCCCAGGCCCGCACGATTTGCGATCTTCTCGATGGCGTCCAGCTGCTGCTGCATGGCCTTGTTCTGCTGGTCGATCAGCACCAGCTTTTGGCTGTTATCTTCGTGCTTGTCCAGCGCAGCGTTGATCTTGTCGAGCTTCGCATCCAGGTCGGCGCTGCGTTTCTGCAGGTTCGCGTCGTTGGTGCGCTTGAACTCGTTGAACGCTTCCATTACTTCTTGTGCGGCGTCTTTGTCTGCCATGGTCATTCCTTGATGGTGGAGGTGATGTTTTTGATGTGCTGCGCGATCCGCGAGGCCGCGGCGCGCTGTTCATCCGCAGGGTCCCCACCATCGCGGAGGGGGTTTTCTGGCGGCTCCGGGGAATCGTCGCGATTCACCCGCGGCATCGCGGCTGCGATGCGCTTTGCTTGCGCGTTCGAAAGCCCTTCTCCGTCGCGGAGGAAGGCTTCGAACTCGCGAATTTCCGGCCCGCCGGCGGATGCCAGCAGGTTCTGAGGTGTGTTCTTGAAGTGGTTCAGCATCGCTGAGGCGGCGGCCTTTTTCTTCTTGGCCGGCACCACCACGTCTGCGAAGCCAGCATCGACGGCCGACTGACCGAGGAACCAGGTTTCAGCGTTCACCCAGGCTTCGATGTCGGCGCGCTTAGCGTCGGTGCGCGCCTCGTAGATGTTGACCAAGCCGGCCTGCAGCTGATCCAGGACGTCGGCCTCCTTGCGGAACGCATCAGCGTCGCCCCACATGCCCGACCACGGCTTGTGGATCATCAGGTTCGCACCCTCGCTGATGCGGATCTCGTCGCCGGCCATCGCAATGACGCTGGCGATCGAGGCCGCGATGCTGTCGATGTGCACGACGATCTTGGCGTCATGCCGGGCGAGCGCCTGGTAGATGGCCAGACCTTCGAACACCAGGCCGCCACCACTGTTGATCCGAACATGGATCGTGTCGACGTCGAGGTTGGCGATCTGGTTCGAGATCGATTCGCCGGTGATGCCCTCATCCCACCAGCCGCCTCCGATGTCGCCGTAGATCAGCACCTCGGTTTCGTTGTCGGCCAGCTGGTTAATGCGCACATGGCCGGGCTTGAGCGCGTTGCGGTTGACGTAGCGGAGCGAGCCGGAATCTTCCGGGTCTTCCGAGGCCAGCTTCGAGAGGACGGTATCGAGATTGTTTCGCGCCTCGATTAGCAGGCGCTCGTTTTCAGCGGACAGCACTCGGCCTGCAGCCTTGCGCTGCATATTCGGTTGGGGCATTCGGAATTACTCCTGGGGAGCGGGTATTGCGGACTCGGCGGGCTTTGGCTCGCCGACGATGTTTGCTGGGATGCGCAGCTGGTCGCTGGCGGGATCGTCGTCAGGGTTTAGGTCGAGCAAGTCACGCCCTTCGTTCGGGTACATGATCCCGCCATTCACATAACCCAGGATAATGTCCTTCGTTTCCGTGGCTGAACCGCGGAGCATCCCCTCTTCGGTGAAGTTGAAGTAAAGCCCCTCGTCGATCTCCTCGTCGGTCAGGAGATTGATCATTGCCGACTGCTCAAACGACTCCCATCGCGGAGCCAGACAGTCCTCGCGGTGCGCTCGATTCATTTCCTCAGCGCTAGCAAAAGTGGCTGTTTTGTCGGCAAACCCGATTTTTATGGGAAGCACGCCCATGAACGAGCAGATCTGTTCTACTTGCGTCTTCCGGGTCTCATTGCTCTGTGCGTCGACCGAAGTCATGGACGTATTTAGGAACTTGGCGCCGCGGTCGAGAATCATCGGCTTGCCAGCGTTTTGCAGGCCGGCGAACTGCTTGGCAATCCAGCCCGACAGGTCGTCATACTGCTTCTTGTCCAGCGTGGACTCGACCGCATAAACGCCTGCGTTCTGGACGCCGTTCTTGTGCAGCCGCGCCGCCGCCTCCTCTGTGGCCATTGCGAGTCCGATGGCTTCGCGCGCCAGCTTGATGACGTCCAGCCCATGAAAACCGTCGATGGTCGGTCCGCGCAGATGCCAGATTTGCTCCTTGGTGAGGGTCCGCGTTGTGCCGTCCAATCCCATCACTTCGTACGTAATGCGGAGATTCTCATCCTGCTTCGGCGTTACCCTTCCAGGCGGGAGCGGGATCAACTCGATGTACTTGCCGGTCGCGCTCCGATTCTTGAATACGAAAGCGTTGCCGCACAGCTCGATGTGCCACGCCAGCATCTGGCGAAATTCGAAGCTGGTCTGCCAGTCGTTGGGCTTCAGCGAGAGCAGGCGGTACAGCGGGTGCTTTGTCGCTGGTACGCGGCGGCGCCCGCTTTTCTGCATCAGCTTGAACGGAACCTGGGCGTAGCCATTGCCGATCACGCGGCAGCAGGCAAACACGGTCGCGACCTGGAGTGCAGTCTTCCAGTTGACCGTTTTCCCAGTTGCCGACTCCAGGGCGCCAATCCACTCCTGCCAGAACGGCTCGGTGAACGCCTGGTTGCGGCGTCCTTTTTGGACGAAGAATGACATCAGGCCTCATCCTTCTCGACCGGCAGGCGGCGGGCCGCGCTCACGCCGCCGGCCAGCAACAGGATTCCGGCCATGATGAAGCCGGCGGCCGGGTGCAGCAGACCCGCACCATAGGACAGCGCCCCGGCGCCGCTGACGATAAGGGCGTCGGGAACCATCGTGATCAGTTTTTTCATCAGGATTCCCAGAATGATGTTGCAGCGAACTCGCCGCTGATGGCTCTGCCCACACCCATGATCGCAGCCACCGGGCCGTCGATCTTCTGCTCGGGCTTTTCCTTGCGGGGGTAGATGTTGTCCTTAGCGTCCAGCTTCGCGACGACGTTGGACATCATCCAGGTCAGCATGGGATTGCCGTCGTGGTGCACGCGGCCGGCCTTGATCGCGCTCTCGAGCTCCTTCATCGGGAGCGACATGTTGGCCACAATCTGCCGGAACTCGACGGCGGTGATGCCGTTTTTGGTCAGCCGCTGCTCCAACTGCGCCGCCCGGTACGGGTCGAACACGACCTCCTCCGGTCCGTACTCGCTCACCAGCTCAAGGGTGTCTTGCTCGATCAGATCGAAGTCGATCTCGGCACCGTCGTGCTGCTCAAGGAAGCCCTCGATCACCCACTTGCGGTACGCGCCCGAGTTCTTCGGGTCATTCTCGATTGCATGCTCAGGCAGGTAGTAGCGGCCGAACAGGTAGAAGTGTTGCTTCCCGTCGATCACCCTCACGAACATCAGCATGATCACGCAGACGTCCGAGCGGCTTGCCAGGTCCAGCGTGATGTAGCACCGCTCACCCTTGAACTGCTCAGGGCGCAGCGTGCGGTCCATGCACTTATTCCAGTCCAGAAGGTTCAGCCAGGCAGACTTCGCCGAGCACCAGATGTTCAGGTGCTTGGTCTTGAAGCGGGTCTGTTTGGACGCGCTCTGGATCGCCCCGCGCTGCTGCGCCAGCAGGAAGTCTTCGTCGACCGAGATCCCGAAGTTCGGGTTGGCCTTGCGCAGCGCCTCCGGCTTCGTCCAGTCGTCGCCCTCGTCGATCGTGTAGATCAGGGCGAACAGCTCGGGGTCGTCGAGGACGCCCTCAAGCACCTTCTTGGCCTCGACCTCCTGGTCGTAGCACGGGCCAGCGATGTTGAAGCCGGCCGTCGTGATCATGAGCAGCAGCGGCTGTTCGCGCGCGCCCATGCCGGTCTCCATCGTGTCGACCAGCTCGGACGTATCGTGCTCGTGGTACTCATCGACGATCGCGCAGGACGGCGAGGCGCCGTCGCCAGGCTTGCCGATGACCGGCTCGAAGCGCGACCCATCGGCCGGCACCAGCAGCGCCTTGGCCCACACCTCAGCGCCCAGCGCCTGCTGCAGCTCCGGCGTGCGTTCGAGCATCTGCTTAGCCGGGCGGAACACCTCCCAAGCCTGCGCCTCGGTGGTTGCGCCCGAGTAGACCTCGGCGCCGAACTCGCCGTCGACCGAGAACATGTACAAGCCGATGCCAGAACCGATGATCGACTTGCCGTTCTTTCGCGGTACTGCGAAGTACGCTTTTCGGTACCGGCGCCGGTCGTTCTTCTTGATCTTCCAGCCGAACAGCGCGACGAATCCGAAGCACTGCCATGGCTCCAGCGTGATCGTCTCGCGCTTTCGCGCCCACTTGCCTTTGGTATGGGGCATCAGCGACAGGAACGTGCAAACCTTATTGGCCGCATCCTCGTCGAAGTAATACGGGAATGCCTTTCGCCGGCTGGCCTTCAGATCGTCCAGGTGCTTTTTGCAGGCCAGCTTGACCCACTTGCATGCGACGATCTTGCCTTTGACGACTGCCTGCGCGTATTCCAGTGCCTTGCCGACAAAATCGGCCGGCATGCTCAGTGTGCCTTTTTACCGCCGCCCATCATTTCGAGGAACGGGTTGGATTGAGGCTCCTTCTTCGCCGAGACGCGGGACCGGTCGGCCGGCGTCATGCCGAGCACCGCGAGGGCGGTCCTGATCTGCGCGACCTGGGCCGACGTCACCTCCGTATCCGGTTGCGCACGGAAGTTGGCGATCAGGCGCGCCGCCAGCTCGACCGCAATGTGGTCGGTGGCCTGCAGGACCGATGCCGGCAACGCGGTGACGATCTCGGTCCAAACAGCTTTTTGCTTGACGGTGAAGTACTTCGGCGGCGCCGGGTCGAAGGCGCCGGCTTCGAAGTCTTCGCGACGACGGCCGGGGTCCTTGTCAAAAGCACCCCGAGCCTCGAGCACCGTCGAAGGGGTTCGGGGTTTGGGCATCGGTAGCCCTCCTAATACTCAGAATTCTGAATTGCGGAAGTAAGAATTGTGCGGACTAGTCGGTCTAGGTCCGAAAAGGCCCCAAGACCTACCCCGCCCGGGTACGTTCGGCAGCTGTCTTTGCCTTGTGGCAAGTGCCGCAGGTTGCCTGCAGGTTTGAGTCGTCCTCGATCTGCTCATCGGTCCAGCCCAGGGCGCGCGCAGCGGCCTTGTTGACCTTGTGGTCAACCTCCCCCGCGATGAATCGGCAGGCTGGACCCCTGATCTGGCAGAGGCCAGCATCGCGACTCAGGATGCGCTCACGGCGCTTTTGCCAAGCGTAGTCGTAGCCGCGCTCACTGCTGGTCTTGCCGCCGTTGCTGCGCTCCCAGCCTGACGACTGTTTGGCGTGCTTCGCGCAGTAGCCCGGGGCATCCACGAGCGCGCCGCACGCCGCCTTTCGACAGATCGACTTCGGGCGTGCAGGCATGAAACCTCTTCATTTATTAAGCAACTCGGCTAGGCGCGCAAGAACATCATCGGTAGATCCGTCCGACTTCAAGCCATTGCACCGCCGGCATGCGCATTGCGTATTGCGATACGAGTGCTCACCACCGCCAGCCAGTGCTACGATGTGGTCAAGCTCAGGCGCGTCGTCGTCATACGTGCCGCGCTTACTTCTCGGCGTAGCAACGTGACATATCTGACACGTCCAGCCATCACGCTCGAACACGGCGAGCGGGTCAACTGTCTCGACGGTTACCGCTTTCTGACGGGCGCGGCGCAGTACCTTAGCGGCCAGTCGCTGGGCCCTAGCTCGAGCCAGCGCGCACGGCGCACAAAGCGTCGCGGTGCCATGGCCGTAGATCGGGCAGAACTCGCTATCACACCCTTCGCATCGGACAGCACGCCCCGCAGTCGCATGCGCCCGCCGTGCACCTAGTCGAGTAGCGCATGCTCGACTGCACGTCGACTTTTCGTAGCGTGACACGAATGGGGTGCTGCACGCTTGGCAGTGTAGGCCGAAGCACCTGGTGTAAGGCCCCTTGCTTAGGCGCGCCTCCAGTGCGTCTGCCGCATACGCAGCATCCCGACAAGGTAGGGAGCAGTACTTGTTCACGTAGCCCGCGGCTGCGTTCGCGCCACCAAGACGACGAGCAGCATGGGCGCCGCACCTCGCGCACTTGAATGCCCGCTTTTTCGCAGTCGAAGCAGCTAATGAAGCAAGGTAGTCAGCGCGAGGCAGGCCGGTCGCACTATTGCGCCGATCCCTCTCGCGATACTTACACTGGTCGGAGCAGAACTTTTGGTGGGCAAACCCAGGGACGAAGGTGGCGCGGCAGTGAGCGCATGCGATACTACCCTGTCGCCATGCTCCTTTTGCGCGGCCTACCTGCTTTCCCATGCACTCTTGGCAGTACTTGCCGTACTTGCCAGACTTGAACACTTTCGTGACCGGCTGGCCGCACGGGCACGCTGGCGCGACGCTTATCTGCATAATCACAACATCCAGAACCGTTGGGCTAGATGATAGCTCGCTCAGCAAAAACAGGGGGCGGCAAGCGGTCCAAACATCAGCTCAGCGGAGCGCCCATGTATCGCGCAATGCCCCCGATGCTGGTGTCGCAAGGCGGCAGGTTCGACGTGCGCTCCATGAACTCACGATGCGCATGCTCGGTACGCGCCCGCATCCAGGCATCGAAGCCCCATTTGCACAGCGTGTCGCGCGCCCGCTTGTGTTCGAGTTCGCGGTCGTACTCGACGTCGCGAATCAGGCGTACCGGAACGCCGAACGCGCGGGCCACTTCTTCTACAGTGAATTTCTGGAATGCCGCGAGATCCGCGACAGCGCCCATCTGAACATTGGCGCCTTGGACGCAGCATGGTTGCGCCGACTGCGCAGCCATGCGCTTGCGGGTGTATTGGATTGACCAAGCCGCAACGGCGAAACCGCCAGCGCCGCACAGGGCGCAAGCGAGAATGAGGGTGACTTGGAACATGGCAAACTCCAGTTGCTGATTCAACCGCGGCGCATCCGATGCAGGCGCCGCACATAGCGGCGGCGATCCAGCTGCGACAGCACGAGGGCAAGTACGCCGATGAAGGCCAGGCCAGGCACAACCAACAGGCCGAGCGAGGCGCCCAATGCAATCCAGGTCAGGGCGCTCATGCAGTGTGGCGCGCGGCCGGGATCGGATAGTGCGCCGGCGTGCGCGGCGCGAACATTCGGGCCAGCATGCCGGGCGTGTAGTTCGGCACCTCGCGCGTCAGCTCGAGAAAGGTGCGGCCGCCGCGGCCATAGCCTTTGGCCTGCAGCGCAGACTGAGCCAGCTCACTGTCCGCAAGGTGCTCGGCGATCTGACGCAGGCGCTCCGGGTTGTCGACCTTGGCAGCGTGGGCGTGCGGGCCCAGTACGGCGCGCAGGATCTCGGCGCGGTAGATGTCGACGATGCCTTTCATGCGATGTCCTTGATGATCTCGGGTATGCGGCCGATGCGTTCGCGCAGCGCCTCGCCGGCCAGCAGCTGCGGGCGCATGTGCGAGATAGTCGGGCGGCCCGCTGAGTCGCGTGCGAGGATCTCGACCTCGCCAACACGGCGCACGACGTCGCCGCCGATCTCGACTTTCATCATGACCGGCTGACGCATCGCGTACCTCAAATAAAAAAGCCGCCGGCGCATTGCTGCGACAGGCGGCGAAGTCCAAAAGACTCTTGGCGGAGGAGATGGGTTGCGGCGGAAGCGTCCAGGGCTTAGTTTCACGCAGACTCTGAACGGCAAAGGGTGCTCCCACCACACCGCCGCTGACTGCTCGCCCCAAAGCACCCAGCCTCTCGTATAACCGGGCGCTAGGAGTAAGTAGTATCGTGAGCAATCAGCGGTGGTGTGGCGCCTCGACTGGCGAGGTCCACTTGCGAGCCCCGATGCTATCTGCAGGGTGGGCCGCAAAATAAAAAGCCCACCAATGGGTGGGCTATCTAGATATTTCAGGCGAGCGCCGGCTTTACTGCGGGCTGGGCACTCGTCTACCTCGGGTTATGGTGGCGCTTTCGCGCACATTACATTGGACCGAGGGAATTGGAAGACTGAAGTTTACGCCTGTTCCGCTTGCTTTACAACACGTTTTTCGGCGCGTCGACGTCGAGCAACGAATGCTGCAGCGCCGACAGCGATGAGAGCCATCGAGCCAGGCTCCGGGATGTTGGCGCCAGCATAATAGGACGGTGGGCGCACCGGGGTTTCGCCGGCAGAGATCGAGCGGATTTGAATATTGTCTAACCTGTCTGTGCCGAACGAAATGCTGGTGACGCCGCCTTGACCAGTATAGGTGTAGTAGCCAGACATGAATCCGAGATATTGTCGATCACACGCACCTGACGAGGGTCCATACCAAGCTGGCGCGCCTGGGTAGGTGGTGCAGTACGGGTTGCCGTTACCGGCAATCCAAATAGAGTCCATAAATCCGCTTTCGTACGAAACAAATGCGGAGCCGCCATCTATGTCATCGCGCGCAGCACTAAACGTGATGTAGTAGTTATCGGACCCCAGAGCCGCGCGAATCTTGTTCGGATCTAAAGTCATGATTACGGGCCCCGAAAGATAACCCCCAAGAGACGTGTACCTGACCCGATCCTGACTAAAGCTGATGCCGTAGTCGGGCGAGCCTGCCCTGTTCAGGCTGTCGCGCCCGCCATTGTAGTAATCGTGGATGTCCGTGCCGTATGCGAACAGATCGAAATTCAGGTTGATGGTGGTGGCGGACGCCATCGGTGCAGCGGCAAATAACAGCGAAGCCGCAGTAGCGAAAATAGTTTTAATCATTATGAACTCTCCCTAGAATTTTATGCAGGGAGCTCTAGCAACTATCGTGCCAAATCAATAAGCCTTTTAAATTCAACATCTTTTAGACGCAACCTGACAGATACTGTAAAGTTTCCCGACATCATCATGCAGCCTTGCGCATCTTGGCGCCGGCGCGCGCAGCGTGCGACTGATACAGGCCTTCTAGGTCGCTGATCATGTCCTTGATGCGCTCGCGCAGGAGGCCGCTGCCCTCCACCGGCTCGCGGCCAGGCGTCTCGGTGCAGTGCGTGCACGCGCGGCCGGCGTGGATCTTCGTGCCTTTGCATACCGAGCACTCCCCGCCGAGCCAGTGCGCCAGGGACTGCAGCGCGATCTTGTTGCAGATGCCTTCGAGCGCCGGGATGTCCCATGGGTTGACGATCTTCAGCCACTTGCGGTCTTTGCCCTTCTGGAAAACCGCCTCCTTCCACACACGCAGGAGCACCGCCAGGCTGTGACTGCCGGATGCGATCGCCTCGCGCGGCACGCCGTCGATCTTGGCGCGCGCGAGCATGCTGCCGAAGATGCTGCCCGAGCCGCCCGACAGGTCCGCTAGCGCCGCCGCCGCCAGGGCTTCGGTCTGGTGATGCTTGTCGTCGTCCAGCAGGTTCGTGCTGTTCAGTGCATTCAGGTAGCGGTCTTCGAAAGGCATTTCTATCTCCGGTGGTATGGATGAGTTCCAACTGCCAGAAGCTTACCACTCTGAATCAATAAAATTGCCCTGCACTAAGTTTTCTAAATTGAAATATGTGGTTTTTCGCGTAGATTTAGATAGAACAATTGTAATTCTTTATTTCCGTCGGATAACTTTACACCCTTTTCCCAACAGTATCTTAGAAACCTTACAAGGCATTGATTAATTTGGAAATGTAACGAATGGTATGGAAATTGCTATGAGTTAGCTTTCATAATAATGATTGCTAACACTCACCATGATGAAGAAACTTCTTGCATTGGCCGCAACTGCGCTTCTTTCGACCAGCGCTTCTGCTGGATATATTCAATACAACTTTTACGGCGCGACCGGCCCCTACAATTCAGGAATGAGTACGCTCGTTATTCGAGAAGAAGACAAATCTGTAGCTTTCTATCGGATAGAAACTCCCGGCGGCACCTTCCGTCCTCGAGAGCGCGCTGAGAGCTATCACCAAAGTTGGCTGCTCGAAACAACTACCAGCTTTATCGGCCTGGGCCCGACCAATATGTATGTGCGGGACATTCAGCTAGAAGATTACAGTAGCCAGATGTGGATCCTCTTTAGCGAAGGAGCGACCCCAGACACATTTAATTACACCATGCGCGTATTCAGCCAGCCAGGGCCGCAATCTCCACATCCTGAAACCTTCCCTACGCGCGACGTGACCTACTCTGGCTTTGTGACTCAAGTGCCAATGGACGCTAGTCTCGCGAACACCCTGGACAACTACAATACCTACGTAATCCCGAGGGACATCCCTTACTATGACCCGACGCAAGTCCCAGAGCCAGGCAGCCTGGCCCTGCTGGCAGTCGGTGCGCTCAGTGCAGTCGGCGTAGCACGCCGTCGCAAGAAGTCCGCATAATTTGGCAAGATCACCGCGTGCTGACGGCGCGCGGGTTGCCGCCGGCTTACGCTGCCTCTACCAGCAGGTCGAGCGGCGTACCAATCTCGATACGCACGCCGCCCGGCTTCGACCCGTACTCGCGCCGGATTGTCACCGGGTCGAACTGACTGTCATTGATCTCCAGGGCGTCAGCCACGCCGTCCAGCGCCGGCTTGCAAGCGGCCAGCAGGTTGTCGCGGTCGCGGTGGCGCCGGTCCGGTTGAATGAACGTTATCACCAGCGGGACCGTGTCGGCCTTGCTGCGCTCGACGGTGTACCAGGGCGTACCGAGCGCCGTCACCCGAGTCATGGTGTACGCCGCCGAGCGAGCGGACTTGCGCAGGGCCGACGTGGCAGCCCAGTGCACGCCCTTCGACCGATTCGGGTTGAGCTTTGAGCTTGGGAACGGTAGATCGATCACGATCACTGGCGCGCCTCCACGGATGCCGCGACAACGCTGGCCAGCCGGTGCAGCCTGGCGTTGAACCAGCGGCGAATCGTGTACGAACGCACCACGCTGATAACCGTGTAGATGCAGCCCATCAGGAAGTTGGCGCCAGGTGTGATGTGGAACCCGAACATCGGGAAGATCAGCATGTTCGCGGTATAGTTGATGGCGAACCCGATGATCACGTTGATGATGGCTTCGATGAACGAGCCGAGGCGGGTCTGAGTCATTTATCGAACTCCGGCGAGGTGATGGTGTAGTGCACCGGGTTGCGGTCAGCGTAGCGGTCGATGATGTCGGCGGCGCCGGCGTTCAGGCCCGGATAGAACGGCACCGAGCGTGGCGGGCGGTCGTCTGTGAACTTCCCTTGCATCATGGCGTCTCGCAGGACCACCAGCGAGGTGATCGCCTTCGTGATGTGCGACATACCCGAATCCGGGTCCAGGTCCTCACCCTCCCACCAGGCCATCAGGTGCCGCATCGTGCCGTCGTAGTAGACGGAGCCGCGCACGCCCACGGCGCGGTAGTTGTGGCGGCCGTACTTGCTCGCCCCTTCCAGCATGGCTACGCCAATCTCGGCCAGCACCGAAGCCGGCACCGTCGACATCGGCGCCTTGCGCACGCCCACCATGTCCTTCGGGTTCGTCGGCTTCGCATCCTCGATCGGGTGGAAGGTCAGCATTTCGTGGGAGCCGTTCATGTCATCCTTTCATTTTGGTGTAAATGCATTGTTGTTTTGCTCTTGCTTGCGACGATTTTTGATCCACTCGACGCGCTTTTCAGTGCCGGCGTAGTCCTGCTTGAACCGCGCGCACTTCTTCTTGCCCCATGGGATAAACGGATTGGCCAGCTTCGTGACCGGGTCGTTGTCGTAGCCCATACACCGGCCCAGGCCGACGCGGGCGTGCTCCGGGTATTCCCGCATTTTGAAGTGCTTGCACAGGGCGCAGATGTCGTTGATCTCTTCGGTCATGCAGCGCGGCCCAAGTCTTTGAGCATCTTGGTCAATCCCTCAGGCCGGCCGGCGCGGCGCGGCGGCGCCTCGGGCGTTTGAGTCGGGATCGGCGCGGCCGGCGGCGGCGTGACGATCTGCGCCAGGCGCGGCGGCGCGGGCGGCTTGCCGCCGTTATCGATCGCAGCGCGGATGCGCGCCTCCCAGCTGTCCAGGGACTCGCCGAAGTGCGCAGGCCCAACCCCCACCTCGATCGCCTTAGCCAGCCGCGTGGCGTCAGACTTCCACCAGGCGCCGGCGCCGGCTGGCTTCGGCTCGGCAGCCGTCGCGCGCACGATCCACAGCTGGTCCCACTTGTCGCGCAGCTTAGCCGGCGACAGGATGTTCGCGCGCCAGAACCGGTCTTTCTGCGCCCACTGGAACAGCTCACAGATTTCGCTGCGCTTGCGGCCGTCGCGCTCACGCATGAGGCGAACGTCTTCCGCCCAGGCCTTGAAGTTCGGCTGCCTCGCCTTCGGCATCGTTTCGAGCAGCAGGTCGAACAGGCAGCGCGCGCACTTCTCGTCGTTCGGGTCGACCTCGCGCGCCGCCTTGGCCGCCTTCGTTTTCTTTTCCACCTTCGCTGCCAGATCCAACAGCTCGAGCAGCGTCTCGGATGGGACAAGCACGGCCGGCGTGGTTTGCGCGGCCTGGCGAAGGGCTTCGTGGCTAAGCATGGGCGCCCTCCCCGATGTTCGCGTAGCGTTTCGCCAGGAACACTTGGCCGGCACCAGTCACCATCGTCGTGAAGGTCGGGTGCGTCACGCCCTTGCTGTCGGTATATGGGTGCTGCTCGTCTACCTCGAAATAACCGCGGTCGAGGTACTTCTGATAGGGCAAATTGTTATCCAGAAGGATGCCGTCAGCGCGCAACCGCTTGAAGAACCGGTTCTGCCCGAAGCCAAGGGCTTTGGCAACCTTCCCGATGTGGCAAGTGCCATCAGCCGCACGGACCGCCTCTGCAAAGGCCACCTTCGGCGCGTCGGCGGCGATCTTTGCGTCCAGCTCGATCACCTTTTCCGAATACTGCAGCAGCAGGCCGCGCAGCGCGTGCGGGTCGGACAGATCGGGCATCGCCGGCACAGCGGCCTCCAGCTCCATCCAGCGGTCGACGATCCGGCCGGTGAACTCCGGCGACAGCCGGGCGACCAGGACCAGCGAGTCCCGCTTGTTCAACCGGTGCTCCGGGTACTCGACGCCGTTCTGCTCGTGGCGGTAGCGGGTCTCCACAGATTGTGTAACCCCCTGCTCGACTAGTTCGCGCGCGGTGCGCAGCACCTGGTCGTGGCGCCGTCCGGTCAGTTCAGCGACTTCGCGGCTCGACATCGTCTGCTCGGCGCCGGTGTTTTGCAGGTTCAGCATGCTTCCCATGTCGTTTTCCTTTCTATTACATCAGCGCCGAGAACCAGGTCTGCGGGTTCTTGCGCATTCGGTTTCGCTGCAGAAGCAGGCCGTGCCGGTGCGGATCGGCCTTCAGCTTCTGCCAGGCGCGGGCGCCCTTCTCTCGCTGCGACTGCGACCCAGGACGCGGGGCATCTTGGCCGGCGCCGGCCGCATACACCGGAGATCGCCATGCGCCCGTCGCGTCTTGCCTCCACCCACTTATGTGGATCCGGCCGGCGGCGTGCATGTCGAACACATAGATGCGCGCTCGCTGCAGCAGCATCTCCTTGACCACTTCGGCGGCCGTCATCGGTCGGATACGCAACTTCCGCAGGATCTTTTTGTACTGATCCTCGGCAGTGATTCGACCCTTCGGCGCGCGAGACTTCTCGTACTTGGCATCCTCCTTGTCACCCAGGGCATACTTCGGCGCTGCCTTGTGCCCGTCCGGGTTCGGCTCGAAGCCGGAGATGTGCACCAAGCGCGGTCTCTCGGCCATCATCTCCTGCAGGTATTTCTGAATACCGCTGCGCGAGAGGTGCAGCTTGTCGCCCAGCTGCTGGGACGTCAGCGCCTCGACCTCCAGTGCGGAGAGGATGCGGCCGAGTTGGTACGCACGCCGCGGGTCAGGGTTGTTGGCTGCGCGCGTCATTAGGCGAAGGTCGCTTCTGTGTGCGCCGGCTCGCCGAACGGGCGCGCCACCGGCTTCGCCTCGTCGTACGGCAACCAGGTCAGCGACGGCACGCCATCCTTCAGGACCACGGCGCCGTGCTTGTCGATCTTCGGGCCGCGGTACATGAGGCGCGTCAGCTTGACGTCACCCGGAGATGCGGCGATCCAGTCATGGCAAAACTGCGGGGCGTCGAGCTCGGGCGAGATTCGGACCTGCTTTTCCGACTCCTCGAACATTCGGTCAGCCTCGACCGCCACACAAGCGCCCCACTCCGGTGCGGTCATCTCGCGCTTCAGCTCCTTGCTGTAGGTCGGGACGGCTTTCTCTGCCAGCTTCCGGCATACCTGCCGGCTCACACCAAAAACACAAAATGCACCCATGGTCATAACTCCGTAGTGATTTGTTCAGTGGCCGCGCCGACCGGCAGCAGGCCCTTCGTTTTGAGGATTTCTTGACTCTCGGCCCGCGCCGCATCGAACCGCGCGTCGACCGCCTCGCGCGGCACGCGGCCCGCATACCCGCCATCCAGCCATGCATGACATTCCGAGCATCCGTAGCAGCCGTGATGGTCTGGCGCCTTCAGGCCCATGCCCTTCCCGTCTTCGAGGCGGTTGGAGTGGCACCAGGCCGTGGTTTCCGGGTTGCGGTTGCAGATACCCGGGAAGCGCAGCGTGCAGTCCTGGCCGCGCGCCGAGGCGCGGATCGGCGTCATCTTCGGGCGGCTCGATTTCATCGGCTTGCGAGACTTCGCCGGCTTGGCTTCGCGATCGCGCGCCTTGGCCTGAACCGCAGCGACACGTAGCAGGCCCGCGCCGGCGGCGGGGGTCTTGCTGCTGGCGCGCGAGAATCCGACCTGGCGCATCGGCGTGCGGCGTGCGAGCGGCTTGGCGCCGGGCTTGAGGGGTGAGCGGCGCATCATGATACGATTCCATGATGACAACCAAACTCCGTGAGATTACAGGCTCGCCTGGCTTCATCCTGTACGCGACAGCCATCTTGGCAATTCTTACCTTCGTGGTCGGCAGTCACTACAATTTGACGCGTGCTGACTGGCCCGGATGGCTGCAGGCAGTAGGCTCTGTGTGGGCGATTCTTGTGGCCGTCTGGGTTCCTTGGCAACAGAATGAGGCGCACGAACGGCGAGAAAAGCAGAAAGAATCTGATGAAATTAACTCGCTCTTGCGACTGATTCGAACAGAAATTTCCCTCATATTTGAACGAGTAACAGATATTTTCGGCGCTAGACTGGAAAATCTCGCTCCGGGAGAGCCACATTTGGTTCACCAGCCGGTGCCAGACGATCCATTTAAAATTTATAACGCCCTGCTCCCAAAGCTTGGAATAATTCGCGATGACCGCACGCGAGATCAGATCGTTCGGACCTATAGATTTGCCACCGGATTTTTCCTCTCTATTCACCTCAATAACCGTTTGATAGATGAATGGCATCACAGTAAGATCAGCTCGGATGAAGTAGCTATCGAAACAAGGTATAAAGATCTGGTCACGCATTGCCGGCCGCTCCGAGAAGGCTATCGCCTGACCAAACAGGAAGTGGAGAAGCTGCTTCTGCTCCTGACATAAAGAGTCCAGTGACATCGACGGACTTTTGATATAACCACGTCCTTCGGTAGGAGGCGACTGCACTTCATGCGCGTTGCTTAGACAGGAATGGCTGCGCGCGCACTTGTGGATGCCTATGCGAGTGGTAGCGCTACAGATCATCCCGCCACCCGCTTGAACTCGACCACCCACACCCAAGGGTTAGCGTCCCAGCTGCCAGCGCCGTTGATGCTCTCCCACAGCTTCTCGTACGCTTGCGCCGGCGACGGGCCGATCGGCGGCTTGACGCCGGCTGCGACGGCTTCCTCGAACAGGTAACGCCATTCCGGAAAGTGCTCGCGGTCCCAGGCTTTGCTGCGGATATGCGTCGCACCCTCGGCAATAGCGTCGACCTCGCTGATGTCCTGCAGCCGCTCGACGCGCACCGACACGATCTCCAGCAGGACGCGGCTGGCCCAGCGCGGCATATGGATGCTGGGGCGCCATTTACGGTCACGCGCGTGGTTATCGATGTCCCAGTTCCCCGGTAGCGACAGATCAGCCCAAATTTCCTCGACCTCGTCGGCTTTTTCGCCAGGAACGATCGGCCAGGCGACGCCGCCGTCAGCCTGATAACGAATGCAGGGCGCTCCATCATCGGTCCAGTTGTAATACTGATGTGCCTCACGAACCCACAGGCGGTCACCGATCTGGCCATGCGGGCAAACATCGGGACAAAACCCGCCCCAGCCGCCATGCTTGTTCTGCAGCTCCTGCTCTACATGCACCATCGACTGAACGATATTGCTCGGCCACCAATGCCCGGCGCGGCCGGGATAGTCCGACGGCGTTGGCTCGGGCTGCGGCTTCATGATCCGCCGCGTCTGCTTCTTGCTGCCGTCCAGGATGGCGCGGACCATCGGGCCGGTGAAGAGGATTGGACGCTCTTTCATGGCTCGGTCCTTCCGATGGTCTTGATGCTCACTGACTCACGCACCGACCAAGCCGGCACATCCGCGCGCGGGCCGCGGCGATCCGGGATGTAGCGCTTGCTCAGGCCCTGGCTGGCGAAGATGCTCGGGCGGTACGCTGGCGGCGTCATTTCGCCGACGTACTTCTCCTTCGGCTTCTGGGCTTCGAAGTGACGCTTTGAGTACTCGGTCAGCTCGATGTGGCCCGACGGCGTCTCGCGCAGCCAGCCGGTCTCGAAGGCCTCGCGCAGCTTGTTCTCGCGGTTGTTGCTCGGGCCGAAGTCCATGGCGGCGAACAGCTCGACGCGCTGCATCGGGCCGGCTTTATCGATGATAGCCGCCGCGGTGTAGATGTCGGCACTGCGGCCTGGGGTGGCTTGAATAAGGGCGGTGATCATGCGGGCCTCCGGATTGTGTAACCCTCAAACTTGCAGCCTTTAAGGTGCGGCTGGTCTGCGGTCTGGCGGCAGCCGATGCAGCGCCATTCGGATTGGTGGATGTAAGTCATGACGCCCGCGCCTCCATCCTCGCAGGCCCGGCGCCGAACAGCGCAGCAACCATCGGGTCACGCGCCGGCGCAGCGCGGCTGACGCGGACCGCGTAGTGCTCGTCGTCGCTCAGGATGTGGAAGTGCCGGCGCGGGTCGCGCGCTGCGATTTCCATGCTCGAGGCCCGCACCGGGCGCACCGCGGTGACGTCGCACAGGCTTTCGAGGCAGGCAGCGATCGCTTCCGGGGTCGCTGTGAGCCGGTAGACGCCCGGCTTCAGCGGCCATGTGACGGCGGCTTCGCAGTGAAGGATCGTCAGGTGCTCTCGCAGGTCTGCGATGTACGTGCGCGCAGCAGATTCGCCGATGCCCAGCAGCTTGGCGATCTCGCCGCGCGGCATCTCGCGAACCGTCAGGGCTTCCACCAGTTTGCGGAGGTTCGCCGCGCGGGCGGCGGTGTGGCTGTTGGGGGTGGAGTGAGAGCGGGTCATGCGGCTTCCTTCGCGCGAACGATTTCAATGACTTTGTTTTGCCCTGCATCCCAACCACGCACCTCTTGGGCAGTGAACTTGCCCGCTTGAGATTGGTCGGCGGTGTAGCCGCAGAACCCCGCGCGGTGATACAGCTGGTGGCCGTAGTGCCAGACGTTGAACAGCGGCTGATCGCCTGGAAACAAGATGTCGCGCAGCTGGGCAGCGCGTTCAAACCGCATCTCCTTGACAGCCTTGGTCATCTCGCCTTCCAGGCGCTTGCGCCGGAGGTCGTCATTACGCTTGACGCGGACATTGCCCGGGCTTTTCACGTAGACCTGGTTGTGCCAGACGTAGGCGAGGTCGTATCGACCGCTCACGATTTGCCAGTTGCCATTCAGGCTGTAGAACGCGAGGCCGGTGACGACACGGCCGTTGCGAGTGATCGCATAGACCGGCATGCCGTTCTCGAGCTGGTAACCGTCTGCCGATTGGTCATCGCCGTTGTTGGAGATCTTTGCGCGGTCGAGCGATGCCACGTAATGGCCCGACGTGCGACGGCTATGAGCCGCATACTCGAGCGCGGTCACGCCATTGAAGCCGAGTTCTGGATCGGACGGCTTGAACGCATACTCGGCAAATACGTTGCACAGGTAGTCGCGGATGCGGCGCCGCGCGCGCTCCATCTCAAGGCGCAACAGGTACGGCATGCACCTCTCCTTGTTCGGCTGGTAGCGCCCGTCGTGGTCAGGCCGGTCAGGAGCGTAGACGTTCTGAAACATGTCCAGCTTGATGCAGCGGCCGCTGATTTCCAGTTCAGCCTTGAGGTCGCCTTTATTGCAGATGCGGCGACGCTCGGCCGCCCATCTGGCGACTTTTCCGCCATAGTGCTTGACGTCGTGAGGATCGATAGCCGGCATGGTGCAGGTCCAGCCCAGGCGGTTAAGGGACTGGACGATCCGCGCGAACACATCGCGCTTGAACTTGCGCTCCCACGCCTGCTCACCGGCAAATCCACCTGCGGCGCGCGCCGCGCTGATGCCCTCCTCCCAGATGTGCAGGCTGGCGTCGCCGAAGCTGACGGTGCCGGCGCGATCGATGAGCGTGCTCATTGCGCACCGCCGATCACGACACGCGCGGCCGCATCCAGGTCCAGGTCCGTCACCTTGTGGGGCTGGATGTTCTCGACGCCGAAGAACTCCGGCGGGCATGACAGGTGCATCCAGGCGCGCAGGGCGCCGTTAAGGATCTTCTTGCTCGACTCGCTGACGTCGGGATAGCCAGATGCCATCTCGTCGCCAAGGATCGATTTGACGCGGGCAGCTACGATCGCGATGACATCGTCTGCCGTGATCAGGTCGGCCAGCTTGATTTCCTTCGTGTCAGCCGAGTAGACGGTATCCCCCGGCCGCAGCCAGTCGTTCAGGATCACGAGGTTTGACAGCGCTGCTGTGTCGAAGTCTTCCTGCGTGGTCGACCATCCCTTTTGCGCAACCAGTGTAGTGCGGACGTTTTCCCAGTGGGCCGAGCGCGCAGCCAGGGCGGCCGAAGCTTGATCTTCACCGGTTTGCGACGCCGGATTTAAGTTTTCTGCTAACATGCGATCTCCAATGCGTTGTACTTGTTTCAGGAAGCCCGGTTGCCGCCGGGCTTTTTCATTGCTGGGACTGCTGTTCAACCAGTCTCCGGTAGCTCTCACGACTCATTACGTGGCCGGGCTCGATCGGGATTGCTGCCGCCATAGGCGGAAGGTCGATCAGGCCTCGGATCACCGCAGCGCTTTCAGCGCGCGACAGCATCAGATCGCCAGCGCACCCAGACTCTTCGCTTGGCCGCGCCTTCAACGACCACTTCCCGCTGCTCTTCTTCGCGCCGATCTTGCGCAGCAGCGGCGTCACTGCGGAGCCGAAGCCCGAGCCATTCCACATGCACCAGGCTTCGCCAATGCGCTCGGCGATCTGGATCGGGCTGAGTGGCTCACTGGCGGCCCGCAACACCTCGCGCACCCGCTCCTTGCGCGCTTCCTCGGTCATCGCCGCCGGCTTGTTCGTTTGATTCAAGTGCCCTCCTTTCATGACGGCCCGCATATCCGCTGACGCGCGCCGGGTTATCGTGGTATTGGTGGGGTGCGGTCTACTCGGACGCTTGACCGCGGAAGTGCTTGCGGCGATCGCCCATCAGCGCGCGCAGATCCTTGATCTCGATGCCCGAGACTTCATGCATGCGGATCAGGGCCATGGCACCCACCGGCAACCGGCCGTGGCGGATCTTGCTGATCACCGGCGGGGCGAGTTCCAGGGCGCGCGCCAGGGCTGCGTCGTTCTTCAGGTTCAGATGCTTCGTCACCGCATCGAGCAGTGCGCCCGGATCCGGGTTGAACTCTTCGGCCTGGCCGGCCGGTGCTGCAGCTGCTGCGGTCATTGCTCTCCCCCTGGTGGTGTTGGTATTGGTGGCGACACCCCTGTCGCCTGGGTTGCTGCTCACTTCGAAACCGTTTCGGCCATGCCGGCGAGCGCCGCTTCCATCGAATGCTTCGCTGCGGTGTCGGCCTCGATGGATTCGTTCACTTCCTTGATGGCGTGCTGCAGCGCTTCGGGCGTTTGCTGAATGGCAGCCGTCACCACCGCCGCCTTGGCCTCCGCGCCTTCCTTGATCATGTGCTGGAGGTGGGCCATGCCATCGAACGGCGCCGGCGTCACCGGCTGCAGGCTTCGGGCCTCGACGCCCAGTGGGCGGTACATCTGGTTCAGGCAGTGCAGCTTCACGTCGAGCGGCAGCGCGGCCAGGATGCTCGGCACGATCCCAGCCGGCAGCGGGCAGCCCTCGTCCAGCCAGCGGAACAGCTTCTGCGCGGCCTTCTTGGCCTGGGTGTAGGTGTCACCCGAGAAGGTGAATTCCACGCCGGTTGCGGCCTCGCCGCCCAGCGCCTGGTGCGCCTCCATCACCATCGCGGCGAACGCCTCGCGGCTCATGCAGGTGATGGTGTTGGCGCGGCGCCAGGCCTCGATTTCGGCGCGGAGGATGCCGGCGACACTCTGGGGGCGAGGATTCATATTCATGACTGTTTCCTTTTATTCACTTAATCTGGGAACACTGAATTTCGACAACAGCAGAGGCCCAAAAAATGCCCGCTTCCCAAGCTTTCGTACTGATGAACCTTGATCTGATCGCCGTGCCGCTCCAGGTGGGCGCCGCCGGTGTGGTCACGATCTACTGCGGCCAGCGCCGGGCCGCACACCTCCGCCGCAGCCCATCCCCTAGTCAGTTGCGCGCCGTTGAGGCGCCTCAGCCCCATCCGCAGCTGGCGGCGTCCAGATGTCCGGACGCAGGCCGCCGAGCGTAAGCTTCGGCTCAGCCTCTACCAGTCTCTTCGAGAGACCGGGAGATGGCCGACGATGGCCGCCACCTATCAAATAGAAGTAGCCGACCGAAGACTTCACGGCGACCGCCAGGGCTTCGCGCTGTTCGGGCGTCGCCTGCTGCAGGTAAGTTTTCATGTCCATGCGATTTACTTTACCAAAAAGATAAAGCAAACACAAGTATGAGTTTATCTTTTTGGTTGTTTATCGTATTGGTAAAAACAACGATGATGCCGCGATGACTAGAGAAGAAATCCGCCGCGAGAATGCTCGTAAGCTGGCGTCGGGCGCCGGAAGCAAGACGGAATTTGCGCAACTGGTGCAGATGGAGCTATCCCAGGTCAGCCAGCTGATCGGGCCGAACCCAAAGAAGAACATCGGCAATTCGATCGCGAGGCGCATTGAGCGTGCATATCATCTGCCCGAGCACTGGCTGGATGTTGAGCATCCCGAACTTGGCGCACCTACGGTCAATGAAGACCCCTCGCCCAAGGCGGAGCCGCCGGCGCCCGCCGGCCAGCCATTGCAAGACGTGTCACTGGGAAATGAAACCACATTAGAGCGTCTCGACGGCGAAGAAAAGCGCCTGCTGGAGCTATACCGTCGAGCGACCAAGGATGGGAAGCTGCTTATTTATGGAGCCGCGCGCGTAGCGCCGCAGGAATCCATCGACGGTCTTTTATTCCCCCGCCCTCAGTAGGCGAAGTGTTACCGGCATCGCCGGCAAGGTTCGCCGATACTGCTCAGACAAATCTAACATCATGTCCTGGGCCGTACCCTTCATCGCACGGAAGTTCCGGATGAGACGACGCTCGTTGCTGGTCAACTGAAAATCGTCACCGTCAATCTTGCTCACGACTCTGCGCAATGGCGATGCGCCGGCCAGGTCATGCTCGTTTTTTTCTTGCTGTCCCACTACCCCTCCGTCGGGAGATTCCTGCTGTTGTGTAGTGCCGCCAATGGCGCCCAGGTACTGTAGGGCGCCAAGCTCGGCTGTTCGTTTGATTCCTTGAGTACTGTATATCCATACAGTATGCGTCAAAGTTTAGCGCACTTTACTGACAAAGTGGCATGTCCAAATAAATATTTCTGTACGGCTCTTGAACGGTGGGAATCGGTGAGCTTTTGGCAACTTCACAGAGCTATACTCGCGCGAGCGATACGGCACGCTGGGCTGCCGCATAGGATCGATATGAGAGCGTCTTCCCTACTTGTTGGCTTGCTGCTGTGCGCAGCTGGCGTCGCAATGGCGGCCGAGCCAGTGACTGTTCTTGGACTCTCACTCGGCGGCAAATTGAAGATGCCAATCAGGCAGTGCGCGACGAGAGAGATTGGGACCGACGCAAAATCACTTTGCTGGCTCGGCGAGCCGTTCGACTACAAAGGCTCAAAGTCAGGCTCGCTGATTGTTCCTGGAACTGACACGCGCCCCAAATGGGCAGCATATGGCTCATTCAATGTGTCGATAGCAAAAGATGGCACCCTACGATCGGTTGGGGTAAAAACCAGTCGCGCTGAAGAGTTCGTTGAGATCCTCAACTCGATTACTGGACGCTTCGGTCAATCTAAGCGGGAAACCCAGCCTGGCGCATCAATTGATGCTGCCACATGGGATCGGCCTGACATTCACATTGAGTTGGTCTGCTCGAGGTCCTTCGGGTGTAACACTAAGTTCAGCTCAGGTGCGGAACATGCCGAACACATGAGAGAACTCGCGGCGCGTAAAGCGAAGGACGCCGCGCGGCCAGCATCGCCGTGATAGCGAGAATTTCCACGACCGCCTCCGGATGAGGAATCGATCGGAGTGGACGGCACGCAAAAGCCACACATGGTGACAATCCGATAGATTGCATCACTATTAACATAGTATGATTCAACGACAATAAAGCGTGATGATTAATTGCCGCTCGGCAACCGTGTTACACTGCTTAGCTTAAGTATCAGGAACTATAAAGATGACAAGTGCTGCGCCAGATCTTGCGCTCAATTCGATCCTTACGGAGATCGCAACTCTCGTCGATGCAACTGATGTCGATCACCTAAAGCTCGCCAGGCTAGAAAGAGATCTTGCAAAAATATGGCAGGCTTCCGCTATAACTGCCGCCGATTACCACATGACTCGCGCTCTTTTGTCTATGGCAAAGCGGCGCACTCAACCGGCACTAGATGCGGCACGCGAGGCGCTTCGATGGACGTCCGGGAATGCAATCGTTGAGAATAATTGTCTTACTGTAATGACGACAGTGATGGCCATCGACGATGCTATCAGATTGATACGGCTCATAGTTGCCCGCCACCCAGACGATCTTGATGCACTCAAAGGCGCTATCATTAAGGCGTCGGATGTTTTGCAGTTCAGTCTTGCTGTTGAGTTATTAGAGAAGTTTAACAAGCTAACAACTAATCTTGATTCAGTAAGCGATGTCCGCAGGAAACATATTCTTACCTGTAGGGACGCGATGATTCGCCACAAATTAACAGATGAAGACCTGGCTGCTCGCCTCAAAGTCGCCGTCGATGCGCTGCGCAAGAAAAATTTTGAGGCTTGGCGATCGTCTCGTCTCGTACTCGACGATGGATGTCTTATTTACTATGTCCATGTGGACGCGGACCCGGATCGATGCGCTGAATTAAATTTCGACATCGCAGATGCTTTAGTGGAGGAGTTTGAGGACACTGGCGCCGACTTCGTTTCAATTGCGTGTCGTCCGCTCGCGGATTTGCAATCGCTGAATGTCCTAAAGGGTGACCCATCGTGACAGTTAACTATGAATCATTTGCTGAGTTCGCGGCAGGGCTACTTGCATCCGAGAGGGAGATTGACTGGAGGATGAGCGCTGGCCGCGCCTACTACGCTAGTTTTCATCGCGCTTCCTCAAGTGTAAAGTTTTGCCCAGATAACTCCGCCTATGCGATGGGCAGCCACACTCGGGTAACCGATCGACTCATTATGCATGGCGCAAAGCAGGCTAAGTCGATCGCGTATGTTTTGCAGGCGATGAAAAAAGTTCGTCATAGTGCGGATTACGAACTGAAGGGCAATTGGAATGTCTGCAATGCTGTAAACCAGCTTGCCCAGCACAAGGTCGTCGTCCAGCGATTGGATGCATTCGATGCAAGCGAGGGCGAGAAAATAGCTTAGCCTGTAGTTGCAGAAAGCTCGTGGACCTTCTTCAAGCAATTTTTTTTTACGCCCAGGGTGTTGACTTGCCCTTGCGGTAGCGCCGGGCCAGGCGCGGGACGAAGCCTGGCACTGGAGGCGCCGGGATCCGGGCCGGCGCGCTGACCACTGGCGGTTGAGCGGCGGCCGGCGACGCGGCGCACTATGCGTCGCCTCGAAAGTCGACTGTTAGATTGCCCTTGCCGTGGTTACAGTCACCGCATAAGACCTGGAGATTGTTGATGTCTAGCGCAAGAGCCGGAAAACGCCTGCGGGACTTTACGTGATCGACGTTCAATACGACGCTGTTGCCTGGGGTGGCGCCGCAGCACTGGCAGGCACGACCGTACTTCTCAAAGGCCCGCAGTCGCAGCTGACGCCATTCGAATGATTTGAGAAATTCCGTCGAGTTGACGTATGCGTCCCAGTCTGATGTGGAAGGCCTTGGTGCGGATGGCGCGCGAGGCGCCGGCGGCGTAGGGGCTACCGCAAGCGTCAGACCCAATGTTTTCAAAGCCTTTGCCACTACCCGCTTAGCCTTCCTCACCTTCTTCGGCTCCTTGGGGGTAACGCCAAAGAGAGCGATGTTCGTTTCCTTCCTGGCCTTTACATCTGCCTTGCGCGCAAGCTTGGCTGCGTGCATTGCATCGCCGTCGACTTCCAGTTCACGATTCTTCCTGAACCACCCCGATGGCAGCGGATAGGCTATGCCTGCAATTTTTGCCTCGGCATATGTCAAGGCGGCATTACCGCGCCGGTATTTGGCGATGTATTCTTCCAATGTCATGTCGTCTCTTTTCCCAATGGCGGACAGCTTCACGCCATCGGAATAATACGTCTCCGCAGGAGTCAATGCTACTGCGCGAGGGAGCTACCGAGGGCGCCCCTTTCGCTTGCCGCGCGAAGCCTTCGTATCGAACCTAGGTAGCCAGCGCTCGAAGGTGGTCAGCAGTACACCAGCTGGTACATACCAGGTCTTCCGCTCCCCGTCCCACCTAGCGCCCAGGCGGCGCGCTTCGTCCTTTTCTGCGTACGGCACATTCAGTTTGGTCATCGCCTCCAGCCTCCTGCGCCCTCGCGCGTATTAGATAACTCATGCTAAGAATTTAGATAACGCATCTGTTACCTAATCAATCACGCTTCTACTGCCTCCGCTTCGCTGCGCGCTTCGCTTGCGGCCGCATTACTTCGTAATGCTGGCAAGCTTGCGCTTGCCGGTTTTTATTTCCTGCTTGTTAGCTTTTCTTTTTCTCTAGCCCCCAGCCCCCAAGCTTTAACTAATACGCGTGCGAACGCGAGCGCGTGCGTGGTCGCTTCCTTCAGGTGTTAGCTCGACAAGCGCGTGCGCGCCCGAGGCACCATCCGACAGACTTTCGGGTACAGGGCTCTCTCTTCGCCACCCTGTGTGAGTCTCACCCTTGCCCCCCCGTTTCTTTCACCAGGTCGCAGTCTCACCTATCCCCCTACCCCTGTGTGTTTTCTGCAGGTAGGGCGGTCAGCCAAATTCGGCCGACGAAGCAATTCTACACCAACTTAATCTTTTTGATAAATAGTTCTTGCGCATGATTTATCTTATTGGTAAAGTACCTCATCGACGCAGCGAACTCACCAGGAGCCAGCGATGAAGCAGACCAGCAAGCCCGACCGACAAATGGTGCGCAGCTGGATGCACCAGCGCCAGGAAGAGAACAGGCCACCGCCGAGCCTGGAAGAAATTCGGCGATAGCTGGGCTGGAAATTGGTTGAGGCAGAGCGAGAGGCAAATCGGCCTCGGTAACGAAATCAGGCGGCGCATTGGGCGCGGCGAGAACTGGAGATAGTGATGAGCACTGAGACCCAAGCGGGCAAACCGAAGATTTTCTGCTTTTCCAACGTGGTCGGTGGCGGCGATGGCCCGGCTCTCGCGATCGCTGAGGATGGCACCGTTCTGGGCAGCCACTGGTGCAGCAGCGAGTTCTACGTCCCCGGTGACCTCGGCGTGACGCCGGGCTCTCGGCCCGACCGCCATGAAACGTATGCGAAGCACTACCCGGACGGATACGAAATGGAGTTCGTCCGCGTGCGCGACATCGATGCGCATGCCGGCCTACAGCGCGCCTTCGCGCTGAATGAGGAGAAAGGCGCTCCCGCTGAGACCACCTGACCAACCGCGCGCGTTCCACCATGCGCACAGGAGAAACACCTTGCAGGACCGCAGGAAGAACCCCTCGCGCAAGAAGGCGCGGATCCGCTACACCGGGGCTGACTGGTTTGTCGCTGCCTGGGGAGTGGCTGGGCTGGCGGTTGCTGCCGCCGGCGTACTGAATCTGATTTGGAGCTTTTGAGATGAACGCGATTTCCAAGCCTTGGACCCAGGAGTACCTGCGCACAGCGATCCGCGACGAAGTCGGCCTGGCGCGCCTGCTGGGCTTCACCGTGGCCATGCCGAGCGTGCTCACCGCGGTTACCGAGCTTATCCCGACGAAGAAACGCGGCTACCAATTCCTCGCGCCAGTTTCGTCGCATGGCGCCCTCCCCAACTGGCGCCGCAGCTGGAATGCGGCTGGTCCGCTCGGCACCGCGTTGGGCCTGAGCACCAGTCACGACAAGGAAGAAGGCACGGTCTCGGCCGGCACCGGCGGGCGCCGCAACGTCACCGAGCGCTACGACGAGCACCCAAGCGAAGACGCGGCAACGATGGCTGCGATTGTGCGGGCAGCAATCCGCGAGCTTGAGGCCCAAGCCGAGCAGTAACCCCTATCGCTCGATATCGAGCCGCCGGCACGGCGCCAGTGCGATACCGAATAAGGAGTGAAGCATGCAATTCCGTAAAAAGCCGGTCGTGATCGAGGCATTCCAGTTCCAGCCCCGTCAGCCGACCAGCGTTGACGAAGCGCCTGCGTGGCTGATCGAAGCTGTAGTGCGGGGCGACTTCCTCGTCGTCGATGGCGTGGCGCACATCACGACCCTGGAAGGGATCATGGCTGCCCAGCCGGGCGACTGGATCATCCGCGGCGTGAAGGGCGAGATCTACCCGTGCAAGCCGGACATTTTCACGGCGACGTATGAGGCGGCCGACCAGCAGCCTGCACCTGGCGCCGCTCATGCCGGCTACAGCACCATGCGGCCGCACCAGCAGCGCGTGGTCGACGAGAAGGTTGAACTGGACGAGAAGCACCGCCGGCTGAGGGTATTTCTGATCGGCGACGTGTTCGGCGGCCTCGACGAAGCAGAGCAGCGTCGCCTTCAGGCTCAGGTAGTTGCCATGAAGGTCTACTCGGACATCTTGGGGGAGCGCATCGCCGCGTTTGCACCGACCTGACCCGGCACGCCCAGCATCACCCATCGCCCGGCCAGACCGGGCTTTGGCACTGAAGCGGTACCCGACAACCACTCGCCCAGGAGAACAGCATGGCCTTCCGCATCACTGTGATCGACAGCGCAGGCATCAAGCAGCGCCCCTATATCGCGATCGGCAATCGCGACAACCTGCTCGACGCTGCGTATGACGCCGGCGCCCTGGGCGTGACTCTGGTGGCTGCGCAATGAACGCCAACCGTCTCCTCATCTTCGCGATGGCCCTCGGGCTTCTGGTCGGCTGCTTCAAGAAGGCCGAGTCCGTGCAAAGCGTCGGCACCGGCATTTCGGTCGAAACGCTGTTCACGAAAGACGGGTGCACCGTGTACCGGTTCTACGACGGTGGCTTCCGCTACTTCACCAACTGCCGCGGCAACACCGCCTGGCGCGAAGGCTGCGGCAAGAACTGCAGCCGCGAAACCGGCATCACCGGAGGTCAGCAATGAGTGCCGCACAGATGCACGGGCACCAGCTGGCTGCGCGCCTGGCTGGCTTCGTGGTCACCTGCATTGCCTCGGTCGGCATGGTTGCGCTGATCGCAGTTCTCCTGGCGCGCGCCCAGTGATCCGCCGGACCATCGCCGCCCTGCTGGGCGCAACCCTGTTCCTGGGCCTGCTGGCAGAAGTCCAGCGCCTGGATGAAATCGCGATCGAGCAGGAAGTGCTGCAGCTCGACGCGCGCCAATAACGACAACACAAGGAATCCAAGAGATGTGGTTCAAGAACCTTCAGATTTACCGCCTGCCGCGCGCCTGGTCGATGACTGCCGACGCGCTTGCCGCCTCCCTCGCCTCCCAAGCCTTCGCGCCAGCGTCGAGCAGTGAACTGCTGCGCCAAGGCTGGGCGCCGCCGCGCGGTGACGGCGCGCCGCTCGTGCACGCCGTAAATGGACAGTTCCTGCTGCAGCTGGCGACCGAGAAAAAAATCCTGCCGACGAAGGTAATTGCGCAGGTTGCCGCGGCGCGCGCCGATGAGCTGGAGGAACAGCAAGGCTTCCGCCCGGGCAAAAAGGCGATGAAAGAACTGAAGGAGCGCGTGGCCGACGAGCTGCTGCCGCGCGCATTCTCGATCCGCGGCAACACCTTGGCCTGGATCGATCCGGTCAACGGCTGGCTGGTAGTCGATGCAGCGAGCCCGGGCAAAGCGGACGACGTCATCAAGCTGCTGCTGAAGGCCGTCGACAAGATGCCGCTGGAATCGCTGCGCCTGCAGCACTCGCCGGTGGCCGTCATGACCGCGTGGCTGGAGTCGGACGAAGCGCCCTACAACTTCACCGTTGACCAGGACACCGAGCTGCGCGCCACCGGCGAGAGCCGCGCCGCCGTGCGGTACGTGAGGCACTCCCTGGACCCGGAAGACATCGGCCGTCACATCGCGGGCGGCAAGCAGTGCACGCGCCTGGCGATGACCTGGAACAGCCGGATCTCGTTCGTGCTGACCGAACAGCTGGCGATCAAGTCCGTGCGCCCGCTCGACGTTATTAAGGAAGGCGAAGCGATCACCTACAGCGACGACGAGCGCTTCGACAACGACATCATGCTGATGACCGGCGAGTTGGCCAAGATGCTGGCCGACCTGGTCGAAGCCCTGGGCGGCGAGGCGAAAGCATGAAGCGCCGCGCCTACAGCCCCTTCCCCTCCGCGGCGTCGTCGCGCTTTAGCCGCCGTGATGATGCGGCCGAGCGTGACAGCCAAGCCTTCGGTCGGCATGCGCGCAACCTCGAGCTTCAGGAGCGGAACGAGGCCGCGCGTGCAGCAGCTAAGGAAGCAGCCGCCCAGCCAGCAGCAAACGACGACCAGACGGAGAAAAAGCAAAATGGATAACGCGCCGAAGCGCCGCCAAGCCGACAAGCTGGACGAGATCCGCCAGCCGGGGTCGGTCAACTGGGCCGATTCGAGTGACGCCGCGGTGCCCGGCGTGCCGCTACCGGAGCCTTGGATCACGAACTGGAGCGCCGCTGACCCAGCATCACGTGAGCACTACGCCCGCGACCAGATGGAAGAATACGGCGCCGCATGCTTCAATGCCGGCCGCGCCAGCGGTGACGCCCCGGCCGCCCCTGCATCGGCAGGTAACCCGAGCACGGCGGGTGCCGAACTGCACATCGGCGTCAGCAACAACGATCAGGGCGTGCACATCAACATCATGCAGCAGCAGGCCGACGGCACCGCCACCGTGATCTATACGGCCAGGGCGCCCGCTGGCGACAGCTACGGCCGAGCCCGTCTCGCCGCTCCAGTGGCGCAGAGCACGGCGGGTGCTGCGAAGGGCGAGTTAAGCGACGAGGCAATCGACGAAGTATGGGATGCAATGCCAGGCGGCGCGGATGGCTGGCTCAAACAGTTCGGCTACTTCCAGTTCGCGCGCGCCATTGCTCGTCACGTCCTGGTGCGCGTTGCGGCGTCAATGGCTGGCACAATTCGACCGACCGATGACGAGCTATGGGAACAGACCATAGGCGAGCGCGACCACTACCACGACATGGCTGACAAGCTGGCCGAGGCGATTGGCAAGCACTTCGGCATCGAAATCGGCGAGCACAGCAACATGAACTGCCCGTGGCACACCGCGCTCGACTGGATCAAAAACACCACCACCGTCGCGGAAATGCGTCTCGCTGCTCCTGCAGCACAGGCACCGGCGCCGACTGCAGCAGAAGTGCGTAAACAGGCGCTGGAAGAGGCGGCGCAGGCGTGTGAAAACGAGCGCGTCGAGGATACCGGCACCGATGGCGATACCGGCTACAACAACGCAATCACGCACTGCGCTGCCGCTATCCGCGCCCTGCGCACTGCCAGCAAGGACCAGTCGAGCGCCCTGGGCGAGAAAGGTGGCGACGACTCCGAGCAGGAATCGCGCGCCGACGAAGATTGGTTTTTCCATCCGAACGACTGAGGACATCATGACCACTACCCCAGCAGTAGCCCCGCTATCAGCGGCCTTGGACCGCAACGCGATCCGCGCAATTTTCCTGCAGCACGGCTTTACGATCAAGGAAGGGCAGACCGACCTGAAACCGTATGTGTACGAGGCAGCCGACGCCCTGATCGCTCAGGCACGCGCCGCCCAATCGGGCCTGAACGCCGACGAGATGGCCCGCCTGCGGCGCATGATGCGCGCACTGAGCATTGACGAGAAGCGATGGAGCGACGAGCAGGCGCGCGATGCCATGTGTACCGTATTCGGTATGGCTGCCGGCCAGCTTGAAGGCATCGCAGCTGATCGCGCACAGCAGGCAGGTGCAGCAGCGCTGAGCGATGAACAACGCGAGCGGGAATATTTCGCGCGTCACCCGATTGAGGACCAGGGCGCCGGCATGCAGGTGGCGGACCAAGAACGGCTGAAGCTTACGACCGCTGACTTTGAAGACCCCGGCGCCGTCATTGCCGACCTGCGCGCCCAGCTCGCGCGCCAGGGTCAGGTGCAGAAATGAACCGGCCGACCATCGAGCACGTGCGCGAGCTTTTCAGGTATGACCCCGAGACCGGGAGTATCTACCTGAAACACTCGCGACAAAGGGGCTTCGATCCGAGCAAGCCGGTGGGTCATGTGAATCGCGGCTATGTGCGAGTCAACGTTTGCGGTCGGCTCATTACGGCCCACACCCTGGCTTGGGCGCTTCACCACGGCGAGTGGGTTGACCGGCTGGATCATATCGACCGGGATCGGGCGAACAACCGCATCAACAATCTGCGCCCAGCTACGAATGGCCAGAACCAGGCGAACGGTGGTGTGCGGGGCGCAATTCCGGCTAAGGGTGTGTACCTGAATTCGAGGCGCACCAAGTACGCCGCTGAAATCAACTTTGACGGCGGCCGCAAGTTCCTTGGCCACTTCGACACGATGGACGAAGCGGCTCACGCCTACAACAAAGCTGCGATCTTGCATCACGGTGAGTTCGCCCTATTGAATCCGATTGGAGCAGATAAATGAGCACTGAAATTAACCCTGAACCGGTGGCGTGGATGGACCCGACCGCCGGTTGCGTGATGGATGCATTCCTGTGGCAAAAAGATCCGTCAAACCCGCAATACAGCGTGCCGGTCTACGCATCGCCCGCAAAGGCTAGCGCAGCGCCTGCTGAAGTAATGCGTGACGCGCTGTTGAACATCCGCGACTACCGACAAGACGTAGCTGACGAAGTGGCCGCGCCGAGCATGCGCCTGTATGCATCCTTGGCACTCGACGAAGTGGCCAGCGCCGCACCAGGGCAAGCGCGGGCGGTAGTGCTGGAAGAGGTGGCGCAGGCGATTGAACTTCAGCCTTGCTCGCGCGACGATCACCAGACGATTCTGCGCTGTGCGCAAGTGGCGCGGTCGCTCGCCGCATCCCCCGAACCAGCTACAGCGGCGGTGCTGGTGGCGCAGGGTGGGCCGTTGGCGACGAATGGCGATCCTGTTGGTGACTTCAATCACTGGATGGCGCGGCGCGGCCCGCTCGGCGCTGGCGCTTGCCCCGATCGAGCATTCATTGCCGGGCATGCGTATGGCCGTCGAGCAGCCCAAGCATCGCAGCCAGTCGAGCAGCCTGCAGATGATGCGCGGGATGCTGCGCGGTATCGCTTCCTGAGAGATCCGAAAATCACCGAAGACTTCCCTCCGGCTGACGGCGCCTGCTGGGTCGTTCAGTACGGCCGTACCGCTGGATCGATCCCGGAACTGAAGTCGGCAGGGTTCGGCGCGAAGCTGGATGCGACTATCGATTTAGCCATGCAGGCAAGTAAGGGCGCCACTGATGGCGCGGCAGGAGGTGCAGAATGAGCGCGCGCGTTACTGACTGGCTCAGTGGCGACCTGAAACCCGTTCGCGTCGGCGTGTACCAGAAGATCTTCTGTGGCGACATCGTTTATGCGCACTGGAACGGAGACTTTTGGGGCATGTTCACTGGTCCGAAATCGAAGCCCGAGGATGCACTGCGAGATGCGCACTGCCGCAGCATGGCGCAGCGAGCCCACTGGCGTGGATTGGCGGAAGACCCGAGCGGTGTTCGGGCGGCTCTGCCCGCTCAGGGCCATGACAAGGGAGAGGTGTGATGGGCCAAGCAAAGCAACGCGGCACCTATGAAGAACGTAAGCTGGAAGCCCAGATGCGCGAGGCCCACCAAATGGAGGAGCGCCGGAAGGTCATAGAGGCGCGGAAAGCCGAGCGCCGCGCTCATGAAGCCCGCCAGCCGTCACGTTCCGCCCAGCGCAGAACTGGCGGCCTGTCGTCACGAACGCTGATGATGGCAGCCGCGATGACGGCGATTTCCATGAGTTCAATCGCCCGCCATGACAAGGGAGGCGAGGATGCTTAAGCTGCTTGCTCGATTTCTGGCTAGGCCGGCGGTGGTCGATTGGCTGATTCAGCGTGCCAAGCGCACGCCCTACTACCACATCAATGGCGACGACGGCAGCGTGTACATGGAGCGCTACTGGCTTTTCAATCCGTACCAGCCGAATACGGGCGGCGCGGGCCGGCGCTGGGGTGATCGCCTGCCATCCATCCGCCTGCACCGCATCATGCGCGAGGATCAAGACCGCAACCTGCACGATCATCCCTGGGACGCGCGCACGTTCATCCTGCGCGGCTGGTATCGCGAAGAGCGACCGCGCCGACCCTGCGGCATGTCGAATTGGACGCCAACGTATCCGGTGATGCGAGAGCCGGGCGACACCGCACGCCTGAACTTCGGCGAGTACCACCGTATCGTCGAGGTCGCGCCAGGCGGGGTCTGGACCCTGTTCGTCACCTGGCGCAAGCGCGGCACCTGGGGATTTCTGGTCGACGGTCACAAGGTCCCGTGGCGTGACTACTTGGGCATTCAGGAAAAGTCTTGAGCGCCCTCCCCTTTGCACAGATCGCATAGTGGATGCGGCTGCAGCTGTGGCAGCCGGTACCGAGAAAGGAAGAATAATGGACGAGATGTTTCTGGACGATGATGAGGTGCGCAGCATGACGCACCGCGTGCAGCGGGCCGCCCAGGCGAAGATGCTACGCTCCATGGGCATCGCGTTCAAGCAGCGCGCCGACGGCACCCTGGCGGTGCTGCGCGCGCACGTCGAGAAGGAGTTCGGCGCCGGCGCCGAGCGCAAGTCGAAGGCGAAAGAGTTTCAACCGAACTGGGGTGTGCTGAATGCCTAGGAAGCGCAACAAGGAGAACGTCGGGCTGCCGGCGCGGTGGAAGATCGAGCACGGCGCCGTCTACTACCAGGTGCCGGTCGGGCTTGAGGATCGTTGGGACGGGAAGAAGAAGTTCCGGCTCGGCGCCAACCTGCCGGAGGCGTACAAGGAGTGGGCGCGCCGGCTGGAGTCGGTGGACCAGGCGAAGACCATCGGCGCCCTGCTCGACCGGTACGCGCTCGAGGTTGTGCCGACGAAAGGTGCGCGCACTCAGGTGGAGAACCAGCGCGCAATCCGCGGCCTGCGCGCCGTTTTCGGCGAGGCGCCGTTGACTTGGCTGCGGCCGCAGCACGTCTACCAGTACGCGGACAAGCGCAAGGCCACGCCAGTAGCGGCAAACCGTGCCATTGACGTCCTGTCTCACGCCTTCACCATGGCAGTGAAGTGGGGATACATCGACCGGCACCCGTTCAAGGGCGAAGTGCGCCTGGACGGCGAGAAGCCGCGGGATCGGTACGTCGAGGACTGGGAGCTGGTCGAGTGCCTGTCGCTCGACAGCAAGCGCTCGAAAGGCAGCGTGCTCGTGCTGCAGGCGTACATCCGGATCAAGCTGCTGACCGGCCTGCGCCGCGGCGACCTGCTGCGCCTGACGAATGCCGACATGAAGGAGGACGGTATCCACGTCACACCCAACAAGACCCAGGGCAGCACCGGAAAGCGTCTCATCATCGAATGGTCACCGGAGCTGCGCGAGGCGGTCGACGTCGCCAAGTCGGTGCGGCCGGTCGACATTGCGCCGTGGCTGTTTTGCACACGCAAGAGCGAGGGCTACGTCAACGAGGAAAAGGGAACCGCCAGTGGCTGGGACTCGATGTGGCAGCGCTTCATGGAGCGGATCCTGAAGGAAACGAAGGTCAAGGAGCGGTTCACCGAACACGACCTGCGCGCCAAGTGCGCCAGCGATGCGGAGAGCCTGGAGCACGCCCGCGCGCTGCTCGCGCACGCCGACAGCCAGCTCACGCAGCGCGTCTACCGGCGCCGGCCGGAGCGGGTCAAGCCTGGGAAATTAAACTTTGAAGGCCACCATGCCACGAGCAAGAAATCCTGAAAACAGCGACCTGCCAAATCGTTGGCGTCGAAGCCGCAACGCTATCTACTACCAAGTGCCGAAAGAACAGCAGCATCTATGGGGAGGAAAGCAACAGGTTAAGCTTGGCCATACCTTAGAAGAGGCGCATGCGAATTACTCGTCCATGGTGGATCGCCCAGACCCACTTGAAATGTGCAAATTGAGGAATGACGTCAGCGCACGAGTGGTGAGTGCTAATCGCTGGCGACAACTGCACCACTACGACGCATCATGCGGGATCCCGATTGGGTTCCTGCAAGGGATATATGGCAGCTCACGAACTGGGGCGGCCGCGCGCGGCTTCACCTTTGACCTAATTCCGGCTGACATGGCGACTTTGGCCATGCGCGCGAACGGTAAGTGCGAGCTCTCGGGCATCGCATGGGACTTCAAAAGCAGATCGTTTCGCGGCAAGCGACCGTGGGCGCCTAGCCTTGATCGGATAGACTCCAGTCAAGGCTACAGCCTGGAGAACTGCCGCCTAGTTGCTGTCGCTGTGAACATTGCTCTAAGTGACTTTGGCGAAGAAATTCTACTCAAGATAGCCATCGGCATGGCCTCAAAACTTAAGATTGAATAGCGCAATTCGCAGGAATAGCGCAGATGCCAAAAAACAGGGTCGCCCGTTATATCGCAAGCTGCTGATTTGACAAAGAATTTTGGCCTGCCCAGCTGGGTTCGAACCAGCGACCCTCAGCTTAGAAGGCCGCACCCCATTCAAAGAAACCGCGCTAAAATAAGGGCTCCCGGCTTTTCGCCGCGATCTCTGTCCAAATTTTGTCCAAGTGAGGAAGGCATGGCTAACATCCGCAAGCGCGGCGAAAGTTATCAAGTTCGCATTTTTAGACAAAATGAGAATGAAACCACTCAACTAAGCAAATCGTTTAAAAAACACGCCGACGCGCTCGTGTGGGCGCGCCAAATCGAGGGCAAATTGGACAGGGGCGAGCGCGTCAGCGCGAAGGCGCAACAGTTCATGTTTTCGGCCGCGTGCGACGAATTTGCGGCGCGCTATCGCCCGCGAGGCGCGGCCGAGGATGGGGCGTTGAGCGCCCGCGAGTCCCAGCTTGTTGCGGCCGTGCGCGGGTTCTTGTGCGGCGATCAATTGCAGCGGGATCGCACCATCGCGAGCATCACGCGCGCGACGCTGCAAGACTTTATCGACAAGATGGGCAAGACCCGCTTTGACGACCCGGGCAAGCCCAGAAAAGGAAGCATTTATTACGACGGCGGGCGCGCTCGAACTTACGCCCCGAGCACCGTGCGCCACCACTATTTTCAAATTAAAAAGATTTTGCAGTGGCATAGCCGCGCAGAGCAATACCCACTCGACCCTGACCTTTTCGAGGGCTTGCACATTCCGAGCGCGTGGGCGGGAAAACGCGAGCGACGCATGGAAGAAGGCGAGCGCGAAGCGATTGAGAACGCGGCCCGAACGGGTCGAAAACTCGGCGCCGAGTGGCTGCTTTTGATGCGCTTCGCGCTGGCGACAGGCGCCCGAGCGCAAGAGATGATTAAAGCGAAATGGAGCGACATAAGCTTGCCGCGCAAGACTTGGGACATTCCGCCGGAAAATGTGAAAACCTCGACTTTTCGACAAGTGCCGTTGCCGCGCGAGGCGGCGGCGGTCCTCGAAGAATTGAAGGCGCGAGACGAGCGCACAAAAGCGGAGCGCGAAGCCGATCCCCGCCCCTTCCACTTTTGGGCCGATACCTCGACCCTCTCAAAAGGTTGGCGCCGGCTGTGCGTGCGCGCAAAGGTCAAGGGGTTGACATTCCACGACCTGCGACACGAAGGGATTTGCCAGCTCTTCGAGTATACGACGCTCACGGACGCGGAAATTATGAGCATTACAGGCCACACGAACATTAGCACGCTGCGCGGCTACATGAAGCTGCGGCCCAATCTGCTCGCGGACAAGATTGACGCGGGCTTTGATCGCAGGAAAGCGGCCAAATAATCGCGCCGCATCACGAAAAAGAAAGGCGCGGTTTCCCGCGCCTTCCTCCCCCTCCCCGCTTCACTGTTCGCCCTTCCCCCTCTTCTCTTGCATCGCTTGGCCGGCGTCGGCTCGCGGATTGCCTTCGCCCTTAGTGCGCTCGCGGCGGGCGTCAAGCGCGGCTTTCGCGCCGACCGCGCCAAGCCCTTTGGACACCGCGCCGCCGGCCGATTGGCCCACGCCCTGCGCGCCGCCTTGGCCGGTCTTCGAGAGGGCTTGCGCGCTCTCTCCAAGCTGCTCGTGTCCGCCGCCAACCCAGCGCATCAGCTTGTCCGGGATCACGGTGATAAAGCCAAACACGAAGTGGAACAGAAACAGCATCGCGCCGAAGTAAATGCCGACCATCGTGATTAGAGTTCCAAGCCCGACGACGCTGCCCGCCATCGCCATCTTGAACGCGGGAAAAAAGATGCCGTTGAAGCCTTGGACAAGCAAATCAAGCGCGCCCATCGAGCAGACGAAGCCCAGCACGATCAGCACCGGGCGCAGCAGCACGCCGAGCAAGAGCGCGTAGCCTTGACGCGCGCCGCCCGCGATGCCGTCGCCTTCGGGCGTCAAGTGCATGATGGCCCAAACGGGGGCGGCAATGACGGCTTCGAGACAGAGCAGCAGCCAGCCAGCGAAGGCGCCGAAGTAAATCAAGAACGGCGCCATCGGCAGATAAACCGCGATGCCGGCGGCAAAGAAAAAGAGCGCGAAGCAAGCGAAAATCAGCATGTAGCCAACCGCCTGCATCGCGCCGGATGCCGCTCCCGCAAGCGCCTTGGACGCGCCAAAACTCATGACATTCGCCGCCTCGCCGAGCAAGCTGTTGTTTTCTGAATCGACCGCCTTGGCCGCGCTCGTCATCAGCACGCCCGCGCCCATGCCGGCCTCGGCGCCGGTCATCAAGTAGTCGCCGAAGTCTTTCACGCTCATAAGCGCGCTGCGATTCTTGTCCACCTGAATCGCGCCGGCGATCCCGCCAAAAACTGAACTCATCACTTCCCGCGCGCCTTGCGTGAGCGGGCTGGAAGTGTTGCCGAGGTCGCTTGACGCGCTCGCGGTTGCGCTCAATGCGCCGCCGGGATTCGTCGCAAGCGTGTCGAGACGCGCGAAGTAAATCCCCATACCAGGCGGGAGGCGGCTGGCGGTCGGACGGGTCGCCGCTGGGGTGTGCGCGATGGCGCCGTTAAGCGCGTCTTGCATTTGGGCAAGTTTTGAGTAATACGCCCCGGCGAACATCCAGCCGTCTTTGCCCGCGCTTTGGACGAAGCTGTCGAGCGCTTGCGAGTTGTTGTAGACGCTCGCCGCCGCTTGGCTGACGCTCTTTTGATACGCTTCGACCGCCGCGCCGACATCGGCGGCGACATCGGGCGCCGCGCCGTCGTGGATGCTTTTCGCCACGCCCTGGGCGGTCTTCGCCATGGACGCTTCAAGCGCCGCGAAGGCTTGCCGGTGCGCCGCGTCGATGCTGTCCAGCGCGCTCGCGTCGTATTCGATGCCCGCCCAGCCGGCGATTTTCGAGCCCGCGCCGCGCGATTGAAAGCGCACCGCGCCGCACTCCGTCCCGCCGTTCACGCCGTAAGCGCGCACGCCCTCGGCCGGCGTCGCCGCCGCCATGGGATCGGCCATGATGTTGCTTGCCGCGCCTTCGCCGCGCAGGTCGTTGAAGGCCGCCATGCACACTTGCGAAGCAAGCACCGCATTGGCAAGCTCGGAGACATTGGGAAGCCGCGCGCGCGGCGCCATCCCTTGCGGGGTGGTGAACGCTCCAAGCCATGCGTTGAAGGTTTGATCGGCCAGCCCCACGCCCTGCCCGATCAAGAATCCGACGAGCATTTGCGCGACGCAGTAGCCGCCGGACATCGGGACCACCAAGCCAATGCCGAGGACCGTGCGGATGGGGAGCCACATGGACGACCAACGCTTGCCCAGCGCTTCGCCGTCGTGCGCGGTCTGCATGATGCCGGCGATGAGGCTGTAAGCCAAGAAGATGCCGCCGACGGTCAGCGCGCCGCCGTTGAGGATACCAAGCGCCTTTTCAAGCGCGCCCGCGCCGCCTCCGCACTCGGAGAAGAGTGAGCCGAAAAGCGGCGCGAGATAGTCGCTCATTGATCGATCAGAGCAAGAAACCTCAAAGAAATTAGGGGCGGCGTTTGCGCTCGCGCTAGCGAGAGCGGTCAAGAGCCCGGCGAAGAGTTTGGCGCGCATCATTGCCCCCCGTCTTCGTCGTCAAAGCGGTGGGGGCGGGTGAGGTCGGCGAGGCGCACGCGGCGCGCTTGCTCGCGCTCTTCGTCCAGCTTTTCGCGACGCATGCGGGCTTGTCGCTCCCGTTCGCGCCGGCGCTCTTTGCAGCCGTTTCGGCGATGCCAGTGTTTGACACAGTGAACGAGCGAAGACCACTCGCGCGGCGACTTTTCGTAGATCGACAACAGCAAGAAAAGGCCCGCAAGCGAAAGCGCTGCCAGCGGCGCGGGCGATTCGATGGGGCCGAAGATGTCGCCGCCGGCTTCAAGCGCGAGCGCGGACGCGCAAAAAGAAAGCGTCGCGCTATCAAGCCACACGCGCGGGCGCGCTCTCCCGATGTTGATGAGATTTACAAACGCTTGCCGCACGATTCACCCCCGCTCTTGTTGTTCTCCTTTTGTTTTATCAATCGGATAATGCGGGGGCAACACCATAGCGCAAAGCTTGCGCCAAGCGGATCGCCGTCGGTCAGTCCAGCCGGGACGCTAGATCGCCTTTTTCTTCTTCGATGTTCAACGCTTTGCAAGCGTGCCACGCGGCGCGCATGGCCCGCGCTTTCCAGCCCTCGAAGTGGGCGACGGGGACGCCTTTGACGAAGCTCGCGGCGACGACTTCGCGGCCGTCGCGATGCGTGAGCAAGACCCGCGCGAGCGTTCGCGCGTCGCTGTCTTCATCGAGCCTAAAAGACCATGCGCGCCCGACTTCGGGCGCGAACAGTGGAAGATGATCCAAGCGGCTCTTAGTCATTGCGGCCGATCTTTTTGAGTTCAGAGGCCGCGCGGAGCTTGTCGTTTCGCGCGATGACTTGGGCGCTAAACGCGGATTCAAGGTTGGCGCGCTCCTCCCGCTCCATGGCTTCCGCCTCGCGCTCGCGGAGCGTGCGCCCCGTCAGCGTGTCATAGGCCGACAAGCCGAGCGCAAGCGCGAAGCCCGCAGCGCCGACGGCTGCGCAGACCCACAAACCAGAATCCCCCATCGTCAACGCGGCAACGCCCGCCGCGCCGACGAAGAAACAGGCCATGCCGGTGGCGGTGTTGGGGTCTTTGGGACTTCCGCGCAACATGATAGACCGAATGAGCACGAAGAGCGCGGCAAGGCCCACGGTCAGCGCGATCAGTTCCAACGCGAGGCCGCTGTTATAGACTTCGGGGCGGGGTGCGACGATGGCGGGAAAGCTCATTTTTCTACTCCGGTCGGGTTGGTCTAACTATGTTTTCTCATGCCTCTTAGCGCCTGTCCAGGACCAATTATCTGCGCATGCGTGGCGCCGGGCGGTCGAGCTTTGGAGTTGGCGCGGGCTGCGCTGGCGCGGGGCTCTGCAACTTGATTTGCGGGGCGCTGGCGGCGACGGCGCGCCCGATGGGGGAAAGCTTTGCCGGCTGGGCTTGGGGTGGCTCCGGGGCCGCTTTCGGGGCGTTTGCGGGGGCGTTGATCGAGGCGCGTTTGGTCAACCGCTCGATCTGCTCCGGGGTGGCGTAATCCAGTGTCCAGTCCTTCGAGCCGTCGCGCGAAATCGCGCGCCCCATCTGCGCCAAAGCGTCGGCGGCGTCTTCGCAGTCGGCGCTCGTCATGTAAGCTTTCGTCTCGTGCTTCGAGCGCGACAAAAGCACATAGCCCGCCTGCTTGTTCATGCTGTCAGCGTCGAGAAAGGCGTAAGCGTGATGCTTGCTCGCGCCTTGGTTGCCCATCGCGGTTCCGCAATAGCCGTGTTCCATGTTGCTGTATTCGGACAGCCGCAAATGCACGGTTTTGCCGTTGTCGTGAGCCAGCGTTAAATCGGCGTCGCCGAAGGGCAAGCGCTTGATTTTGGTAAGCGTCGCAAGCTCCCCATTGAAGACCCCCAAAATCTTGTTGTTTTTGGTGAAGCGCAGCCGCTCGCCCTCGCGAATCTCGCGCCCGAAGGTGTGCGCGCCGTCCTTCGTAGTAAAGGTCGCATTAAGCGGCACCGCGCCAAGCTGGCCGCGCTCGATCAAGAGGCGGCGCACTTCGTTGTTGACCGCTTGGGCGTCCGCGTGCGTCGAAGTCATTGCGATCTTTTCCTGGGCTTTCGTGGGGTCGTCCGTGTAGTCGCGGGCGAGCTGCTTTAAAGTCGCTTCGCGCGTGTCGCCGATCACGACTTGGCCGTTTTCTTGGAAAGCTTCAAGGGCCAGCGCGCCGCGCCCGTCTTTGAGATTTAAGACCGCTTCGCGGTGCCAGTCGATCTTTTGTCGCTCGATGTCAGTGAGCGCCGCCGCTTGGAAACCCAAGTCCTGCAAGCCGCCCATCCACGCCCCGCGCTCGATGTTCTGAAATTGCAAGCGGTCGCCCAAGATGACGATTTTCGACTCGGGGGCCAGCGCTTGCAGCTCGCGAAACTGACGCGCGCCGACCATGGCCGCCTCGTCTAAAATAATCGTCGTCTTGGCGTTGAGCGTGAGCTTGCCCGCGCGCGCCTGCTGCAAGATGCTCGCAAGCGTCCCGCCCTTCTTGATGGCCGCGCCGTCTTTGAGCCCGGCGGATGCTTGGCCCGCCAAGGCGGTCCCGATCACGGTTTGCCCGGCCGCTTCTTCCATGGCGCGCACGGCGCCCATGGTGAAGCTTTTGCCGGTGCCGGATAGCCCGTTGATGAGCACTTGCCGCCCGCCCTGGGCGACATGCTCCAAGGCCGCGACTTGCTCCGCCTTCATCTTGACCGGCTTGCCGATTTTAGCCGACATTTCGGCCTCGTATTTCGCGCGCGCCTGCGCGATGGCGTCGGCGCTGCGGTCGTGGCGGTGGTCCTCCGTGGCCGCTTTGAAGTCGTCGCGCAGCGCGATCTCTTCGCGCATCGCGGCCGGCGTCGTGAAGAGGTGGCGGACTTTGAGTTTCTGCGCCGGGCGGCCTCGATTCTTTTGCAGCGGATCGACCGCGCCAAGCTTGACGGGCTCGTTTTTGCGCAATTCGTCGGTGATGCGGTCGGACTTGCGCACATGCGCGCCCAGCTCGAAGGCGTCGCCCGACAAGATCGCATCGGTTGTTTTTTCGATGTCGTCCAGCGTCATCCCACCCGCGCGCCCGGCCGCGATGGCGACGGCTTTCAAGAGGTCTTTACGCTCAAAAACCGATTGCTGCTCAGTGAGCGCCGCGAGGATCGCGGCCGGGTCGATCTGCGCGGGCTGCCGCTCGTGCGCCCGGATCGCTTCGACTTCTTTGGCGTCAAGCCCCACGTCTTTGCCACGGCGTGCCCAAATCTTCAAGAGGTCTTTAAACGCTGGCTCGTCTTTTTCTTGGCGAACGGCATACGCGGCGCGCTGGCATGCTTCGCGATCAGATGGCAACAAGTCGCGATCTTTGAGCCATTTTAAAATTTTCGTTCGGCCTTCGCTAAACGGCTCCTCTTGCTCGTCGCTGATGCCTTGGACGCGAAACGCGAAGCTGTTGCGCGTGTCTTCTTCGATGCCGAATCCCAGCGCGTTGAGGCGCTTCGCAAGCTCGGCTTGGTAGATTGCTCCCGCCGTTTGATGGAGTGCTAAAAGCTCGGCGCGGTCGATGTTCCCCCAAGTGCCATCTTGACGCATGGCGGCGGCGGCGATGGCGTTATGGTGGTGCATTTGCGGCGACAGGTTGCGCGAGGCCATATGTCGAAAGGAGGCGACGGCGAGCCCCGCGACAGGCTCCAAACTCTCCCCTCCCTTGCCGGTGCGGATCGTTAGATTCTGCTCTAAAAATTTCAGGCTCTGCGCGTTCGCCGCTTCGCTGGCCGCAATGATTTCATCGCGCACATGGGCCGGCGCGAAGGCCATCAAGAGGCTAACAGACTTGGGCGGGCTATTGATGCAATCAAAGCCCAACTTCTCACGCGAACCGCCGCCCGCGTTTTTCGTCAGCCGTTCGCCTTTGGGTCCAAAGCCATCCAAAATCCGCTCAAACTCGCGAGCGTTAACCGGCTTGCCAGCGAGGCCCAGCGCCTCGGCGCCTGCGCCCTGCCAGCGCGTGGCGTCGCGCGTCTCGCCGGCGCTGTTGACGTAATACTCTGTCGCTTTCAAGTAATCGACCGTCTTGCCCTTGCCGCCGCTCGTAATTGTTGTCGGTGAAGCCATCATGGCGCGCCCCTGATCGTTGTTCTGCTCTGATCTTCACAAGCGAGAGCGCCCGAGGCCAGGCCGTCGGGCGCGCAGTTGTTCCGCGCGCCCGGCGGCGCTGCGTTAAGTCGATTCGCCCCAATTGCAAATCCCGTTGCCTTGGTCGGTCGCGCCGTATTCGTCCGTTGTTGTGCACACGCCCGCGCAGCAAGTGGTCGCTTTGCGGTGGCATGCGTGCACGCCCGCGATAGTCGGGGGGTTGTATTGATAAGTGGTCGTGCACGCCGGCGCGGGAGTGGGTGCCGGTGCGGGTGCTGGTTCGGGAATCGCCGCGCCTCCCGTCATTTCGCCGAACGGTGCCGGGCATCCCTCGGGCTCGGACGCGCTGTATCGAGCGGCGCCCACTTGCTGCTTTGTGAGCGTGCACGCGGGCGCCGCGCTTTGGCTGTTGTAGCCCCAGCGATACAGCGATCCGCCGTAGCCAATCGGGAAGCCTTGGCAATACATGGCGGGGACCGCCGGGCAAGCGCTCGGGGTGGGCGTTGGCGTTGGGGTCGAGGTCGGCGCCGGGGTGGGCGTCGCGGTGGGTGCGGGACTTGGTGCGGGTGTCGGCGTTGGCGTCGGTGTGGGCGTCGCCGTCGGGCCGTAAGGGATTGGGGTTGGGGTGGGCATGTAAGCCGGGAGCGGAGCCGGCGCCGGGGTGGTCGTCGCTGCGCCGCTGGGGGTCCACGCCGGAAGGCTCGATGGCGCCGTGGTGGCCCATGCCGGCATGACAGGCGCGGCGCTGGTCATCATCGTCCGGGCGATCAGCTTGACGCGGTTTGAAGTGTGCGCGCACAAGTCGGCGGCGATTTCGGGCGCCACGGTTTGGCCGTTTGCGGTGCCGGTCGGCTCGTCGTTGATGATTGTTCCGCCAAAGCGCCCCGACACGCGCGCCACGAATTCCGCGCAGGCATCGCGGGGGATGCCGTCAAGCGTCATGCTCCACCCATCCGAAGGCCGCTTGGAAGTCTCGGGCGCGAGCGCGACAGCGCCCCATGGGCTGCGCAGCGCGCCGCCATCGAGGGCGACGCCCTCGACATAGGCGGGGCTAATCGTGTCGATGCCGGCGAAGTTCGCGAACATTGCGAAGCGCGCTTCGACCCCGTTGACAATGCGCACCGTGAGGGCGTCGGCGTTCGACACGGCCGCGTGTTGGCGCACGCTTGGGGCCGCGAGAAAAGCGGCCGCGATGACTGCCGAGACGCCGCCGCCCACTAACATAAGCTCGATCATTGAAAAGCCGCCTTGGCCGCGTTTGTGGTTTTTCATTGCCCGCCCTCCTTGCGCTCGCTTTCATGCTTCGCGAGGCGCGCCAGCGCGCTCGCAAGGCGCTGCCCTGGGCGCGCTGGCTCGCCGGCCTGCTGCCGCGCAATCTCTTCGAGGATGGCCGCGTTTTCGGGCGTGCGTCGTAGCTCTTCAATAAGCAAACGGGCGAGGCCATGGGCTCGGCGCTCTGCCAACTCGGCTTCGACTTTTTCAAGCTCGCGGCGCAAAAATGCGGCGATGTGTTCGAGATGCTGCGTCCGACTGCGCTTCATGTTGCTGCCTCCTTGGGTTTATTGTTGTGATTTGTGGCGCCTGAGCTTCGCCAAGTTCTTTGCCATTCTCGCAAGCTCTTCATCGTCCCCACCGCCGCCGATGGCTGTTTGGACCGCTTCGGGCGCCTGCTTTTCTTCCAGCGCATCGAGCGTTTCAATAACGATTTTGCCAACTTCTACGGCCTGCGCATGTCCGCTCAGCTTGTCGAGCGCGGCAAGCGACGCGAGGTCGGTCAGGGCTTCGGCCTCAGCCGCCGGCCGGGGCTGCTCCTCGGGTTTCAGTCCTTCGAAAACCTGCGCGCCGTTCGCGTCGCGGTGGCTGGTAATCAAGTCGTCAATGCTTGGTCGCTCGTCGCGCATTGTCGGCGCCATCATGGGATGCGCTTGGGCGTGCTGCGCCGGTTCGACTTCTCGCACCTGGGCGAGCGTGGCCGGCGTCTCTTGGGTCGGGGTGGCGGGGCCGCCGGGCGCCTCTTCGTCGTGGACTGTGGGCAAGCTGTTGAGCAGTTGGTCGGCGTTTTTCTGGGCTTGCTTCCATTGCTCAACCGTTAAAACCCGGTCGGAATAAAGCAGCGCGGCAAGCTCTCGCGCGGTCATGCCGGCAACCTTGTAGGCCGCACGAACAGCCAAGCCAAGAGGCTCCCCGGCTGCGTCTCTGAGATGCTTGCGCACCAGCTCCGCGTTCGCGTAATGGCTCGGGAGCGGCGCCGGCTCGGCGCGTAGCTCGGGGAAGTCCACAATGGGCCAATCGAGCGTAAACAAGTCGCCGTTATCCTTGCGCAAAAGGGCGCGGATTTTGGTGGGCCTCATGCTGCCGCGAACCGTTTTAAAGCTGTGCGGGCCGAGATTGCTTTCAAGCTCGCCCGGCATGACATGGGGGATGGTTTTCTCTTGATAGGTCTGAGACACGCTCGGCGCGCCGGAGCCGTTCCCGCTGCTCATGCTTTGACTTAAAATTGCAACTTCGTGAGTCCCCATCAGCTCGGCCAATTCCTTTTGGGCGTGGCTTGCGGAGGTGCGCGCAATGATCTTGATGGTTGCGTTTGAGAAGATCACGCCCGCGCGGTTTTCGCCGTATTTCTCTTTGACTTGCTGCCAGTCTTGCACCGCCAGCAGCGTGCAAAATCCTTTGCTGCGCCCGATTTCGTAAAGCTTCGGAAGCATCGCAATCATGGGAAGCTGGGCGAACTCGTCAAGAATAATGTGCTTGGGATCGCTCGTATTGTTGGGAAGCCATTCGATTTGCTTGGCGATATAGTTGACGATGAACGGGATCAAAAACCCCACCGTTTTCTCGTAGGCGTCGGAATAGCAAAGGATCACTTGGCGAACCGGATAGTTCTTTTTTTCCAGCCAACCGCGCACGCTAAACGGCTTGCCTCCGAAGCGCTTGCACTCGTCAAACATATCCGCGACGGCGCGCAGCGTTTGCAATTCCGTAACCACGTTGAAAGCGACGCTTGCCGAAGTTTCGGCCGCTCCTTGCAAAATTTTTGCGGTGTTCGGAGGCATCAGCGCCGCCCACTCTTCGACCGTTTTATCAAGCTGATTGGCGAGGTCCGTCCAATTCCATTTTTGGGGCTTTGTCTCCACCAAGTCGAGAATGAGCGCCGCGCCGACGGCGTTAGCCGCCGCTTGCCAAATCTTATCTTTGCCACTCTCGGGGACGGGGATAAGAATGTCCGCGAGCATCTGCGCTTGCGATTTTGTGGTTACATCGCGGCTAATATCGAGATACAAAGAGCCCTCGCGCCAAGGCGCTAAAATGTGCGCTTTGGGTCCAAGCTTTTGCGCTTGCTCGTTCTTCACATCGAGCGATAAGAGCTTTTCGCCGTCGGCCATCAGGCCGGCGACATAGGGCAAGATGATCGAGGTTTTTCCGCTGCCCGGCGAGCCTAAAACGAGGTAGCCATTGCCAACATTGACCGGCGAAGTTTTTGCAACTCCGGGCCAAATGAGGCGCATTTTTTCGCCGGCAAAAACCGCTCGCATAATCTTCTCGGCCGCTTTGCCGGTGTGCATTCGCGTGCCTCTTACATGCTCATAGCCATCGCGTGGGACCGTGGACAAGCTCCAAATTTTTTTTGAAGCCAGCGCCGCCAGCCCGAGCGCGCCGAGTGCTTTGGCGATGCTTGCACCAGTGCTGAGCGCGTGAAGATTAAAGGGGCCAGCGCTTGGAAAGAGATGGCCTTTGGACGCTGCCCAAAGGATGATTTTTAAACATGCTAGGGCCACTGCTCCGGGCGTCGCCGGGATTGCATTCGGGGGCATGATCGACAGCAGCGAAAACGAGGCGAGGAACACCAGCGCGCCCACCAAGGCCGAACCGCCGAGCGCTCGCAAGGGATATATGCGCAATTGATGCGGGGCGATCTGCGATCCGCTTCCCCACACCCACGCCGGCTTTTGATTCTCTTTCATCGCCCCGCCTCCCCTCGATTAAATTTCGCCTTGGCGGGCGGCCCAAACCGCCATCCAACGCCCCTCGTCAAGCTCGTAAAGCGTTTGGAAAAGGTGCGCCGTAAGCTCTTGCGCGCTTTCGTTTCCTCCAAGCCCTTCGCAGATTTCGGCCAAGCGCTTGCCCACTCGGTCGAGCTTTTCGGCGTAAAAGTCTCGGTGGTCCTCGGCGTCTTCCGCGATGGCTTTGGCGTCTGCGAGCCGGTGCGCCATCGCTTCAATTTCTGCGCGTCGCTCGTCGTCTCGGTCTTGTTTTTTGGTCATTTCTTGGCCGCTCCTTGGGGTTGTTGTTTTTGATTTTCCTGCGATTTCTGGCCGCTCTCGGCGTCGTTTTTCAGGAATTCCACGAGGTCGCCGCGCTCGCTTGTTTCGCGATTTCGGCGGCGTTCCTGCTCGCTCGACTTGTCGCGCATCGTTGGGAAAAATGGGGCGTCGCTCATGGCCGCCCCTCATCTCGTCCAAGCGCTGCGATGATGCGGACAACGCCTTCACGCGCTTTGGCCGCGCTGTCTCTTGCCTCCATGGCGTTGCTTGCGCCGTCAATAATGGCTTCCATTAGCCGTGCCTCGATTTGGTCAAGCCGCTCCGAAAGCTCTTTGTCAAAGCCGCCCTTGTCTAAGTAAGCTTCGACGGCATCGCGAACAATGCTCGCCTTGTGTTTGTTTTCGCGCTTCGCTTTCGCGTCGAGCGCCCGATTCATCGGGCCGCTCATGCGAACCGAAAAGGGCGGGTTGTCTTTTTCTGCCATGCTTTTCTCCTATCGTTACCTGAATACTCGACCGACCGGCTTGTATTCGTTTTGTATTCGCTTTCCCTCCTCTTTATTTATCTCAGAACGGGCTCGCCGAAGGCAATAGGCCCGACTACAAAACGGATACGCGGCGTATTCGGGGCGGATACACGGCGTAATCGCGAATACATTTCGAGCTGTATTCGCGGGCTATGGCCCGTCATTGCTGGGGCGGTGCTGTATTCGCTGGGGGTCTTGTATTCGCCGGCCGTATTCGCGTGAAACGCGGCGGCGGTGCGGGTTTTGGAGGGTTTTGGGGCGGTTTTGTATACACCCTAGGTGGGCCATGTGTCCGTCTTCTTGGTGTTGGTGTGCGCCCTTGCTCCCCCGCGCGCAGCGCGGGCCGCGCTCTTTGCGGGCGTCGCTTCGGCTTCCGGCCTTGCTGTTGTCGCGCTCTTGCCCCGCTCTCGCCTCGCTTTCCGCGCAACTTCGGTTTGTCGCTTCGAGCGATTTGAGGGGGTCAAGCGGTCGTGGAATAGCGCAGGCCCAAGAGGCTGAGCATATGCCGCGAAAGCCGCTTGATGCGCTCATGTCGCGCCCACGCTCGCGGCTGTGGTCGGGGTGTGCCTCACCTCCCCGGCCGCTGCCGACTGCGGGCGACGCGCTCCCCCTTGGGGCGTGGGGGTGCCTTGGGCCTCTTCTCGCCGCGCCTTGGCCGCTCCATGCTCGCGCCTTGGGGCCATGCTTGGGCGTCTTGTGGGCGGCCGTCTCGTGTGTTTGCGGCGGCCTCTCGCGTTGATTGGGGCGGCCGTCTTGGATGGCTTCGGCGGGCGTCTTGGCCCGGCGCCTTGCTCGCTCTTTCCTCGCACATGGGCGGCGGCGGGCTCGACCTGGTGCGGCGCCCTGGTGCAGCCCTGGGCGGCGTTCTGCGCTCGCTCAGAGAGCGTCGCGCCGCTGGCTCGATGCGCTGGCCGAAGCGTGCGCGCCTCGCGCTGCGTGATCGTGCGAGAAGTGCGACACGCGAGCGGCGCGAGAGCGTCAGCGAAGCAAGCAAGAAAGGCAAGCGAGTTTCGGCGCGTGAGCGTCGCAAGATCATCGCGAGAGCGTCAGCGAAGCAAACGCGAAAAGCATGCGCGCCTTGCGTTGTGTGATCGTGCGAAAAGTGCGAGACGCGAGCGGCGCAAGAGCGTCGCGAAAGCGTCAGCAAAGCAAGCAAGGAAGGAAGGCAAGCGATTCTCGGCGCGAAAGCGCCCCACGATCATCGCGAAAGCGTCAGCAAGACGAGCGAGAGAGACAAGCTAAACGCGAGTCGAAAGCGGCGGCGAATCATAGACGACGCGGCGGGCGTGGTCTTTTCGCGCCTGTCGGCGCTGCGTTGAAAGTGGACGGGCGGCGGGCGTGGATCATTGCGCGGCAATCGCAACGGCGCGAAGCTGAAACGAGCAGCAAACAACCATCCACGAAAAAAGGAGTCTAAACCATGTTCGCACGCCTTCCCCGCCGCTCGCTGAAAACCTCGAAGCAAGCCGGCTTTACGCTCATCGAGTTGGTCATGGTCATCGTCATCTTGGGCATTTTGGCGGCGGTGGCGCTGCCCAAATTCGTCGATCTTGGCTATCAAGCGCGCAAGGCGTCGGTGCAGGGAGTGGCGGGCGCAATTACCTCAGGCTCGGCGATCAACCTTGCGGCGCGTGTTGCTGGCAACCCTGCCGGCGTCGCCGTGGCGTCGGCGAACGTTTGCGATCCCATGATTGCCTCGTCGTTCCTCCAAGGCGTCGGCGGATTTGATTCGAACAACTTCACGATCACGCCCGAGGGGGTCCCTGATGACTGCTCGGGCTCGAAAACGTCGGTCCCCTGCTACATCACTGAGAAAGCGAGCGGCGCCGTTGCGGAAGCCACGATTTCTTGCGTTAAGTGATTTTTTGTTGATGCAAGCGCAGATTTCGCGCTATTCTGTGCTTGCATTATTTTTTGACAACCAACCAAGGGAGTAGAGAAAAATGACGAAAGCGAAGGATGCGAACGCCGCGCCGATCAACACCAAGGCCAGCATGATCGATGACGCGAAACTTGCGGCAATGTTTAAAGACATGGCCGAAAACTCACACAAATACATCGAGCCCACGCTTGCCGACAAGCTCGAACCCTGCGCCGACCACATCAAGCAAGCTTTGGCGCGTGGCGTGTCCGTGGCGGCCATCGCTTCGAATCTCGAAAAATCGGGCATTGTCGCGGCGAGCCCGCAGCAGATTCGAAAGATTTTTAATCAAAAAGGTTGGATGCCCGAAACGAAGCCGGCGACGAAGCCGGCGGGGGCTACCACGAAGCCCGCCGCCTCGACTGAGAAAGCGCCGGCCAAAGCCGCTTAAACGCTTGCCGGATCATCGCGGGACGCTTTCGGGCGTCCCTTTTCTTTTGGGCTTAGCCCTCGCCTCGGCGATCCAGTTGAGGCATAAGCTTCGCCAACGCTTCGCGTCTTTGCTCGTCTTCGTGTTGAGCGAAAAGCGGCGCGCAGTTGATCGCGATGCGCATGAGATCATCAAGCGGCGAGCCGTCGGGAGCGATGCGCGCAAGCGCTGAAAGCTGGCCCCCATCGGCCGGGAGTTGGCGCAATTCGTGGGGGGTGAATGACATCGACAGCAGCGCCCGAACGTCTTCCAGCGCGGCGCCGGTTCGGATGACAAGCGCGGCGCGGCAAAAGTCCGAATCGCTCGCGAGGTCGGCCACGCGCTCGAAGCCAAGCGAATAGCCGGCGCCAAGAATTCTCAAAAAATTTCGGTTGAGTTGCTCCACGCCGTTCCCCTCGTTGTATTGCTTGATTCTATCCCAAGCCACTGAGCCGGCGATAAAAAAGCGGCGCACAGATGCGCCGCTGCTTTGCCGTATTCGCGCTCAAAGCCTGCCGCCGTGCTCGCGCCGCGTCGCCGCTCTCGCAATCTCTGCCAGCTCGATTTTATCGGCGTTCGCCAAGCGCTGCGCAAGCTCGGGAATCTGAACGACGACGCATTGCAATACGCGATCAAGCGGCGAGCCGTCAGGAGCGTGCGCAAAGGCGCATTGCATCCAGCCATCAAGCGCGGCCGGCGTCGTCAAGTCGGCCGGCACGCGAAAGCCGCCCGCGCTGCCGAAATGCTCGAAGAAGTCGCGGCCGATGCGCACGCCCTCAGCGCAATCAAACAGCGAGAAAAAATCGGCGGCCGGGGCGTCGGTGTCTTCATCGACAAACCACACGTAAATTTTTTGGTTGTGGTGGCGATATTCGGCGGCGCGCAGCGAAAAGCCGGCGCGGATCAAATCGGCATAGAGCGGGTTGGCGGTCATGCTTCTCTCCTTTGGGCGCTGCGCGCCTCTTGTTGTGGATGGGTTAAAGCCGGCCAGACTTGCGGCCGGGATCGGGCTGGGGGTGTGCGACGCTTGCGGCCAACTCTTCGGCCTCTTTGAGTGCAAGTATTCGCGCGATTGTCGCTTTGAGCGTTGCGTTGCAATTCTCAATTGCGGCCGTCATCGCGAGGTCAAACAGCGAACCCGGAGCGGCGTTCTCGACATCGTTCTTAGTTCGCTCTTCATCGAAGATGATGCCAGCTTTGCCAACGTCCGAATATCCCAAGATTTTTTTGGTTGCAAGCGATTGGATTCTTAGATGCTTTACGCAAACTCTCTCTCTTTGAAAATTCATGTTCACACCAAACGAAATTTTGCACCCCGCCTCGCGAATTGCGGAAAAGTTCTTGTTCATGTCGATGCCTCCTTGGGGCGGGCGCTTGGCGCGCCTCTGATTGGAAAATGAGCGCCTTCGCTTCGCTCCTGATGCAGTCTTAAAGCCGGCCCGATTTGCGGACGGCTGCGGGCTCGGGTTGCTGAGTTGCGGCGGCGATCTCGCGGGCTTCGCGCGCGGCGAGTTCGGCGGCGATGGTGGGGGAAAATTTGGCGGTGGCTCGTGCGATAGAGTCTAAGGCTCGATCAAGCGGCGAGCCTTCGGGCGTTTGTTCAAGCTCGGCGAGCATTTCGCCGACAGGGGCGCAAGGCCAATCGTCAAGCTCATAGATTTCATCCCACTTTGCGACGACGATGCCCACGGCCTTGCGCGATGCTTCGGGCAGTCGCGTGAAGAGCTCCGGCGAAATTGCTGTGCGAGGGCCGCCGCATCGCTCTTCGATCAGCGACCAAAAAATAGGCAGCGCCTGCGATTTTCGCCACGCGACAGACGCAAACAATTGACCTTCCCCGCCCAAGAATTCGATTGCAACACCCCCCGCCCGCATCAAATTGAAATTGTTCATCGCTCTGCCCTCTTTTGTTCTTGTCGAAAAATGAGCGCCTTGGCGGCGCTCCTGGTGCGGCTCAATGCTTGGCGTCTGCGGCCTTCATGTTGAGCCGCATTTGCTCGACAATTGCGCGCATGAACATGCCCCCGAGGTGATGGACTAGGCGCCCGGCGGTGGTGAGGGCGATTTGCTCGTTTTCCTCGCTGACGCACCCGCCCAAGCCAAACCCGAAGAGCGCGGCCAAGGTGTCCTCAGAGATTTCTTGGCACGCGAAGGGCGAAGGATCGCAGACAGCGGCGAGCGCTTCCCAAATGTCGGCGCGAAGCCCGCTAAAACTCGCGAGGGTGTCAAAATATTTTTGGCGGTTTTCGAGGTGGCGGGCGATGTCTTGATTGTTCATTTTTGTCGTCTCCGTGGGGGTGTCGTTTGCGTCGTGGTGTCTTCAATTTCTCAAAGCGACAGACAAAGCGCAAGGCCGTCTGTCTCGTTGATTTATTCTGGTTGTTCGCGGGCGTTGTTGTAAGCGTCGAGCAAGACGCCGGACGGAATCGCGCCATCTTTCACGGCTCGAACATACTGCCCGACCGCCTTGCGGGTGAGCTTTTGGCCCTTGTCCGCGAAGCGCTGGGCGAGCCCTTCAACGGAGCTGAGAATGGACGCCGCGCCGCCGGACTTCGCAAGAATGATCGTCGCCGCGTCGATGAGGTGATTTGCGGTCATGCGCATCGCCCATTGCACGTCTTCCGCGTCAATTTCGGGGACGGCGGCTTTGCCAAGGATGATGTGATAGAGAAGCGCGAGGCGGTGGGCGCGCTGCATTGTGCGGCGGAAAAATGAGACATTGACGACGCCATCCACCTCGATTTGCTCCGCGAATTCCAAAAACGAGCGGTCGTAAGCCGTGAGCGCTTCGGGGGTGTAAGTGTAGACCGCTTGCGGCTCGATGGCGGTCAACCGCGTCCACGCATTCACCGTAACCGCCTCGATTTGGGCGTTGTCGTAGCGCGGGAAGTGTTTGAAATGCCGCTCCGGGTCGCGCTTGGCAAAAACGAAGGTGAAGCGCTGGCAAAAGCCATCTAGCATGCTTGTTGGCGACAAGACATTAAGCATGGTCTCATCGACATTGAGGCCCAAAAAAGTCATGGTCGATTTTTCCACCGTGCGCTCTCCGGTTTTCACCGTGGCGCGCACGATTTTCTGCCCGCCGTAGGCGTTCAAGAGCGCTTCTTTAAGCGGCGCCAGCGGGCTCCCGATCTGCTCCATTTGCCCCACCATCTGCCCCACCTCGTCAACGAGCATCGCATTGGCCCGGCCAGCGTTTTGATTGTTCAAAAGCGCTTCAAAAAATGCCGCTTCGGACTTGACGCCGATAATGTTGGCTTGAACGGGCGCGCCCTTGGTGAGCCGGTCAAGTGAGAAGGTTTTGCCGCACCCGGACGCGGCCAAAATAATCGTCCAAATCTCGGGCGTGATCGTTTGCCCGCCGCATTCGATCACGCTGCCACACTGCAAAAGCCAAGTCGAGAGATAGAAAAAAAGGCTATGCATCGACAGATCAAGCGGCAAATCGGTGTGGCGCCGGAACGATTCAAGCACATCATAAAGCGGGGTTCCGGGCGGCACGCATTTGTCCCCCGGCCACTGATATTTCTCAATCGTTTTATCAAGATTCGCGGCCCCGGCGAAGTTCCGGGCGGCTTCTTTGGAGTTGCTAAGAGCAAGGATGAATTCCAGCGGATATTTGCTAACCTCGCTCGCCTTTTTAGATTTCATAGCCATGTTTTTGTCTCCTTGGGATGGGCGGGCGCCTCTTTCGGGCGCCTCGCTTGGTGTGGGTTAGATGCGAGCGGCAGCGGCTTTGGGAGCGGCTTGGGGGATCATCGCGGCGAACTCTTTGGCCTCGACTTTGGCCTTGGCTTCGGCGGCGCTGTGGCGCGCTTCATCCAAGCGGCTGACCAGCTCGCGCAAAGCGCGCCCGAGGTGGCTAAGCTGGCGGACGCTCACGGCCTGGGCGGCCAGCGCGCGGGCGTTCGATTTGTTGCCCATGAATTCCTCGAAAACCTCGCCGACATAGACGCGGGCGCGTCCTCCCTGTTGCGAAGCGAAGCGCACCGGGAGGCCGCTGGCGATGAGTTGGGCGTAGTCTTGATTTTTCATTTTTTTGCTCCTTGGGTTGGTTGCGCTGTTTCGCTCTTGATGTCTTTACATTCTCAGGGAGACAGACAAAACACAAGGCCGTCTGTCTGGCTTTTCTGGCCTAATTCGGGCTTTTGATTTTTGAGAAGTGGCCGGCGAGCGGCGCGGGGAAGTGAGCGGAGCGCCGTGGGCGCTCCTGGTGTGGCGGTTAAATGCTGCGCGCCTGTCGGCCGGGTTGCGATTTGAGCGCGGCGGCGACCGCCTCGACATGCTCGGCCGCGAATTTCACATATTGGGCCAATTTGCGATCAAGCGGCGAGCCTGCTGCGGCATTGCTCAGCGCGTCGAGCAGCGCCGCGCGGAACTTCTCCGAGATTTGAAACTCGCTGGGCTTCGAGTCTTTGGCGAGCTGAACAGATCGACTCCATTTTGCCGGAAGTTCGAGAAGATCGACATTCGCGGAAACTTCTTTTAATGAACGCTTGAAAAATTGGGCGTCCCTTGTCAATCCGATGTCCGATAAATAGAAAAAAATTCTGCCCCGCCCCGAGTCGAAAGAGTCAACCCCCAACTGCAATCCGCCAGCTTTTAGGATGTTAAAGTTGTTCATCGTTTGCCCTCTTCGCTCGTTGTTGATGTCTTTAACTTCTCAGAGAGACAGACAAAACGCAAGTCCGTCTGTCGCCCTCTTTTCTGCCTTAATTCGGGCTTTTGAACCTCGGCCCGACGGGCGGCGATGTTTTGAATCTTGCACACCATTGACAGCGGCAGATTACAAAGAATCGAACACGCTGCGACTACCCCCCCCCCCTTATTTTGCGAATTTTGTGGGCTGTGTTCCGCTATTTTCCCTGCGGCGGATGGCCCAAAAAATCCCCGTTTTTCTTGTCTGTCTGGTGTCTGTCCATTTGCGCGAAATTTTGCGAATGGAGCCTAAGCGAGAGCACAAAACGCCACATAGCGCACGGCTCCGCTTTTTTTGTCGTCAACCCTTGGCGCGTCTCGCTTGTCGTCCGCCGGATCGCCTTGACACGGCCGGGCGCGCCGATTATTCGCGCGCGGGTTTGACCAGGTGCGAAGCCAAGGCGCGCAGCGCCGCGCCGTGGACGCACGCGGCCCGCCGTCGGCGGATCGCGCCGCGCTCGCGCGGAAAGAGCCCAAAAGACCAACGCCCCGGCCGGGGCGTTGGGGGTTGTCAGTGGCTCCGGGCGTTTGGCTCTGACACTTTCGCCGGATTTCTCTGACAGTCTGACAGTCTGACAAACTCAGCCGGGCAAGCGCTTCAAGCTATGCCAAGCGCCCGGCGGCATCGCGCGCGCGGGTTGCTTGCCCGTCGCCAAAAAGTCGACCGCTTCGAGGGCGAGGCCGGCGTCTTCGAGCGTCGTTTTAGCGACTAAAAAGCCCACTTGCAGCAGCCCCCAGCGGTTGATGGCGGTGCGGCTGTTGTCGCGCTCTAAAAGCGTCATTTGAGCGGCCGCCGCGCGAAGCTTGGGCAAGTCGATCAGGTGCGCCAAGGCGGCCTCGATGGCTGCCCGCTGCTCTTCTTCTTCGCGCTCGTCGTGCGCGAGATCAGCCGCCGCAAGTTCGACCCGGTCGCGCTCGTCGTTGAGAATCTTGCGAGACTCTTCAAGCGTCGCTCGCGCCGCTTTAAGCGCCGCGTGCTTTGCGTTGATGTCGCCCAGCTTCGCTCGCTGCTCTTCGATTTCTTTGCGCGTTTGCTCAATTTCACGCGCGGTCAAGTGTGAAGCCGTGGCGATGGCCGAAGGCTCACGGATGGGATAGGCCAGCGCGATCCACTCGCCAAGCCGCGCTCGCTGCGTCGTCGGCAGACTCCAAAGTTTCTCGCCGGGGTGCCACTCGTATAAGCCCGAAAAAACGGCTTTGAAGCTGTCGCGGGCCTCGAATGGAATGCGCACAAAAAGGCGCGGGCGGCCGTCGTCGGCTTCGCGCTCGCTGGCGTGCAAAAGGTTGAGTCTGTCTGCGAGTTCCATGGTTGCGCGCTCCTGGGGCTGTGGGTGTGTGCACAGCATCCCAAGAGCGGCGGCGACGCGCAACGCGCGCGCATGAATCACGCGCCGGGCGGTTGCTGGGGTGGTCGTTGCGGGGTGGGTTTTGCGACTTGTCCACGGGCCGGGGCGTCGGTCCATGAACAGACCACGGACGCGCCGGGCGGTGGTCAAGTCGCTGCCCTTTTGGGGGCGGTTTTGGGGGTGTTTTGGCGGGCGCTGCGGGGTTCGCGTGGGCTGGGTGCCAACGCCATGCCTTGCGGGCTAAAAACGGGGTTTAACGCGGCTGGGATTCGCGGCCGATGTCGGCGTTTGTTTGCTCGGCTTCGGGCGTGAACTCGTCAAGCTCGATGCGCTCCAACGCGGCGTCAAGCTCCGAGAAGAAATCGAAGGCGAGCGCGGCAGAGCGGCGCAGCGCGCCAAGGTCGGGGCGGGGTCGCTTGGTCTTGATGGCGGGGGCGGCGGTGGGGTTCGGCGGCGCCGGCTTGCTTGCCGGGGGTTGCTGGCCCGAGAGGACGCCGGCGGCTTCGTAGATGCTGACGGCCGGGCGCCCGCCCACTTCGATGACGGGAAACGGCAAGCCGCCGTCGGCTTTGAGCGAGTAAACCGCGCCCACGCTCTTGCCGAGAATTTGCGCGATGTCGGCGGCGTAGAGCACCGACTTGGCCGGGCCGAAGATCGCCCGAAGATCGTTTAAAACCGCTTCAAAGCTCATCGTCGGCGCGCTCCGGTTTCGTGTGTTTGATGGCCTCGCGGGAGGGATTCGAACCCCCAACAACCCGGGTAGAAGCCGGGGACTCTGATCCGTTGAGCTACCGCGAGAAGCGTGCACACATTTTACCGCGATTTAATGGAATTTGGAAAATGTTCATTTTTGACCACATGCGGCCAAAGTTGTCCAAATTTTGTCCAAGCGAGGGAGGCAAAATCGGCCAAAAAAGGGAGAATTTAGGCAAGACAATTTGGCGCTAAATTCCTGATTTTTATGGGACTTTTTCGGATTTCCGGGGCTTGGCGACATCGGGCCAATTCCGCTTAGAAGGCTGATGCTCTATCCAACTGAGCTATGGGCAGGTCGTTGAAGCCGCCGGAAGGCGTTTCGGGACATGGAGAAAAACGAAAACGGGCCGTCGACGACAGCCCGCTTTGAACGGTGGTCGGAGTACAAGGATTCGAACCTTGGACCCCCTGGTCCCAAACCAGGTGCGCTACCGGGCTGCGCTACACTCCGATTGGGGCGATCATACCCCGCCGGACCGCCAGCGTCAACGCGCCCGATGCCAACCCGGTAAAGCCGGGCCTCAGGCCTCGACCAGCGAGGCGATGCGGCGCGCCATGCGCTCGGCCAGTTCGGCTTCCTTGGCCTCGACCATCACGCGCACCAGCGGTTCGGTGCCGGACGCACGGATCAGCACGCGGCCGCTGTTGCCGAGTTCGCGTTCGACGGCTTCCTTTTCGGCGACGACGGCGCTGTTTTTGGTCCACTCGAAGCCGGGCTGCACGCGCACGTTGACCAGGGTCTGCGGGTACAGCTTGAGGTCGCTGCAGCACTCGGCCAGGCTGGTCTTGCTGCGACGCAGCGCTTCCAGCACCTGCAGTGCCGAGACGATGCCGTCGCCGGTGGTATGGCGGTCGAGTGCCAGCAGGTGGCCGGAGCCTTCGCCGCCGAACAGCCAGCCCTTCTCCTTCATCATTTCCAGCACGTAGCGGTCGCCGACCTTGGCGCGCGCGAAGCCGACGCCCATGTCCTTGAACGCGACTTCGAGCGCCATGTTGGTCATCAGGGTGCCGACGGCGCCTTCGACCTTGCCGGTGGCCATGCGTGCGCGCACCATCACGTACAGCAGCTCGTCGCCGTTGTACAGGCGGCCGCTGGCGTCGCACATGATCAGGCGGTCGGCATCGCCATCGAGCGCGATGCCGAGGTCGGCCTTGTGTTCGACCACTGCCTGGGCCATGGCCTTGGGTGCTGTGGCGCCGACGCCGGCGTTGATGTTGAAGCCGTCCGGCTTGGTGCCGAGTTCGATGACTTCGGCGCCGAGTTCGTGGAAGACGTGCGGCGCGATGTTGTAGGCGGCGCCGTGGGCGCAGTCGACCACGATCTTCAGGCCGCGCAGGTCGAGTTCGTTCGGGAAGGTGCTCTTGCAGAATTCGATGTAGCGGCCCTGGGCATCGCGCAGGCGGCTCGCGCGGCCCAGCTTCTCGGACGGCACGCAGCCCATCGGCTGGTCGATCGCGTCTTCGATCTCGAGTTCGACCGCGTCCGGCAGCTTGGTGCCGTGGCCCGAGAAGAACTTGATGCCGTTGTCCTGGAACGGGTTGTGCGAGGCCGAGATGACGACACCGGCCTGCAGCCGCAGCGCGCGGGTCAGGTAGGCAATCGCCGGAGTCGGCATCGGGCCGGCCAGCATGACGTCGACGCCGGCAGCCGAAAAGCCGGCTTCCAGCGCGGCTTCCAGCATGTAGCCGGAAATCCGCGTGTCCTTGCCGATGAGTACCGTCGAGCGCCCGCTCTGGCCGCCACCGCCCTTGGCCAGCACCTTGCCGGCGGCATAACCGAGCCGCATCACGAATTCCGGGGTGATGGGGCCTTCGCCGACCAGACCGCGGACGCCGTCCGTACCAAAATATTTACGTGTCATTCCGTTCTCGCTTTTCAATTGTCCTTAGTGCCAGCCTGAAATACCTTCAATGCATCGACCGTCTCTGCCACATCATGAACCCGCACGATGCGCGCGCCCTGCGCTACCGCAGCCAGCGCGCCGCCAATGCTGCCGGCCAAGCGCTGCTCGAGCGGCTTGCCGGTCAGGGCGCCGACCATCGACTTGCGCGACAGCCCGGCCAGCACCGGCAGGCCGAGTTCGCGTTGCATATCGGAAATTCCTCTAAGCAAAGCGACATTATGCTCGACAGTCTTGCCAAAACCAAATCCCGGATCAATCGTGACGCGCTCGCGCACCACACCGCCGGCCACCAGGGCATCCACGCGCGCGCGCAGGAAGCCGATGACCTCGGCCACGACGTCGCCATAGACGGGCTGCGCCTGCATGTCCTGGGGCGTGCCCTGCATGTGCATCACGCACAAGCCGACGTCGCTGCGGCGCACCGCTTCCAGGGCGCCGGGCGCGCGGAAACCGTTGATGTCGTTGATCATGTCGGCGCCGGCGAGAATGGCTTCGCGCATCACTTCGGGCTTGCAGGTATCGATCGACAGCGGCACGCCCAGTTCGCGCAAGGCATAGATCACCGGCATCACCCGGCGCAGTTCTTCCTCGACCGGCACGCTGGGCGAGCCCGGCCGGGTGGATTCGCCGCCGATGTCGATGATGTCGACGCCATCCTTGATCATCTGCTCGGCGCCCTCGACCGCGAACTCGAGCGCATGGTGGCGCCCGCCGTCGGAAAAGGAATCGGGCGTGATGTTCAGGATGCCCATGACCAGGGGACGCTTGGCCAGGTCGAAGTCGAAACGGCCGCACTGCAGATACTGACGTGACATAAGGGAAGCTGATGGAAAGCAAAAATGAATAATACGGAATAATAAAAAAAGGCACCCGCATGGGGTGCCTTTTTTACATCTTCAAACAATCAGGCGGGTGCCGGGGCGTTCGTCGGGACGCCGCCCGAACCGGTGTCGCCCGGTGGGTTGCGCTTGGTCAGCTGCACCGATTTCGGCGGGGTCGGCTGACGGCCGGCCATGATGTCGTTGATCTGCTCGGCATCGATGGTTTCCCATTCCAGCAGCGCCTTGGTCATGACTTCGACCTTGTCGCGGTTCTCTTCCAGCAGGCGGCGTGCCAGTGCGTACTGGCTGTCGAGGATGTTGCGGATCTCGGCATCGACCTTTTGCTGGGTCGCTTCGGAGATGGTTTTCACCGAACCGCCGAAGAAGCCTTCGTTCGCATCGTCCTCATACACCATCACGCCCATGCTTTCCGACATACCGAAGCGGGTCACCATCGAACGGGCCAGCTTGGTGGCACGGGCGAAGTCGTTCGAAGCGCCGGTCGACATCTGGCCGACGAAGATTTCCTCGGCAATACGGCCGCCGAACAGGATCGAAATCTCTTCCAGCATCTTGTCCTTGTAACCGGACAGGCTGTCGTGTTCCGGCAACTGCCAGGTCAGGCCGAGGGCATAGCCGCGTGGCATGATCGTGACCTTGTGCACTGGATCGGCCTTCGGCAACAGCTTGGCGATGACCGCGTGGCCCGACTCGTGGTAAGCCGTGTTGCGGCGCTCTTCCTCGCGCATCACCATCGACTTGCGCTCCGGACCCATGTAGATCTTGTCCTTGGCGTCTTCGAAGTCGATCATCTCCACCAGGCGCTTGCTGCGGCGTGCGGCGAACAGGGCAGCTTCGTTGACCAGGTTGGCCAGGTCGGCGCCGGAGAAGCCCGGGGTACCGCGGGCCAGGATGTCGGCCTTCACGTCGGTGCCGATCGGCACTTTACGCATGTGCACGTTCAGGATCTGCTCGCGGCCACGGATGTCCGGCAGGCCGACCATCACCTGGCGGTCGAAACGGCCCGGACGCAGCAGCGCCTTGTCCAGCACGTCGGCGCGGTTGGTGGCGGCGATCACGATCACGCCCGACGACGCTTCGAAACCGTCCATCTCGACCAGCAGCTGGTTCAGCGTCTGTTCGCGCTCGTCGTTACCGCCGCCCATGCCGGCGCCGCGATGGCGGCCGACGGCGTCGATCTCGTCGATGAAGATAATGCAGGGCGAGTGCTTCTTCGCATTCTCGAACATGTCGCGCACACGGGATGCGCCCACGCCGACGAACATCTCGACGAAGTCGGAACCCGAGATCGAGAAGAACGGCACTTTCGCTTCGCCGGCGATGGCACGCGCCAGCAGGGTCTTACCGGTACCCGGAGGACCGACCATCAGCACGCCGCGAGGAATGCGGCCGCCGAGTTTCTGGAACTTGGTCGGGTCTTTCAGGAAGTCGACGATCTCGCCGACTTCTTCCTTCGCCTCGTCGCAGCCGGCGACGTCCGAGAAGGTGACCGTATTGTTGGTTTCATCCATCATGCGCGCTTTCGACTTGCCGAACGAGAAAGCCCCGCCCTTGCCGCCGCCTTGCATCTGGCGCATGAAGAATACCCAGACCCCGATCAGCAACAGCATCGGGAACCAGGAAATGAACACTTGCTGCAGGAACGACGGTTCCTCAGGCGGTTTGACGTCGAAGCGCACACCATTGTCGCGCAGGTCGCCGATCAGGCCGCGGTCCAGCATGGTGGCAGTGGTGCGTACCTTGCTGTCATCCTGGCGAGTTGCCGTGATGCTCGACCCTTCGATCACCACGTCCTTGATCTTTTTCGCCTTCACGTCATCGAGCAGCTCGGAATAAGCAATGGTCTTGCTGCCGCCCGCGGTGCTGTGGTTATCGAACTGCTTGAACAGCATGAACAACAGCAGTGCGACCACCACCCAGATGGCGGATTTGGAAAACATATTATTCACGAAGACTCCTCTGATGCGGATGCATCTTTTCCCATATTCTCAAAGGCGGATTTTACCGCAAAAGCGGGCCGTGCCACGCACACCCGCTGATGATGCCTGAACGACACTATAACGGGTTTTGATTCCTTGGCGCACGAACGACGCCGAAAAACGTCCGGCGTCCCTTGGCAAGCCTCTGCGGCCCACCACCCTTTGCTGATGTGTGGTGTCACAGCGGAATATCAAGGGCGGAAACCGGTGTTTCCACAGGTTTTCATCGCATTTTTTACTGTGCTGGATTCTTCAGACCACGTCCCAGCAAAAAGATTTCCGAAGATTTGTCCCGGCTAGCCTTCGGTTTGATCTGTTTGACCACTTTGAACTCTTCGCGGAAGCGCTCCAGGTTTTGCGTAAAGCCCATATCCTTGAAGCACTTCACTAACAATGCGCCGGTCGGCTTGAGGTGCATTTGCGAAAACTCAATAGCGAGATCGATCAAATGCTCCATGCGCGCGGCATCGGCAGTCGGGATGCCGGACAGGTTCGGCGCCATGTCGGACAACACCAGGTCGGCCATACGGCCTTCGAGGATCTCGCCGAGCTGGTCCAGGACGCTTTCTTCGCGGAAGTCGCCCTGGATGAAATGCATGTCGGCGATCGGCTCCATCGGCAGGATGTCGAGGCCGATCATCGTACCCTTGATGCTGCCCTCCTCGCCGCCGGCGAGCTTGCGCCGCGTGTACTGGCCCCAGCTGCCCGGAGTGCAGCCGAGGTCGACGATCACCTGGCCCGGCTTGATCAGCTTTTCGGCCTCGTCGATCTCTTTCAGCTTGTAGGCCGCACGCGCCCGATAACCCTCTTTCTGTGCCAATTTGACATACGGGTCGTTAATGTGGTCGTGAATCCAGTTTTTATTGAATTTGTTCTTGGCCATTCGCGTAAAATACTACTTTTAATTGGTACGTCAAAAAGAATTACTATGATCAAACTTACACCGGCCGAACGCTCCGCACTGCGCGCGGAAGCGCACGGGCTCAATCCCGTCGTCATGATCGGCGAAGCCGGCCTGACCGAAGCCGTCATGAAAGAAATCGCCTCCAGCCTGGATGCACATGGCCTGATCAAGGTCCGCGTGTTCGGCGACGACCGCGAAGCGCGCATCGCGATCTACGAACAGATCTGCGAAGAGCTCGAGGCCGCGCCGGTACAGCACATCGGCAAGCTGCTGGTGCTGTACCGCCCGAAGGCGGATACCGTCAAGGAACGCACCACGCGTGCCGGCAAGGGCTTGCGCGAAGTCACCATCGTCAAGCCGAGCCCGAGCGGCACCAAGAAGCCGAGTGTCACCAAGGTCCTGCTGAAAGGTAACGAGCGCGTGACCCAGGGCGGCAACATCAAGCGCGCCAAGCCGCGTCAGACCAGCAGCAAGAAAGGCGCCCTGAAGTAAAGCGCGCCAACCGTGCGCCCAACCGGGTGCACCATTAAACAACAACCGGGGCCAGTGCCCCGGTTTTTTTATGCCTGCCCGCGGCGGCGTATCAACGCGCCTTGATCACCAGCACGGCACCCAGCACGCTTTCGACCAAGTACAGCAGCTGCGACACCCCGTGCAAGGCCATGAAGGTTCCCCACTCGGGCGACGCCCTCACCCCTGCCGGACCGGCCGACTCGCGGATCGCGGCCATCACCGGCTGCAAACCCAGGTACACCACCAGGCTGCAGGCCAGCATGCCGGACACGGTCCAGTTCAGCCAGCGCCTGCGCTTCGCATCCAGGTCGCTCGACCGGGCTACCAGCAGCCACAGCAGCACGGCAAGGACGATCGCCAGCCAGGCTTCGCGCGTCAGCATGGTGCCGACGACGCTGCCGGCTTGGGTGCTGTCCAGCACGGCAAAGGCACTCGGCGCCGCCAGGTAGCTGACGCCCCAGATGCTGCCCGCCCACAGGGCTGCCAGCAGCAGGCGCAGGGCGGGGAGCCAGGCGCGGACCTTACTACCCGGGTTCATCGGCTCAGACGTAGCGGACTTCGAGGATCTCGTACTCGCGCGGACCCGACGGGGCCTGCACTTCGACCACGTCGCCGGCGTACTTGCCGATCAGGGCGCGCGCGATCGGCGAGGTCACCGAAACCTTGTTCATCTTGATGTCGGCTTCGTCGGTGCCGACGATCTGGTAGGTGACCTTCTGGCCGCTTTCCAGGTCTTCGAGGTCGACGGTGGAAGCGAACACCACGCGGCCTTCGGCATCCAGCGAGGCCGGGTCGATGATCTGGCAGGTCGACAGCTTCTGCTCCAGTTCCGCGATACGGCCTTCGACGAAAGCCTGGCGCTCCTTGGCGGCATCGTACTCGGCGTTTTCGGACAGGTCACCATGCGAACGCGCTTCGGCGATCGCGTCGATCACGTTGCGGCGCTCCTTGGTCTTGAGCTGGTGCAGTTCTTCCTTCAGGAGTTCGGCGCCAAATTTGGTCAATGGAGTGTTCATGGTATCTCTTGTGGTGGGCGGCGCCCTGTTACGTACGTTGGAAAAAAGTGAAAACCACAGAGTTCGCACGGCGCAGGCCGCGCGAACTCTGTGGTTCCCTGTACTACTCTGGCTGTTAGTTTAGTGCCTTATGCAAGCCTTGTAAATCATAGACGTTCAACTCGTCCAGATGGCGCATGCCCTGCACTGCCGCTTCGGCGCCGGCGATCGTGGTATAGGTGACCACGCGCGCCTGCAGCGCCGAGGTGCGGATCGTGCGCGAATCGGCGATCGCATTGCGCTTTTCCTCGACCGTGTTCACCACCATCGCGATCTCGTGGTTCTTGATCATATCGACGATGTGCGGACGGCCCTCGACCACCTTGTTGACCGGCGCGACCGGGATGCCCGCGGCGGCGATCACCGCGGCAGTGCCCTTGGTCGCCACCAGCGAGAAGCCCAGCTCGACCAGGTCGCGCGCCAGCTTGATGGTGCGCGGCTTGTCCGACGCCTTCACCGACAGGAACACGCGGCCGGAGGACGGCAGGTTGATGCTGGCCGCCAGCTGCGACTTCACAAAAGCTTCGCCGAAGGTGGTGCCCACGCCCATGACTTCGCCGGTCGACTTCATTTCCGGTCCGAGGATGGTGTCCACGCCCGGGAATTTCACGAACGGGAACACGGCTTCCTTGACGCTGTAGAACGGCGGCACGACCTCTTTCGTGATGCCCTGCTGGGCCAGGGTCTGGCCGACCATGCAGCGCGCCGCGATCTTGGCCAGCTGCAGGCCGGTGGCTTTCGACACGAAAGGCACGGTACGCGAGGCGCGCGGGTTCACTTCCAGCACATACACGGTGTCCTGCTTCTGGCCGTGGACTTCCTGCTGCTGGATCGCGAACTGCACGTTCATCAGGCCGACCACGTTCAGGCCCTTGGCCATCAGCGAGGTCTGGCGCTTCAGTTCATCGATGGTCTCTTGCGACAGCGAGTACGGCGGCAGCGAGCAGGCCGAGTCGCCCGAGTGCACGCCGGCCTGTTCGATGTGTTCCATCACGCCGCCGATGAAGGTGGTCTCGCCGTCCGAGATGCAGTCGACGTCGACTTCGATCGCGTCGTTCAGGAAGCGGTC
>Ga0308160_10000294_pt1 | contig 112648 bp, 90 predicted proteins | sample PhyFR1_FD_201036 | JGI IMG/M metagenome (GOLD analysis project Ga0308160, IMG submission 201036) | Phyllosphere microbial communities from UC Gill Tract Community Farm, Albany, California, United States - DLSLF.R1 | ecosystem: Host-associated > Plants > Phyllosphere > Unclassified | place...
TATTACTCACCCGTTCGCCACTCGCCGCCAGGTTGCCCCGCGCTGCCGTTCGACTTGCATGTGTAAAGCATGCCGCCAGCGTTCAATCTGAGCCAGGATCAAACTCTTCAGTTTAATCTCTGTTTGCGACACTTTCGTGTCATTCGGCATTGCTGCCGAAGTCGCCCACTCAAAATACTGACCGTCATCTCATTGCTGAGACAACGTATTTCTTTTGCGTGAACATTTGATAATTTAAGCATTCAGCAACCACTTACGCGGCTGCTGGCACCTCATCAAACGCCCACACTTATCGACTGTTTATTGTTAAAGAACTTTGTTCTGTACTGCCTTGCTGCGTTCTGCGAATCGTTTTGTTCGTCAGCAGCAGAGAAGTGAGATTATGCAGGGTTTCGCTTAACTCGTCAACTCCTTCGTTTTCTACAGTGCACTCGATATTTTCAATCGAGCAAGTTCAACTCCATGTTTCCGTTAAACTTTTCGTGCGCTGCAGAAGCAGGACGCGAACTATAACAAATCATTCGTCCACCACGCAAGCCTCGACACCGAAGCGCGGCAAAAACGCCACAGCGGTCTCGACCATTTAGCATCGGGACACATAAAACAGAAAGCCCTGCGCGAACAGGGCTTCATTGGCCGACCAAGCACCGGATCGGTCTCATGCGGGCCAGCCATATCTGGCCGGCCCGATCTCAACCGTTCAGACACGCTCGATCGCCATCGCGATGCCCTGTCCCACGCCGATGCACATCGTGCACAGCGCGTAACGCCCGCCCGTGCGCTCGAGCTGGTAGGTGGCCGCCGTGACCAGGCGCGCACCGCTCATGCCGAGCGGGTGGCCGAGCGCAATGGCGCCGCCGTTCGGGTTGACGCGCGCGTCGTCATTGGCGATGCCCAGCAGGCGCAGCACCGCCAGGCCTTGCGACGCGAAAGCCTCGTTCAGCTCGATGACGTCGAACTGGTCGAGCGTCATGCCGGTCTGGAGTAGCAGCTTCTGTACGGCCGGCGCGGGGCCGATGCCCATCACGCGCGGCGCGACGCCGGCGGTCGCCATGCCGATGACGCGCGCGCGCTTGCGCAAGCCGTATTGCGCCGCCGCTTCCTCGTTCGCCAGCAGCAGCGCGCACGCGCCGTCGTTCACGCCGGAGGCGTTGCCGGCAGTGACCGTACCTTCCGCGTGCACCACCGGCTTCAGCTTGGCCAGCGCTTCCAGGCTGGTCTCGCGCGGATGCTCGTCCTGATTGAACAGGATATGGTCGCCTTTCTTCTGCGGGATCTCGACCCCCACGATCTGGTCGGCGAAAACGCCGTCGCGCTGGGCGCGCGCGGCTTTTTGCTGGCTGGCCAGTGCGAAGCGGTCCTGGTCTTCGCGCGACACCTTGTAGTCGACCGCGACGTTTTCGCCAGTCTCCGGCATCGAATCGGTGCCGTACAGGTGCTTCATCTGGCGATTCGGGAAGCGCCAGCCGATGGTGGTGTCGTAGATGTTGGCATTACGCGAAAACGCCGACTCGGCCTTACCCATCACGAACGGCGCGCGCGTCATCGACTCGACGCCGCCGGCGACCATCAGGCGCGCTTCGCCGCTCTTGATCGCGCGCGCGGCGATGCCGACCGCGTCCATCCCCGAGCCGCACAGGCGGTTGACCGTGGTGCCGGGCACATCCAGCGGCAGGCCGGCCAGCAGCGAGGCCATGCGCGCCACGTTGCGGTTGTCCTCGCCGGCCTGGTTGGCGCAGCCGTAGATGACGTCATCGACGGCGGACCAGTCGACGTCCGGATTGCGGCGCATGAGCTCGCGGATCGGGATGGCGCCGAGGTCGTCCGCGCGCACGTCCTTCAGGGCGCCGCCGTAGCGGCCGATCGGGGTGCGAATGGCGTCGACGATGAATGCGTCAGTCATATCAGTCTCCTTGAGTAGGTTCTTGCGGCAGCAGCTTGGCCGCGGTGGCGGTTTGCAGGTCGTCGAAACTCAGGCCGGGCGCCATCTCGCGCACGCGCAGGCCGGCGGACGTGACGTCCAGCACGGCCAGATCAGTATAGATGCGGCTCACGCAAGCGATGCCGGTGAGCGGGTAGGTGCACCGTTCGACGATCTTGCTCTCGCCCGTCTTGGTCTGGTGCTCCATCATCACGAACACCTGCTTGGCGCCGATCGCCAGGTCCATCGCGCCACCCACGGCGGGGATCGCGTCCGGCGCGCCGGTGTGCCAGTTGGCCAGATCGCCGCTGCCGGATACCTGGAAGGCGCCGAGCACGCAGATGTCCAGGTGCCCACCGCGCATCATCGCGAACGAGTCGGCGTGGTGGAAGTAGGCCCCGCCCGTCAGCAGAGTCACCGGCTGCTTGCCGGCGTTGATCAGGTCCGGGTCTTCCTCGCCGGGCGCCGGGGCCGGGCCCATGCCGAGCACGCCGTTTTCGCTGTGCAGGAAGACTTCCTTATCCGCCGGCAGGTAGTTGGCGACCTTGGTCGGCAGGCCGATGCCGAGGTTGACGTAGGCGCCCTCGGGGATGTCCCGGGCAACGCGCTCGGCCATCTGTTCACGGGTAAAACGGCTCATGCTGCCTCCTTGACGACGCGTTGGACGAAGATGCCGGGCGTGACGATCGCTTCCGGATCGAGTTCGCCGAGCGGCACGATCTCGGCCACCTGGGCAATGGTCGTCTTGGCGGCGCTTGCCATGATCGGACCGAAGTTGCGCGCGGTCTTACGGTACACCAGATTGCCCCAGCGGTCCCCGCGCAGCGCCTTGATCAGCGCGAAGTCGGCATGGATCGGGGTCTCGAACACGTAATGCTTGCCGTCGATGAGGCGTGTCTCCTTGCCTTCGGCCAGCAGCGTGCCGTAGCCGGTCGGCGAGAAGAAGCCACCGATGCCGGCGCCGGCTGCGCGGATACGCTCGGCCAGGTTGCCCTGCGGCGTCAGCTCGAGCTCGATCTCGCCGGCCCGGTATAACTTGTCGAAGTGCCAGGAGTCGGCCTGGCGCGGGAACGAGCAGATGATCTTGCGCACCCGCTTGGCGGCGATCAGCGCGGCCAGACCGGTGTCGCCGTTGCCGGCATTGTTGTTGACGATGGTGAGTTCCTGCGCGCCATGCGCCAGTAGCGCGTCGATCAGCGCGGCCGGCATGCCGGCATTGCCGAAGCCGCCGATCATGATGGTGGCGCCATCCGGAATGTCCGCAACCGCCGCCTCCAGCGATGCAAATGTCTTGTCGATCATGATTTGACCTTTATCGTTGTACCGCATATTTTGTGCGATAATCGAACACATATTCGTCTACCGCACAAAAAGTCTACGCCTGTGGCCCGCACGGGTCAAGTGGCTCTAGAATGTCCTTATGTCACCGACCAACGCCCCCGCCACCGACCGCAGCGTCGCCGAGCAGATCGACGCCCTTACCGATCCGGACTTCATGACCTCGTTCGCGCGCGGGCTGGCGGTGATCCGCGCCTTCGCCGATTCGCGCAAGCCGCAAACCATCGCCCAGATCAGCCAGCAGACCGGCATCCCGCGCGCGGCGGTGCGACGCTGCCTGCACACGCTGCGCCAGCTCGGCTACGTCGACGCGGAGCTGAACAACTTCAGCCTGCGCCCGAAGATCCTGACGCTCGGTTACTCGTATCTGTCGTCGACGCCGCTGACGCTCGCCGCCCAGCCCTGCCTGAACGGCATCAGCAAAGCGCTGGGAGAATCGAGTTCGCTGGCGGTGCTGGAAGAAGATCAGGTGCTGTACGTGGCGCGCGCGGCGACCTCGCGCGTGATGTCGGTGTCGCTGTCGGCCGGCAGCCGCCTGCCGGCCTGGTGCACCTCGCTCGGCCGGGTGCTGCTGGCGCACCTGCCCGATGAGGAACTGGAGGCTTACCTGGTGCGCACCGAGCTGCGGCCCAGGACCGAGCACACGGTCACCGACAAGACTAGACTGCGCGCGATCCTGGCGGGCGTGCGGCGCGATGGCTATGCGGCCAACAACGAAGAACTGGAACTCGGACTGCGCTCGATCGCGGTGCCGGTGCGCGGCGCTTCGGGCCGGGTGCTGGCCGCGCTGAACGTCGGCGCCCAGGCGGCGCGGGTACCGGCGGAACGCATGCTGCAGGACTTCCTGCCGGTGCTGCGCCAGGGCGCGCAGGAGCTGGCGGTGTTGCTTCCCTGAGCTGCGCGGCGCTCCCCGGCCGCGCCGCCTGCGGGCTCAGAAGCCCTGTTGGACGCTCGAGTAATGGGTCACGACGGGGGCACCGTCGAAGCACTCGCCGACCAGGCGGCGCCATTCCTGGAAGTCGTCGCTGCCGCGGAAATGCACGGTATGGTCTTCCAGCGTTTCCCACTGCACCAGCAGCCGATACGCGCGCGGGTTCTCGACGCCGCGCTGCAGCTGCAGCCCCTTGCAGCCACGTGCGCGCTGGAACAACGGTGTGGCCGCACGCACGCCGGCCTCGAATGCGTTTTCCATGCCGGCCTTGACCTGGATTTCTGCGCTTTCAAATACCATCTCGTTTCCTCGCTTGTCATGTTGGAGCGCCGATTATGCCAGCGCCCGGCCGTGCGCGTTGCGCTACGCCCTCAGAACGCGCCGACGTAGTTCTCGGCCAGCGCGGTGGCCATTGCGCGCGAGCTGACCACGTTCTCGAGCTCGGCGCGCTGCACCTCGCGCTGAAACGGCGAGGCATCCTCGAAGGTGTGCAGCATGCTGGTCATCCACCATGAGAAGTATTCGGCGCGCCAGATGCGCTTGAGGGCATCCTCGGTGTAGCGATCCAGCCGTTCGCGCTTCCCTTCGCGATAGAACTGGTCCAGCCCGGCGGCCAGCAGGCGCACGTCGGACACCGCCAGGTTCATGCCCTTGGCGCCGGTCGGTGGCACGATGTGGGCGGCGTCGCCGGCCAGGAACAGGCGGCCGGCCTGCATCGGCGTGGAGACGAAGCTGCGCATGGCCACGATGTTCTTCTGGAAGATCTTCCCTTCCGTGACGCGCCAGCCGTCGCGGTTCTCCAGGCGCGCGTGCAGTTCGTTCCAGATGCGGTCGTCGGACCAGTTCTCGACCTTGTCCTTGGGATCGCACTGGAAATACATGCGCTGCACGCTCGGCGAGCGCGTGCTGACCAGGGCGAAGCCGCGTTCGTGGCGCGCGTAGATCAGTTCCGGCGCGGACGGCGGCGCTTCCACCAGGATGCCGAACCAGCCGAACGGGTACACGCGCTGGTAGTCGTCGCGCCCTTCTTGCGGCATCGCCGCGCGCGACACGCCGTGAAAGCCGTCGCAGCCGGCGATGAAATCGGCCTCGATGCGCTGCGCTTGGTCCTTGTACGTGAAGCTCACCGATGGACGCTCGCTGTCGGCGCCGTGCACGGCCACGTCGCGCACCTCGAACAGCATCTGGGCGCCGGCCCGGGTGCGCGCCGCCACCAGGTCCTTGATCACCTCGTGCTGGGCGTAGACCGTGATCGCCTTGCCGGTGAGAGCCGAGAGGTCGATGCGGTGGCGGCGGCCATCGAAGGACAGCTCGAAGCCGTGGTGCAGCGCCCCTTCGGCGCGCATGCGCTCGCCGACGCCGCTGTCGTTGAGGATGTCCATGGTGCCCTGCTCGAGCACGCCGGCGCGGATGGTCGATTCGATCTCGGCGCGCGTGCGCGATTCGAGCACGACCGACTCGATGCCTTGCAAATGCAGCAGGTGGGACAGCAGCAGGCCGGCCGGGCCCGCGCCGATGATAGCGACTTGGGTACGCATGGTTGTCTCCTTGTTGGATCGTTATTGAAGACCATGGTAGTCAGCCGCGCAGCGGATTAGAATGGAAGAAGTTGCAGATTTCTGGTACTTTTTCGACATGCCTGCTTCGCACCGCCCCGCCCCCGACGTGCCCCGTTTCGCCCTGTACGGCGAGCAGACGCTGGCCGAGCCGGTGCACGTCGAGCTGATCGAGACGCGCAGCAGCCGGCACGACTGGCACATCGACCGGCATACCCACCCGGGCTTGTTCCAGGTACTTTTTCTACTGCGCGGGAGCGTGCGCGCCTCGATCGAGGAAGCGCTGTGGGAGCGCAAGGGACCGGTGGCGATCACCGTGCACCCGTCGGTCGTGCATGGCTTCGAGTTCGCGGCTGGGGCGCAGGGTTATGTGCTGACGGTGCACCAGAACGTGCTGTTCGCTACGACCGAGCATCAGGGCGACCTGTTCGCGCCGCTTTTCGTGAACCCGCTGGCCTTGCCGCTGCCGCGCCAGACGCGCAGCCGCATCGAAGCGCTGCTGGACAATATGGTGGTCGAGGCGGCCTGGCCACAACAGGGCAATGCGCTGATGCTCGAATGGCTCTCGCGCAGCGTGCTGCTGCTGCTGGCCAGGCTGCACGCCGAGCAGGACGCGGCCGACAGCTCCGGCCACGGCGACTTCCGCCTGTTCGCCGCCTTCCGCGCCGCGGTCGAGCAGCACTACAAGAGCGATGCGACGGTGGCCTTCTACGCCGATCTGCTGCGCGTGACGCCGGTGCGCCTGAACCGGCTGTGCCTGCGCATGGCCGGCAAGTCGGCCTTCGAAGTGATCCAGGACCGCCTGATGCTGGAAGCCTGCCGCAAGCTCACCTACGCGCCGTCGAACGTGGCCAGCATCGCTTATGAACTCGGGTTCCAGGATCCAGCGTACTTCAGCCGTGCCTTCAAGCGCCACACCGGCCTGACGCCGAAAGCCTTCCGCGCGCGCGGGCACGCCTGAGCGCCCGCCGTCACAGCAAGGCATTGAGCTCGACCTGGAATTTGATCAGCGCCGGCAGGCAGCGCTCGACCATCTGCTCGACGCTCATGCGGCCGGCGTGCACGCTGATGTTCATGCCGGCCACCACCTCGCCGCGGAAATTGCGCACCGGGACGGCGATGGTGCGCAAGCCCAGCTCCAGTTCCTGGTCGACCACCGCATAGCCCTGCTCGCGCACGCGCGCGATCGCGTGCGCGAGCTCGCCCTGGTCGACGATCGTGTGCGCATTGATCCGTTCCGGCGTTGCGCGTGCGAGAAACCGGTCGACTTCGGCCTGCGCCAGGCTGGCCAGCAGCACGCGCCCGTTGGCCGTGCAGTAGGCCGGCACGCGCGTGCCCGGCTGTAGCGTGGCCGAGATCAGCTGCCCGGCGCTCACCGCCGCCACGCACACCAGGTCGTCGTGATCGAGGATGCCGACCGAGGCCGCCTCCCCCAGCGCATAAGCGAGCCGGTACAACAGCGGCTGGGCGATGCGCGGCAGGCGCGCCGAGTGCAGGTAGGACTGGCCCAAGCGCAGCACCTTGGGCGTGAGCGAAAATTGTTTCTGCTCGTGGCGCATGTAGCCGAGCGCGCTCAAGGTCAGCAGGTAGCGCCGGGCCGCGGCGCGGGTCAGGCCGGTGCGCTCGGCCACCTCGGCAATCGTCAGGCGCGAGCGCTCCTGATCGAACGCTTCGATCACCTGCAAGCCCTTGTCGAGCCCGGCAACGAAATCGCGCGCCGCCAGCGGAGAAGTATCGTGGTCCATAGGAAAACGGTCAATTTGTGCGAGTATCGCACACAGTGTGCGGTAGGCGGAAGTCATCCACGCCCGACGCCTTGTTACGGGTTGAGCATTTTTCTAGCATGGGCGGGTCGACAACAGACCCACACAGGAGACAACCGTGAAATTCGACGCAGTCGAACCCGGCGTATGGCCGGCGCTGATCCACCCCGCCTATAAATCGACCGTCAAGCGCGGTCCCGTGCAGCCGCCGCTGCGCATCGAGGCGCCGCTGCCGGTCAGCCGCAACATCGACCCGGCGCCGCGCATCCTGCTGCCGCACGACATGGACCTGACGCGCCGCGGCCAGGCCGCCCCACTGGGCGAAAAGATCGTCGTCACCGGCCGCGTGGTCGATGAGGACGGCAAGCCGGTGCGCAATTCGCTGATCGAGGTCTGGCAAGCCAATTCGTCCGGGCGCTACTGGCATGCGCGCGACCAGCATGATGCCCCGCTCGATCCCAACTTCTTCGGCTTCGGCAAGATGATGACCGACGACGACGGCCGCTACCGCTTCATCACCATCAAGCCCGGCCCCTACCCGTGGAAGAACCACGACAAGGCATGGCGTCCGGCGCACATCCACTTCTCGCTGTTCGGGAACGTGTACGCGCAGCGCCTGGTGACCCAAATGTACTTCCCGGCCGATCCGCTGTTCGAATACGACCCGATCTTCAACAGCGTGCCCGACGAGGCGGCGCGCCAGACCCTGGTCTCGCGCTTCTCGCTCGAGCACACGGTCGGCGACGAAATGCTGGGCTACGAATTCGACATCGTCCTGCGCGGGCGCGGCGCCACGCCGTTCGGCCTGTGAGCGGCACGCACGAGCGACTTTATTGGAGACACGCATGAGCAGCAAGGACCACAAGACCACGATCACGACCTCGCAAACCATCGGCCCGTTCTCGCACGAAGGCTGGCAATGGGCGGTCGATTTCAGCGCCCCCGCGCGCCTGCAGGCGGGCGCACCGGCCATCGTCGTGCACGGCACGGTGTTCGACGGCGACGGCAACCCGATCGACGACGCCCAGATCGAAGCCTGGTTGCCGCAAGCGTTTCATGCCGAGGCGAGCCAGGAAATCCCGGGCTTCCGGCGCGTCCCGACCGGCAAGACCGGTGAGTTCGCGTTTCACCTGTCGACCGCATCCCGGCCTGCCGGCGAGCCGATTGCCTACGTGACCGTGTTCGCGCGCGGCCTGACCAAGCACCAGTTCACCGCGATCTTCCTGGAGGACGATCCGCTGCTGGCCGAATCGGCTATCCTGGCGCAGGTGCCGGCCGCACGGCGCGACACGCTCGTCGCGCACAAGGACGGCGACGGCCGCTATCGCTGGGATATCTGGATGCAGACCGACAAAGAGACGGTCTTCTTCGATTACGCTTGAGCGCCCGGCGCCGCAACCAAGACAAGGAGACCGCGTGGCAGTATCGCTTTTCGACACACTCCTGAGCACCACTGAGATGATCGCCGCGTTCGACGACGCGGCTTTTGTCCAGGCCATGCTCGACTTCGAGGCCGCGCTGGCGGCCGCCCAGGCCGAAGAAGGCTTGCTTCCCGCCGACGCCGCGCGCGCGATCGCCGCGGCCTGCGACGCCGGCCGCTTCGACATCGACGCGCTGGTGAGCGCCGGGCGCCGCTCCGGCACGCTGGCCGTCCCGCTGGTCAAGGAGCTGACGCGCCTGGTCGCCGCGAGCGAGCGCGAAGCGTCCACCCTGGTTCACTGGGGCAGCACCAGCCAGGACGTGCAGGACAGCGCCATGGTGCTGGTCACGCGCGCGGCGCTGCGCCTGCTCGACGCCGACCTCGCCACCTTGTGCGGCCACCTGCTGCGCCTCGCCAAGCAGCACCTGGCCACGCCGGTGCTGGCGCGCACGCTGCTGCAGCCGGCCCAGGTGACGGGCTTCGGCTTCAAGGTGGCCGGCTGGCTGGCGCCGCTCGTACGTGCACGCGCGCGCCTGCGCGAGGCGGCGCGCGACGCACTGCAGCTGCAGCTGGGCGGCGCGGTCGGCACGCTGGCCGTGATGGGCGAGCGCGGCCCGGCCGTGGCCGCCCGCATGGCCGCGGCGCTCGGCTTGAAGACGCCGCCCAGCGCCTGGCACACCCAGCGCGACGAATGGGTGCGTCTCGGCCTGGAGGTTGCGCTGCTGACGGGCAGCCTGGGCAAGATCGCCGCCGACCTGGCGCTGATGGCCCAGGGCGAAGTCGGCGAACTGGCCGAGCCTTCGGGCGGCGGACGCGGCGGCTCGTCGGCGATGCCGCACAAGCGCAACCCGGTCTCGTCGATGATCGCGCTGGCCGCCGCGACGCGCACGCCGCAGCATGCGGCCACGCTGCTCGCCGCGATGGGCCAGCAGCACGAGCGCGGCCTGGGCAATTGGCAAGCCGAGCTGGCCGAATGGCCGACGCTGTTCCTGTCCGCCCAAGGCGCCCTGCGCGCGCTGAACGAAGCTTTCGAAGGCCTCACCGTCGACAGCGCCCGCATGCGCGCCAACATCGACGCCCTGCACGGTCTGGTATCGGCCGAAGCCTTGTCGATCTGGCTGGCCGGCGCGATCGGGCGTCCGGCCGCCCACGCCGCCGTCGAAAAGATGACCCAGACGGCAGTGGCCGGGCAGCGTCACCTGCTCGACGTCGCGCGCGAAGCCGTCGCGGCCGACCCAGCGCTCGAGGCGCTGGACGCCACGCAGCTGGAGGCCCTGTTCGATCCGGTCGCGGCAACGCTGCCGGCGCAGCGGCTGGCCGCCGTGCGCCTGCAGGCATTGCGTGCCGACCTGGACGCTTTCACTCAACCATCCTGAACGATCATGAGTTTCGACCCCTTAGACCACGACCTGCTGCGCGGCCTCGACCAGCGCCGCGCCGTCCTCGGCGACGCCTGGGTCGAGCGTTCGCTCGCCAACGCCACCAGCTTCACCGCCGACTTCCAGAACCTCATCACGCGCTACGCCTGGCACGACATCTGGGACCGTCCGGGCCTCACGCGCCAGACGCGCCGCATCATCGTGCTGTCGATGACCACGGCGCTCGGGCGCTGGGAAGAATTCGAGCTGCACGTGCGCGCCGCCCTGTTGGCCGAGGACGACAGCCGCCTCAGCCCCGACGAGTTGAAGGAAGTGCTGATGCAGACGGCGATCTATGCCGGCGTGCCGGCCGCGAACACCGCGTTCGCGCACGCGACCGCAATCCTGCGCGAAGTCGGCCCGCAGATCGGCTATGCGCTCGAGCCGGCGTCGCCGCTGGATGCCGTGCATCCCGGCGTCGGGCGCGAGGGCCGCTCGGCCGGCAGCCCGGCGCTGCATTACAGCGTGCACGAACCGCGCAACGCCAAGCGGCCGCGCCACACGGTCGTACTCAGCCACGCGCTTGGCTGCGACCTGACGATGTGGGATGCGCTGGCCAAGCGGCTGTCGTTCGACTGCCGCGTGATCGCCTACGACCACCGCGGCCATGGCAGCTCCGACGCGCCGCCGGGCCCGTACGCGATGATGGACCTGGCCGACGACGCCGCGCGCCTGCTGCGCGAGCTCGACACCGGTCCGGTCGTGTGGGTCGGCCTGTCGATGGGCGGCATGGTGGGGCAGGAACTGGCGCTGCGTCATCCGGCCCTGGTCGGCGCGCTCGTGCTGGCCAACACCACCTCGCGCTATCCTGAACCGGCGCGCGCCGCCTGGACCCAGCGCATCGCAACCGTGCGCGACCAGGGTCTCGAAGCCATCGCCGATGCGGTCATGGCGCGCTACTTCCACGACGCGTTCCGGGCCGCCCACCCGGCCACGATTGCGCGCTTCCGCCAGCGCCTGCTGACGACCGATCCGGCCGGCTACGCGGCCTGCTGCGCCGCGGTCGGCGCCGTCGACACGAGTGCACGCCTGGGCCAGATCGCTGTCCCGACGCTGGTGCTGGCCGGCGAACTCGATCAGGGCACGCCGGTCCCGATGGCCGAGGCGCTGGCCGAGGGCATCCCGGCGGCGCGCCTGCAGGTCATCGAGCAGGCCTCGCACCTCGGCGCCATCGAGCAGCCGGACGCCTACCTGGATGCGGTCGCGGGCTTCATCGCCGGCCTGTAAAAAATCCGGCGCGCCCGGGCCGGCCCCAGCCCGGGTACACGACCTCAGTGCAGTTCGGCCTGCGTCGGCAGCAGCGGGCCGCCGCCCGCCGGCTTGCCGCGGTCAGCCGCCAGCTTGACCAGCAGCGCCGCCATCGACACCAGCGCCGCTGCCGCCACCACCATGAACACCTGGCCGAAGGCCATCTGGCGGCGCGACAGTTCGGCCACCAGGAACGAGCCGGCGATGCCGCCGAAGCGGCCGACACCCAGCATCCAGGCCACGCCGGTGGCGCGCCCGCGGGTCGGGTAATAGCTTGCCGCCAGCGCCGGCAGCGAGGACTGCGCCGTGTTCATCAGCGTCCCGGCGACGAACACGGTCAGCGTCAGCAGCCCGACGTTGCCGGCCACCTGGCCGATCATGAACACCGCCAGCGCCGTCAGCGCGAAGCCGACCGCGATGATGCGGTTCGATTCGTAGTGGTCCATCAGCCAGCCGAACAGGATCGCGCCGACGCCGCCCAGCGGGAACAGCGCCGCGATCAGCGTGGCCGTCTGCGGCGCCAGGCCGGCGTCCTTGAACAGGATCGGCATCCAGTTGATCAGCGCATAAAAGATGACCAGGCCCATGAAGTAGGCCAGCCACAGCATCAGCGTGCCGAGCGCGTACGAGGGCGAAAACAGTACGCCGAATCCACTGGCCTGCGCGCCGGCTGCCATGCCGTCCTGGCTGGTCTCGCGCTCGTTCATCACGTAACGCGTGTAGTCGGCGGCCGAGGCGTCGATGCGGCGCAGCACGGCGCGGATGCGTGCCGCCGGCGCCCCGCGCGCGACCATCAGGCGTACCGATTCGGGCAGCGTGAAGGCCATCACCAGCAACAGCGCGAACGGCGCGACGCCGCCCAGCGCCAGCACGCTGCGCCAGCCCCAGTGCGGGATCATCCAGGCGGCCAGGAAACCGCCGAAGGCCGCGCCCAGCGGGAAGCCGCAGAACATCGCGTTGGTGATCACGGCGCGCCGCCCGTCCGGACAGAATTCGCTGATCAGGGTGACGGCGTTGGGCATCGCGGCCCCGAGACCGATGCCGGTGACGAAGCGCAGCAGCGTCAAGCCATCCAGGCCGCCCGCGAACGACGACGCGCCGCAGGCGAGGCCGAACACCAGTACCGACACCATCAGCACCAGGCGGCGCCCGAAACGGTCGGCCAGCGGTCCGGCGATCATGGCGCCGGCCGCCAGGCCGAACAGCGCGGCGCTCAGCACCGGCGCCAGCGCCGGCTTGCCCACGCCCCACTCCTTGAGCAGCGAGGGTGCGATGAAGCCGATGGCGGCGGTATCGAAGCCGTCCAGCAGCACGATGAAGAAGCAGGTGGCGAACACCAGCCACTGGTAAGGCGAGAAAGGCGTACGGTTGATGAAATCCTGGACGTCCAGGTCCTGTTCGCTCATGTCGGTCTCCGATGGCCGCGCGGCGGGCGCGCCGGTGTGTGGAAATGCCGGCTGTTGGGTCGCCGTTCATTCCAGCTTAGACCTGGACCGTTCGGTAGTCAATCAGCCGGGCGATCACCGAACGCCGAGCTTAAACTTCCGGCGCCGCCTGCACCACCTGCTGCTCGATGGCCCCGAACGGCAGCGTGCCCGCGCCCGTGCGGGCGCGCATGCGCACGCGGTCGCCGAAGCGCATGAAGGCCGTGCGCGCTTCCCCTTGCTCGATCATCTCGATCACGCGCCGCTCGGCGATGCAGGCCGAGCCGGTCGCGCGGTCGACGTTCGACACCGTCCCCGAGCCGACGATGGTGCCGGCGCCGAGCTTGCGCGTGCGCGCCGCGTGCGCGACCAGGTCGCCGAAGCCGAAGTTCATCTCGCGCCCGTTCGGATGGCCGAAATGCTGCCCGTTCCATTCGACTTCGAGGTCGAGCCGCACGCGTCCGTCGGCCCAGTCGGCGCCCAGCTCGTCCGGCGTGATCGCAACCGGCGCGAAGCTGGTCGACGGCTTGGCTTGCAGGAAGCCGAAGCCGCTCTTCATCTCGCGCGGGCCCAGCGCGCGCAGGCTCCAGTCGTTCAATTGGACCACCAGCCGTACGGCATCCAAGGCCTGCTGCGCCGTCGCGCCCATCGGCACCGGCCCGACGATCACGCCGAACTCGCCCTCGAAATCGATGCCGAGCCGCTCGTCCGGCATCGGCACGTCGTCCTGCGGCCCGAGGAAATCGTCGGAGGCGCCCTGGTACATCACCGGGACGGTCTCGAAGTCCGGGATCGGCGCCGTGTTGAAGGCGCGCTCCATCAGCCGTCCATGGTTCAGGAAAGCGGACGCGTCGCACCACTGGAAGCTGCGCGGCAGCGGCGCCATGCAGCGCGCCGGCTCGAACGCCGTCGCGCCCGGCGCCCGGCCCGCATTCAAGGCCGCCGCCACCTCCAACAGCTGCGGCGCCACGCGCTCCCAATCCTGCATCGCCTGCAGCAGGTTGGGCGCGATGTCCGAGACGTCGACGGCATTCGAGAGGTCGCTCGAGACCAGCATCAGGCAGCCGTCCGGCCGGCCGTTGCGGTAGGTCGCCAGCTTCATCGCGCCGCCCCTGCGTCTGCTCCCGAAACCGCACCGCTGCGCGGCAGCGCCAGCAGCGCATCGTCGACGATGGCCACTGCGCGCGTCCAGCCGGCCGAGCCGCGCCGGACCTTGTGCGGGAAGCAGGAGATATAAAAACCGTGACCCGGCAAGGCTTCCAGGTTGTGCAGCTTCTCGAGGTGGCAGTAGCCGATGTCGCGGCCGGCCTTGTGGCCTTCCCAGATCAGCGCCTTGTTGCCGGTCTCGGCGATTTTCTTCGCCGTGTACGAGAACGGCGCGTCCCAGCTCCAGGCGTCGGTGCCGGTCAGGCGCACGCCGCGCTCGAGCAAATACATGGTCGCCTCGTAGCCCATGCCGCAGCCGGCCGACACGAAATCGTTGTGGCCGTAGCGGCTGCCGGCGCGCGTATTGACCACCACGATGTCGAGCGGCTGCAGCTCGTGGCCGATGCGTTTCAGCTCGGCCTCGACGTCCGCTGCGGTGGCGACGTAGCCGTCCGGGAAATGGCGGAAATCGAGCTTGACGCCCGGCTGGAAGCACCATTCGAGCGGCACTTCGTCGATCGTGATCGAGGGCTTCTTCTCGCCGTTCTTGGCGTCCATCGTCGAATGGAAGTGCCAGGGCGCGTCCAGGTGGGTGCCGCTGTGGGTGGTCATCGTGACCCACTCGGCGGCGGCGGCTTCGCCGTCCGGGTAGTCTGCGGGCGTGGTGCCCGGGATCATGGCGACGAATTCGTGCAACGTGTCCTGGTGCTTCTGGTAGGTGATCTTCGGCGCCAGCGGCGGCGGATCCGACAGGACTTCGTTTTCCAGGTAGATCGACAGGTCGATGAATTGGCGGGGCATGTTTGTCTCCTCAAATCGGTTGGGCGAGTGCCATCATGGACTCGCGCATGATGCGTGCGTGTTCTTCCTTGTCGCCGCCGGCGATCTCGATGTCGCCGAGGCGGCCGGAATTGCGCACGACCATGCCGCAGCGTTCCCAGCGGCGCGCGAAATAGCGTTCGAGCGCCTGGTCGATGCTCCCGGCCCGGCCCAGTTCCTCGGCAAGCACGATCGCATCCTCGATGCCGATGCAAGCGCCCGAGGCCAGGTGCGGCGTGGTCGCGTGCACGGTGTCGCCGATCAGCACCACGCGGCCCTTGTACCAGGGGCCGGGCAGCAGCAGGCTCTCGAGCGGCCGGTAGATGATCTGCGCTTGTTCGTCGAGCTGTTCGCGCACCCGTTGCAGCAGCGGCGCCGGGAACGGGGCAAGCAGCGCCCGTAGGCGCGACAAAAATTCGGCCGGGTCGATGTGTTCGACGGTGGCGCGGTCTTCGGTCACGAACAGGTACATCTGTTCCTTCGACACTGGATTCAGGCCCGGCTTGATCTTCGGGCCCAGCCACATCTTGGTGCCGTTCACTTCCGGCAGGCGCGGCAGCACGGCGCGCCACACGCCCTGGCCGCAATAGCGCGGCGCCGGCGCATCCGGAAACAGCGTCGTCTTCACCTTCGAGTACAGGCCGTCGGCGCCGATCACCAGGTCGTAGCGGCCGCGGCTGCCGTCGGTCAGCGTCACGTCGACGCCGTCGGCATCGGCCTCGATCGAGGCGAAGCTGCAGCCCAGGCGCACCTCGGCGCCGGCGGCGCGCGTGGCATCCGCCAGGACGCGCGCGAGCACCGGACGCATGATGGCGCCATTGCCCGGCACGTCCGGCCCGGCGATGCGCGGCGTCGGCAGTTCGGCCACCTTCTGGCCGGTCGGGATGAAGATCTCGACGCCGTCGGACGCCGCGCCTTGCTCGATGAACGCGTCGATCACGCCGAGCCGGCGCAAGGCGCGCATGCTGGCGCCGCCCATGGTGATGCCGGCGCCGTAGGAACGCCAGCCCGGATCGATCTCGACCAGGTCGACGCCGATGCCCAGGCGGCGCAATTCGATCGCGGCCGCCATGCCGGAAAAGCCGCCGCCGATCACCAGCACCTTATTCAGTCGCGCTGCCATTGTCTGTCTCCTCCTCGCCCTGTGGGCTGATATGGATGCTCCCGTCGGCGCCAAGCGCCAGCCGCACCGCCGTCAACGACTGCCCCAGGCACGGCCCGAGCGTGCAGGCGCCGCTCTCGATGTCGAATTGCGCACCGTGGGCCGCGCACACGATGCGCGTGCGCGCGACGTTCAGGTAGGCGTCCTTGCGCCAGGCCATCGGCGTGCCGCCGTGGTGCGGGCAGGCGTCGCGCCAGCCAAACACCTGCTGCCCGCGCCGCACCAGCAGCACGCTGTCCTGTCCTCCGCGCCAGGGATCGAAGCCGCGCGCGTCGCCGTCAGGCAGCTCCTCCAACCGGCACAGGAACACGCTGTCGCCGTCCACGCGCGCGCCTGGCTCAGTGATCCTCAGTGGCGCTCGGCCGCGCCGGCCGCGCCCGGCGGCGGTCCACCCGGCGCCCATTTGTCGCGCTGCTGGAACAGGAACAGCTGCGAGGCGTCGGCGCTCATCGACACCGCGCGCGCCTGCCACTGTTCGTCGTGCAGGTCCATGTCGGCGTCGTACTCGACGTGGCAGCCGAGCGGCGAATTGAAGTACCAGAACCAGTTCGAGCCCATCTTGTGACGTCCCGGCCCCCAGAACGACTGATAGCCCTTGTTCACGAAGCGCGTTCCCGCCTGCATCACCTCGGTCGGGCCGCCCATGTGGAAGGTGAAGTGCTCGCAGCCTTTCATGAAAGGCGGCGTCTGGATCAGGAACAGCGTGTGATGGTCGCTGGTACCGGCGGGCTTCAGGAACGGGCCGGCGCCGAGCAAACGGTCGGTGCAGGAAAATCCCAGGCGCGCGTAGAACGCTTCGGCCTTGGCCGCATCGGGCACGAAATACACCACGTGCGACAACGTGCGCGGCAGCGCCGGCGCGTTTTCGTCGACGCCAACCACGTTGGCCGGACGGCCCGGCGGCGCATACGGCGCATTGATGCCTTCGGCCGGCAGCTCGAGCGCGCGGCGCACGGTCAGCTGGAAGCCGAGCACGAAGCCCATGTCGTCGACCGCCTCGATGCTGCCGTCCTTCAGCGTGCGCACCTCGCGGTCGCGCCCCAGTTCCTCGGCGATCGCGCCGAGCGTGGCCTGGTCGGCCACGCCGTAGATGGTCTTGCGCAGCATGCTGGCGGTGCCGAGTGGCGCCGGCAGCGCCGGGTCGTCCTTGCGCGCCAGGATGACGGCGGTGCCGTCCAGCGCCTCGAAACGTCCGCCCTCAGGCCCGGCATCGACCGGCGTCAAGCCATAGTCGCTCAGGTACTGGCTGCAGGCCGCGACATCGTCCACGCCGAATACCAGCGCGTCCGGTCCGATGATGTTCATGGTTCTCTCCTAGGTATTGCTTTGTTCTGGTCAGAGGGCGGTGCGGCCGCCCAGCGTCTCGGCCACCCAGTCGGCGATGTAGGCGCCGGCGTTGGCCGAATTGTCGAAGCTCGAGTGCTGCACGCCGCCCTCGCGTTCGGTAAAGATCTTCAGCTCGCGCTTCGGGCTGTTGACCAGCTGCGCGTAGGTGCGCTCGGCCCACTGCAGCGGGATCTGGGAATCCTTCTGGCCGTGCGTGACCAGGAAGGGCACCCGGATGCGGTCGAGGATGCCGTCCAGGTGGACGTTCTCGGCGCTGCGCATGAAGTCTTCCTGGTCCTTGGCGCCCCACACCCAGCGCACGTGTTCCCAATAATGCGGCACCGGAAAGCTGCCCTCCTTCGCCAGGCGCTTCTTCTGCACGTCGCGCCAGTCGTGGTTGGCGCCCCACACGACGCCCATCGCAAAGCGCGGTTCGAACGCGACCGCGCGCGGACAGTAGTAACCGCCGAGGGACACGCCTTCCAGGCCGATACGCTTCGGATCGACGTCGGCGCGGGTCTCGAGCCAGTCGACGACACGGCTGGCCCAGCGCTCGCTGTCGTACACCGCATGCATGCCGTGCAGGCGCAAGGCTTCGCCGGTGCCGGGCTGGTCGATCACCAGCGAGGCCACGCCGCGCTTGGCCAGCCAGGCCGGCAGGCCGACGCGGTACTTCATCTCCTTGGTCGAATCGAGGCCATTGACCTGCACCAGGATCGGCGCCGGACCTCCGACATTCTCGGCGCGCACGTACAGGCCGGCGATGTGGGCGTCGCCATACGGGATCTCGACCCGCTCGCAGTTCTCGCCCGAGAGCGCGACGCCGCGTGCGAACACGTCGAGGAAGCGCCCGTACAACTCGGCGCGGCCCGGTGCGCCATGGGCCTGCAGGCGCTCGGCGGTCAGCAGGTAGATGGCGGCGCGCTTGTACTTGTCGCCGGCCGAGATCAGCCGGCCGCGCGCCTCGTCTTCCTCGGCCAGGGCGCACAGCTGGTCGGCCATGCTCGACCAGGTCTCGCGGAAGGCGCGCGTGCCGGCGGCGTCGGGCTGCTTGGCCGCCTCCTGCAGCGGCGCGCACATCGCCTCGATCTCGCCGATGCGCGCGCCCATCTCGATGGCCAGGTCGACCGAGAGGTTCCAGACGTAATTGGTAGGAAAATACTTGAACATGGTGTCTGCCTGTCTGGCGTGGTGGATCAGAAGTTGTAGCCGACGCGCACGCCGTAGGTGCGCGGATCGCTGATGAAGAAGCCGCCCGGCACGCGGCTCTCGATGCGCACGTCGTCTTCGATGTTGCGCACGTAGGCCTGCACGCTCCAGTGGCCGCCGCCGTCGGTGTAGAGAAGCGAGGCGTCGGTCTTGTGGTTCGTCGGCTGGCGGTAGCGCACGTTGGCAGCCAGGTCGCTGATCAGGTAGGCGCTGGTGAAGTGGGTGCCGACCGTGGCCGCGACATCGCTGCCGGCGCCGACCGCGAAGTGCTGCGTGTAGGCCAGGTTGGCGGTCGTGATCGGCGCGCGGTCCAGGTGCTGGCCCGAGTAGTCGACATTGGCCGATGGCTTGTAGCTCTTGAACGCGGCGTCGGTCAGCGATACCGAGCCGCGCAGCTCGCCGTCCTCGCCGACGCGCAGCTTGCCTTCCAATTCCAGGCCGTCGACCTTGGACTTGGCCGCATTCACCGTGTACGAATCGCAGGTGCTCGGGTCGTTGGCGCGGCACGAGGTCGTGGTCAGCTGCTGGTCCTTGTAATCGTAGTGGAAGACGTTGGTCGCCACTTGCAGCATGTTCTCGAAGAAGCGGCCCTTGATGCCGGCCTCGTAGGCGGTCAGCTTTTCCGGGTTGTAGCTGCCGGCCGCCTTGGCGCTGTTGAAGCCGCCCGCCTTGTAGCCGGTCGAGACGTTCGCATACACCATCACGTTGCGCATCAGGTCGTGGTCCAGGCCCAACTTGTAGCTGGTGTTCGTGAAGCGCACGTCGGCAGTGTAGGCCTGGTCGCTGCTGGTGGCCGGCGCCACCGCGGGCGCGCCGCCGAGTGGGTCGTCGCCGGTCTTGCGGTCACGGGTATAGCGCAGGCCCAGCGTCAGGCGGGTATCCGGGCGCAGGTCGTAGGTCAGCTGGCCGAAGGCCGCGTTGGATTTGTTGGTGATGATCGAGTTGAACGGCTGGGTGACCGTGAAGCTCCCGAACGGCGCAGTGATGTAGGTGTTGTAGGTCGAGTCGCGGTGGATCGTCTCATTGAAGTAATACAGTCCGGCCACCCAACGCAGCGGACCGGTGCCGGTCGAATTGAAGCGCAGCTCGTGCGACAGCGCATGGCTGTCGCCGGTGAGCGCATTGATGAACGGGAAGCCGAAATACGAGCCGTTGTTGACCTGGTCCAGGTACAACCGCATGCTGGCCAGCTGGTAAGTCAGGTCGACCGCGCCGAGGCGCGTCTTGAATTCGCCGCGCAGCGAATCGGCGCGGTTGTCCATGTGCGCGTTGGCGTCCTGTTTGAACGGCAGCGCGGCGGTGCGCTGCACGTCCGTGCCGCGGTCGACGTAGACCGGGTTCTGGATATTGTTGCCGGTGCCGGGCGGCGAGAACGGCAGGTTCTCGACCAGGGTGCCGTTGAAGAAGTTCGTGTTCGGCACCGGCGACGGCGGACCGCCGGCCATCTTGCTGGTTTCCGCGGTCAGCAGCAGGCTGGTGTCGGCGCTGAACTTGCCGAGCAGGTGCACGCGGCCGGCCTTGTCGTCCTGGCTTTCCAGCGCCACGTGGTTCGGGCCCGGGTTCAGGTAGGTGTCGTGCTTGGCGGTGCTGAGCGCGGCGCGCAAGCCCCACATGGCGTTGATCGGCACGTTGATCATGCCGTCCACGCGGCGCGTCTTGTAGTTGCCGAGATCGACGCCGATGCTGCCAGCCAGCTTGTCGGTCGGCTTGTTGGTGATCAGGTTGATCGCCCCCGCGGTGGCGTTGCGGCCGTACAGCGTGCCCTGCGGGCCGCGCAGCACCTCGATGCGATCGAGGTCGAAGAAGGCGGCGGCCTGCGCCTCGTAGCGCGGCACGTAGGCGCCGTCGATATGGAAGGCGGCCGACGGGTCGCCCTTCTCGGTCATGTCCAGGCTGGTCACGCCGCGGATGGCGATCTGCAGCATCCCGCTTTCCTTCGAAATCTCGACGTTCGGCAGCATGTCCGCCATCGAGCGAGCATCAGTCACCCCCGCGTCCTTCAACTCTTCGCCGGACATCACGGACACGGCCAGCGGCGTCTTGCTGGCGGGCTGGGCGACCTTCTGGGCGGTGATGATGACTTCGTTGATGCCCTTGGACCGGGCTTCGCTCTTGCCATCCTCGGTTTGCGCCAGCGCGGCGCCGGCCGTGGACAGGAGGCCGGCGGCGCACAAGGCCTTGGCCAGAACGGACAGCGAGGGGTTATTCATGGGTTGTCTCCTGATTGTCCGGCAGCTCTGCTGGCTGCCGTGGGCTGATGTTGTGTGAAAATCTTATTTGCTTTCCCACGTTTTCCCAACGCCAGAATTTGGATGACTGCTATCGATGGCGTGGATACTGAAGTACCTCGATCACGCACCGGCAGATACTCTCGCGCGCCGGTCGACGCATCCCGTCGGGACGAACGGGACCCACAGGCGCACGCATGCGCGCCCGTGAACTACGGTGATGACGTGTCGATGTGCCGGCAGCGCCGGCAGACGGCTCGGGCAGCTGGGCAGCTCAGGCGCTAAGCGCCAGCTCGGTCGTGCAGGACGTCACCGGGCTCCAGGGCAGGTAGGAAATGCGCAGCTGCACCGCGGCGGCCACGCTGTGCGGCCCGGGGGCGAGCCCGCCCGCCTGGCGCACCGACACCTCGGCCACTTCGCCGAATTCCCAGCGCTCATCGTAGGTGGTCTCGAGCTGGTCCAGCGTCCAGCTTTTGCCGCGCACCGTGAAGCGCAGGTCTTCGCGCGGCACCTTGTGGCCGTCGACCGTGAGCGCGATGTCTTCCACCGCCGACAGCACCTGGCCGCGGTAGTAAGGCAGGCGCAGGCCGACGCGCCAGCCTTCGACGTTGTCGCCTTCGCCCACGTTCTCGAGCGAATCAGGATAGATGATGTGTTTGTCGTACATGCCCTGCTCCTTAAGCCGTCTCGCCCAACAGGCGCTTGAACATCTCTTGCTGGCGGAGCACCTGCTCGCGGCCATCGACCTCGAACGCGTCCTCGATGTGGCGCTGCCCTTCGTATTCGCTCGACAGGTGGCCTTCGTAGCCGCCCTCGATCAACACCGGGATGATCTCGTCGTAGGGAATCGCCGGTTCCTTGCCGGTCTCGTCGATCTCGTAGAACTTGGCGTGGATATTGAAAATCCAGGGCATGAATTCGAGCATGCGGCGCGGATTGCTCCAGATGTTGTGGCGCAGCGTCTCCGCCATCTGCAGGTCGACCGGGTTGCCGCCCAGCTTGCGCACGTCCATCAGCACATAGTCGGGCAGGATGCGCGCCTCGTGCGCCTCGAGGATGAACTCGACGATGCGCGGCGTCGCGCCCATGCGCAGGAAGCGGTCGCGGAAGACCGGCGGGTAGTGCTTGATGTACATGCCCATGTCGGGCACGTAGCCGACGTGGTTCGAGCCGGTGGCGCGCGTCAGCTCGGTGTAGCGCAGGATCCACGGGTGGTCGAAGTGGAACGGCGAGTGCACCTCGATGCCCATGCGGATGTCGAGCTTCTCGGCCAGCGGCACGCAGGCCACCACCACTTCGGGCGGCGTGTTGACGATCAGGCGCAGCGTCTTGCAGCCGATGCGCTTGGCGAAGTGCAGGTCGCGCTCGAGCGAAGCGACCATCTCGCCGAAGTTCAGCTTGCGCTCCTTGTATAGCTTGATGTCCATGAACATGTCATGGCACTGGGCATAGGCGCCGTGGTGCTCGAGCGATGCGAACCAGCCGTCGATCTGCGCCTGCGGCACGTCAGGAAAGCCGGTGAACGATTGTTCGCTGACGACCTCGATGCCGCGCGCGCCGAGACCGGCGGCGTGGGCGATGCAGTCGTCCAGGGTCATCTTGCGCAGGAAGGTCTCGTACTGATAGCTGTACAGCGAGACGCCTCGCTTGATGCGATGCTTGTTGGTCATAAGATCCTCGGAGTCGAACGAAAAGAAAGACGGTTCACACGCCCGCTTGGGCGCGCGCCGCACGCCCGGCGCGCACGTGCAGAAGGCAGGCGCCGACCGCGCAGGCCGCCGCGATCAGGCCGAACGCCAGGAAGGCGCCCTGCAGGTTGCCGACCGAGGCGCGCATCAGGTTGACCACGGCCGGCGACAGGAACTGGGCGACGAAGAAGGAGCTCGCCCACCAGCCCATGCCGCGGCCGCGGTGCTCGAACGAGAACTTGCTCTGGGCCCAGGCGATCAGCGCCGGCACGATGATGCCGTTGGCCAGCTGCTGGACGAAGGCGAAGGCGAGCGCGACCCGGTAGTCGGGCGCCAGGCCGATGCCGCTCAAGCCGATCGCGTAGCCGAGGAAGACCAGGAAGATCTGCGCACCGGCGCCGAAGCGCGTGGTCAGCTTGAACACGATCGCGCCGAGCGGCACGCCGATGCTGGGCAGCGCCATCGACAGGCCGATCTTTTGCGGGTCGCCCACGCCCAGCTCCTTGAGCAGCACCGAGAAGTTGATGACCTGGACGTAGTAGATCGTCGACAGCAGCACGGTGACGCCGGCCACCATCAGCGCGATCGAATAAGGAAACAGCGTTGCCGGCGGCGTCGCGTGCACCGCTCCGGTCCCGTTGCGGCGCTGCAGTGCACGCGACGACGGCTCGAACAGGAAGGCCAGGCTGGCCAGCAGGATCGGGATCGCGATGGCGTACACCAGGAAGGGCCACTGCCAGCCTTGCGCGGCCAAAAAGCCCGAGCTGGCGATGGTGACGGTGCCGAGCACCGAGCCGACCACGCCCTGGATCATCAGCCAGCGGTGGCGCTCGCGCTCTTCGAAATAATCGGCCAGCAGCGTGTTGACCACGGTGAGCACGCCGGCCTCGCCGATGCCGATCACGAAGCGCCCGGCCACCACCGCCCAGAAGTTATCGATGGCGAAGGGCACCAGGCCGCCGAGGCCGTAGAAGGCCATCGACCACAGCAGCAGCGGCCGTCGTCCGAAGCGGTCGGCGATGACACCGGCGCCCGGTGCGAACAGGGCGATGCAGGCGCTCGGCGCGGTGATCAGCAGCGGCACCATCAGGGCCGCATTCGGTATGTCGTGGAAGTGTCCGAGCAGGGTCGGGAGCGTGGGCGCCAGGGCGATGATCGCCATCACAGGCAGGAAGCCGGAGATCACCAGGATCCAGCCCTGGCGCCAGTCGGCCCTGCGTGGATGGGACGTCGCCGTGGAGGAAGCGGGCGGCTGCATGGGGTTGCTGCGCATTGTTGTCTCCTTGTCGTGTCCGCGGCTTTTTGCCGCATTCCTGTCTTACGCAGGAAATAGAACCAGAATTATGATATCGAGTTATTTCGTTTTTCCCAAGCAAAAATTTGCCCTTCTGTTGCGATTGTTTCGATAGCTGCTATTCACGCGCTGGATACGGCGCCGATGCGCTTCGCATGGCCTCGGACAGGCGCGCGGCGCCCAGCGCGCCCAGCCCCAGCAGGCCCAGGAACAGCGGCAGCACGAGCAGGTAGGCGCGCGCGTAGGCGACCGCGGACGGCGCCGCCAGGCCATGAAAAAACACCAGGCCGGCCAGCGCCACGCCGAACGCGCCGGCCACCTGCTGCACCGTGGTCAGCAGGCCGGCGGCGACGCCGGCGCTGGACAGCGGCACGTCGCGCAGCGTGGCGTTGGACAGCTGCGGCCCGCACAGTCCGAGCCCGATCCCCATGCCGAACTGCGCCAGCGCGAGCAAGGGCCAGGACAGCGGGCCGTGCACGGCCCAAGCGCACAGCAGCAGGCTGGCGGCGGTCACCGCGATCCCGACCAGCAGCGTGCGCACCCCGATGCGCCGGTTCAAGCGCGGCCCCAGCTGCGTGATGCCGGTCATGGCCCCGAGCGCGATCGGCACGCAGGCATACGCCATCTGCGCCGCCGACAGGCCGCGCCCGGTCTGCAGCACGAAGGTCATCACCAGCAGGTAGCCGGGCATGATCGGGTTCACGCACAGCGTGCACAAGAGACCCAGCGCCACCCTATTGCGCTTGAACAGCGCCGGGTCGACCAGCGCATCGCCGTGGCGCGCCTGGCGCCGGCCCAGGTAGCGCCAGGTGGCCCAGGCCAGCGGCAGCGCGCTGGCCAGCAGCAGGATCAGCGCCAAGGGCCAGCCGCGCGCCGGCCCCTCGATCAGCGGCGTGAGCAGCGCGAACAGCAGCAGCACCGACAACGCCGCGCCGCGCAGGTCGACCGCCACCGCGTTCAAGCCGCGCCCGGGCGGCAGCAGCAGCGCGCCGGCCGCCATGCTCACCAGTCCGATCGGCAGGTTGATCAGGAAGGTCAGGCGCCAGCCCAGGCCGAGCCAGTCGGCGTCGATCAGCAGCCCGCCGACGATCGGTCCGAGCGCGGCCGAAAAGCCGCCCAGGAAGCCGAACACCGTGTAGACCTTGTAGCGCTCGTCGGGCGGATACATGACCTGGACCAGCGCCATCACCTGCGGCACCATCAGCGCCGCGCTGGCGCCCTGCAGCAGGCGGAACACCTGCAGGCTGAGGGTGTCGGGGGCCAGTCCGCAGCCCAGCGAGGTCAGCGTGAAGGCCGCCACGCCGCTAAGGAACATGCGCCGGTAGCCGTGGCTGTCGCCGAGCCGGCCGCCGACGATCAGCAGCACCGCGAACGCGGTCGCATAGCCGGCCACGATCCATTCGAGCGCCGCCTCCGGCGCATGCAGGGTGGCGCCGATCGAGGGCACGGCGACGTTGACGATGGTGGTATCGAGCAGGTCGATCACGAAGGCCAGCGCGACCGCGACCAGCGCGAGCGTGCGGCGGCGGTGACTGAACTGGGCGGCGGCATAGTGCGCGCTGCCCGGCGCGCTGCCTTCCGCACTGGATACGGCTTCATTCATGGTGGGTTCTCGTTGTGGCCCGGCGTGCGGCGCCGGGCGCGGGTTCAAACGTGGCGGGCGACGTCGACCACCAGGTCGCGCAGCCAGCGGATGGCGGGATCGTTGTTGCGGTGCCGGTGCCATTGCAGCGACTGCACCAGGCGCGGGATGCGCGGCGGCGGCTCCCAGGTCCTGATAGGCAAGACCTCGAGCGCGCGCAGCGCGATGCGGCGGTGCACGGTGGCGATGCGGTCGGTGCCGACCACCAGCGAGGGCAGCCCGGCCATGGTCGGCGCGGTGACCTCGACGCGGCGCTTGACGTCGTAGCTCTCGATGAACCAGCCGTCCAGTGTCGGCAGCGGATTCGGGCTGGCGAAGGTCGGGATCACGTGGCCGCAGGACAGGTAGTCGTCGAAGGTCAGCTTGTCCTGGATGCGGCTGTGCCCTTCCCAGGTCACGCACAAATAGTCTTCCTCGAACAGCACCGCCGACGGGTGTTCCTTGGCCAGGTATTGCGAGGGGATCACCAGGAAGTCGGCGTCGCCCTGCTCCAGCACGTCGGCCGGCTGGCGGTCGTACTGGTGGCGCAGGTCGATGCGCACGCCGGGCGCCTGGCGGTACAGCGCCGCCAGCAGCGGCGGCACCAGCACCGCCATCGTATAGTCGGACACCAGGATGGTGAAGACGCGGGTCTCGCTGGCCGGGTCGAATTGCGGCTGGGTGGCGATGGTCGAATCGATGCGCATCAGGACTTCGCGCACCGGTTCGACCAGCTCCTTCGCGCGCGGCGTCAACATCAGGCTGCGGCCCGAAGGCACCAGCAGCTCGTCCTCGAAATAGTCGCGCAGGCGGCTCAGCGCGCTGCTGGTCGCCGACTGGCTCAGGTGGATCTTTTCCGCCGCGCGGCTGATGTTGCACTCGATGAGGAGCGCGTTCAGCACCACCAGCAGGTTCAGGTCGAGCTTGTTGAATCGCATCGCGCCTCCTTTCTGGCCTCAGGCTTGCAGGCAGAGGCTGTGCCGCGCCAGCGCCAGCGAATCGGCATCGGGCAGGCTGGGGAAATACTCGAGGCCGATGTCGCCCGCGTAGCCCTTGTCGCGCAGGATGCGCATCACGGCCGGCCAGTCGATCTGGCCGGTGCCCGGTTCGTGGCGGCCTTCCTTGTCGGCGACCTGCACGTGGGCGACGTAGCGCATGCGGTCGCCGAACGCCGCCTCGAGGTCTTCATCGGTCTGCGCTGCGTGGTAGACGTCGGCCAGCAGGCGCAGCGCCGGGCTGTCGACCTCTGCGACGATGTCCAGGCCGCGCCCGATGGTATCGACGAACATGCGCTGGCCGTTGACGATCATGTAGACCGGCTCGAGCCACAGCACCGTGCCGGCTTCCTGCGCCATGGCGGCCGCGCGGCGCAGCACGTCGACCGCGGCGTCGAACTGTTCCCGCTCCGGCACACCGGGCCGAGTAAAGCCGGAGGCGACGATCATGCCGGCGCCGTCGAAGCGCCGCGCCACCGGAATCGCGTCGGCCACCGCCGCCAGCACCTTGTCGTGCTCGGCCGGGTCGACCAGGCTGGCGCGCGGGTCGACGCAAAAGCTGCGCAGGCGCACGCCGGTTTCGTTCAGCGCCTGCTCGACGGCGTCGAGCGGCTTGTCGCGCCACAGGTGGAATTCCACGCCCGGCACACCGGCCGCGTGCGCGGCGCGGATGCGCCCGGCCAGGTCCGCATTCCCTTCGGCGAACATCCATTCGATACATGCTGCGAGTTGCATAATCATCCTTTCGATTTATAGTGGGTCGACGCGGCCAGCAGTGCGGCCGCGAGCAGGCAGACGGCGCCGACCACGGCGACGCTCGCCAGGAAGCTGCCGGCCACGCCGCCGATCAATGTGAGCAAGGGCGGGCTGAGGAACTGACCCAGGAAAAACGAGCCGCCCCACAAGCCCATGCCGCGCCCGCGCTGCTCGAAGCGGTAGTGCTGCAGGGCCCAGGCGATCAGCGCCGGCAGCAGCAGGCCGCCGCCGACCTGGCCGAGCGCATCCAGCGGCAGCCCGACCACCGCATTCGGCGCCAGCGCCACGCCGACGTAACAGGCGCCGTACAAGGCCATGGCGATCGCCAGGCGCAGCGCCACCGCCACGCCGCCCAGGCGCTTGAACAGGTAGCCGCCGGCCATGGTGCCGAGGCTGGCGATGGTGATGAACACGCCGATGCGCTCGGGCGAGGCCACGCCCATGTCGCTGAAGATGCGTCCGTGCTGCACCGCTTGCACGAAGAACACGATCGAGAACAGCACGGTGGCGCCGCATACGAGCAGGGTCTGGCGCCAGGGGAAGGCGGTGGCGCCGGCCGACCCTTCGGCCTGCGCGGCAGCGGCGCGGTCCGGCTCCCAGCACACGAACCAGGCCAGGGCGAACACGGCCAGGCCGGTCAGGTACAGCAGGAAGGGATAGCGCCAGTTCACGCCCGCCAGCAGGCCGCCGGACAGCAGGATGGCCGAGCCGATCAGCGGCGAGAAGATGTTCTGGTAGCCCAGCCACTTCTCGCGCTGCGCGCCCTCGAAGTAGTCGCCCATCAGCGCATTGCCGACCGTGAGGATGGCCGCCTCGGCCACGCCGACGACGACGCGGCTGGCGACGATCAGCACCAGGCTGTCGAACATCAACGGCGCCAGGCCCAGCAGCGAAAACGCCAGCAGCGCCGCCAGCAGCAGCTTGCGCCGCCCGTAGCGGTCGGCCAGCATGCCGGTGAAGCCCGAAGTCAGCGCCACGCACAGCGAGGGCACGGTAATGATCATCGGCACCAGCAACTGGAAATGCGGCGCGTTCGAGAAGTGCTGGAACATCTGCGGCAGGCCCGGCACCAGGGCCGACAGCGCCAGCGAAGGCATGTTGGTCAGGGCCATCAGGACGATGCCCTGGGCCAGGCCGCCGTGGCGGCGCGGATTGGCGCCGACATGGGTCAGCGGCGTGGCGGCGGCGGGTGAGGACAAATGGGTCGGGTGCACGGCAGTCCTTTCGGAGCGGGTCGCGGGTCGAGTCGATGTCAGTCGGGGCAACGGTCCAGCACGTGCTGCCTGTACCAGCTGTTGAGCATCATGCCGGTGGCGATTGGCGCCGGACCCTTGTCGCTTTCGACGATGACCCAGCCGGCGTAACCGTGTTCCTGCATCGCCGCCAGCAGCGCCGGGAAGTCGACCAGGCCGGTGCCCATCTCGCCGAACCAGCGCCCGATCTCGCGCTCGCCGCCGGCGGCGATCATCGCGCGCTCGGCGTTGTGCAGCTTGTATTCGCCCAGCGTGTCGACCGCCAGCGCATCCTTGAACTGGAAATGCCAGACGCGCTCGTGGAAACGGCGGTACAGCGCGACCACGTCGTGGCCGGCGATGGTCAGTTCGGCGGTGTCGAAACACAGGCCGACCAGCTCGTCGTCGCACAAGGCCATCAGCCGCTCGAGTTCCTCGGCCGTGCGCAAGGCCGACAGCGCATCGACGTGCAGCACGGTCTTGACGCCGAAGGTGTCGCTCATGGCGCCGACCGCGTTCCAGCACTCGGCCGCGGCCGCCATGCGCTCGGGCGTCAAGGCGCCCTCCTTCCAGTACGAGGGGAATGGACGCACCACCAGGCAATCGCCATCCAGGGCACCCAGCAGCTCGGCGTGCACGCGCGCCTGCGCGAGGATGCGCGCGTGGTCGGCCGGCTGGGTGCTGTCCAGGCCGAAGTGCAGCTCCTCGAAGCTCATCACGGTCGGGTCGAAGAAGGTACTGGCGACCCGGTGGATGCCCCAGTCACGCAGCTTCAGGCGGAAATGGTCGGGCGAGCCGAAGTTGATCGCGATATTTTCGGGACGTCCGATCGGATCCCAGCGGCCGCTGCCGGCGCTCAGTTCGACCGCGTCGAAGCCGCAGGCGGCGGTCACCTTGAAGGCGCGCTCGATTTCTTCCATGCGCGCGAAGCTGGTGAAGCCGGCCTTCCACTGGTTCAGGGCATAGCCCCATTTGGTGTGTTTGTGCATGCTGGTCTTCCCGTTCAGGCGTAGATTTTCTTGAGGACGTGCTGGATGGTCCAGGCGGACAAGGCGGTGCTCTCCGGGTAGTTACCGCCGCCGACGTCGGCCTTGTCGTGCTCGACGCCGACCCAGCCTTCGTAGCCGCAAGCCTTCATCGCCGCCATCAGCGCGGGGAAGTCGACCAGGCCGCCCGGCGTGCCGATCTCGTGGAACCAGCGCGGCGTGGTCGGCGCCATCACCTCGGCGTCCGGCCGGCGGCGGTAGTCGCCGCTCCGGTCGACGTTCAGCGTGTCCTTCATGTGAAAGCCGCCGCAGCGGTCGTGCAGCTTCAGGTAGAGGTCGACCGGGTCGACGCCGGCGATCACGTGCTGCGCGGTGTCGCAGTAGAAGAACACGTAGCGCGGATCGGTCCACTCGTAGAACTTGCGCAGCTGCTCGGCAGTGCGGATGCCGCAGAAGAACTCGTGGTGGCAGCAGGTCTTGACGCCATACTTCAGCGTCATCTCGCCGACCCGGTTCCACAGTTCGGCGCAGGCGCGGATCTTGTCGTCGGTGACCGGCTCGACGTCGTAGTACAGGCCGGCCGGCATGACGATGAAGTTTTCCACGCCCAGGCCCTGGCTGGAGCGCATGATGTATTCGGCGTAGTTGACGATGTGGTCGTGCGTCGAACGCACGTGCGGCGCGCTCTGGCGTTCGTCGTACATCACCGCATGGAACAGGCTGAGCACGCGGTCGATGCCGCGCGACTGCATGAAGGCGCGCGCGTTTTCGAGCGAACCGAACAGCTCGCGCAGCGGACCGAGGTGGAAGTCGAAGGTCTCGATCGCTTCGAAGCCGAGCGCGGCGATCTGCTTCAGGAAATCGTCGAAGCGCTTGACCGAGGTGTATTGCGACACCTGGCCCTGGGGCGTATCGATGCGCCAGTGGTCCATGTAAGCCCAGCGGAGTTTATTGGTCGTCATGTTCAACCTTATTTCAGAAGAATAATTCTAGTTATGGTTTTGTCGAAAAAGGCGGCCGCGGCTGCCCTCTTTATTTAGCGCTCCGGCACGAAGCGCAGGTAAGCCAGCATCATGTCGCTCAAGTCCACCAGCAGGTCGTCCCAGCCGGCGCCCTCGCCCTTGCCGCCGACGCTGTCCAGTCCGAGGAAGCGCGCCTGGGTGGCGTAGATCAGCAGCATCCCGGCCTCGATCGCGCGGTCCGGGTCCGGATGGCGGATCTCGGCGCGGCAAGCTTGCAGCAGCCGGCTGAACTTGGCGTGGTTGGCGAACGCCGACTTCTTGCCGGCCGCGCCGATTACCTCGTCCACGGCGCCGCGCAGCATGAAGGACCGCAGCACGCTGGCGTGTTCCTTCAACAGGTTGCCCAGGCTGGTGACGACCGCCGCCACCACCTGCGCCAGGCCATGCGCCTGCCCGCCGATGCGCTGCGCCTCGTCGGTGAACGCCGCGTCCAGCCGCTCGAAGAAACGCACTTGCACGGCGCGCAGCAGCTCGTCCTTGCCGGTCACGCGGCCATACAGCGCCCCGGTCGAGACGCCGGCGCGCTGGCAGATTTCGGCCAGCGTGATCTGGTCGTAGGAACGTTCGCGCAACAGGTCGATGGTGGCCTCGATGATGCGGTCGAACGACTGGCGGCTGCGGCCCTGTTTGGGCGCGCGGGCATGGGCGGTGGCGCTTTCCATGGGTTCAATCATGTGGGTAAAAGGGCGATTCTAGCCGAAAGGGGCGCGCGTCCAGAACACGCATCCATCAGATCGCCCCCGCCTTCAGCTGGGCGACCGCATAGTCGGCCGCGCGCGCCGTCAGCGCCATGTAGGTCAGCGACGGATTGACGGTGCCGCTCGAGGCCATCGCCGAGCCGTCGGTGACAAACAGGTTGGGCACGCCATGCACCTGGTTGTGCGCATTCAGCACCGATTCGGCCGGGTCCTTGCCCATGCGCGCGCCGCCCATCTCGTGGATCGACACGCCGGGCACGGCGCGCACCGGGATCGTCACCACGAACTTGGCGCCGGCGGCCGTCAGCATCTGCGAAGCCTGTTTTACCGCGTCGGCCTTCATGCGCTCTTCGTTGGCGCCGTAGGCCACGTCGAAGCTCAGCTGCGGCAGGCCGAAGTTGCCGCGCTTGTTCTCGTTCAGCGTGACCCGGTTGTTCGCCTGCGGCAGCTGTTCGCAGAAGGCGCCGAGGAAAGCGATCCACTTGCCCGGCCGTGCGATCGCGTGCTTCATGCCGGCGCCGAAGTCGTCCGACTGGGCCGCGGTGTTGGTCCAGTCGTCGCGCATCGCGCCGCCCTGGAAGCCGTAGCCGCGCGTGAAATCGGCATCGGCATCCTGGCCGCCGATGTTGCGAAAGCGCGGCACCAGGATGCCGGTCGGGCGGCGCCCCTCGTAGTTGCGGTCGGCGAAGCCGGGAATCTCGCCGAACACGCCGATGCCGGCATGGTCGACCAGGTAGCGTCCCAGCACGTCGCTGTGGTTGCCGATGCCGTTCGGATGCGCCGCGCTCTTCGATTGCAGCAGCACCTGCACGCTGCCGTAGGTCGAGGCGCACAGGAAGATCACCTTGGCGCCGAAGCGCAGGCGCTGGCCCGACTTGGCGTCGATCACGCGCACGCCGGTCGCCTTTTTGGTCTGCGGGTCGACGTCGATCGCTTCGACCAGGCTGTCGGTGCGGACGGTCAGCAGGCCGGTCTTCTGCGCCGCCGGCAGGGTCGAACTTTGCGTGCTGAAGTAGGCGCCGAACGAGCAGCCGCGGTTGCAGATATTGCGGCGCTGGCATTGGCCACGATCGTTGTGCGGCACGCTCAGGTTGGCCACGCGGCCGACCGTCACGCGCCGGTCTTGCCACTTCGCTTCCACGGTTTTCTTCAGGTGCTTCTCGACCGCGGTCATCTCGAACGGCGGCAGGTAGTGGCCGTCCGGGAAATTCTCCAGCCCTTCCGGCGCGCCGCTCACGCCGATGAATTTTTCGACGTGGGTGTACCACGGTTCCAGGTCGGCGTAGCGGATCGGCCAATCGTTGCCGTGGCCGTCGCGCTTGTTTGCGAGGAAGTCGTCCGGGCCCCAGCGGTAGGACTGGCGGCCCCAGACCAGCGAGCGTCCGCCCAGCACGTCGGTACGGTGCCAGCGGAACGGCTTGACCTGGTCGTAGGGATTCTGGCGGTCGTTGATCCAGTACTGGCGGTTGGCCCAGCTGAAGGCGCCGCGCTCGATCAAGCCCTGGATCGGGTACTCGCGCTCGTCCAGCGCGCGATCCGGCAGACCTTGCGACGGCGCCTGCCAGGGCGCGGTGAATTCGTTGACGTAGCCCTTCTGGTGTTCGATCGGCCGGCCGCGCTCGAGCATCAGCACTTTCAAGCCTTTTTCGGTGAGTTCCTTGGCGGCCCAGCCGCCGGTGATGCCGGAGCCGATGACGATCGCGTCGAATTCGGTGGTTTGGGTCATGTCTCGTCCTTGTGCTGGCGGGTCAGATCACGTTCTGGTACGGCCAGGTCTCGATGGCGACGTCGCCGTCGAAGCGGCCCGGTACCGGCACATAGCGCAGTTCCTTCGTGCTGCCGATCTCCGACGTGAAGTAGCCGTACACGACCAGGTCGCGCAGGCGCAGGTAGAACGGCGCCTTCGGGTCCTCGATGCGCGCGGCCAGCTCGAAGGTGTGGCCATCGTAGGGACTCGAGGTGCGCAGCGCCTGCAGGAGCTCGGTTGCCTGGGCCGGCGTGCAGGCGGCGAAGCCGCGCCCGTAGCGCTGGCGCGCGCCCGTGTCCAGGCCGGCCAGGCCGGTGCGGAACTGCGCCAGCTCGGCCGGCAGCATCCAGTGCCGGGCCAGCGCATCGACGAAGTGCGGCACGCCGGCGGCGAGCGCACCCGGCGTGTCGGTGACGGGGACGATGACGTCGGCCGCCACGCTCAGGATCTTCATTTCGGCTTGGGTCAGTCCGGCAGACTGCGGTGCTGTTGCGCCCGCGGCCTTGAGCGCCGCGGCCGCCGAGGCGCCGGTCCAGACCCCGGCCGTGGCCACGCCGGCCAGCAATGCGCCCAGCACGGCGCGGCGCGATGGGTTGTGCGGCGCCCCCTGCTCCGCCGGCACCGCCTGCCGTTGCAGGTGTACGGTATCGATCTTCATCTTGCTTGTCTCCGCGAGAATCGAATGGTTGCGAGCGGGACGCGCAGGCGCGAGGGATCAGCAGCCATGCGGCCACCGTGTCTCCTTGCAGGACTGGCGTCCCTTTTTATCGAGCGGCCTGTGCGGCCGTCTCATTTCTTTGAATCAGAATAGCACAGGTTTTATAACAATAATTCTGATTTTTTATTACCCTGAGAAACCAGCGCAGCGTGCTTGAACACCTGCTCCGCCAGCAGCCGTAAACTGGCCTCGAGCTGCCCGTCCAGGCACTGGCCCTGCGCGTCGAACAGCTTGACGCCGGCGGTGTTGAGCGTGACGCCCAGCGGCGTCGGCCAGCCGCGCAAGGCGTGGACGATCGAGCGCAGCGCGCCCAGCGTGGTGTTGCAGCCCTGCCAGCCGGCCGCGGTGACGATGCAGCCGACCGCCATGCCATCCAGGTAGACGCGTTCGTCGGCGCGCAAGTCTTCCAGCAGGTCGATGGCGTTCTTGACCAGGCCGGACACGCCGCCGTGGTAGCCGGGCGAAGCGAAGATGACGGCGTCGGCCTGGCGCACCGCTTCCACGATCGCGCGCTGGGCCGGGCTGCGCTCGCGCTGCTCGGGCGAATACACGTCGAGGGTGCTGAGGGCGTCGCCGCCGAACAGCTGGGTGCGCGCGCCCATCGCCTCGGCAAACTGCAATGTGGTGCGCAGAGCGCTTTCGGTGCTCGAGCCGGGCCGCGTGGTGCCGCCGATGCCGACGATAAGGGGACGGCCCTGGGCCGCATCGGCGAAGGACATGTCGAGAGCGTTCATGGAGTTCTCCTGTTTCGAATTCAAGTAAGTTGCAAGGCCAGCGGCAGGTCGTCGCTGGAACGGCCGACCAGCAGGTCGACCCGGCCCGGCAAGGGCACCCAGGCGCCATCCCAGAGCTGCACTTCCCGGCGCGCGACCGGGATGCGCAGCGCACACCCTTCGCCCGGCGCCAGCCAGACCTTGGCGAAGCCGACCAGTGTCAATTCGGGCTGCGCGCGGTACACCTGCACCACCTCGGCGCCGGCGCGCCGGCCGGTATTGCGCACCTCCACCGTGACGGTCCAGCCGTCCGTCGCGTCCTCATCGACGGCGGCCTTGTCCAGCACGAAGCGGGTGTAGCCGAAGCCGCTGCCGAAGGCCTGGCGCGCTTTCACGCCGCGCGCCGCCAGGCCGCGGTAGCCGACCCGCACGCCATCCTCGTAGCGCAGGTCGCCGCTGGCGTCGGGCTGCAGCGACAGCGCCGGGTAATCGGCGTCCTCGCAGGCGATCGTGACCGGCATGCGCCCGCCCGGCTCCAGCTCGCCGGCCAGCACCTGGGCCAGCGCCGGGCCGAATTCCTCGCCCGGATACCAGCAATGCAGCAGCGCCTTCGCCTGGTCTTGCCAGCGCGTGTCGAACGCATGGCCGACATTGGTGACAATGACGGTATTCGGGTTGGCGCCGCACACCTGCTCGATCAGCGCCAGTTGCTCGGGCGGCAGGCGGGTGTGCCGGCGGTCCTTGCTTTCGACGCTAGCGTCCGAGGTCTCGCCGACCACCAGCACGACCGCATCGGCGTCGCGCGCGGCGGCGACGGCGCGCGCCAGCATCGCCTCGTTGCTGTCCGGTCCGCGCACGCCGTACCACAGGCCCTGGCAGCGCGCGGCCGTGTAGCGCAGCTCGACCACGACCTCGACCGCCTGTCCGGCCTGCAGATCCACGGCCACGCAGTCGGCGTCGCCGCTCTTCAAACGGCCCATGACGTCGCCGGGGGCCAGCTGTTCATCGCGCCGGAACACTTCGACGCCGTCGACCAGCAGGCGCAACGCGCCGGTGCCGCCGACGTAGAAACGGTGCGGTCCATTTGCCTGCGCGGTATAGACGCCGCTGGCGCGCGTGGCCGCGGCCTGCTGCAGGGCGCCGGCCGGATGCACGCCATGGAACCAGGTCAGCGAATTGGTATCGCGGGTTTCGGACAGCAGCGGCGCGCCTACGCAATCCGGATTGTCGAAGTAGTCGAGTGTCATGCCACGCGTGCAGCCCTCGCCGAGCACGCGCGCGGGACGCGCGGGCATGCGCGGCAGCGTCGGCTGCGGATCGACGCCCGGCTCGTAGGCGCTGATCGCAGCGCCGAAGCGTGCGCGCAGCGCATCGACCGGCAGCACGGCGTCTAGACGCACCGCGATCTTGGCGAAGGTGCCGCCCTGGAAGCAGGGTGCGCTGGCATTCGGGCCGATCACGGCGATGCGCTTGAAGCGCTGAGGGTCGAGCGGGAGAAACTCGTCCTCGTTGCGCACCAGCGTAAAGCCGGCGGCCGCGGCTTCGAGCAGCAGCGCTTGCGCTTGGGCGGCCGGCAGCGGCTCGCCCTTGCCCGCGCCGAAGCGGCGCGCGGTCGCGGCGACGCGTGCGGCGGCGTCGGCCAGGCGCGCAGCCTCGACCTGGCCTTCCACGACCGCGCCGGCGCTACGTGCGCCCAGGAAGCGCGCCGGTCCCGGCATCTCCAGATCGAGCCCGCCCTGCAGCGAGCCGACCGTCGAATGGGTGCCGAACCAGTCGCTCATGAATACGCCGTCGAACTTCCACTCACCCTTGGCGACGTCGCGCACGATCCGGCCGGCTTCAGCGCACCAGGCGCCGTTGACCTTGTTGTACGCGGTCAGCATGCCGGCGCACCCGGCGGCGGCGGCCATCTCGAACGGGCGCAGGTAGATTTCGCGCAGCGTGCGCTCGTCGACCACTGCGTTCATGCTGTCGCGCGCGGTCTCGCTGTCATTGCACACCAGATGCTTGGCGACCGCGCCGGTGCCGACCGACTGGCAGCCCTGAATCCACGAGGCGCCCAGCACGCCGCACAGCAGCGGGTCTTCGGAAAAGTATTCGAAGGCGCGCCCGGCCAGCGGGCTGCGCGCCAGGTTCAGGTTGGGGGCCAGCATCAGGTCGACACCGCGCCGGATCGCTTCGCCGCCGACCAGGCGCCCGACGCGCTGCACCAGCGCCTTGTCCCAGCTCGCGCCCAGCGCGACCGGCGCCGGTGTCAGCAGCGAGATGTCGCGCTCGTCGACGCGCGGCCCGGCCACGCCCATCGGCCCGTCGGCCATCGCCAGCGCCGGAATGCCGGCCTCGGGCAGCGCGGCCGTCGCCCACATCGACGCACCGGCGGTCAGCCGCGCCATCTCATCGATACTCAGTTCGGTCTTCATCTTATTTAAAGGCAGGAATGACGCGCTCGGCCAGCAGGCGCAGGGTCTGGTCGGCGTAGGCCAGGCGCTTTTCGTTCAGCGGACCGGTGACGGTGCCGCACAGGATGTTGCCGATGCCGAGTTGCTGGTAGGCGCGCAGCTTGTCGATCACGGTGTCGGGGCTGCCGTACAGGCACCAGGTTGCCATCCATTCCTCGGTCAGGGCGCTGCCGGTGCGGTCGGTCTTCTTGTTGGCCTCGTCGCTTTCGGCCTTGGCGTTGAAGGCGGCTTCGCGCTCGATCGCTTCCTGGTAGGACGTCAGGATCTCCATCACCTCGGCGCGGGCCTGCTCGTCGGTCTCGGCCAGGTGCACGCATTGGTAGCTGTGCGTGGTCCAGGACAGCGCGTCGGCGACGGTTTCGTCCGAGTGGCCGGCGGCCAGCAGCTGCTCGTGGTACTTCGTAAAATACTTGCGCACGTGGGTGAGCGGCTCGAGACCGCCGATCTGCGGCGGCGTGAAGGCCGGAATGAAGGCCGGCCAGCCATTGACGGCGGCGCGGGCGGCGCTCGCCTCCTTCATCGCCACCGGCATCAGGCGCGCATGCTTCTGGCCGTAAGGGCTGGGGGCGATGCGCTGCAGCACGCGGCCCTTGTGGAAGCCGTCGAGTTCGATCGCATCGTCTTCCATGCGCTTGTTCCACAGAGCCTCCGCGGCCGCCAGGTTTTCCTCGGCGATCCGGCCGGCATCCTTGTAATTGACGCCGAAGCCGATCATCTCTTCCGGCGTGGTGCCCGAACCGACGCCGACCAGCAGCTTGCCGCGGGTCAGATGGTCGAGGATGTTGACGCGCTCGACGAAGCGTATCGGGTGATGCAGCGGCACGGTCGTCACCGAAAAGCCGAAGTGCATGTCCGGCAGCTTGGCCGCCAGGTAGGACGCGAACATGAAGCTGTCGCTGGCCACCGGCATGTAGCCGTTGAAGTGGTGGTCGGGCAGGAAGATCGCGTCGAAGCCCAGCTTGCCGGCCAGTAGCGCGTGCTGCTCGAGGTCGACGATCAACTGGCGGTCCGCATCCGGCGTCATGGTGCGGGCATTGAGAAAGACGGAAAAGCGCATACGGATCCCTTCAGGAGTGTTCGGAAAAATGCCGGTCGCCGCTGTGATCGGCCGCCGGAACATAATCATAATTACGGTTATATTATTGAAGGCCGACGTAGCGGTCAATCGATTTGATTGGCGATCACATCGAGTGCAGCAAGGCGACGAGCGCGGCGCCGGCCCACACGAGGCCTTTGGCGGCCCATTGCGCGCCGAGCATGGCGAACCCGATGATGAGGAACAGTTGGCAGGTGCGCAGCAAGGCTTCGACCGAGGGCGAACCGTGGGCGATCGGGCGAAATGGGCTCGTGTGGATGGCGCGCGGGGCTGGCGAATGTCGAGGTAGAAGGCGCGGCAAATGGCGGGGCATGGCTGTCTCCTTTTTGTCATCTTGTCGAGCCAGCATATGCCTGTGCCCTTGCCCCTGCTCACGATTTTATGGATAGGTGATATGCATCGAATCAATTTGTCGAATATGGCTGCCGCCTCCCTGCTCGCCCGTCGTTGCTCTTGCGCCGCGGATACGCGATGATTCGGCTTCGATCCGCTACCCATTCTCGATCCATGTCCCTGCGCGACGCCCCGCCCTCGACCCTGGCGGTGACCAAAGCATGAGCCCGACCGGCGACGACGCGGCGCCCGCGCCGGTGCGCCCGCGTGCGCGTGGCGAACTCGGGATCACGCTGCTGGTGGCCGGCACCTTCTTCATGGAGAACCTGGATGGCACCGTCATCACGACGGCGCTGCCGGCGATGGCGCGCTCGTTCGGCGTGGCGCCGCTGGCGCTGGACATCGGCGTCAGCGCTTATCTGCTGGCGCTGGGCGTGTTCATTCCACTGAGCGGCTGGATCGCCGGGCGCTTCGGCGCGCGCCCTGTGTTCGCGGCGGCGATTGCCCTGTTTACGCTGGCCTCGGTGCTGTGCGGCCTGGCGCGCGGCCCGGTCGAATTCGCGCTCCTGCGGGTGCTGCAAGGGATCGGCGGCGCGATGATGGTGCCGGTCGGCCGCCTGGTCGTGCTGAACAACACGCCCAAGGAACGCCTGATCGCCACGATCGCCACGCTGACCTGGCCGGCGCTGGTCGCGCCCGTGCTCGGTCCACCGGTCGGCGGTTTCATCACCAGCCACGCCTCCTGGCACTGGATCTTTTTCCTCAACCTGCCGCTGGGCGTGCTGGCGCTGGTGCTGGCGCTGCGCTGGATTCCGGACCGGTACGAGGCACGCCGCCGGCCATTCGACTGGCCCGGCTTCCTGCTCGGCGCCGCCGCCCTGTTCGGCCTGACCTTGGGCGCCGAGCTGCTCGGCCGCGCCGATGCGCGCCCGCTGCACGCCGGGGCTTGGATCGCGGCCGGCGCCCTGCTGATCGCGCTGACGATCCGGCATCTGCGCCGCGCCGCCCATCCGCTGGTAGAACTCGACGCGCTCGCGCTGCCGACTTTCGCCGTCACGGTATTCGGCGGCTCGCTGTTTCGCATGGCGATCGGGGCCGTGCCTTTCCTGCTGCCGCTGATGTTCCAGGTCGGATTCGGCCTCGACGCCTTTCACGCCGGCCTGCTGATGATGGCCGTCTTCGCCGGCAACCTGGTAATGAAGTCGCGCACCACGGCGATCCTGCGCCGCTTTGGCTTCCGGCGCGTGCTGGTGACCAATGGCCTGCTCAACGTCGCGGCCCTGGGCGCGTGTTCGTTGCTGACGCCGTCCACGCCGGTGTGGCTGATCGGCGCCATCCTGTTCGCCGGCGGCATGACGCGCTCGATGCAATTCACCGCGCTGAACACCATCGCCTTCGTCGACGTGCCGCAGACCCGCATGACCGGGGCCAACACGCTGTCCAGCACCGTGTTTCAGCTGGGGATGGGCCTGGGGGTCGCGCTCGGCGCGCTTGCGGTGCGCGCCGGCGCATGGCTGGCGCCGCTGGCGGGCCTGGCGCAGGTGCCGGCGATCGAATACCGCATCGCCTTTCTGCTGGTGGCCGCCATCAGCCTGCTCGGGGTGCTCGATGCGCCGGCGCTGCAGGCCGATGCCGGCGCCAGGATCGCCGGCGAAGCGGGTGCGCGACCACAATGATATGTACCATGGCCCTACGCTTTTACGACCGGCGAGGGCTGCATCATTTCCTACACTTGGGCGAGTCTTTGCAACGACGTCAACTTACACGCCTAAAAAAATCGCTTCGCAAAGCGAATACGGTTTCGTAGTCACTAAAGCCAAGATTGGGATCACAAGATGAACCTGGCAACACGAGCCAATAACTGACATCCACTATTTCCAGAAACATCCAACGAATCTCAGGAATCGATTTCCATTATGACGGCCTACTTTGCGTCGAGTACCTATGTTGCCGCCTACCCGTTTTATCCGATCTTTCGGTCCGTTGTCATAAGCCCTGAGTCCTCGTATCGTGGGTCGCTTTCACGCAGCACGAGCGGCGTCAGGTCCGATCACGGGCACCCCAGGACCAAGTCAGTCGCTGAATTACGCTGCTGTCCATAGCACTACGTGGAATCGCAAAATCCTTCAAATGCTCTAAGTAGAAACATATTGAAGGTGTCACGCCAACGAATCTTATCTCACAAATCGTTGCAATAAAGCAACGGCAAAGAATTAAATTACCGAGAGAATTAAGCTCATCATTCAATTTCCTGTTAAGTTGATGAGGATTCGATTAGCGTCGCTATTTCAATTCGCTCATTTTGTTCTTTGCAGTCAGTCTCAGCCTTGATACCAAACGATTGTTTTCAAATCGCTGTTTGGCAATCCTCGTTTCCTACTTCCGTTGACTCGAACCGCAAACGCAGCCGTCTATCGACTTGATCAGAAATGCTGATGCTAGGGCAGTTGATACCTTAAAGTTTTCGCTTTGATGAGATCTCTTTTAAATGGGCCAATGTTCTCGTTACGTGGGCTTGCGCTAGCCTGCACGTTCGCCGCCATGTTTATTAGCAAGGTTGTCCATGCAGACGGTGCATCCGACCTCACTTTCGATGGCAGGATGGTAGCAGGCTGTACACTTTCATCGTCTACCTATTCTTGTAATACATCCCCTCTGCTCAGCTCGACGGGTGCGATGACCATCGCGAGCGGCTATACGGTGAGCATCGCGGGGAATGTAAGCTTTGGCTACAACCAGGGCATTACGATGAGCGGAACGGCTACGCTCAAGGCGGCGGGCGACCTGAATATCGGTGACATCAACCCGGCGAATCTATCTATCACAGGCGGCAACCTGACGAGCGGAGGCGCCTTCACTATTGGCAATCAGGCTCAGACCATCAAAGCCAATATCAACGCTGCCACAATGACCCTGGGGTCGGGCTCGACGACAAGCATTACCGGCAGCGTTACCGCAAGCGGCGCGATATCGATCGGTTCGCATTGCAGCATCAACGGGCCTGTAAGCGGGAGCACGATCAGTACTGATAGTCCAGTCAACATCATTGGCGACGTCACCGCCAGCACGAGTTTCACGCTCGCATCGGGCAGCACTGTATCAGGCAATATCGTAGCGCCAACCGTCAAATTGAATCCGTCAAAAAGCACTGTAACCGGCAACATCAGCGCGACTTCTTCACTTGTGCTTGGCTCCTCGGACACAGTGAATGGCGACGTAAGCGCCGGTAATCTGGTGCTTGATAGCTCCAACGCGACCGTCAACGGGAGCGCCACGGTCACCAGCGCGACGCTCAACTATGCGGGCCGTGTAACCAATACGATCTATTGCACCGGGGGGACGGCCAGCGGCACATGCGATTGCGTCACGAATAACAGTGGCTATCCTGTCAACACGGCAAATGGTCCACATTGCTCAGCCCCTCAGCCGCCATTAGACCATTTCCTCATCGTCCATGATGGCAGCGCCAGTGCCTGTACCCCGGAACCGGTCACGGTCAAAGCCTGCGCGAACGCGAGTTGTTCCAGCTTATACGGTGGCGGCACGACAATCACTCTGCAACCCGGAGGCGGCAACTTTACGATCGGCTCGAATGGCATTGCTTCGAATGCGACGGTCAGCCAGGTCGGTGTCGGTAACGCGACTCTGGGAGTGAGCGCAAGTAGCGTTGCGGCTGCCACAGCAGTGCAATGCAATAACACATCGAATAACAGCGGAGCTGGAAGCGGTGCGCCTTACTGCACATTAAATTTCAACAATCGCGTTGGTCTCGGCCTGGCAATTCAAGACCAGTATGCAGGCACGACAACCAGCTTCACGCTGAGCGCATCGGCGCTGGATCAAAACAGCAATAGCTGTGTACCCGCGTTCCCTGGCCAGACGAAAGCAGTACAGTTGAGCTGCGCCTACACTAACCCGCAATCGGGCACCCTGCCATGGCTGATCAGTGCCGATGGCACGACCTTCAGCGCGGTGAATGCGAATAATACGGGTAGCGGCCTATGCGACGGGAGTGGCCGTACTTTTAATGTCCAGTTTCCTAACGCAACAACGGTGACTGCTGGCGCAGCGACGTTGACCATGAAATATGCCGACGTAGGCCAGCTGCGCTTGAATGCCTCGATGACCTATAACGGCAGCGTAATCAGTACGAGTAAGCCTGTCATCGTTGCACCTGCCGCGTTCCAGATCGCCAACGTGCCGGCTTCGACGATCGCTGCGGTGCCATTCAATGTCATTGCGACCGCTGTCAACATTGCCGGTAATGCCACTCCAAATTTTGGCTTGGAAACCGCAGTCTCTGGGGTATCTGCCGAGACGGTCAATTTCAGCCTGGGACCACTCGATTCTCAAAACTGTGCTTTGACACCGTCCGTACTCGGCATGTTGAGTACAACGGGTAAAACCGCCAGCGGCAAGGGCATGATCTCCGGTCAGCTGACCTATACGGAAGCGGGCGCCTTCAACGTGCAAGTTCAGCAGGCCAGTTCCAATTACCTCAGCGGAACCATATCCCGTCCGGCCGTCGTGCAGACCACGGCGGCGAATGGCTGCGGCGCACTTGCCTCAGTACCCGCTTACTTTCAGGTCAACGAAAGCCGTGTCGGAGCAAACAAAGCGAATTTCTATTACTCGGGCGAAGGCGTCGACCTTACCGTCACGGCCAAGAATGCCGCTGGGAATGCCACCCAGTTGTATGACTCTGCCTACGGCTATAGCAATGCTGTGTTGTTGACCGCGAATGACAAGACCGGGACCGCGATCGCCGCGACCGTTGGCGTTCTGTCCGGGACCGGATCGAAGAGTTCGACGCCCATCCCAGCCGCATCGTTTGCACGGGGCGTCGCCGTGCTGTCCGCCAGCTCGTCAACGCCACCCGTGTTCAGTTTCGTAACGACACCATCTGCACCGCTCAAAGTGAGACTGCGTGCTGCCGAAGCGATTTCCAATGGCGTGAGTTCAAGTGCAGGTCCGACCTACAGTCAAACCTCGGAAGATATCTTCGAAGCGCGCAGCGGGCGCCTACGCCTTGGTGGAAATTTTGGCAGCGCCAGCGGTACGCTAGCACTGCCCATCACTGCAGAGTATTGGACGGGGGCAAGTTGGCTGCGCAATGTCAACGATAATAGTCTGCATACTATTCCCGTCGATGCAATTGCTCTCCAAGTCAATCCGCCACTTGTCAAGCCTTCGATCGGATCGAGTTGCCTGTCGAACGGCATCCTTACGATCTCGAGTGGCCTGTGCAACTTGTTGCTGCAGCCAGCCGGTGGTATCGGTACCGCAACTGTCGCCATCAACCTCGGCACGACAAACACCGACAATTCCTGTCTGACGAGCCGACCGTCAACCACGGGTGCGGCGATGCCTTATTTGCGTGGTGCGAACGGCATCTGCACCGGTAGCGCAATTCAGAATGGCGATCCTGCCGCGCGCGCTACATTCGGTGTTTATTCACCGGAGACCAAACGCCTTATCCACGTGAGAGAGGTCTTCAATTGACCTCGGATAAGGTTAAAAAAAATGGGCACCAAGGCGGTTTCACGATGGTTGAAATTATCGCAGTGCTCATTCTCGTCAGTATTTTAGCCTTTGTCGCCATTCCTCGTTTAGTCAGCAGTGGCGACAATACTGCGCAAGTGTTCAGCGACCAATTGGTAAGCGCCCTACGATTCGCACAGAAATCGGCCCAGTCACATCGACGGCTTGTTTGCGCAACGCTGTCTGCTCGGGCGCTGACACTGCGCATCGCCGCCAATAATCCCGCACAAGGAACGCCTGCGTGTTCTAATTCCATGCCAGATGCGCCGGATAGCAGCTTTTCGGTAGCCGATACCAATGTTTCAACCAGCGGCGCGCCGGATGCCTTGTATTTCCAGCCCAATGGCGACATTAGTTCCGATGCTGCTGGGACCACGCCGTTCAGCGGCGGCATCACAGTGACCGGTGGGGCGACTTCTCGCACTATCCAGGTTACAGGGAGCACCGGCTATGTCGAATGAATTGCGATTCGACCCTCTGCTGCGTGCGAGGCGTGAGACTGGCGTAACCTTAATCGAACTCATCGTTGCTATCGTAATTGTTGCTATAGCATTAGCTGGCCTTGTTTCGGCGCTCAGTACTGCCAACAGAGCCAGTGTCGATCCTTTGATTTACCAGCAAAAAGCAGCGATTGCGGAAAGCTTAATGGGCGAGATTTTGCTCAAGCCATATGCAGCCGACAATACCCCCATTACTGCAAACGTACGTGACACCTACAACGATGTGATGGATTTCAATGGTTACGGTAAGGGCTTATCCGGTATTCGCGACGTCGACAACAACCTTATCGCTGGCCTGCAATCCTATAACGTCGCTGTTTCCGTGACATCAGTAACGCTCAGTGGCGCCACGCCAGCGTTGAAGATCATCGTGAGGGTGAGCTACGTCACCGATAACGGAAGTAATGACGCCTTTGTCCTTACCGGATGGCGGACGCAACCGACATGAGAATTCCACGCGGCTTTACCTTAATCGAACTCGTCATCGTGATCGCGATTACCGGAATCATCGCCGGGATCTTTGCGATGATGCTCGCGCCAACCTTACAAAATTACCTTGCTGTCGGGCGGCGCGCCAACATTACGCATCTCGCCGATACGGCACTGCGTCGTATGATCACCGAGATCCATACTGCCGTGCCGAACTCGCTACGCCTTACACCCGATCCTGCAAACGGCGCGGTTTGCCTCGAGATGGTGCCAAGCAGTGCTGGTGGGCGCTTTCGTTTGGCGCCAGATACCCAATGGGACCAAGCCAATCCTTCCAATCCGTCTCAAGCGCTCGTGATGAGTCATCCAGGCACAGTGTTCGACGTTTTCACGCTGTTTCCGAACCCGCCGGCCACTAAGGATTGGGTCGTCATCGGCAACCAGAATACGTCGGACGTCTACACAGGCAGCGACCGCGCTCAAATCAGCGCCATTGGTACGCCGCCTGCGACTGGCGGCGGCAACCCGCCGCTCGGCCAATCTCGCATCACCCTGGCGACTCCGACCCAGTTCCCCTACGGCTATGAGGGTGGTCGCTTCTATATCGTGCAAGACAGCGTGCAAGCCGTCACCTATCAGTGCAGTGGGGCCGGCATCGATGCCACCAACACCGGCACCGGTCGCCTGACCCGCATCGTGCATTATGGCTTCAACCCCACCGCAACCTGTGCCATCGGCAGCGGTACCAGCGCAACGGTCGCGACAAAAGTCGCGGCATGTAATTTCGTGTATAGCCCAGGACAGGGATCGACTCAGCAAAGTGGTTTCGCACAATTGCAATTGAGTCTGGCAGATCACGGTGAGACTGCTACGTTGACGGTCGGTTCGCAAGTGGAGAACCTGCCATGACCGTATCCACGCAACCGCGCCAAGCCAGAGAAGGTGGTTTTGCTTATATTGCTGCGGTCATCCTGCTTGTAGTAATAGCGGGCATGGTCTCGTCGGTCATGGTATTAACCACGACACAAACCAGCAGCGCAACCGAGGCTGTCATGTCAGCGCAAGCGAGCCAAGCTGCCCGTGCAGGCCTCGAGTGGGCGTTTTACCAGCTGCATTCACAAAACGTCGCCGCTTGCACATCGACGACGCTCACTGATTTTCAGGCTGACACGGGCTTTATCGTTGCCATTTCCTGTAGCTATACCACGTATAACGAAGGCCAGAATCCGGTCAACGGTAGTGCGCTTGCAAAAAATCTCTTCCGGGTCGAGGCGGTCGCATGCAATGGCAGCGCAGCGAGTTGCCCGGACAATGCCGGCAGCGCGCAAGCGGCATACACCGAACGGCGACGCGTGGCGACGATATGCATGACGAGTGCGGCCGACGATTGCTATTGAGGCGTTACAGATCCAGCACCAGCAGCGGCGTCCTTGCGCGCGAGCAGCACGGCGTGAACTGGTCGTTGGCCGCCTGCTCGTCCTCGGTGAGGTACATGTCGCGATGATCCGGCACGCCCTCGAGCACGCGCGTCAGGCAGGTGCCGCACACGCCTTCCTCGCACGAGTACGGGATCTGCACGCCCTGCTCGGCCAGCACCTTGATGACGGTTGTACCGGCCGGGATCGTCACCACCCTGCCGCTGGAAGCGAGCTTGACGTCGAACGGCCGGTCGCCGCCGGTGTCGATGGCGGCCGCGCCGAAGTACTCGACGTGCAGCTGCGCCGGCGGCCAGCCCAGTGCCTTGGCGCTGCCCAGCACGTGCTCGATGAAGCCTTGCGGGCCGCACACGTACAGGTGGGTGTCGGGATCGGGCGCGGCAAGCAGCTTGGCCAGGTCGAGCTTCTGGACGGCGTCGCCGCTGTCGTAGTGGAAGTGCACCTGGCCGGCAAAGCTCGACGCTGCGATGCGCTCCTTGAAGGCAGCGCGTTCCGGCGAGCGCGCGCTGTAGTGCATCTCGAAATCGGCGCCCTTGGCCGCCAGGACATCGGCCATGGCCAGGATCGGCGTGACGCCGATGCCGCCCGCCAGCAGCAGCGTGCGTTTGGCCTCGACCAGCGGGAAGTGGTTCTTCGGTGCGCTGATCGACAGCACCGAGCCGGTGTCGATGTGGTCGTGCATGGCTTGCGAGCCGCCGCGCGAATCGACGTCGCGCAGCACGCCGATCACGTAACGCCCGGTCTCGCCCGGCGCATTGCACAGCGAGTACTGTCGCACCAGGCTGCCGTTCAAGTGCACGTCGATGTGCGCCCCGGCCTCGAACGGCGGCAGCGCCGCGCCGTCCGTCGGCACCAGTTCGTAGCTGCAGATGGCCTCGGCCTCGCTGGTCTTGCGCGCGACGCGCACTTGCAAGGTGCTCATGCCGCCACTCCCTGCTGCGGCTGCGGCGCCTGCTGTTGCTGCGCCTCGCGCGCCAGCCAGCCATCGATGATGCGGCGCGACTGCACGCCGCCGGCGTCGATGTTGAGCATCAGGAGTTTGCGCTCCGGGTGGCGCAAGATGTTCTGCTGCTGCAGTTCGAGCATCTCGCGGTCTTCGCTGAAGATCTTGCCCTGGCCCTCGCGGATGGTGCGGGTCAGCGCCTCGTCCTGCGGCTTGAAGTTGCGCGCCATGCCCCAGAAGTACCAGTGTGAGGTCTCGGTTTCCGGCGTGATGAAGTCGACCACGATGCTCGAGGCCTTGTGCGCCGGGTCGGCATCGTAGCCGCCCTTGCCGGCATGGGCGACCCCGACCTCGATCATCACATGGCTGGGCGCATTGAAGCGGCAGATCTGCCAGCGGTCGACCGGCACATCATCGAGCAGGCCGTTGCCGCGCAGGGCCGCCTGCCAGAATGGTGGCGGCATGATGTTTTCCATGAAGCGGCTGGTGATCACCTGCTCGCCTTCGACGCGGGTCGTCACCGGCGCCTCGTCGATTTCCTTCTGGCCGATGCTGGACGCGTGCACATAGGTTTCGTGCGTCAGGTCCATCAGGTTATCGACCATCAGGCGGTAGTCGCAGTTGATGTGGTACAGGCCGCCGCCATACGCCCACTCCGGATTGTCAGCCCATTCGAGGTGGTGGATGGCGGCCGGATCGGCCAATGCGCGCTCGCCCGGCCACACCCAGATGAAGCCATGGCGTTCCTCGACCGCGTAGCTGCGAATGCAGGGAAAGCCGCGCACGCGCTGGCCCGGCATGCTGATCGCCTTGCCTTCGCAACCCATTTCCAGGCCGTGGTAGCCGCACACCAGGTTGCCGTCGCGGACAAAGCCGAGCGACAGCGGTGCGCCGCGGTGCGGGCAAAAGTCTTCGACCGCCGCGACCTTGCCCTCTTTGCCGCGATAAAACACGATCTTTTCGCCGCAGATCTGACGGCCGAGCGACTTGCCGTCGATCTCGTCGGGCGTGCATGCGACGTACCATGCGTTCTTCGGGAACATGCTTGTCTCCTTTATATTATGTCCTATCTTCAGTACACTGAATGTATAAAAAGTATCGTCAGTTTGCGGGACGAAGTAAACTAGGTTTTCGAACTTTCGATGGTGCATCGCACCATCCCCGACCCATTCAATGTCAACCGAAAAACAAACCGACAATGGCACATCGATGCTCGACCTTTACGAGCATCCCGGCCACTTGCTGCGCCGGGCGCAGCAGATCTCGACCGCGCTGTTCTACGACGAAATCGGCAGCGACCTGACGCCGGTCCAGTACGCGATGCTCAACACGCTGGCGGCGCATCCGGGCATCGATCAGGTGTCGCTGTCGGGCCTGGTCGCGATCGACACCTCGACCGGCGCGACGGTCTGCGCGCGGCTCGAGGAAAAGCAGCTCATCGAGCGCAAGGTGCTGCCGCACAACCGGCGCCAGCGCGCGCTGACGGTCACGGCCGCCGGCCAGCATTTGCTCGATGCGCTCGGTCCGGGCGCCCAGCGTCTGCGCGAGCGCCTGCTGGCGCCGCTCAGCGAAGAAGAACAAGGGCAGTTCATGACGCTGCTGGGCAAACTGGTGCGCGAGAACAACGACCACAGCCGGGTGCCCTTGAGCGGCGTGGCGCAGGCCCGTTGATCGATCGTCCTGAACCGTCATCGACCGTTTAGCTTCCATCGATGCAAGTTTCCTGATACTGTTCAAGAAGACCCTTTCCAGTATTTACACGAGCGCATCGACTTCTCAACCGGCAGGATGAATCAGGACCCCACGCGCACTGGACCGCGACCCGTTTCCGGTCGGTGGGCAATCTACTTCGTGCGCGCCGTGGGTGCCCTTCTGGCCGGACTCATTTTCAGCCATGTCGCCCCCGCGCAGGGCACGGCGCTGGAACACTACAACCACCAGATCTGGACTGCCAAGGACGGCTTGCCGGGGGCTATCCAGCTGATGGCGCAGACACCGGACGGCTGGTTATGGCTCGGCACCACGAATGGCCTGTTCAGGTTCGATGGCCTGCATTTTTACCCGCTGACGACGACCGGCGGCCAGCATCTGCTGAGCAACCGGCTGCATGGGCTGTCGGCCGATCCGAATGGCGACTTGTATATCGGTTACGAGGACCACGGCCTGAGCGTGTTGCGCGCCGATGGCAGGCTCGAACACCTGGCGTCCGCTGCCAAGGACAGCCCGGTCGCCGGCGCCCTTACGGTCGTGCGCGACATCGACGGCGCGCTGTGGGCCGCCACCGTGAAGGGCCTGATGCGCCTGGAGCACGGGCGCTGGAGCCTGGTCGGTGCCGCGCAAGGCTATCCCGAAGAGTTCACGCCCCTGGTGAAACTGGATGGCGACGGCCGCTTGTGGGCCGCCACGCTCACCCGGCTGTTCCGCTACGAACGCACGGCACGGCGTTTCGTCCCGGTCGACTTGCCGCCGCCCGACGCGGGCGAAACAAAGAATCGCTTCTATGGATTGGTGACCTCGCCCGACGGCAAGCTGTGGAGTGCCGAAGACGGCCGCTTCATCCCGGTCCCTGCGTCGCCACCGGCAGGGGGACGGCCGGCGCACGAGAACTCGCTCGAATCGACCTACTACGGTCTGTTCGACCGCGACGGCAACCTGTGGGCGCTGCGCTGTCCGACCGGGATCTGCCTGTCCGCGGAGGCCGGCGCCCGGCACACCGGCCCGGTCGATGTCGCGGCTGCCACGACCAGTCGCCTCGACCAGCAGTGGCAACTCAGCTCGCTCAAACCGCACCTCATCCTGGAAGACCGCGAGGGCGACATCTGGATCGGTTCGGCGACCGGGCTGGAACGCTTTCGCAAGAACGCCATGAATCCGGTGGCGCTGCCGCCGAACAATGGCAGCTACCAGGTCGCGCCTGACGCCGAGGGCAGCGTCTGGGTCGTCGCTCCACAGCTCAAGACCGGCTGGCGCTACGACATGGCCAGCGGTCACACGACCGAATTGCCCGGCAAGTACCGCAGCGCCGCACGGGGCGCGGATGGCAGCGTGGTACTGCTGGCGGAAGACGGCATCCGGCGACGGCGCGCGGGCGTCGAAGACCGGATCGCCCTGCCCGCCCTGCCGCCCGGCGCCTGGCTGCGCACCGACGGCGAGCGCCTGTGGCTGGGCGGCGCCAACACGCCGGTGCGCATCTGGGACGGGCACGCCTGGGATACGCTGGACAATCCGAAACCCGACCAATTCACCTTCAGCGCCGCAGGCTTGCGCGGCCAGATGTGGCGCGGCCTGGTCGACGGCCGCTTGCTGCTGTACGAAAGCGGACGGCGTACCAGGGAGTTCGACCAGGCTGCGCTCGGCGGCATTGGCCAGGCAAGCTGCTTGTCTTCGCTGCCGGAACTGGTGGTCTGCGGCGAAGCCGGCGTGGCGGCCTGGGATGGCAAGCGCATGCGCCGCCTGCAAATCGCCGATCCCGCCCTGCTGCGCGACGTCAGCGGGGTGCTGGTCACGCCGGATGGGACGCGCTGGTTGAACGGCAGCGGCGCCCTGCTGCGGGTCGGGGCGGCCGATTGGCGACGCTCGCTGCAGACCGGCGTGCTGCTCCGCGCCACCGTACTCGACGCGCTCGACGGCTACGTCGGCTCGGCGTCCGGCCAGCCGTCGCTGACGATGGTCGGCAACCGGATCTGGGTGTCGACCCGGGGCGCCATCCTCGAGATCGACCCGGCTGCACGCGAACGCAACCGCATCCCGCCCCAGGTGACGCTGCTGGGCTTGAGCGGCGATGGCGCCGCCTATTCGCTGCCCTCGCCGCACATCCGCGCCGGCACGACCCACCTGCGCTTCGACTTCACGGCGCCGGCCTTGCGCAAGCCCGAGCGCGTGACGTTCAGCTACCGGCTCGACGGGGTCGACCATGCCTGGCAAACCGGCAGCGAGCGCAGCGCCACCTATACCGGACTGGCCCCGGGCGCCTACCGCTTCCGCGTGCGCGCCATGAACGAGGACGGCGTCTGGAGCGAACGCGAAGGCACGCTCGCGTTCGAGGTGGCGCCGACACTGGTGCAGACCGCGTACTTCAAGCTGGCCTGCGCGCTGGCCGTCCTGCTGCTGCTATGGCTGGCCCACGGCCTGCGCCTGCGCTACCTGACCCGCCGCCTGGACCGCTATCACCAGATCCAGCTGGAAGAGCGGGCACGCATCGCGCGCGAACTCCACGACAGCCTGCTGCAGAGTTTCCAGGGCGTCGTGCTGTACCTCGGCGCTTACCTGCGCCACCCGGGCTCGGACGCCTCGGACTCGCCGCTGTACGAGCGGCTGGAACGGGGGCTGCGCGCAGCCGACGCGGCGATCGCCGAGGGCCGCGACAAGGTGGTCGCCCTGCGTTCTGACGGCTCCGGACAGCCGAGCATGCCCGACTACCTGCGCGCCGTCGCCGGGCGCGAAGCCGGCGCGGACCAGCAGTTCGCGTTGCGGGTCGAAGGCCCCGTGCGCCCGCTGCAGCCGGTGGTCGAACAGGAGCTGTCCGCGATCGGCCGGGAAGCCATCCGCAATGCGTTCCGGCACGCGCAAGCGAGCCTGCATGAAGTGCTGATCGAGTATGGCGCAGCCAGCCTCGTGCTGACTGTGCGCGACGACGGCTGCGGGATAGACGCCGACGCCAGGAACAAGCCTGCCCACTGGGGCCTGCTCGGCATCGAAGAGCGTGCGCGGCTCATCCATGCCAACATCGAACTGTGCACGGCGCCGGGCAAAGGCACGCTGTGGCGCATCGAGATCAAGGCAGGGCTCGCCTATGCCGATCGACCGCGGCGCCGGCATCGTTGGTTCGGGCGCATCGGATGCGGCTAGGCCAGCAGGTGCGGCCCGATCTCGGCGACGCTCTTCACGCCGGTGAGGACCATGTTGGTGCGCAGGTCCTTTTCCATGATCGCCAGCAGGCGCTCGACGCCGGCCTCGCCTGCCGTGGCCAGCGCGTACACGAAGGCGCGCCCGATCAGCACGCCGTCAGCGCCCAGCGCCAGCATGCGGAACACGTCGGTGCCGGTGCGCACGCCTCCGTCGGCGAAGATGGTCAGCTTGCCCTTGACCGCGGCGGCGATCGCCGGCAGCGCGCGCGCGCTCGACAACGCCCCATCCAGCTGGCGCCCGCCATGGTTCGAGACCACGATGCCGTCGGCGCCGAAGGCCACGGCGTCGCGCGCATCGTCGGCGTCGATGATGCCTTTCAGGATCAGCTGGCCCTGCCATTCGTCGCGGATCCACTGCAGGTCTTGCCAGCTGATGCCCGGGTCGAAGTTCGAACCGAGCCAGCCGATGTAGTCTTCCAGCCCGGTCGCATGGCCGCGGTAGGCCGAGATGTTGCCCAGGTCGTGGGGCCGGCCGTGCAGGCCGACGTCCCAGGCCCAGCGCGGATGCGTCAGCGCCTGCAGCATGCGCCGCAGCGGACCGTTCGGGCCGCTCATGCCGCTGTGGGCGTCGCGGTAGCGCGCGCCCGGCACCGGCATGTCGACCGTGAACGCCAGCGTGGTGGCGCCCAGCTCGCGCGCGCGGCGCATCACGTCGCGCATGAAGGCGCGGTCCTTGAGCACGTACAGCTGGAACCAGATCGGGCGGCTGGCCTGAGCCGCCACCTCGGCCAGCGGGCATACCGATACGGTCGACTGGATGAACGGGATGTTGCGCTTGCAAGCCGCGCGCGCCGCCTGCACTTCGCCGCGGCGCGCGTACATGCCGGCCAGGCCGATCGGCGCCAGCGCGATCGGCAGCGCATGCTGCTGGCCGAACCAGTGCGTCGACAGATCGAGCTGGTCCGAGCCGCGCAGCACGCGCTGGCGCAGCTTGATCGCCTGCAGATCGTCGACGTTGGCGCGCAGCGTCTGCTCGGCGCCGGCGCCGCCGTCCAGGTAATGAAACAGGAATGGCGGCAGCTTGCGCCGCGCGGCTTCGCGAAAATCGGTCGCCGACGAGATGATCATGCCAGCACCCGGTCGAGCAGTTCGATCCAGTGCTCCACCGGCGTGGCGGTGCCCGACTGCAGGTGGGTGATGCAGCCGATGTTGGCCGAGACGATGCGCTCGGGCGCGGTGGCTTCCAGCTTGGCCAGCTTGTCGTCGCGCAGGCGCGTCGCCATCTCTTTATGCAGAACCGAATAGGTGCCGGCCGAGCCGCAGCACAGGTGGCTGTCGGCGCACAGGGCGACGTCGACGCCGGCGGCGCGCAGCAGCGACTCGACCTTGCCTCGGATCTGCTGGCCATGCTGCAGCGTGCACGGCGGATGGTAGGCCACGCGCTCGCGCTGCTCGCGCCCGGCCAGCTTTTCCAGCAGACGCTGTTCGAACTGCGGCAGCACTTCGCAGATGTCTTGCGCCGCCTGCGATACTTGCGCGGCCTTACTGGCGTAGGCCGGATCGTCGGCCAGCAGGTGGTCGTACTCCTTGATCATGGCGCCGCAACCGGAGGCGTTGATCAGGATGGTGTCGACGCCCTGCTGCAGGTAGGGCCACCAGGCGTCGACGTTGCGGCGCATGTCGTCGCGGCCGCCCTCGGCATCGTTCATGTGCCAGCGAATCGCGCCGCAGCACCCTGCCCGCCTGGCAGTCAGCAGCTGCACGCCGGCAGCGTCGAACACGCGCGCCGTCGCCGCGTTGATGTTGGGCGACATCGACGGCTGCACGCAGCCTTCCAGCATCAGCATCTTGCGCGCGTGCTGCCGCTCTGGCCAGACGCCGGCCGGGCGCGGCGCCGGCACCTTGTCGCGCAAGGCCTGCGGCAGCAGCGGCCGGACCATCTGCCCGGCCTTCATCGCCGGCGCGAACAGCCACTTGCGCGGCAGGGTTTCCTTGAGCACGGTGCGCAGCAGGCGCTGGGCCGGCGGGCGCGTTACCTGCTGCTCGACCACACGCCGGCCGATGTCGGCCAGGCGGCCGTACTTCACGCCCGACGGGCAGGTCGATTCGCAGTTGCGGCAGGTGAGGCAGCGGTCCAGGTGGATCTGGGTGGCGCGTGTGGCGGTTTTCCCCTCGAGCACCTGCTTAATCAGGTAGATGCGCCCGCGCGGGCCATCGAGCTCGTCGCCGAGCACCTGATAAGTCGGGCAGGTGGCGGTACAGAAGCCGCAGTGCACGCAGGCGCGCAGGATCGCGTCGGCTTCGATGCCCTCGGGCGTATCGCGGATGAAATCGGCAAGATTGGTTTGCACGGCTAGAACTCCCTATACATGCGGCCGCGGTTGAACACCCCGGCCGGGTCGAATGCGTCCTTCAACTGCTTGTGGATCGTGCGCACGGCCGGCGCCAGCGGGTGGAATACGCCGGCCTCGCGTGCGCCACCGCGAAACAGCGTCGCGTGGCCGCCAAGCGCGGCGGCCACGGCGCGGATCGTGGCGGGATCGGCGTCGGTGATCAGCCAGCGCTGCGCGCCGCCCCACTCGATCAACTGGCGGCCGGGCACGGCGACCGGCGGCGCGCTCGATGGCAGCGACAGGCGCCACAAGCCGTTCGGGTGGCGTGCGGCCTCGGCAAAGAACGCGTGCTCATGTTCACGCAGCTCGCGCCACCACGCGTCCGCATCCTCGAACGCATCGCCGCCGATGCGCATGCGCGCCGCGTCCACCGCCGAACGTGCGCCCGACAGGCGTACGCTCAAGACGCCGTCAATCCAGGCCGATGCCGAGATCGGCAGCGGCTGGCCGCCCCATTCGTTCAGGCGGCGCAGCGCCTCGTCATGCGTCATCGCCTGGCGCAGGCTGACTTCCGCCACCGGCTTGGGCAGCACCTTGAGCGAGGCCTCGGCGATCAGGCCGAACATGCCGAGCGACCCGGCCAGCAGGCGCGAGACGTCGTAACCGGCGACGTTCTTCATGACCTTGCCGCCGAAGTGCAGCGGCTCGCCGTGGCCGTTGACCAGCACCGCGCCGAGCACGAAGTCGCGCACGCTGCCGGCGACCTGGCGCCGCGGTCCGGACAGGCCGCAGGCGACCATCCCGCCCAGCGTGGCCGCGCTGCCGAAGTGCGGCGGCTCGCAGGCCAGCATCTGGCCATGGCGCGTCAGGTGGTCTTCGATCTCGGCCAGCGGCGTGCCGCAGCGCGCCGTGACCACCAGCTCGGTCGGCTCGTAGTCGGTGATGCCCGAGTAAGCCGTGGTGTCGAGCAACGTGCCCTGCAAGTCCTGGCCGTACCAGTCCTTGCTGCCGCCGCCGCGGATGCGCAGCGGCGCGCCGCTGGCCGTGGCCTCAAGGATCTGCTCCGAAAAGCGCTGTAGTGTGGTGTCCATATTAAAAACGCGGCAGGTTGGGAAATTTCATCTGGCCGTGGCGCACGTGCATGCGGCCGTACTCGGCGCAGCGCCGCAGGGTCGGGATGGCCTTGTCCGGGTTCAGGATGCCGGCCGGGTCGAAGGCGCGCTTGACCGCGAAGAACATGTCCAGTTCGCTGCGCGAGAATTGCACGCACATCGAGTTGATCTTCTCGATGCCGACGCCGTGTTCGCCGGTGATGGTGCCGCCGACTTCGACGCACAGTTCGAGGATGTCGGCGCCGAACAGCTCGGCGCGGTGAAATTCGCCCGGCGCGTTGGCGTCGAACATGATCAAAGGATGCAGATTGCCGTCGCCGGCGTGGAACACGTTGGCGCAGCGCAGCCTGTATTTTTTCTCCATCTCTTCGATGCGCTGCAGGACGTGGGCCAGGTGCTTGCGCGGGATGGTGCCGTCCATGCAATAGTAGTCCGGCGAGATGCGCCCCACCGCGGGGAATGCGTTCTTGCGCCCGGACCAGAAGCGCAGGCGCTCGGCTTCGTCGCCGGAGACCGCGATCGCGGTGGCGCCGCAGGCGCGCAGCACCTCGTCCATGCGCGCGATCTCTTCCTCGACTTCCTCGGCAATGCCGTCGGACTCGCACAGCAGCACCGCGGCGGCGCCGGTGTCGTAGCCGGCATGGACGAATTCCTCGGCCACGCGGGTCGACAGCCGGTCCATCATCTCCAGCCCGGCCGGGATGATGCCGGCCGCGATCACGCGCGCCACCGCGTCGCCGGCCTTGACGATGTCGTCGAACGAGGCCATCACGACGCGCGCCACGCGCGGCTTGGGCACCAGCTTGACCGTCACTTCGGTGACCACGCCGAGCATGCCTTCCGAGCCGATCACCACGGCCAGCAGGTCGAGCCCCGGCGCATCGAGCGCCTCGCCGCCGAGTTCGGCGATCTCGCCGCCGGTGGTCACCATGCGCACGCGCAGCACGTTGTGCACGGTCAGGCCGTATTTCAGGCAGTGCACGCCGCCCGAGTTCTCGGCGACGTTGCCGCCGATCGTGCAGGCGATCTGCGACGATGGATCCGGCGCGTAGTACAGGCCGTGCGGCGCGGCCGCTTCCGAGATCGCCAGGTTGCGCACGCCCGGCTGGACCACCGCGATGCGCGCATGCGGATCGAGCTTGACGATCCGGTTCAGGCGTGCGGTCGACAGCACCACGCCCTCGGCGATCGGCATGGCGCCGCCGGACAGGCCGGTGCCGGCGCCGCGCGGCACGATCGGCAGGTTCAGCTCGCGGCAGACCCGGACCGCGGCGACGATCTGCGCTTCGTTCTCGGGCAGCAGGACGATCAGCGGCAGCTGGCGGTAGGCGGCCAGGCCGTCGCATTCGTAGGCGCGGGTTTCCTCGTCATTAGCGAGGATCGCGCGCTCGGGCAGCACGGCGCGCAGCGCGGCCAGCGCTTGCGGACGGCGCGCGGCGCGCATTTCGGTTGGAACGGGGCCGTTCATCGGGATTCTCCTTCGGTTACCTCGGTTTGTTTAGTGGATCACCATCGAGGTGAATGGCCAGACATAGGCTTGCAGCGTCACCAGCACGCCCACCAGCGCGGCCAGGGCGAGCGAATGGAAGAACACGAAGCGCAGGATGTCGCCTTCGTGGTTGACCCAGCGCGTGGCGGTCGAGGCGACCACGATCGACTGGGCGTCGATCATCTTGCCCATCACGCCGCCCGAGCTGTTGGCGGCGCCCATCAGGTTGATCGGCAGGCCGAGCTGCTGCGCGGCGACGCGCTGCATGCCGCCGAACAGCACGTTGGAAGCGGTGTCGGAACCGGTCATGGCCACGCCGAGCCAGCCCATCAGCGTGCCGAAGAACGGATACAGCGCGCCGCTGTTGGCGAACGCCAGGCCGAGCGTGGTGTCGGAACCGGAGTAGCGGGTGAGCGTGCCCAGCGCCAGCATCAGCACGATCGTCAGCAGCGAAAAGCGCACCAGCCAGATCGTGCGGAAGAACGCGCGCACGATCTCCAAGGGACGGAACTTCATGAACAGCGCGCCGACGATGGCCGACAGCAGAATCGCGGTGCCGGTCGCCGACAGCAGCGTCAGCGTATAGACCGCGGCTTCCGGAGTGGCTTTCGGCACCACCGGCGGCACGCGTATGATCATGTTGTGCAAGCCTGCGAACGGGAACTTGGGCGCGAACAGGTGGTTCAGGAAGTCTTTCACCGGCGGCAGGCCCCAGATGAACACGAACACGGTCAGGATCACCCACGGCATCCAGGCGCGCACCAGCTCGGCACGCGAGTAGCGCTGGAACGGCTCGGGCGCCACCGGCGCGGCCTCGTCGGCGCCGCTGGCGCGGCCGCGCAGCGTGGTCGAGGTCCAGATCGTCTTCGGCTGCCACACGCGCAGGAACAGGATCAGGCAAGCCATCGAGACCAGCGCCGCGACGATGTCCACCAGTTCCGGGCCGACAAAGTTCGACATCAGGTATTGCGGGATCGCGAACGAGACGCCGGTCACCAGGATCGCCGGCCACACTTCCCACATGCCCTTGCGCCCGGCGAAGGCCCAGATCAGCCAGAACGGCACCAGGATGCAGAACACGGTCAGCTGGCGCCCGATCACCGCGGTCAGCGGCAGCAGGTCGTAGCCGTGCACCTTGGCCAGCGTCAGCACCGGCGTGCCGAGCGCGCCGAAGGCGACCGGCGCGGTGTTGGCGATCAGTGACAGGCCGGACGCGGCCAGCGGTGAAAAGCCCAGGCCGATCAGCACGCCCGCGGTGACGGCCACCGGGGTACCGAAGCCGGCCGCGCCTTCAAAGAACGCGCCGAAGCAGAATGCGATCAGCAGCAGCTGCAAACGGCGGTCGGCCGTGACGCCGGACAGGGACGCCTGCAGCACCTTGAAACTGCCGTTCTGGACGCACAGCTGCTGCAGGAAAATGATGTTCAGCACAATCCAACCGATCGGCAACAGACCGGTGAAGCCGCCCAGCAGCGCCGCCTTGCCCGCCATCGCGGCCGGCATGTGATACGCGAACACGGCCACGAACAGCGCGGCCACCAGGCCGAGGCCGGCCGCGACGTGGGCCTTGATGTGCAGAAAACCCAGCGCGACTAGCATCACCACCACCGGTACCGCAGCGAGCAGGCTCGATGTCAGCATACTGCCGAATGGATCGTAAATCTGTTGCCATACCATGTGCGTCTCCTCTTTTTGTCGAATAATTCTGTCGGGCAGAGCTTCGGAGGACGCAAGCATTCACCCACGCGGGAACGTGAGCTTGGCACGAACCGGCCGCACACTGCAAGCCAAGCGGCGGTGCATGCGGACGCGATCGCGGTCTCCGATTTTGTTTTTTCTTTAATTTTGTTAATAGTTGCGCTATTCTCGTGTAACGACAAGCTGGTTGGACCAGCGCGAACAGGAGACTCGGCAATGCCGAACAGCCAACAACGTGGCCGCGTGGCGCAACTGGTGCGCAAGCTCGAAGATACGCTGGTCGACGGCAGCATGGCGGCCAATGCCCAGCTGGCGTCGGAACGCGAACTGGCACAGCAGCACGGGGTGTCCCGCAACACCGTGCGTGAGGCGATCCAGCAACTGGAAGCGCGCGGCCTGATCCAGGTGCGGCCGCGCAGCGGCATCTTCGTGTCCGACCGCCTGCGCACCGGCGGCATGGCGTCGCCCTGGGCGCAGCTGATGTCGAGCAGCCCGGCCCGGCGCGACGAGATGCTGGAATTTCGCCGCGTGCTCGAGGGCGCGACCGCCTATTTCGCGGCCTTGCGCTGCACCGACGACGACCGCGCGCGCATCATGGACGCGCTGACGCGACTCGAGCATGCGCGCCGGGTCGGCGACGTCGCCAGCGAATCGCGCATCGACGTCGAGCTGCACGAAGCGATCGCCGAGGCCTCGGGCAACAGCATGTTCCTGCACCTGCACGGCAGCATCACCAAGATGCTGCGCGAGCACATCATCCTGAACGTCGACGGTTTGCGCGACATCGACCGTTCGCTGTCCGACATGTTGCTGCTGCAGCACCGCACGATCTGCGAAGCGATCTGCGAACGCCGCCCGGAGGAAGCGCGCACGGCGATGCAGGCTCACATCGATTACGTGCGCAACAAGCTCGCGGCGGATGCCGGATCGGAGTGAATCCCCTATTCTGGTTGGACCAGTGCTATGCCGGGTGCAGCCAGCCAGTATGCGGATCTTGATGCCGGGCCTCGGCAACGGATGAGAGACATACGTTTGCTGAATCGCCGGCATCACCAACGACCATTGGACGAATGCGGCGCGCCGCACGATACTCAGCACGTCTCCTCTATTCTCCTCAAAAAAGGATAGATTCAGCCCGCTCCCTGAGCGGGCTTTTTTTTTGCCCCCGCGCTGACTTGGGCGCGGCGCCCCGACGCAAACGTGCTGAGCCGTGCTATGTTTGGCGAAATGCCAAGCCAGAGCCGCCATCGAAGCGGCTGCCACGACGGAGACAACACGATGTTCGCCGATTCCCTGCACTTCGCCCATGCGTCGGCCTCCCGGGCCGGATCGCTTGAGATGACCCGTACAACCCGATGGCGCCCGATCCTGGCTGCGCTGGCGGCGCTGGCTACGCTGCCGGCTTATGCGCAGGTACAGGCTCAAGTGCAGGCCGCCACGCCCGAATACGCGGCGCTGCAGGCCAGGCTGCAGCAAGGCTGGAACAGCTGGGACACGCGCAGCGTGACGCGCCAGGTGCTGCTGCCGCAAGGCCTGGCGGTCGACCTAGGCGTGAAGCGGCGGTCGTCCGAAAACACCGACGCCTTCCTCGCCACGGCGCTGATCGGCCGCAAGGGCCCCACCGACGAGAAAGTCGTCCCCGGCCCGCATGCCTATGACGGCTCCTACAGCGAACTGCGCCTGAGCTGGCGCGGCATCGACCTGCGGCTGGAGACGGCGCAGGTCGACGGCGACCTCGTGATGCTGGTGACGCCGGTGGACGCGCCCGCTCCCGCGCAGGCGCCCGCGGGCGCGCCCGCACGCGACACCTTCCTGCGCCCGGACGATAAAACCGGCCTGGCCCCGCTTGCGGTGTTTTCCGCGAACCTGCTGTGGAACCGGCCCGGCAGCGTCGAGCGGGTCGGCGACCACCTGGTCGCGCATGTGTCGGGACGCGACATCGGCGTGTATGCCGCCGGCCGCCAGATGGCCGACCCGCAGTTGCCGGTGAGCGGCCCCTACCTGGCGCTGAGCCTGGACGGCGCCGCCGCCGTGAGCACCGGGCGCGCACGCAGCCTGGACGAGGTGACGGCGATCGTGGCGCGCCGGCGCGAGGCGCTGGCCGCGCGTTCCGCCTCGACCGGATCGGTGGGCCAGGTGCGCGCCGCCATCGAGACAGTGCTCGGCTGGGACACGATCTACGATCCGTCCAAGGGCCGCGTGCTGTCGCCGGTCAGCCGGATCTGGAACGAGAACTGGGGCGGTTACGTCGTGTTCGACTGGGACACTTTCTTTGCCGCTGACATGGCGGCGATCGGCAACAAGGACCTGGCCTACGCGAATGCGCTCGAGGTGCTGGGCGAAGCCACGCCGGCCGGCTTCGTGCCGAACTACGCGCGCGCGGGCGACTGGAAGAGCTGGGATCGGTCCGAGCCGCCGGTCGGCGCCATCACCATCCTCGATCTGTACCGGCGCTTCCACGAGCGCTGGCTGCTCGATCAGAGCTATGCGGCGCTGCTCAAGTGGAACCGCTGGTGGCCGGCGCACCGCGCGATCGGCGACTACCTCGTATGGGGCAGCGATCCCGATACCCAGCCGCGCAATCCCGACGACCTCAGCATCGGCACCCTGCAGGGCGCGCGCTACGAGTCGGGCCTGGACAACAGCCCGATGTACGACGACGTCGGCTTCGACGGTCGGCTGATGCAACTGGCCGACGTCGGCCTGATGAGCCTATACGTCGCCGACTGCGCTGCGCTCGCCGACATCGCCGACCTGCTCGCCAAGCCCGAGGATGCGCGTGAACTGCGCGGCCGCGCCGGACGCTATCGGCGCTCGCTAGCGACCTTGTGGGACCCGGACACGCAGATCTACCGCAACAAGGATCTGCGCACGGGCAAGCTGAGCGCGCGCATCTCGCCGACCAACTTCTACCCGATGCTGGCGCGCGTGCCCAGCCCGGCCCAGGCCGACGCGATGATCAAGCGCTATCTGCTCGACCCGACCAAGTTCGGCGGCGCACTGATGCTGCCGTCCGTCCCGCGCGACGATCCGGCCTTCAAGGACCAGGATTACTGGCGCGGACGCATCTGGGGGCCGATGAACTACCTGGTCTGGCTCGGCCTCGGGCGCTACGACAGCGCGACCGCCAACGGGGCACGCCAGGTGCTCGGACAGCGCTCGCTCGATTTGTTCCTGAACGAGTGGCGCGCCAAGGGACACGTGCACGAAAATTACAGCGCGACCGGCGCGGACAGCGACAGCAGCAAGAGCACGGACTGGTTCTACCATTGGGGCGCCCTGCTAGGCCTGATCGGCCCTGGTGTCGACCCGGCAGCGCGCTGAACCAGATGTCAGCGCTTGGATTGCCTAGCAGGAATCTTTGGCGCTGCGCTCCATCTACTTTTGGTAACCATCCTTTTTTGTAAATTGCACGCGTTATTACAATTACTTGCGAATGTAACGTTTCTAACCTTTCGCGTGCGCATCTCAGCCAGTACTCTAAATGGCTAGGCACCGGCCGTTGCCGCGTTCGGCAACGTCACGGCGAGCCCACCGCTATTTCTTCACACGGAGTCTTCCTTGTCCGAATCTAAAGTTCCCCAACCGGAGACGGTCATCAAAATCATCGGCGTGGGCGGCGCCGGCGGCAATGCCGTCAGCCATATGGCGTCCTCCGGACCGTCGTCCTTCGAATTCATCAGCGCGAACACTGACGCGCAGGCGCTGTCGAACACCCTTACCGAAAAACGCATTCAGCTCGGCGCCAGCGGCCTGGGCGCCGGCAGCGACCCGGTCGTTGGGCGTGAAGCCGCGATCAGCGAACGCAGCGCCATCGCCGACGCGATCAAGGGCGCCGACATGGTCTTCCTCACCGCCGGCATGGGCGGCGGCACCGGCACCGGCGCCGCGCCGGTGGTAGCCGAAGTCGCGCGCGAGCTGGGCATCCTGACCGTCGGCGTGGTCTCCAAGCCGTTCGCGTTCGAAGGCCCGCGCCGCATGCGCGTGGCCGAAGAAGGCATCGCCACGCTGGCGCGCTGCGTCGATTCGCTGGTCATCGTCCTGAACAGCCGGCTCGAGGAAGTGCTGGGCGAAGACGTCACGCAAAAGCAGGCGTTCGCCGCCGCCGACGACGTGCTGTCCAAGGCAGTGACCGGCATTGCCGAGATCATCACCGTGCCCGGCATGGTCAACGTCGACTTCGAGGACGTGCGCACGGTGATGCGCCAGACCGGCATGGCGATGATGGGCTCGGCCCAGCACACCGGCGACGACCGCGCCGTCAAGGCGGCCGAAGAGGCCATCGCCTGTCCGCTGCTGGACGGCTCGAACCTGCGCGCCGCGCGCGGCGTGCTGGTCAACATCGCCGCCTCGGAGGAAACGCTGAAACTGCGCGAAACCAAGGAAGTGATGAACATGATCTGCAGCCAGACCAGCGACGACGCCATCATCAAGTTCGGCGCCGTATACGACGAGTCGCTCGGCGACGCGATGCGCGTGACCGTAGTGGCCACCGGCCTGAACCGCCCGAGCGACTTCGCGGCCGGCCGGCGTTCGCCGATGACGCGCCCGCTGACTCAGCCGCACTCGGTGCTGCGCCAGGGCGGCTCGCAGATGACCGCGCGGCCGGTGTCGCGCCAGTCGGGTTCCTAGCGCGGCGCAGGCAGCGTGGGCGTGGCAAGATAAAAAGCCGCCGATCGTCGAGCGACGATCGGCGGCTTTTTTACGTCTTACCTAAGTACTTTTAAATTAAGTACTTTTAAACTGCCCGGCGCTTGGCGCGCGCCTTGTGCAGCTTGCGGTAGCTGTCGAGCAGGCGCTGGTGGCGCTCGAGACCTTCCAGATCCATGCCGGTCGGCGTCAAGCCGTGAAAACGCACGCTGCCGTCGACCGAACCGAGCACCGCATCCATGCGCGCGTTGCCATACATGCGGCGGAAATTGACCTCGTAATCCTCCAATACCAGCTCGTCGTCCAGCACCACCTCCAGCACCGCGTTCAGGGCCTGGTAGAACAATCCGCGCTCGACGCTGTTGTCGTTGTATTGCAAGAAGGCGCCGACCAGTTCGTGCGCGTCGTCGAATTTCTGCAATGCGAGCTTGATCAGCAGGCGCAATTCGAGCACGGTCAACTGGCCCCAGTCGGTGTTCTCGTCGAATTCGATGCCGATCAGGGTAGCGACGTCCGAATACTCGTCCAACTCGTTGTTTTCCAGGCGATCGAGCAAGGCCTCGAGCTGGGCCTGGTCCAGGCGATGCAGGTTCAGGATATCTTCGCGGAACAGCAGCGCCTTGTTGGTGTTGTCCCACACCAGGTCTTCGACCGGATAGATTTCCGAATAACCCGGCACCAGAATGCGGCATGCGGTCGCGCCCAATTCGTCGTGCACGGCGACGTACACTTCCTTGCCCAATTCCGCCAGGATGCCCAGCAGCGTCGCGGCTTCCTGCTCGTTCGAAGCTTCGCCTTCGCCCGAGAAATCCCATTCGACGAAATCGTAATCCGATTTGGCGCTGAAAAAGCGCCACGAGACGATGCCGCTCGAATCGATGAAATGCTCGACGAAGTTATACGGCTCGGTCACCGCATTGGTCTCGAACGTCGGCCGCGGCAAATCATTCAAGCCTTCGAAACTGCGCCCCTGCAGCAATTCGGTCAGGCTGCGTTCCAGCGCCACCTCGAAGCTCGGATGCGCGCCGAACGAGGCGAACACGCCGCCGGTGCGCGGATTCATTAAGGTCACGCACATCACCGGATATTCGCCGCCCAGCGACGCATCCTTGACCAGCACTGGAAAGCCCTGCTCTTCCAGGCCCTGGATGCCGGCGACAATGCCCGGGTATTTCGCAAGCACCTCTTGCGGCACGTCGGGCAAGGCGAGCTCGCCTTCCAGGATTTCGCGCTTGACCGCACGCTCGAAGATCTCGGACAGGCATTGCACCTGCGCTTCGGCGATCGTGTTCCCGGCGCTCATGCCATTGCTGGCATACAGGTTTTCGATCAGATTCGACGGGAAATATACGGTTGCGCCATCGGATTGGCGCACGTACGGCAACGAGACGATGCCGCGCTTCGTATTGCCGGAATTGGTGTCGAACAGGTGCGAAGCGCGCAATTCGCCGTCCGGATCGTAGATATCGAGGCAATACTCGTCGAGGATATCCTTAGGCAGCGCGTCGCCGCGTCCCGGCTGGAACCAGCGCTCGTTCGGATAATGGACGAAATCGGCGTTGGCGATGTCTTCGCCCCAGTAAGCGCCGGCGTAGAAATGGTTGTTGCTGATGCGTTCGATGTATTCGCCCAGCGCGGACGCGAGCGCGCTTTCTTTGGTTGCGCCCTTGCCGTTGGTGAAACACATCGGCGAATGCGCATCGCGGATGTGCAGCGACCACACGTTCGGCACGATATTGCGCCACGACGCGATTTCGATCTTGATGCCCAGCTCGGCCAGCAAGCCCGACATGTTGGCGATGGTCTGCTCGAGCGGCAAATCCTTGCCCGGGATATAAGTGGCCGCGGCGCCGGCCGGCTGCAGGGTCAGCAGCGCCTGCGCGTCGGCGTCGAGGTTGTCGACTTCTTCGATCACGAAGTCGGGCCCCTCCTGCACCACTTTCTTGACGGTGCAGCGGTCGATCGAACGCAGGATGCCCTGGCGGTCCTTGTCCGAGATATCGGCCGGCAGCTCGACCTGGATCTTGAAGATCTGCTTGTAGCGGTTTTCCGGGTCGACGATGTTATTTTGCGACAGCCGGATATTCTCGGTCGGGATGTTGCGCGTATTGCAGTACAACTTCACGAAATATGCCGCGCACAGGGCCGACGAGGCCAGGAAGTAATCGAACGGGCCCGGCGCCGAGCCGTCGCCCTTGTAGCGGATCGGCTGGTCGGCGATCACCGTGAAGTCGTCGAATTTCGCCTCGAGACGCAGCTTGTCGAGGAAGTTGACCTTGATTTCCATGGGGATGTTCTGAATGGGTGCACAAAATGGGATGGCCGCCATTATCGGTGGTTTCGGGCGCGCGGCATAGGCCGGCGCATGCGCCGTCCGCGATCCGCATACGCCAGCGCCGCCTTGATCTCGATGCGCCAGGTGGTGCCGGCGCTCGGGGCCGTGCGCAGGCGGGCGTCGGCATGGATCAGGCGGGCGCGCTCTTCGATGCCGCGCAGTCCCCAGTGGCCGGGCTTTTCCCTGGCGTCGGCGTCGATGCCGTGGCCGTCGTCGCGCACGGTCAGCACCAGTGCATGGGCGCCATACTCGACGCTCGCCTCGTGCCGGGCGGCGTGCGCGTGGCGGAACGCATTGCGCAAGGCTTCGCGGCCGATGGCGCACAGTTCCTGCTCGACCAGCGGATGCGGCGGGCGCGCGCGCCCTTCGCAATCCAGCGTGAAACGTTGACCGGGCCCGGCATCCTGCTCGCCCGCCGCGCGCAGATAGTCGGGCAGCGACATCGCGTGATGTCCACTGGCGCGCAGTGCCGTGACCATCTCGCGCCCTTCCTGGATCGCGGCCTTGGCGTCGCGCAGGCCGCGCATCAGCGTCTCCGCCAGCGGCGCTTCGGCCGCGGGCAGCATCGTCGACACTTTCAGCACGAAGCCCTGGAAGGTCTGCAGCACGGTGTCGTGCAGCTCGCGTGCGATGCGTTCGCGTTCCTGCAGCTGCGCATGCAGGCGCTCGGTCAGGGTGCGGGTCAGGAAACGCAGGCGCAAACGGTGGCCGAGCCATAGCAGCAGCACGCCGGCCAGGGCACACGCCAGCTTGAACCAGACGGTCTGCACCATGGTCGGCGCGACATGCAGGTCGAGCGTGCGTTCCTGCTCGCTCCAGACACCGTTCTCGTTCATCGCGCGCACGCGGAAACGGTAGTCGCCCGGCGCCAGGGCGGTGTAGGTGGCGCTGCGCTCGATGCTGGTCTGCCAGGCGTGGTCGACGCCGTCGAGCCGGTAACTGAACACGACGCGCTCGGGCCGGCTCAGCGCAGGCGCGGTGAAGTCGAAGCGCAGGCGTGTGGTGCCGGCGGCGATGCGCAGCGGCCCGACCGCAGGATAGGCGACGTCATCCCCGGTCACGGCCAGCAGCGCCGGCTGCGGCGTCAGCGGGCCGGCCCCGCGCCGCGACAGGTCGAGCTCGACGATGCCGTCGGTGGTGGTCGCCCACAGGCGGCCGTTCACCATCCTTAGCGAGGGCACGCCGGCGGCGGTGCCGCTGTAGCCGTCGCGCGTGTCGAGCAATTCGTAACGCAGCGGCGCGCCGGTGTCGACGGCACGGCGCCAGTCGGCTTGCGCGACGCGCAGCAGGCCGCTGTCGCCGTTCAGCCAACGGGTGCCGTCGGCGCTCACGAGAAATCCGGTGACGCGGCGCAGCACGTCATCGCGCTCGGCATGCAGCGGCCGAAAACGCCCTTCGTGCCACACGGCCGCCCCCGCCTCCCCGCCGACGAACAGTTCGGGCGTGGCCGCCACGCAGGTCATTTCGCCGAGCGCGCGCAGCTCGGGCGCATCGTACACTGTGCGCACGCGTCCGCCCTGGAACAGCGCCAGGCGCCCGTCCGCCAGTGCGCGCCACATCTGGCCGCGCTCGCCCGGCGCGCTGTACACGAACTCGGCCCCAGGCAGGTCGGCCAACGGCTTCCAGGCGTGGCCGTCCCACAGCTGGACCGGGACCTGGTCGCCGCCCAGCCAGACGCGTTCGCCGTCGCTGCGCGCCCAGCCGGCGCGCGGCAGCGGTCCCGGCAAGGGTACCCGGGTCTCGCCACCGGCGCCGTGTACGCGGATGCCGTCTTCGCCCAGCAGCACCACCGTGCCGCCGGCAGCGAGGGCCGCGCCGCGGTATTTTTCCGGTAAGTCGGTCAGGCGGCCCGAGTCCGGATCGTAGCGCCAGCCGCGTCTCTCTTGCGGTGCGACCAGCCGTACCTTGCCGTTCGCATCGGGCGCCACATTGAATTCGCCCCGGATCGGCGGCAGCCGTACGGGGCGCAGCGTATTGCGGCGGAAGCGCTCGATCCCGGTCGACAAGCCCAGCCAGATGTCGCCTTCGCGGTCTTCGAAGATCGTGTAAGGCGCCAGCGAGCCCAGTTGTCCGGGCTGGTCGAGCCGGCTCGTGACGGCGGCGGCCACGTCGATCCGGTTGCCCGTTATCGCGCCCGCCGCCGCCGCCACGCAGATGCCGGTCGGGCAGCGCAGCGCCCACAGGTTGCCGGCGCGGTCGAACAGCGAGCGGCTGCCCGAGTTCGTCTCGAGATAGCCCGGCCGCACAGCGTCGCCGGGCGCCGCCGACGAGACCAGCGCGAGATGCCCATCCGCCCACGCCCACAAGCGGCCGTCCGGCGCCATCCTGAATCCAGAAAAGTACTTGAATACGTCGAGGTCCGCCGCCGGCAGCGCAACCGGAACGCAGCGCTGGGCAGCGCGGTCGACGTAGGACAGATGGTTTTGCGCGGCGACCCACAACTATCCGCGCCGATCGAGCGCAATCGTATTTTCGGTTTCGGCGCAATCCCGAGCCTGTCCCAGCGTCGACCAGCGTCCCTGCGCGAAGCGGCGCAGCCCGCTCGCGGTGGCGACCCAGAGCGTCCCGTCGCCGTCCCGCATCATGTCGTTGGCGCTCTTGACGGGACTGGACGCCGTCGCCGGCGCCAGATGCTCGAGCCGGCCGTCCGCGTGCAGCAGGCTCAGGCCGGGCCCCTCGTAGCCGATGTACAGGTCGCCGTTCGGCTGGGCGGCCAAGGCCCAGATCCGCGGACTCAGCAAGCGCGCGCCGTTGCCGGCACTGAAGGGATAGAAACGCGCGCCATCGAAGCGGTACAGGCCGCTCGGGGTGCCCAGCCAGAGCCAGCCGTCCGGCGTTTGCGCGATGCGCCGGACATGCCCCGGCGCGCCGTCGCCGGCAGCCCAGACGGTATGGTTGTACTCCGCGAAGGCCGGCGCATGACTCTGTGCCCAGGCCATGGCGCACGACAAGATGCCGAGCAGTGCGACGATGAAGTGCCGGCCTCGGGCCAACAGCGCGGCATCCATCATTTTATGATCCAACCATGTTATTACTAATGAAATAGTCTTCCAGTGTATACAAAAAGTGTTTGCCGGGAAAGACCGGGGATGTCGACCGACACTCGCGCCGGACGTGGATCGGAGCGGTTGCCGCAGAGCTGCGGTTCAGGCGCACGACAGCCATGAAATGTGGCACGATTTGTCTGACACACACTTTCGTGCAGCCGGAGCGGAGCGCGCCATGCCCCAGATCACCCACCTTGTCGGCCCCCGCACCTACACCTTCGCCGGCCTGCGCGAGCTGCTGGCCAAGGCCTCGCCCGCGCGCAGCGGGGACTACCTGGCCGGCGTAGCGGCCGGCAGTGCCGAGGAGCGGGTGGCGGCGCAGATGGCGCTGGCCGACCTGCCGCTGACCACCTTCCTGAACGAAGCCGTGGTCCCGTACGAGACGGACGAAGTGACGCGCCTGATCGTGGACGGCGCCGATGCCGCGGCCTTCGCGCCGATCCGCCACCTCACCGTCGGCGGCTTGCGCGACTGGCTGCTGGGCGACGGGGCAGATGAAGCGACCCTGGCGCGCATCGCCCCCGGCTTGACGCCGGAAATGGCGGCCGCGGTATCGAAGATCATGCGCATCCAGGACCTGGTACTGGTCGCGCGCAAGTGCCGCGTGGTCACGCGCTTTCGCAACACGATCGGCCTGTCCGGCACGCTGTCGACGCGGCTGCAGCCGAATCACCCGCTCGACGACCCGTCCGGCATCGCCGCCAGCCTGTTCGACGGCCTGATGTACGGCAGCGGCGACGCCGTCATCGGCATCAATCCGGCCACCGACAACGTGCCGCGGGTGATCGAACTGGTGCGCATGCTCGACGACGTCATCGGCCGCTATGCCATCCCGACCCAGTCCTGCGTCCTCACCCACGTCACCAACACCCTGGCCGCGATCGAACGCGGTGCGCCGGTCGACCTGGTGTTCCAGTCGATCGCCGGGACCGAGGCGGCCAACGCCAGCTTCGGCATCGACCTGGCTTTACTGGCCGAAGCGCGCGACGCCGCGCTTTCGCTGCGGCGCGGCACGCTGGGCGACAACCTCATGTATTTCGAGACCGGCCAGGGAAGCGCCCTGTCGAGCAACGCCAACCACGGCCTCGACCAGCAGACCTGCGAAGCGCGCGCCTACGCGGTCGCGCGCGCCTTCCAGCCCTTGCTGGTCAATTCGGTGGTCGGCTTCATCGGCCCGGAATACCTGTACGACGGCAAGCAGATCATCCGCGCCGGCCTGGAAGACCATTTCTGCGCCAAGCTGCTCGGCCTGCCGATGGGCGTCGACGTGTGCTACACCAACCACGCCGAAGCCGACCAGGACGACATGGACGTGCTCTTGACGATGCTGGGCGCGGCCGGCTGCACCTTTGTCATGGGCGTGCCGGGCGCGGACGACATCATGCTGAACTACCAGACGACGTCCTTCCACGACGCCCTGTACGCGCGGCGCGCACTCGGCTTGAGCCCGGCGCCCGAGTTCCATGCGTGGCTGCGCGAGGTCGGCATCTTCACCGGCGATGGCGCGGCCACGCTGGGCGCTGCGGTACCGGCCCTGTTCCAGCGCGCGCTGGCGCAGCTGGCCTGAAGGAGACGCCATGCAGGGCATCAACCTCGATGCGGAACCGGACCCCTGGCAGGGCTTGCGCCGGTTCACGCGCGCGCGCATCGGCCTCGGCCATGCCGGGATCAGCCAGCGTACCGACGCCCAGCTCGCCTTCCAGCTGGCCCACGCGCGCGCGCGCGACGCCGTGCACGAAGCGCTCGACAGCGCGGCGCTCGCCGGGTCGCTGCAGCAGGCGTGGCCGGGACCGCCGGAGTCGGTCGCTGCGCTCGTGCTGCACAGCGCGGCGCCGGATCGCAATGTGTACCTGCAGCGCCCCGATTTCGGGCGGCGGCTGGACGGGCCGTCGCGCGAGCGCCTGTGCGCCCTGCGCGGCGAACCCGTGCTCGAACGGCGGTATGATCTGGCCGTCGTGGTCGTGGACGGCCTGTCCGGCCGCGCCGTCGCGCAAAACGCCGCGCCCTTGCTGCAGGCGCTGCGGCCGTGGCTGGACGCGTCGGGGTGGGCGCTGGCGCCGTTGACGATCGTCGAGCAAGGCCGCGTGGCGGTCGGCGACGAGGTCGGCGAGCTGCTGGGCGCCCGGCTGGTGGTCGTCATGATCGGCGAGCGGCCGGGCCTGAGCTCACCCGACAGCATGGGGCTGTACATCACCTGGGCGCCGCGCCCAGGATTGACCGACGAACGGCGCAACTGCATATCGAACGTCAGGCCGGACGGGCTGAAGGTCGAGGATGCGGCACGCAAGCTGCACGTGCTGCTCGGCGAGGCGCGCCGGCGCGAGCTGACCGGCGTACAACTCAAGGATGAGGATGACGGGAGGGACGCGCTGGCGGCGGGAGGCGCCAGGTTCTTGCTCTGAAGACTGCTTTACACGAAGCTGGCATGAGGCGTTGTCTGACACGAGCGAAACGCGCATTGATTTACTGTTAGATTGTAATCACAACCTAACCATTTATCTCAATTTCCATGAAAACGTTTCATTGCGACAAGTGCTCGCACCAGATATTTTTTGAAAACACCCTTTGCTTCAACTGCCAGAGCACCCTGGCTTACCAGACGGCGACGCGCAGCATCAATGCTTTCGAGCAGACCGAAACCGGCCAATGGCGCAGTCTGCACCGCAACGATGAGGGCAAGTTGTATAAAAAATGCATCAACTACGTCGAATATGACGTCTGCAACTGGATGCTGCCCGCCGATGACCCGCACGATCTGTGCGAATCGTGTCAGCTGACGGTCGTGATTCCGGCGCTGTCGTCGGAAAAGAACCGCGTGCTCTGGGCGCGCCTCGAAGCGGCCAAGCGCCGCCTGCTGTTTTCGCTGGCGACGCTGAACCTGACGCCGGCATCGAAAGAAAAGGAACCCGAGACCGGCCTGGCATTCCAGTTCCTGGAAGACGGCGGTCCGGACCAGCACGTCATGACCGGCCACGACAACGGCCTGATCACGCTGAACATCGCGGAAGCCGACCCGGCCGAGCGCGAGCGCACGCGCGAACAAATGCATGAACGCTATCGCACGCTGCTTGGGCACTTCCGTCACGAAAGCGGGCACTACTATTTTGACCGCCTGGTCGCCGACAGCGCGTGGATCGACGAATACCGCGTCTTGTTCGGCGACGAGCGCGAGGATTACGGCCAGGCCCTGCAGCGCCACTACAACGAAGGTCCGCCGGCCGACTGGGCGTCGCGCTTCGTGAGCACCTACGCCAGTTCGCATCCATGGGAAGACTGGGCCGAGACCTGGGCCCATTACCTGCACATGCTCGACACGCTGGAAACCGCCAGTTCGTGCGGCATGTCGCTGCATCCCGCCAAGCCGGACGAACCGGCGCTGGACAAGATCGTCCTGCCTACCAAGACCGATGAATTCGCCAGCGTCGCGAGTGAATGGTTTGCGCTGACCTACGTCCTCAACAGCTTGAACCGCAGCATCGGCATGCCGGACTCGTATCCGTTCACGCTCAGCACGCCGGTGCTGGAAAAGCTTGAGTTCGTGCACAAGGTGGTGCGCGCCCAGCTCAAGGCGCCTGCGTTAGCGTAAGCGGATTCCTACGCACCAGGCTTGCATGTCTGGCTCGATAAGGGCCGGACATGGTGACGGCGCCGCCGCCGCGCCGCAGGCCGGGAGCTGCACGCTCGGCCGCTCAGCCGGTTTGAGTCTGAGTTTGAGTTTGCGTCTGGCTATGGCTTTGACTCTGCGACCGGGTTGGCGTCGGCGCCGCCGTCGGCGCGTCCTCTTCCACTTCCGGCGCCACCGGCAGCAGGAAATCGCGCCCGATGCCGTTGCCGATTTCTGCGATCGAAGCCAGGAACTTCGTCATGAACTCGTGCAGGCCTTCTGCCAGGATGTCGTCGATCCGGGCCGATTGCAGCTTGCCGTACAGCTGCTCGGCCTGGCGCTCGGTCTCGTGCGACAATGCATTGCGTACTTCCTGCAGGTTGGCGACCACGGCGCACATGCAGGCCGCCAGCGAACGCGGCATCTTGGGCTGCAGGATCAACAGCTCGGCCACGCGGGTCGGGGTGATGGCGTCGCTGTAGGCCTTGCGATAAGTCTCGAACGCCGACACCGAACGCAACAGGGCAGCCAGGTAATAGAATTCGACTTGCTCATCGGCCTCGATCACGTCCGAAGCGAGAAACTTGAACTTCGTGGTGAGGATACGCGCGGTATTGTCGGCCCGTTCCAGGAAGGTGCCGAGGCGGATGAAGTTGAAGGCCTCATCCTGAAACATGGTGCCCAGCGTCACGCCGCGCGACAAGTGCGAGCGGTACTTGACCCATTCGAGGAACTTGCCCGGGTGGTGTTCGAACATGCGGCTCTTGAGATGCTGCTGCAGCGTCAGCCAGGTCGTGTTCTGGGTCTCCCAGACTTCCGTGGTGAGGTCGCCGCGCACGGCGCGCGCATTCTCGCGCGCGGCGCGCAGGCAACTGACGATCGACGAGGGATTGTCCGGATCGCGCACCATGAAGTCGAGCACCTCCCTCTGGGTCAGCGCGCTGTGTTTGGCATCGAACTGCGACTGGAGCTCGGACACGCCCAGCATCGTGCGCCAGCCCTGCTGCTCGGCGATGGTCGATTGCGGCATCAGCGAGTACTGGACGCGTACGTCGAGCATGCGCGCCGTGTTCTCCGCCCGCTCGGTATAGCGGGCCATCCAGTACAAATGATCTGCGGTTCGGCTCAACATACTAGTTCTCCAAAATCCATGTGTCCTTGGTGCCGCCGCCCTGCGAGGAGTTGACCACCAGCGAGCCCTCCTTCAATGCCACGCGCGTCAGCCCGCCAGGCACCATCGACACCGTCTTGCCCGACAGGACGAAGGGGCGCAGGTCGATATGGCGCGGCGCGATGCCCGATTCGACGAAGGTGGGACAAGCCGACAGCGCCAGCGTGGGCTGAGCGATGTAGCCTTCCGGCTTGGCCAGCAGCTGCGCGCGGAAGGCCTCGATCTCGGCCTTGGTCGACGCCGGCCCGATCAGCATGCCGTAGCCGCCGGCGCCGTGCACTTCCTTGACCACCAGCTCGGACAGGTTGTCCAGGGTGTACTGGAGATCGTCTTTTTTCCTGCACTGGAAGGTCGGCACGTTGTTGAGGATCGGCTTTTCGCCCAGGTAGAACTCGATCATATCGGGCACGAACGGATAGATCGACTTGTCGTCGGCGACGCCGGTGCCGATCGCATTCGCCACGCCCACGCGGCCGGCGCGCACCGCGTCGAGCAGTCCCGGCACGCCCAGCGTCGACTCGGACCGGAACGCGCGCGGGTCGAGGTAATCGTCGTCGACGCGGCGGTAGATCACGTCCACACGCTGCGGCCCGCGCGTGCTGCGCATCCAAACCGTATCGTCGCGCACGTACAGGTCCTGCCCCTGCACCAGCGTGACGCCCATCTGCTGGGCCAGGAAGGCATGCTCGAAGTAGGCCGAGTTGTACATCCCGGGCGTGAGCACGACCACGGTCGGGTCGTCGACGCCAGCCGGGGCCACGCTGCGCAGATTGTCGAGCAGCAGATCGGGATAGTGGTCGACCGGCTCTACGCGGTTGCGCGCGAACAGGTCGGGGAACAGGCGCATCATCATCTTGCGGTTTTCCAGCATGTACGAGACGCCGGAGGGTACGCGCAAATTGTCTTCCAGTACGTAGAACTCGCCTTCGCCGGCGCGCACGATATCAACCCCCGCGATGTGGGCGTAGATGCTCGACGCGACCTTGACGCCCTGCATGGCCGGGCGGTACTGGGCATTGTTCAGCACCTGTTCGCGCGGGATGATGCCGGCGCGCAGGATTTCCTGGCCGTGGTAGACATCGTGCAGGAAGCGGTTCAGCGCAGTGACGCGCTGGACCAGTCCGGCCTGCAGGCGGGCCCACTCGGCGGCATTGATCACGCGAGGAATGATGTCGAACGGGATCAAGCGCTCCTTGCCGGCATTGTCGCCGTACACGGCAAACGTGATCCCTACGCGCTGGAAGTTCAGCTCGGCTTCCGTCCTTTTTTGTTCGATCACCTGTGGCGCCTGTTGCGCCAGCCACTCGGCAAACGCCTGGTAATGAGGGCGCACGGTCGCCGTATCGGAATACATCTCGTCGTAAAAATTCGGCATCGTCTCCTCCTATGCCGGGATAGTAACAAGAAATGTGTCAAGATATAGGTTGAGTGGCAATGCAATCGGATCACCCGGTATCGTCCTCAGATACTCGGCAATACCCTCCTTTAATTTGCCTTATATCCAGGCCCGTCGCTTTGGCCCCACACTGATCACGCCCGCGTCGATCGCGCCCACACCGAAAGGCAGTCCTGCATGGCAATCCGCATCGCACTCCACCACAAGACCCGTTACCGTTATGACCGCCTGGTCGCCCTGTCGCCGCATGAAGTCCGGCTGCGCCCAGCGCCGCACGCGCGTACGCCGATCCTGTCGTACTCGCTGACGGTACAGCCGGAAGAACATTTCCTCAACTGGCAGCAAGACCCGTACGGCAATTACATCGGACGTTTCGTGTTCCCGGAAAAGGCGGACAGGCTGGAGTTCACGGTCGACCTGGTGGCGGACATGACCGTCATCAATCCGTTCGATTTCTTCATCGAAGACTATGCCGACACTTTCCCGTTCGCTTACCCGGCCGAACTCGCGACGGAACTGAGTCCCTACCTGAAGACCGAGGCGCCCGGTCCCCTGCTCGCCGAATGGGTGGCGCAAGTCAGGCGCGAGCTGTTGGCGCATCCGATGTCGACTATCGACTTCCTGGTCGCCATCAACCAGCGCCTGCAGGGCAAGATCGGCTACCTGCTGCGCATGGAGCCCGGTGTCCAGACGCCGGAAGACACCTTGCTGAAATGCTCGGGCTCGTGCCGTGACAGCGGCTGGCTGCTGGTGCATATCCTGCGCGAGCTCGGACTGGCGGCGCGTTTCGTGTCCGGTTACCTGATCCAGCTGCGCGCCGACCAGCAAGCGCTCGACGGACCCGGCGGCCCGGCCGAGGATTTCACCGACCTGCACGCGTGGACCGAGGTGTACATCCCCGGCGCCGGCTGGATCGGGCTCGACCCGACCTCGGGCATGCTGGCCGGGGAAGGCCACATCCCGCTGGCCTGCACGGCGATGCCCGCGTCGGCGGCGCCGGTGACCGGTTTCACCGATCCGGCCGAGGTCGAATTCGTCCACGAAATGATGGTCACCCGCATCCACGAGGACCCGCGCGTGACCAAGCCGTATTCGGAGGCCGACTGGCAGAACATCGAGCGCCTGGGCCAGCAGGTCGACGCCGACCTGATGCGCCAGGACGTGCGCCTGACCCAGGGCGGCGAACCGACCTTCGTGTCGATCGACGACATGGACGGGGCCGAATGGAACACCCTGGCGCATGGCGACAAGAAGCGCGAACTGGCGGGCCAGCTGACCCAGCGCCTGAAAGACCACTTCGCGCCGGGCGGCTTGCTGCACTACGGCCAGGGCAAATGGTATCCGGGCGAGCCCTTGCCGCGCTGGGCGCTGAATATTTTCTGGCGCGTCGATGGCCAGCCGATGTGGTCGGACCCGACGCTGTTCTCGCAGGACGATGCCGACGACGGCTACGGCGTCGACGAGGCCGGCCGCTTCAGCGCCGAACTGGTCGAGGCGCTCGGCCTGCCCGAGGGCAGCGCCATCCCGGCCTTCGAAGACGTGCTACTGCAGGCCCAGCGCGAGCAGGCGCTGCCGCGCAACGTCGATCCTTTGCGGGCCGACCTGAAGGCGCCCGAAGAGCGGCGCCGCCTGGCGCGCCTGCTCGAGCGCGGCCTGGGCGAGGTGGCCGGTTACGTGCTGCCGCTCAAGCCCAGGGACTTCAACCCGGCCGTCATGCTCGGCACCAGCTGGCAAACCTCGAGCTGGCCGCTGCGGCGCGAGCACCTGTACCTGATCGAGGGCGATTCGCCGATCGGCTTGCGCCTGCCGCTGGCGACCCTGCCCTGGGTGCTGCCGGAAGAGCGCGAGCCCGAGTTCGAGGTCGACCCGTTCGCGCCGCGCGGCGCGCTGCCGGCCGCGGGAAAGAACGTCGAGAAAAAGGAAAAGCGCCCGATCCTGGGCCTGTCCGCCGGTAAATCGGCGCAGCAGGCCGCGGCCAAGCCGAAACCCGCCGATCCGAGCGCGCGCGAGGTCATCCATACTGCGCTGTGCGTCGAAGTGCGCGCCGGCCGCCTGTGCATCTTCATGCCGCCCCTGAAGCGCATCGAGGATTACCTGGCGCTGCTCGGCGCGGTCGAAAGCACCGCCGCCAAGCTGAAGCTGAAGTTGCGCATCGAAGGCTATGCGCCGCCGCGCGACCCGCGCATCAAGCTGCTCAGCGTCACGCCTGACCCCGGCGTCATCGAAGTCAATATTCACCCGGCGGCGTCCTGGCCCGAACTGGTCGCCAACGTGACCACGCTGTATCAGGAAGCGCGCCTGACCCGCCTGGGCACCGAGAAATTCATGTTCGACGGCCGCCACACCGGCACCGGCGGCGGCAACCACGCCACATTAGGCGGCGCGACCGCCGAAGACAGCCCGATGCTGCGCCGGCCCGACCTGCTCAAGAGCCTGATCACCTACTGGCAAGTGCATCCGGCCCTGTCCTACCTGTTCTCGGGCACCTTCGTCGGGCCGACCAGCCAGGCGCCGCGGGTCGACGAAGCGCGCGACGACAACCTGTACGAACTGGCGATCGCCTTCCAGCAGATGGACCAGGTGCTGCCGACCCTGGCCCCGGGCGACAAGCCCTGGATAGTCGACCGCCTGCTGCGCAACCTGCTGGTCGACCTGACCGGCAATACGCACCGCTCCGAGTTTTCGATCGACAAACTGTATTCGCCGGACGGGCCTACCGGGCGCCTCGGCCTGGTCGAATTCCGTGCCTTCGAGATGCCGCCGCACGAGCGCATGAGCCTGCTGCAAATGCTGCTGCTGCGCGCGCTGGTGGCGCGTTTCTGGAACCAGCCGTTCAACGCCAAGCTGGTGCACTGGGGCACCGCGCTGCACGATCGCTGGATGCTGCCGCATTTCGTCGCCCAGGATATCCGCGACGTCGCCAGGGATTTGCGCGCGGCCGGCTACGCGTTCGACGATCACTGGTTCGACCCCTTCATCGAATTCCGCTTCCCGCGCTTCGGCACGGTGGTCTACGAAGGCGTCGAGATGGAGCTGCGCCAGGCGATCGAGCCGTGGAACGTGCTCGGCGAGGAAGTCGGCGCGGGCGGCACCGCGCGCTATGTCGATTCTTCGGTCGAACGCATGCAGCTGCGCGTGCGCGGGCTGACCGACGGCCGCCACGTGGTCGCCTGCAACGGCCGCATGCTGCCGCTGCACCCGACCGGCATCCCGGGCGAATACGTGGCCGGGGTGCGCTTCCGCGCCTGGAGCCCGTGGTCGGCGCTGCATCCGACGATCCGCGTGCAGGCGCCGCTGGTGTTCGACCTGGTCGACACCTGGAACGGCCGCTCGGTCGGCGGTTGCACCTACCACGTGTCGCATCCGGGCGGACGCAACGAAACCGGCGCGCCGGTCAACGCGAATGCCGCCGAGGCACGCCGCATGGCGCGTTTCTGGCCGCATGGCCATACGCCGGGCCCGATGAGCGTGCGCAAGGAAGAGCTCAACCCAGGTTTTCCGATGACGCTCGACCTGCGCTGGCAGCCGGCTTGACCCGGCCCTGACGTTTCCGCCGTACAATAGCTGCGCCATGCCGAATCCAACATCTGATCACTCGCTCCTGTCCGACTACCTCGCCGCGCCGGACGGTTTCGACGAAATGCTCGACGCGGCGCGGGTGCCGCGCGCGCACTGGCGCGCGGTGCTCGCCCGCCTGACCCAAGAAACGCCCGAGCTGATGCGCCAGCGCATGGGGATGGTGCAGCACCAGGTGCGCGAAAACGGCGTGACTTTCAACATGCTGGCGGAGGCCGAAGGCAGGCGCCGCGAATGGGAATTGAACCTGTTGCCGCTGATCGTGCCGCACGAGGAATGGAGCGGCATCGAAGCCGCCGTCATCCAGCGCGCCACCCTGCTCGACAAGATCCTGGCCGACGTCTACGGCGACCAGAACCTGTTGCGCGAAGGCTTGCTGCCGCCGGCACTGGTCCACGGCAACGCCGGCTTCCTGCGGCCTTGCCACGGCATGCGCCATCATGACGGCGTCGCCCTGCATTTTTATGCGGTCGACCTGGCGCGCGCACCGGACGGCCGCTGGTGGGTGCTGGCTGACCGCACCCAGGGCCCCTCGGGCGCCGGTTATGCGCTGGAAAACCGCGCCATCATCACGCCCATCTTCCCCGACCTGCTGCGCGACCTGAAGGTGCAGTCGCCGGCCGGGTTCTTCCGCACCGTGCACGAGAGCCTGGTGCGCTGGGGACGCCTGTGCGCGGCCGGGGGCGACGCCCCGAGCCCGCTGCGCGAAGGGGAAATGCCGCTGATCGTGATGCTGACCCCGGGCGCAAGCGGCGAGACCTACCACGAGCAGGCCTACCTGGCGCGCTATCTCGGCTTGCCGCTGGTCGAAGGCGACGACCTTACCGTGCGCAACGGCGTGGTCTACCTGAAGACCCTGGACGGCTTGCTGCGGGTCCATGTGGTCGTGCGCCTGGTGAACGACGATGCCTGCGATCCGCTGGAGCTGCAAACCCGGCTCCATGGTCCCCTGCAGGGCGTGGCCGGACTCACCCACGCCGCCATGCGCGGCAACGTGGTGGTCGCCAACAGTCTCGGTTCCAGCCTGATCGAATCCGGTGCGCTGCTCGGCTTCCTGCCGGCGTTGTCAAAGCGCCTGCTGGGCGAGCCCTTGAAGATGCCCTCGGTAGCCACCTGGTGGTGCGGCGAAGCGCCGGCGCTGGAAACCGTGATCGCCAAGCTGGATCAGTTGGTCATCAAACCGAGCTTTGCCCAGCTGCCGCCGTTTGCCGTGTTCGGCCAGGACCTGGCCGGCGACGCGCGCGCGGCCATGATCGCCGAACTGCGCGCCAACCCGAACGATTACATCGCCCAGGAACTGGTGCGGCTGTCGCAGGCGCCGGTTTGGACCGACGCGGCGGCGCCGGGCGCGGCGCCCGGCCTGAAGGCGCGCGCGATCGGATTGCGGGTGTTCGCCTGCGCCACCCCGAACGGCTATGTGGTCATGCCGGGCGGCCTGACCCGGGTCGCCACCGGGCCGGATGCGCGCGTGCTGACGATCCAGAAAGGCGGCGCCAGCAAGGACACCTGGGTCCAGGCGCGCTTCGGCGTGGAGCGGCACCGCCTGCAAAAACGCAGCATCCTCGGCCGCGATCTGGTGCGCGAAGACACCAGCCTGCCGAGCCGGGTAGCGGAAGACCTGCTCTGGTTCGGACGCCATACCGAACGCTGCGACAATATCTGCCGCCTGCTGCGGGTCGCGCTGAATTGCCTGCTCAGCGTGCGCGGCCAGCAGCGCGGCGCGGAATGGCCGACGGTCGAGGCGCTGTGCATCTGGTTCGACTTACTTGTCGAAAAAACAGCGCCGCCCGCCGCCGGCCAGGCGCCTGCCCGGGCCGCCGACGCCGCCGCTGCACTGCCGACTGCCATGTTGACCGATGCCGAGCTCGACTCGGCCCTGCGGCTGGCGGTGGTGTCACCGGCCGTTCCCGGCCTGGCCCGGCAGCAGCAGGAACTGCACCGGCTGGCCAGCCAGCTGCACGAACGCTTCTCGATCGACAACTGGCGCGCCCTGAACCGGCTGGCGCAGCCGGCTGCCGACCCGGACCAGCGGCCATCGCAATCGGAAGTGATGACGATCCTCGACGACACCGCTGCCGCCCTGATGACGCTGGCCGGCTTTGCCCACGACGGCATGACACGCGACCTCGGCTGGCGCTTCATGTTCATCGGACGCCGTCTGGAGCGGCTGCAATTCCAGAGCGTCGTACTGCAGCGCGCGCTGGCGATGGACGTCAACGGCAACCTCGACTGGCTGCTCGAGTTGTCCGACAGCGCCATCACCTACCGCGTGCGTTACCGGACCCAGCCCGAGTGGCTGCCGGTGCTCGACCTGCTGCTGTGCGACGAAACCAATCCGCGCTCGATCCTGTTCCAGCTCGACAGCATCCTGCGTACCCTGGCCAAGATCGCCAAGATCCACGGCCCCTGCGGCGAACACCTGCTGGCGCCCTTGCGCGAAGAAGTGCTCGCGCTGCAGCCGGACACCGACCTGAACCACGGCAACGCCGGGCTGAGCGACCTGCTCAAGCGGATCCAGCTCGCCAGCGCGGCCCTGTCCGAGCAGCTCAGCATGCAGTTTTTCAGCTATACCGACCTCGACCAGCACAGGAACCGCACATCATGACCGAGCTGCCTGGCAGAGCGCGGGCTTGCGCGCGCTACCGCGTCGTGCATGAAACGCGCTACCAATACCAGAGCACGGTCAGCCTGTCGCAGCAATACCTGCACCTGACGCCGCGCTCGTTTGCGCATCAAACCACCGAATCGCATCTGATCTGGCTCGACCCGGCCCGCCACGACAGCACGGACGGCCGGGATTACTTCGGCAATCACACCCGGCACGTGTCGATCACGCTGCCGCACGAGAGCTTGCTGGTGCATGCGGAATCGACGGTCGCCCTGCACGCCCGTCCCGGGCTGGCGCAGATCGCCGGGACGCTGCCGTGGGAAAGCCTGCGCGACATGATGGGCAAGGAAAAAAGCGCAGCCACGCTGGAAGCCTGCAGCTACCTGTACGCATCGCCCCATGTCACGCTGTTTCCCGAGCTCGAAGCCTACGCACGTCGCAGCTACACGCCGGCCCGGCCCCAGCTCGATGCGGCGCTCGACCTGACCCAGCGGATCTTCGACGAGTTCGAATTCGATCCGAGGGCCACCGACATTTCGACGCCGCTCGAGCAAGTGCTGCGCGGCCGGCGCGGCGTCTGCCAGGATTTTGCTCAGCTCATGATCGGCTGCCTGCGTAGCATCGGCCTGCCGGCGCGCTACATGAGCGGCTACATCCTGACCCACCCGCCGGAAGGCAAGCCGCGCCTGGTCGGCGCCGATGCCTCGCATGCCTGGGTCTCGGTGTATTGCCCGGCGCTGGGCTGGGTCGACTTCGATCCGACCAACCGCTGCCTGGTGCAGGACGAACACATCACGCTGGGCTGGGGCCGCGACTTCAGCGACGTCACGCCGATGCGCGGCATCGTGCTCGGCGGCGGCGCGCAGCTACTCGACGTGCAGGTCACGGTGACGCCGCTGCCGCTGGCCGATGCCTTGTCCGGCGACATATAAGCAGGCTACAGGCGCGCCAGCAACTCGGCCTTCTTGGCGCTGAACTCCGCTTCGGTCAGGATGTCCCGGCTGCGCAGGTCGGCCAGCTTGTCGATCGCGGCGAAAATATCCAGGCCGGAGGCGTTGCCGGCGCCGGCCTGTTGCGCGATCGCGGCCGACGGCGCGGGTGGCGCAGCGGGTGCTTGCACCGTCGGCACCGCGGGCGCCGCCTGGATCGATGGCGCCGTCTGCGCGACACCATCGACCGGCACCACCGGCAGGCGCGCGACGTCGATCAAGCCGTGCTGGCTGTTGAAGCTGAGCGAGCCGCCGTGCGACTGCTGCTGCGAAAAGCCGCCGATCTGGTGATCCAGCGTGTCGTAGACAGTGACCCGGCCATGGACTTCGATGGCCAGGCGACGCGCCTGCGCAAAGTAGGCGTAGCGCACGCCGTTCTGGGCGCCGGTGCTGTTCGGCCAACGCAAGTCGCTGCCCCACCAATCAGCGCTGCTGCCCGCCGGCGGGGGAACGAATAGGCTCGCGTCGCCGCCGGCCGGCTGGTTCCATGATCCGTTGTCACTGCCGCCCGTATAGCTGTTCTGTTGCTGGCCGCCCTGGCTTTGCGACTGGAAGCTGCCGCTCCTGAGCAGATCCGGCTGCGCCGCCACCAGTTGCGACAGTTCGGCGCACAGGTTGCTGACGCTGGCTTTCAGATTATTGTTGAACATGTCCGACACCATCGTCATGCCGCCGCTCATCCATTGCCCCGATCCGGCGAATTCCGGATGGTTGAACTGCGCCATCCTGCCGTTACCGTTGATGACCGCCTGAAGCATGCTGAGGACCGCATCCGTGCTGTATCCGTAGCGCCGGGCGACGTCGTCGATGATCTGCTGGCCGGCGGGAGAAAGTTGCTGCATGGTCGGATTCCTGTCGTTGGATTGTACTTACCGTCAGGCCGCTTTTTTCCACAAGGTGCGCCCGAAGAATGTCAGCGTACGGTCCCATGCCGTCTGCGCCCACGCCGGATCGTACTGCGTGCCGGCGATGCGGCCCGGGCCGACGGCCTGCTCGTTGGCGAAGGCGTGATGCGCCAGGTAGCGGTGTGGCTCATAATCGACATTGGCGGCCGCCAGCTTCTTGTCGAGTTCGTCGATCGTCTCTATCGGAAAGAACGCGTCCTGGGTTCCCCAGTGCGCCTGCAGGGGCGCGGTGATCTTGCTGGCGTCGATATAGTCGAGTGGCGGGCAGCCGTACCAGACCACGGCGGCCGACAGGTCAGGCAGTTGCGACGCCGCCAGCAGCGTGAGCGCGCCGCCCATGCAGAAGCCGGTCACGGCGACGGCCGGTGCACGGTCTTTCAGGTAGGCCACGGCGCCGCGAATGTCCTGGCTGACGGCATCGCCGAAGTTCAGGCTGTCCATCAGGTGATGGGCTTCCTCCTCTTCCACCGTCATCTTGCCGCGATACAGGTCGGGCACCAGGGCCAGATAGCCGGCCTGGGCGAAACGGTCGGCGACGCCGCGGATCTGGTCGTTCAGTCCCCACCATTCCTGGATGACGACGACCGCAGGCGCGCCCTCCAGCTTGTCCGGTTGCGCCAGATAGCCTTGCACGGCCTGCCCATCGGGGCGCTTGAAAGTGACCATCGATGATTGATTTTGTTTCATGATTTTATTTATGAAGTTGAGAAAGTTTTAACATTCTACTTGTCGGCGAACGGACGTGCTGTCCGCGCCGCATTCCGTGCGTGCCCCTCCACCTGGGTCTTGCTCATCGCAGCCGGCCCTTCCGCGCACGCATCTCGAATCGCACCGAAAACCCTGACGCCTTCCGCTCCCCCCGCCACCTGGGCCTGCGCGCAGCGCCGCACGCAAGCGGTAACCGAGTTTACAGTCGACGATTATGCTTCTAAAATGTAATAAGTATAACTTATAACTTAAGGACACCGGGATGGCCGCAACGCTGCGCAGGGTCGAGGATCGACCTGCAGCTGACCCTACCAGTTCGATGGCGGCGACTTGAAAGACACGACGCTGGCACTGAACGTCAATAATCTGTTTGACCACAGGCCGCCGTTCGTCGATATTGCACAGAGCAGCAATGGCGGCGGCGGCTTCGATCCGACCCTGACCAACCCGGTCGGTCGTCTGGTGTCGCTCTCTCAGCGAGCACTTTTGAACACGCACTTCTGGACAATGACAACGACGGAGACCCACCATGCCTCACACAACCATGCGCCCAGTGAACCCGACCCTGCTTGCGGCCGCACTGCTGCTCGCCTTCGCTAGCGGTGCTGCCGGTGCAGCCTCGCCCAACGACACGCTGGTCTCGCCCCGGATCGAGGATGGCCGCGTCGTGTTCAGCCTGTACGCACCAGATGCGGATGCGGTGCAGTTGAACGGCGAGATGCTCGAGTACGGGAAGAACCTGCCGCTCACAAAAAGCGCGAACGGCGTCTGGTCACTGGCCCTCCCTGCCGTTGCGCCGGGCACCTACCGTTACACTTTCCGCATCGGCGGCGCCGACGTCGTCGACCCGCGCAATACGGAAGCGACGCGCTCCCAGACGCGCGTGCAAAGCCTGCTGCACGTGCCGGGCATCGTGGTCGAAGACGAGCAAGCCGTGGCGCACGGCGCCATCGCCCTGGTCGACTACCGCAGCCCGGTGTTCACGGTCCCGCGCCGGATGCACGTGTACACGCCGCCGGGCTATGCGGCTGACAAGGGACCGTATCCGGTGCTGTACCTGCTGCATGGCGGCGGCGACTCGGACGAGAACTGGAGCACCGTCGGACGCGCCGGCTTCATCTTGGACAACCTGATTGCGAGCGGCAAGGCGCGGCCCATGATCGTCGTCATGCCGGCCGGGCACGTGCCCGCGGCCGACGGCAGCATCGCCGGCGCCATGACCGCGATGAGCGCGGACGCCGACAAGGACCCGTTCACGCGCGACCTGATCACGACGATTGTCCCTTACGTCGAGTCGCACTACGCCGCCTCCGCGCGCGCGCGCGACCGCGCGATTGCCGGCCTGTCGATGGGGGGCGTCCAGACCGGGAACATCGCTCTGGCGTACAGCGACAAGTTCCCGTGGGTCGGCATCTTCAGCTCCGGCTGGTTCCCGGAAGTGCGTGCGGACGTCGAGCGCCTGCACGGCAAGGACATGGACAGGGCCGGCAAGACGGAGCGCCTGATGTGGGTCGGTTACGGCAAGACCGACATCGCCAGGGACAATTCGAAGGCGATGCTCAAGATGTTCACTGCGCACGGCATAAAGTACCAGGAGCTAGAAACCGAAGGCGGCCACAGCTACGCCAACTGGCGCCTGTACCTGGCCCGCTTCGCGCCGCTACTGTTCCGTGACTGACATACCGATATCAACAGGCCTCGGGCGCGACGTGCGCCCGAGGCCTTTTCGTTTGCCCCGATTTTGCTGGCAGTCGATTACCAGCTCTTCGTCAGCGACACCGACACGAAGCGCCCGGTCGCCGAGGCGTTCTGCGAATCCCAGGAACTGGTGCCGTTCAAGACCACCGGTGGCGCCCGGTCGAACAGGTTTTGCGCGCTCAAGGCCAGCACGGTGCCGCCGAAGCCGTAACCTACGCCCTTGTCGATCGCGTAGGTGAGCGACGCGTCGAAGGTCGTCATGCTCGGCACCTGGGTGTTCGGAATGACGGCCGTGTTGGTGTAGCCGCCGATGTAGTTGGCGAATGCATTCGCCGCGAGCGCGCCGAACTTCCAGCCGGCCGAGGCCCGCATGCGCAGGCTGACCGGATTGCCGAAGGTGTCCAGCACGTCGGAGAACGGCAGGCCCGGCGCGCTCGAGCGCTCCAGCTTGAGGATCTTGGCGACGTTCAGGCCGACCATCCAGTCGCCCACCGCGGACTTGATCAAGTAGCGGCTGTCGATATCGATGCCGTTCTGGCGCAGCGAACCGAGGTTGCTGCGTCGTCCGTCGATGATCACGCCGATGTTGCCCGGGTTTTCGGGCGGGCTTTGCAGGTTGGGGCTGGCGAAGTAGGAATTGACCAGGGCCGCCGACGGATTACGGACGATGTAGTTGGCGTACAACGCCTCGTTGGCCAGCGCGCTGTTGGCCTGCAGCGTGTCGATGCGGTCCGTATAGTCGATCTTGTAGTAGCTGGCCGTGATCGTCATGCCGCGCACCGGCTTGAGGTCGGCGCCGAACGACCAGGTGCGCGCCTTTTCCGGCTTCAGGGCCGCGTTGCCGCCGTTGATGTAGATGCCGTGGCGTACGCCGCCCGGCGCGGTCGGGTCGGCGATGTCCTGCACGAAGATATTGGTGAGCGACAGGTTCGTGTACGAGCCGAGATTGTCGACCAGCGAAGGCGCGCGGAACGAGGTGCCGTAAGTTGAATTGAAGCTGACCATGTCGTTGACGGCCCAGGTCAGGCCGACTTTCGGGTTGGTTGTGCTGCCGAAGTCCGAATAGCGCTCGTAGCGGCCGGCCACCGACAGGTCGAGGCGCTTGACCCACGGCGTCGCGGTGTTCCCGCCGATCAGCGGCACGTACAGCTCGGAGTACACCGACTTCACGCTGCGGCTGTTGGTCAGCTCCGAATGCCGCGGCGTGGTCGTCGGCGTCGTCACGTTCTGCCACAGGCCCTGGTCGAAGCTGACGTGGCGCAGTTCCGCGCCCACCGCCAGCCTCGCATTGCCGGCGGCCAGGCGCGCGATCGGACCGTCGAGCTTGACCATCAGCGTGCTGTCCTTGTTGGTCGCGGTCTGGTCGCGGTGGGCGGCGAAGTCGGCGAAGCCCGGATTGCTGCCAGCGACGGCGCTGAACGGATCGATGGTGCCGGCGGCGATCGCGCGTCCGACGTTGCCGGTGTTGATCAGGCCATTGCGATGGACCCAGGCATCGTTCTTTCCATATGAGTAAGAACTGTTCAGCTCCCATCCACCGTCGAGGTCATAGGTCAGGCCGATCGCGTTCTGGCTGTTGTTCTCGCGTCCGCCGATGTTCAGGTCGGTGTCGTCGTACAGGAAGCGGTAGGCCACCGTTTCGCTCGTACCGGCCGGCGCGCCGGCCGGGCGCACGTAATACGGGCTGGTGCTGGGCACGTTCAGGTTGGCGCCCAGCGGCGCGGTGCGCTGGTTGTAATCGCGCTTCGAGTACAGGCCGTCGTAGAACACTTCGAGCCGCTTGTTAATCTTGTGATAGGCGTTGAGATACAGCGTGTCGCGCTTCTGCTCCGGCAGGAAGTCGCCCACAGTGCCGGCATCGTAGCGGTTGCCGTTGCCGAGCACGAACTGCGAGGGCTGCAAGCCCCTGCCGTTCTGGCCGTCCGGTATCGCGTAGATGTTCCTCCCGATCAGGACATTACCCGGCAGCGATTGGGTGGAACGCTGGTCGGTGCCGCCGTATGGCCGCAGGTCGTTCGAGAAGAAGGGGCGCGCGTTGGCGGCCAGGCTGCCGCGGTCGTTGTGCTCGTACGCGGCGAACACGCTGCCATTGTCCCAGGTCTTGCCTAAGGTCTGGCTGAAGATCTTCTGGTTCAGGCCATCGGCCGAACCATAGCGCAGGGTGGTCTCGGCAGCGTCCACATTGCTGCGCGTGATGATATTGACCACGCCGGCCACTGCGTCCGAACCGTAGATCGCCGAGGCGCCGTCCAGCACCACCTCCATGCGCTGGATCGCGGCCGACGGGATCTGGTTGGGATCGGCCAGCGACTTGATCACGCCGCTCGACGCCACCCGGCGTCCATTCACCAGCAGCAGCGTCGCCTCGTTGCCGATACCGCGCAGGTTGATGCCGGACGTGCGTGTGGTATTCGCGGCTGCGTCCTGGGCGCCGCCGAGCCGGCTTTCGTCGGCGCCCAGGTTGATCACCTGCGGCAGCAGGCGGGCGATGTCGCTGCTATCGGTCGCGCCGCTGGCTGCGATCGCTTCACGGTTCAGCGACAGCGAGGGCGAGCCGACCGCACCGACACCGCGGATGCTGGTGCCGGTGACGACGATCTGCTGCACCTTCGCCGGCGCCGAATCGGCCGCGGGCGCCGCGTTGGCGGCAGGGGCTGCATTCGTCGTCGGCAAGGCGTCGTTGCCGGTGTCCTGCGCGAACGCGACATCGGTCACGCCGGCGGCCAGGCAAAAAGCGGCGAAGGCGACCGCGGTCATGCGGCCCGGGTGGGGGCGCTGACGGTCGATCGCGACGGGGAACTGACGGGTCTTGCGGTACAAGCGAGTCATGATGTCTCCAATTAGTTATTTTTTATATCTATTATTCTATAAAACCATATTACGAAAAAAAGGTAAAGACGCTTCAGCGATTTTTTTGCGCCGGCCGAGAAAAATCGTCCGTGCGCCACGACCGGGCGACGCGTGCGTGCGCGCGCCGCGCGCGGGCGGCCACGCGTACGTAGTGGAACGAGCGATGAAGAAGGATCGTGTGGTAGGGCGACCCGGCTGGCTGGGCCGCCCTGGCAGCTCAGGGGGCCGTGCAGTGCGGCAGTGTCTGCCCCGGCAGTGCGAACGGCTGGACACCGGCCGACTTCAGGGTCGCGTCCAGCGTGCAGGCGCCATAGGGACGAAGGAAAGGCGGCGGCGTGACCGGTATGAAGCGCGCCTCGCCCAGCTTCGTGTCGCGCGCCAGCGCCGTCATGCCCGCCGCCGACGTGTCCGGCCAGTTGCCGCTCTTGACACGGGTCACCAGCGCATGCACGCCGGCGACGGTTTCGGCCGGCGTGAAGCCGCAGTGCCCTGCACTGTGGGTATAGGTCTGGCGCAGCATGGCGCCCTTCCCTGCCCGCTCGACCGCCTGCTGGTAAGCCTGCTGGGCCGCGAGCGGCGAAATCGCATCGCCGATTCCGGTCATCGTCAACACCGGCACCTTGAGGTCGCCGTCGAAGGTGCCGGTCGCGAAATACGCGATCGCCTTCGGATCGGCCTTCAGGCGCGGCGCCTTGGCCAGCGTGGCCAGGTCGGCATCCAGCGACAGCCCGGCTTCGCGGTACAGGCCGCGCACCAAGCCGTCGCCGTCGACCGCGGCCAGCATGGCGCCGTAGTCGACGCCTTCGTTGGCGCTGATGTTGCCGCCGCTGAGATGCTCGATCTGGTTGCGACTGCTCAGCGCCTGCCGCGCCAGGCCGCGCGCCAGACTGTCGGCCAGACCGTTCGCGCGCGCGTGCGTGTCGCCCGCGGCCGGCTCGGGTTTGGTCGGGATCGACCACTCAGGCAGCTGGGCAATGCGCGCCGCCAGGGCGATGCGGGCCCGGCCTTCGGGCGTCTTCTCGGCTTGCTCGAACAGCGCGGTCCATGCCGGCAGCGCCGTCGTTTGCCAGTCGTCCGGGATACCGGTCACCGGCAGGTTGGAGCCTGGTGCGAGCAGCGCCTTGGCCACGAACAGGCCGTCGAGCTTGCCCTGCCACTGGCCGACGGCCCCCGACAGGCCGCCGCATTGGACCACGGCGCCGCGCCAGCGCGCCGGATAGGCCTGCACCGATACCGCGGCGGTGTGGCCGCCCTGGGATTGCCCGAACTCGATCGGCAGCGCCGCCTTGCCGTACTTGGCTTCGAACAGGTCGAGGGTCTCGACCGCGTTGGCGGCGGCCCGGTGGATGGCCCAGCCGCTGACCTGGCGCGTGGTGCCGGCCATCGCGTAACCCTCGGCCAGCAGCGCCTCGGCATCGGCGCCGGGTGGACGGCTGGCGTAATCCAGGCCAATCAACACCGCGCCATTCCAATGCTGCGGCATGTCGATGCGGTACGGGGTGCCGTCCTTGAGCTTGCCCTCGGTGCTGGTGGATTGGGTAGCGGCCGGGGCAGCGGCATGGATGGCGCAGGCCAGCGCCACGACGCTCGCGATCATGATGCGCTTCATACGGTCACCTCCATTGCGGCGCGCGCCGCCAAGCGTGCGTTGTGGCGGTCTGCATAGTTTTTCAGGAACAGCATCAGGCCGGTCGCGAAGGCGGCCACGCCGGCCAGCGCCCACCAGCCGGCGACGAAGCCGTTCGACCAGTCGCGCAGCCAACCAAGCGCCTGCGGACCGAGATAGCCGAAGATGCCGCCGCCGAGCGCCGTGATGCCCATCAGCGGACCGACGTCACGGCCGCGCATCAGCTCCGCGACCGTCGGATACAACTGGTTGGTGGTGGCCAGGCCGCAGGAAATCAGGACCGCCGCCGAAATCTGGAATACCAGCAGGTTGTGCGACATCATCGCCAACGAGGCCGGAATGCTCAGCGCCATCATGCCGGCCAGGACCAGCCAACGGTTGAGGCGGTCGGCCAGCCAGCCGCACAGCGGGTTGACCACGATCGCGCAGATGTAGGCGATGCTGATCACGCGCGCCGCGCCGGCCGGGTCCATCCCGAACTGCGCCTTGAGCGCCGCCGGCAGGAAGAAGGTGGCGGCAAACCCGCCCATGTTCGACAGGCCGAGCAGCGGAATGGTCCAGACGATCGGGATACGGAAGGCCGAAAAGGCGCCTTGGCGCTCGCTTCCCTGGGCGCGTCCGGCCTGCACCACCTCCGGCCGCTGGCGATAGAACGCTGCGAACACCAGCAGGCCGAGCAGCGCCATGCCGCCGAAGGCCATGATCGCATGGCGCCAGCCCAGGCTCACGGCGATGCCCGCGCAAAACGGCGCGCCCAGCACGGTCGCCAGCGACGACATCGCACCCAGTACGCCCATCGCCCTGCCCTTCAGGTAGGGCGGCGCGGTCAGGGCGATGGCGGTCATCACGCACACGAACGCGAGCCGGTAGCCAAAGATCCATACCGCGCGCGCAGTCAAGGCCTGGCCGAAATTCTCGGCCATCGACAGCCCGAACAAGCCGAGCGCCAGGATAGCCAGGCCCACGCACATCACGCGTTTTTCCCCGTACTGCTTGGCCAGCATGCCGGCCGGGATGCTCACCACCAGCGCCACCAGGCCGTACACGCCGGTGAAGGTGCCGACCTGGCTGAAGCTCATCGCGAATTCGTTCTGGATCGCCGGCAGCAGCGGCGAGAAGCCGAGGCTGGACATCTGCATCGTCATCATCGCGAACACCACCGCGAGGTACAGGATCACCCAGCGCTTCTGCGGCGCCAGTTTGGGTCCGCTGTCATCGACCATCATCTTCGTCTCCTCCGTCTTTTATCGTCAGATCGCCGGTCAGATCACGCCGTCGCGCTCGAGCGCCGCGATGCGCTCCGGCGCCAGGCCGAGCATGTGGCCATACACGTCGCTATTGCTGGCGCCGAGCGTGACGGCCGGCTTATCGAAGCCGGTGAAGGCGCCTGACATCCGGATCGGCAGGCCGCCGACGACGATGTCCTCGACCGCGCCGTAGGTCGGGTGCAGCAGCTTGGCGGTCTCGCCGCGCGCCAGCAGCGTGGGGTCGCGCAACGCGTCGGCCGGCTCGCGCACCGGACCGTTGGGCACGCCGAAATCGGTCAGGCGCTCGGCCGCCTCGGGCGTGCTCAAGGTGCGCGTGAACCCGCTCACCAGGTCGTGCAGCTCGATGTGGTTGCGCACGCGGCCATCGCGAGTGGAAAAGCGCGGATCCTGCAGCAGCTCTTCGCGGCCCATCGCCTTGAACAGGCCGGACACGAATTCGTCCTTCGGGGCGCAGATCGAGATGTAGCCGTCGGACGTCGGGAATACGCCGAACGGCGCCAGCCGGGCCATGAAGTTCCCCGAGCGGGTCGGGTGTCCAAGCCGGGCCATGATCTCGAACGGCTCGGCCGCGACCAGCGCCGACAGCGCGCCCAGCAGGGACACGTCGACATGCTGGCCCTGGCCGGTGGCGCGCGCCTGCATCAGCGCGGCCAGCGTGCCGATCGCCGCGAACAGCGGCGCCGTGAGGTCGCCGAACGGAATGCCGGTGCGTACCGGCGCGTCGCCCGGATTTCCCGACGCCAGCATCATGCCGCTCATCGCCTGCACGATGTTGTCCATCGCCTTGTTCTGGCGCGCCTGCACGTTGGCGCCGAAGCCGCTGATCGAGGTGAAGACGATGCGCGGGTTGACGTCAAGACAGGCGCGGTAGCCGATGCCCAGCCGGTCGGCGACGCCGGCGCTGTAGTTCTCGACCACGGCGTCGGCCTGCTTGACCAGGTCGAGAAACAGCGCACGCCCTTCCGGGTGCTTCATGTTGAGGGTGACCGCTTCCTTGTTGCGGCCGCGCTCGAGCATGGCCAGCGAATAGTCGTCGTCGTGCTCGCGCGTGACCTTCAGGCCTTCCTTGCCAAGATAGGGCGAGTTGGTGCGCGCCGAGTCGGGGCTGCGCGGATTCTCGACCTTGATCACCCGGGCGCCCAAGCCAGCCAGGATCAGGGTCGCGTAGGGCCCGGCCAGCGCCGTGGTCAGGTCCAGCACGGTAATGCCTTCCAGCGGGCGCGGAAGGGTGGCGTTATCGCTCATGTCGTCTCCGTTGTTGTGTCAGCGCGCCAGGCGCTGTTCGATGAATTGTTCGATCGTGCGGGTCATCGCCGCGTCGTCCCACAGGCGCGCGTCGACCATGTTGGCGTGCAGTTCCACCACCGGGATGCCGGCGCGTTCGAGCGCCACTTTCGTCAGGCGCGAACCCAGGGAACCCATGCGGTCGTGCTTAGGCACAAGCATCACTGCGCCGTCGGCGCCATAGGCTCGCGCCTGCTCGACGATCCATTCGCCCATCCAGGGCGGCACGTGCAGCTGTTCGTTCATGCTGATGTGGCGCGAGGCCAGCGCGCGCAGCGCGTGCGCCGGCTCGTCGCGGAAGTAGCGCCGGTAGCCGTCCGAAAGAAAGTTCGAATACATCGACCAGACGAACACGGCGCCGTATTTCTGCTCGAAGGCGCGATAAAACGCCGTGTTGAACCACAGGCCGTTGCCGACCCAGAGCAGACGCAGGCGCTCGTTGGGACAAGCGGCGACGCCGCCCTCGATCAGCGTCTTGACTTCGTCGCGGAAAGCCTTGAGGTGAGCCACCGACCAGGCGCTGCCGCGGTCCCAGGTCGGCGCCATCACGTTGGCGAGCTGCTCGGTCAGCGGCACCGGCAGCGGACGCGCCTGCGCCAGCATCTGGCGGATCTCGGCGACCAGCTCGCCCGCCTCGTTGATGCGATGCATCTGGCGCATGAACTCGAGCTGGTCGAAGCTGCGGCTTGAGAGCGTTTCGGCGGTGCGGATCAAGCCTTCGAGCTGCGCCACCTGGAAGTCGAGCCGATGCGATTCATACATGCCTTCCCAGTCGGTCAGGCCGCGCTCCCACCAGCGCGCTTCCAAGGTCGTGCTGGAGCTGGCGTCGAGTCCGAACACCGGCACGCCGCCGTAAGCACGCGACCACAATTCGCTGATGCGCTGGCCGTAATCGTCGCGAAAGCGCGAGAGGATCATCATCGGCTTGGGCAGGCCGCCGTACGGGGCCGTGCGCGGATCGCCGTCCAGTGTGCTCATCAGCGGCAGGCTGGTGTAGCGCGGCAGCCGGTCATGAAACCCGCGTGCATCCATCTGCTCGAAATAATAGGGCGAGAGCTGCTTGGCGGCGATGATGGCCGAATACCAGACCACCGGCGTGACGTGGATGTCCATCGCATGCAGGATCTCGGCCGGCGCCACGGCGTCGGCGATGACGTAGGGTTCGCCCTGTTCCAGCACGCGGCGGCGGAAGGCCTGGAACTCTTCCTTCTGGTGGGCGTTCGCCGCGAGCGTGGAAGCGAGGCGGCCTTGCAGCGCTTGGGTTTGCAGCGGGCGGTTCATGGAGCGATCCTCTCGATCAGGGCGGCCAGGATGGCGCGCCGCGCCTCCCGGTCGGGCGCGCGGTAGGACTGGCGCGTCAGCAGCGCGTGCGGCACGCCGAGCGCGTCCAGTCGCGCGATCTGGCCAGGGCCGTCCCAGCCGAAGGTGTCGTCGAATTCTTCGTGGTAGAACAGCACGCCCTGCGCTCCGCCCTGTTCCAGCAGCGCGAGCCAGGCGGCGTCTTCGCGCGCCTGCGGGTAGGAACGGATGGTGGGCACGCGGCGCTGGTAGTGGTCCGCCAGCGCCGCCAGCGGCTCGGCCGTCGCGTCGACCAGCTGCTGCACGCTGCGTTCGCCGTCGAGGTGGTCGTCGGCCACGACATTGGCGCCGAGCGACTCGGCCAGCAGATACAGCGCCGGCGTATCCTGGGCGTAGCCCTTGAGCATCAGGCGCCGCGCCGGCGCCGCTTCGTCGGCCAGCGCGCCGACGGCATCGAACCACGCCTGCGCTTCCATCACGCGCGACGCGCGCAGCGCAGTCCACCAGGTGCTGCCGCGCAGGCGCCCCGTGCGGCGCCTGGCGTTCAAGCCATGCAGGGCGGCGCGCACGGCGTTTTCGGCGGCGATCGCGCCGCGCACCGTATCGAGCGAACCGCCGAGCTGCTCGTGCAGCGCGCGGGTACGGCCGAGCACGTACTGGCCGGTCGTCCAGTTCGGCGTGTTGAGCACGTCGTACAGCACCAGCTGCGGGAACCGGCGCTGCGGCTCGAGCCGGCGCAGCTCCAGCAGGCTGTAGTACAGGTAGAGCAAGCCGTTGGAAGCGCGCGGAATGATGATCAGGTCGGCGACGTTGCAGGCGCCACTGCCGATCTGGTCGAACAGTGAACGGATCTCGCCGTCGTACTCGTCGTCCAGGTAAATGTCTGACAGCGGCGTCGCCTGCGCCGGATCGCCTCCAAGCAGCAGCGCGAATGCGCCGCCGGCGTGGATCAGCTCCCTGGGCACCGCGGCGCCGATATAAGCGATGACCCGTTGTCCGTTCGCCTTGGCTGCTTCCGCGGCGGCGAAAGGCCGGGCGCAGGCCGCCCCTAATGCTTCCAATCCGTTCATCGTTGGCTCCCCATCGGATCGCGTCCACCCGGCGTCACGACCACGCGCTCGCCCTCCCATCGATACACGGTGTCCATGCCGGCGGCGCGACCGATCCCGGCCAGGTAGTCCAGCACGGCCTGGCCCTGGGCGCCCGGGCCGAGCGCCTGTGGTACGCCATCCGCGTCGATCCAGCACGGACGCAAGCCGGCGCTCACCTGGCCGTCATCTCCGATGCGGCAGTCGGCGATCATCGTGTTGCGCGACTCCGGGTGGAAGGGATAGCAGGGCATGGACGGGTCGGGCGTGAAGCCGAACAGCTTGCGGCGCCGCTCGGCCCAGGCCAGGCGCGCCGGGTGCGCGTTGCCTTCCACGTTCAGCGCGCGCGTCACGGTGACGAAGTTGCCCAGGCCGTGGAAGATCGGCCTGCCTTTGTAGAACTCGACGCCGCGCGCGATGTGTGGATGGTGGCCGACCACGATGTCGGCGCCGGCCTCGATCGCGGCGCGCGCCACCGGGCGCTCGTACATGGCCAGCAGCGCCGGCGTGTGCACCAGGCCCTTGTGCAAGGCCACGACCAGCACGTCCACGCGCGCGCGCAGTGCGACGATATCGGCCTGCATGGCGTCCAGCGTGGCCGGCACCGGGAAGGTGTAGGCTTGCGGCGGACCACCCGGATTGGCGCCCTCCGGCTCGTAGTGCGAGATCACCTCCACGTAGGCGCAGCCGCCACGGTCGCGGCCGGCCCACGACAGGCGCGGCCCGACGCAGTTGTAGCTCAGGAAGCCGAAGCGCTTGCCGGCCCGTTCCAGCACGGCGGGCGCGCGCGCGGCGTCGAGATCGAGCCCGGCGCCGAATGCCGCGATGGCGTGCTCGCGCAAAGCGGCCAGCGTGTCGGCCACGCCCTCCTGGCCCTGGTCGTAGATATGGTTGCCGGCCAGGCTGGCGGCGTGGAAGCCCGCGCGCGCCAGGCTGGCCAGCTTGGCCGGATCGCCCGCTTCCGCCGGCACGTCGCCGGCCTGCTCGCGGCCGCGCAGCGTGTACGGCGTTTCGACATGCCCCACCACCAGGTCGCCGCCGCGCAGCACGGCGCGCGCGCCATCGAAGAAGCGGTCCGGGTCCGGCTCGTCGAGCACCAGGTCGCCGACCATCAGCAGTGACAGGTCGCTCATGAGGACGCTCCCGGCGCGGCCGGCACCAGCGGCAGCACCAGCTGCGACGGATGCGCGCGGTCGAACCACACGGTCCAGGTCGGGGCTGGCGCATAGGTCTTGCGCAGCTTCTCGCGTGGATCGGCGCCGGTCAGTGTCATGCGGTAGCGGTGGCCGCTCTTGAAGACGTAGGAGATCGGCAGCAGGTCGAATTCGAAGCGCGCCGCCTGGCCCGGGGTCAAGAGCTGCACGTCGGCCTTGTCGAAGCTGTGCCAGGGAATGCCCGGCAGCGCGAACGGCGCCTTCGCCAGCTTGCGGTGACGCGCCTGCAGGCGTCCTTCGCTGACCATGGTGATGGCGCCGTCGGGCGCGATGTCTTCGAGGTAGGCGAATATCGGACCGTCCTCGACGCTGGACGACAGCCACAGGTCGGCGACCGGGTGGCCGGTCAACTCCATGTCGGCCGCCAGCGGCGCGCTGGTGAAGGTGACGCCCTTGTCATCCTGCGGACAGGTCGGCCCGAGGCCGGTGCCGCGCGCGCACACCGGCTGGTAGTCGACCGTGAACGCGAGCTTGCCCGGCGCCGGCGGCTGCAGGCCCAGATCGCCCGCGCCGAGGAAGGCGCTGACCGGGTGGCTGGCCTTGACCGGCCATTGATCGCTGGTGCGCCAGCCGGCGTTGACGGTCTCGTAGTGGATGCGCGGCTCCTGCATGATGCCGTTGTCGCGGCCCTTGAGCCAGTGGTCATACCAGCGCAGGGCCTCGGCCGCCATCGAAAAGTCGTCGCTCTGGCAGTGGCCCCAATCGCCGATGACGAGCTTGACCGGCTGGGTCAAGTTGTCCAGCGTGATGAAAGGCTGGGCCCGAAAGTCGTCGCGCCAGCCGCCCTGGATATACACCGGCACCTTCGATCTGCGCACCGCGTCGGCATAGGTGGCGATGCTGCCCTCCTCCCAGAACGGGGTGCCGGTCAGCGGCGAGACGTCGTCACGGTTCGGCATGCCCGACCACAGCGCCAGCAGCGGCGTGTTGTGCGCATGGTCCTGCGCGGCCTGGGTGAGCTGGGTGCGCGCCGCGTCGCCGTCGACCGGGAGCGCGCTGCGGATGTCCTGTTCGACGCTCGACTGCGGGCCGGTGCCCCAGTTGGCCAGCACGCCGCCGCGCCGTCCGCCGCTGTACTTGTCCCAATTGAAGCAGCCCGCGAACACGGCCTTGAGGGCCGGGTGGACCTCGGTAGTCAAGAAGTGCATGGCGGCGTCGCCGGTGTTGGAGCAACCGAACACGCCGACTTTGCCATCGGACCAGCTCTGGGACGCCGCCCACTTCGTCAAGTCGTAAGCATCGCGCGCCTCGGTGCGGTCGTGGTAGCCACGCCGCACACCATAAGACGCGCCCATGCCGCGCCGCTCGACCACCACGAACACGTAGCCGTAGCGCGCCAGGTTGATCATCTGGTTCGAAAATCCACCAGCACCCGAGCGATCGTCGGCATCGCTCAGGCGGGTACGCGCGGCGGTCGCGTGCAGGATCACCGGATAATGCCCTGCCCCTTTTGGCCGGTAGACATCGGCGGCCAGGCGCGTCCCATCGGACATCGGGATGTAGAACGAGGTGCGTTCGATGTCGTTGGCGGCTGCCGGCAGCGGCGCACCGAACTGCGCGGCGTGGCCGGCGCCCGGCGCCAGCACGGCCGCGCACATCAGGATCGTCAGGAACGGTTTCAGCAGGCGCCACATCCATGCCCCGCGCCGCCGCTTGAAATTGGGCGAAGCCATGCCCGCCGCTGTCGTTGCCGCTGCCATGCTGGTCTCCTTCACGCTCGGTCGGCGTGCTGTTTTTCAAAAAGTCGCGGCCTGCTGCCGGCACGTTGTTTCTTGATCTAATTCTTATACTTTATAAGTAGTTTTTTCAAAACGCAAGCGCAAAATCGTCCAGCCGGGGTTCCACGCAGCGTTTTCTCGACGATGCCGACAAAGTTCGGCCATCGATGGATTTTCCGGTATATCCTATGCATGGATTATCCAAACAGCTGATTCATAACGATGATCGATAGTAGAGCGACAAAGGAGAAGATCAGTTCCAGCCTGACCATCCGCCAGCTGGAAGTGTTTGCGATGGCGAGCCGCTGCACCAGCTTTTCCGAGGCCGCCAAACGGCTCGGGATCTCGCAGCCGTCGCTGTCCGCGACGATCGCCAAGATGGAGCGTCAGCTCGGTCTGTCGCTATTCGACCGCAGCAGTCGCTCGCTGCGCCTCAGCGCCCAAGGCGAGCGCCTGGCAGTAGTGGCGGATGACCTGGTGCGCAATTTCGAGCATGCGATGCGCGGCATCGAGGACGTGGCCAGCACGCGCCGCGGCAGCACCTCGCTGGCGGTGGTACCGTCAGTCGCGGCGGGCCTTGCGGCCCTGGCGCTGCTGCTGTTCTATGCGGATTACCCGGACTTTCATGTGACGCTGCATGACGTCCAGGGCGCGCAGGCGGTCGCATGGGTCAACGACCGGGTGGTCGACTTCGGCATCGTGGCGCGCCCTGGCGACTCTGGTGAACTCGTGACGGAAACGCTGCTGCACGACCCGTTCGTGGTGGTATGCCGCCCGGACAGCCCGCTGGCGGCGCGCAAATCGATCGGCTGGGGCGACCTGGCCGAGGCTCCTCTTATCCTGGGCGGCATCGGGCGGCTGCGGCGCGACGTCGAGAACGGCTGGCTGCAGGCCGGGCTGACGCTGCAGCCGCGCTTCGCGGTCGAACAGATTCGCACGGCCTTGGCTTTAGTGGATGCGGGATTCGGCGTCACACTGCTGCCGCGCCTGCATCAGCAGGAAGCGCGGCAGGCTGGCCTGCTCGTGATCCCGACGCGCATGCCGCTGTCGCGCGAGCTGGTGATGGTGCGGCGTGCGGACCGGGTGCTGCCCGCTCCGGTCGAGCACCTGATGGCCTGCTTCCGACGCGCGGCGGCCGGGATCGCGGCGCACCCTACTGGAATTACAGCATCATCGCGATCAGCGCGTGCAGGATGCCCTTGAGTTCACCGTTGAGCCGCTGCTGCTGGCCGGCATCCAGACCGGCCAGCATGATGCCCTCGAGCTCGGCCACGGTGGCATCGCACTGGCTCAGCAGCGACTTGCCCGGGTCCGTCAGGCGGATCTGCACGATGCGCCCGTGATTGGCGTCGGGCTGGCGCTCGATCCAGCCCTTCGCCTCCATCGTCTTGACCATTTCGTTGGCCGACTGGGGCGAGATCATGGTTCGCTCAGCGAGCTGCGCATTGGACAGGTGATGTTGCGCGTTCAGCACCGACAAGGCCGTGTACTGGGCCAGGGTCAGCCCGAGCAAAGCCAGGCGATCGCGCAAGCGCTGGCCGAGCACGTGGTCGAGCCGTCCGATCAGGTAGGCGATACCCTTCGGTTTGGTTAAGCCTCCATCGAGGCCGGTGTCATCACTTTTCATTCGCATCGTCGCCAGGCGTCATCTTGCATCATCGCGATTATATCAGCGGGGCGATATCAGTCATCCTGACAGCACCCTGCAAAAAGGCTGCCACTGCGGGCTTTGGCTCAAACGCTCGGGTAGATCATGTGCGGCGCCGTGCCCGCATACAGCGCGTCGACGATCGCCGCACGTCGCGCCAACACAGCCGCCTGGTTGATCGAGCCCTTGTCGGTCAATTCGCGGTGATCGATCGACGGCGGCTCCTGCAGCAGCAGCAGCCGGGCAATGCGGTGCGAAGAGCCGGACGCCTGCGCATTCAAGCCGTCGAGCAGGTGCTGGAAGAATGCTTGCACCGGCGCGCTGGCCAGGATCGCCGCGGGACTGGCATCGGCCGCCAGGCCCGACAGCGGCTGGCAATTTTCCATCCGAGGGAAGATCATCAGGCCGATCTCGTCGCGGTCCAGGCCGGTCACCACCGCTTCCTGCACGAAGGGCGCCCCCTGGCTGACCACGCGCGCGCGCAAGGGCCCGACGCTGACGAAGGTGCCGCTGGAGAGCTTGAAGTCTTCGGCGATGCGGCCGTCGAACATGCAGCCGAGTTCCGGTCGCGCCGGATCATAAAAGCGCAAGGCGTCGCCGGTACGGTAATAGCCGTCGGCATCGAAGGCCTCGGCCGTCAGCTGCGGTGCGCGCCAGTAGCCTGGCGTCACGTGTGGACCGCGAAAGCGCGCCTCGAGCTTGTCGCCGATCGGCACCAGCTTGACCTCGCAACCGGGCGCCGGCACACCCACATAGCCGGCCTGGACGATCGGTCCGGTGCCGAAGGTGCACGAGGGCGAGGTCTCGGTCATGCCCAGGCCGCTCATGATGCGGATCGACTCGCCGCAATGCGACACGGCGATGCGGTCCAGGCGGTCCCAGACGGCCTGCGACAGCCCGGCCCCTGCGCAGAAGAACAGCTTCACGCGCGAAAAAAAATTGGCGCGCAGTGCGGTGTCGCGTTCGAGCGCCTCGGCCAGCAGCTCCCAGCCTTTGGGCACGTTGAAATACACGGTCGGCGCGATCTGGCGCAGGTTGCGCACCGTGACTTCGAAGTCGCGCGGCGTCGGCTTGCCGTCATCCAGGTACAGGGTGCCGCCGTTGTACAGCACGATGCCGACGTTGTGGCTGCCGCCGAAGGTGTGGTTCCACGGCAGCCAGTCGAGCAGTACCGGTGCTTCGTCGCCAAAGAAGGGAAAGGTCTGCAGCAGCATCTGCTGATTGCTGCTCAACATGCCATGGGTGGTGGTCACCGCCTTCGGCTTCTTGGTCGAACCGGACGTGAACAGGAACTTGGCGATGGTCGACGGGCCGACCGCCGCGTTGGCGGCGTCGATCCCGCGCGGCTCGGTGTCCAGCAAATCGGAAAAGCGCGTGGCCGCCCGCCCAGGCACGTCGCCATGGTCGAGGATCAGTTCGGCGTCGCCGGGCAGCACCGCCTCGATAGCGCGGGCGAATGCGGCGCCGTCCGATGCATACACGGCGCCTGGCGTAACGTGGGCGATCAGTTCGCCCAGCTTGCCGAAATCGCTGGCCAGCAGCGAATACGCCGGCGACAGCGGCGCGTAGGGGATACCCGCGTACATTGCCGCCAGCGCGAGCTGGAAGTGTTCCAGGTCGTTACCCGACAGGATCGCGAGCGGACGCTCGGCCGACAGGCCGCGGTCCAGCAGGGCCTGGCCGATGCGGCGCACGCGCGCGAGCATCTGCGCATACGTAATCTCGATCCAGGCGCCGTCCCGGCCGCGCCGCGCCACCAGCGTGCGCTCGGGGTGCGCCGCCGCGCCGCGCACCAGGCAATCGGTGAAGCGCGCCGGCGCATCGGCCAAGGTCGTGAGCGCATCCAGGTGCCAGACCTCGCCTTCGCGCCAGGCCGCCACCTCGGGATTGCCGATCCGGACCGGCCGTTGGCGCACGCCGGGGGCCGCTGGACCCGGCGTCAGCGATTCTTCCATGATCGGCTCCATATCAGATCGGGTAGTGGCGCGCGGTGGTCTGGACCGTGATCCAGCGCAGGTCGGTAAACTCCGCGATCGCGGCCTTGCCGCCGAAGCGCCCATAGCCGCTGCCCTTGACGCCGCCGAACGGCATCTGCGCCTCGTCATGCACGGTCGGCCCGTTGATGTGGCAGATGCCGGACTCGATGCGCTGCGCCACCGCCATTGCGCGACCGATGTCGCGGCTGAACACCGCCGAGGACAGGCCGTATTCACTGTCGTTGGCCAAGCGGATCGCTTCTTCGTCGCTGTCGAAGCGCAGCACCGAGACGATCGGCCCGAACGACTCTTCTTGGTACACCCGCATCTCGGGCGTGACGGCGTCGACGATGGCCGGCTGAAGGATGTTGCCGTCCAGCCCGCCAGACTGGATGACCTCGGCGCCACGCTCGCGCGCGTCGCGCAGCATCGCATCCACACGCTCGGCAGCGGCCGGATCGACCATGCCCGCCAGTGGCGCCTCGGACGGCGCGGCTTTCAAGGTGGCGGTCTTGGCGGCGAGCTTTTCGAGAAAGGCCGGGGCGATCTTGCGGTCGACCAGGATGCGGTCGGCCGACATGCAGATCTGGCCCTGGTTGAAGAAGGCGCTGAAAGCTGCCGCTTCGACCGCGGCGTCGAGATCGGCATCGTCGAGCACCACGACCGGGTTCTTGCCGCCCAGTTCGAGCAGCACCGGTTTGAGGTGCTTCGCTGCGTGCTGGGCGATGATGCGGCCGACCCTGGTCGAGCCGGTAAAGTTGATGCGCCGGACCGCCGGGTGCGCGATCAGGCGCTCGACGACCTGCGCCGCGTCCTCCGGCGCGTTCGACACCAGATTCACCACGCCCGGCGGAAAGCCGGCATCGACGAAGGCCTGAGCGATCAGGCGGTGCAGCGTCGGACACAACTCGGACGACTTGAGCACCACGGTATTGCCGCACGCAAGCGGCATCGCAACCGCGCGTGTACCGAGGATGATCGGCGCATTCCACGGCGCGATGCCGACCACCACGCCGCATGGCTGGCGCACGCCCAGCGCGAGCGAACCGGGCACGTCCGATGGGATGACTTCGCCGGCGATCTGGGTGGTCATCGCGGCCGCCTCGCGCAGCATATTGCCGGCCAGGGTGACGTTGAACTGGTACCACATCGGCGCGCCGCCGACCTCTTGCACGGCGGCTTCGACGAAGCGGCCGCGCAATGCTTCCATCTTGTCGGCCGCCGCCAGCAGCAGCGCGCGGCGCGCGCCCGGCAACGTGGCAGACCAGGCGGGAAAGGCGTCGCGCGCGGCGTTGCAGGCTGCGTCGACGTCTTCTAAGCTTGCAGCGGCGGCGCGGGTGGCGACTTCGCCGGTGGCAGGATTGCGGCGCTCGAACACGGCGCCGTTGGACGCGGCGCGCGCCTGCGCGCCGATCAGCAGATCGGTGTTGTACATCAGGTGTCTCCTCTGTCAACGCTGGATGGAAGGCGCCGCCTCGCACACGGCGGCGCTTGGGGCGATGGCGTGCAGCCGCGTCTTATGCGCGCTTGTAGGCTTGCAGGCCGGGCTTGATGCTCTTCTCGTCGAGGAACTGCTTGAGACCTTCCTTGCGGCCTTTTTCCGGATCGCGGTAGTTCGACTGGTCGGTCTTGGCGTACAGGTAGTCTTCGTTCTGGTCCCAGTTCAGTTCGCGGCAGCGCTTGAAGCCGATCTTGGCATAGCGCAGCACCACCGGATTCTTTTGCAGCAGGTTCTCGGCCAACTTGACGACTTCGGCGCGCAACTGCTCGCGCGGCACGCTCTTGTTGATCAGGCCCATCTGCGCCGCTTCCTGGCCGGTGAACGTGTCGCCGGTCATAATGTAGTGCAGCGCCTGGCGGTGACCCATGGTGTCGGCCACGGCTTTCGACACCAGGTTGCCCGGTGGGATACCCCAGTTGACTTCCGACAGGCCGAAGACGGCCTCGTCCGCGGCGATCGCCAGGTCGCATGCAACCAGCGGCGAGAAACCGCCGCCGAAACACCAGCCGTTGACCATGGCAATGGTCGCCTTGCTGTACATGCGCAGCAATTTCCACTGCCATTGGGAACAGTCGCGCCGCACCCGTTCCTGCATGATCTCGGGCTGGCCATCGGTCTCACGGAAGTATTCTTTCAGGTCCATCCCGGCGGTCCAGGCATCGCCAGCACCGGTCAGAACGATGACCTGAGCATCCGGGTCCAACTCGAGGGTTTCGAGCACGTCGATCATCTCGCGGTTCAGCGTGGGGCTCATCGCGTTGCGCTTGTCCGGACGGTTCAGGGTGATCCAGCCGATCTTGTTCTCGACATCGACCTTCACGGTTTGCCAGCGACCTTCGTAATTGGACATTGTCTACTCTCCTTTGGTATCAAGTTTTAATCAGGTAGGCTGATATAAGGCTCATACTATCGAACGAGAAATGCTTTTACAAGATTTTTTTGCGAATTCGCGGTTCGGCGTTCCACATGGGTGCGTAGCGACCGCCTCCACCCGTGCATGCACACCGGTCTCGCGGTTTGGTTTTGTTTTATAATGGTTTCGGTTTTTACCTGGACCATCATGGCTTCGACAAAAAAACACGCTGAATTCATCACAGCCGTCCAGGAGGCGGCTGAACAGCCGCTCAGGCAAGACGTGCTTCTGGGCCTGGTCGGCTACAACTGCCGACGCGCCTACCTGAACATCCTGCCTCTGTTCGCAGAGCGCATGGAGCAATACGAGCTGCGCACCGTCGATTTTTCGGTGTTGAGTCTTTTGAAGGCCAATCCGAACATCGCGCAAAAACGCCTGTCCCATGCAATCAACGTGTCGCCGCCCAACCTAGCGATCCTGCTCGATCGCCTGGAGGGACGCGGTCTGGTCATGCGCCAGCGCAATCCACTCGACAAACGATCACAGACCCTGGTACTCACGCCAGAGGGATCGCGCCTGTGTGCGAAGGCGGAAAAAACCGCCGCTGAACTGGAACACGATGCGACCTCGATGCTGACGGTCGCCGAGCGCGAGCAGTTGCTCAAGCTGCTGCAGAAGATTTTCCTTCAACACCAGGAGTGATCCTCGGACAGTGAGCGGCACCCGCTTACCACGCATGAGTTGACTGGCATCCGATGCGTTGGATGGCGCCCTGCAGGCGGTTTCCTGATTGCTTCGCAGGCGGCTTCGTGAGGACATAAAAAAAGCTCCCCGTAGGGAGCCTTTTCATGTTGGATACGAGCGCTATTGTTAGCGATCCTTACTCCCACTCGATCGTCGCCGGCGGCTTCCCCGAAATATCATAAACAACGCGATTCAAGCCGCGCACTTCGTTGATGATCCGGTTCGACACGCGCCCCAGCAGATCGTGCGGCAGATGCGCCCACTGCGCCGTCATGAAGTCCAGCGTCTGCACCGCGCGCAGCGCGACTACATACTCGTAGGTGCGGCCGTCGCCCATCACGCCCACCGATTTCACCGGCAGGAACACGGCAAAGGCCTGCGAAGTCGCCTCGTACCAATTGGTCGGCGCCTTGCCGGCGTCGATGCCGGGCACCATCGGCGCGACGAATGGCGTGTTGCGCAGTTCGTGGATGAAGATGGCGTCGGCTTCGCGCAGCAGGTCCGCATATTCGCGTTTCACTTCGCCGAGGATGCGCACGCCCAGGCCCGGGCCCGGGAACGGGTGGCGGTACACCATGTCGTGCGGCAGGCCGAGCGCGACGCCGAGTTTACGCACTTCGTCTTTGAACAGTTCACGCAGCGGTTCCAGCAGCTTCAGGTTCAAGGTTTCCGGCAGGCCGCCCACGTTGTGGTGGCTCTTGATGGTCTGGCCCTTCTTGCCTTTGCCGGCCGATTCGATCACGTCCGGGTAGATAGTGCCTTGCGCCAGCCAGCGCGCACTAGTCAGCTTTTGCGACTCGGCCTGGAACACTTCGACGAATTCGCGGCCGATGATCTTGCGCTTCTGCTCAGGATCGGTGACGCCGGCCAGGTGCCCCATGAACTGGTCGGACGCATCGATGCGCAGCACCTTGACGCCCAGGTTCTTCGAGAACATGTCCATCACCATCTTGCCCTCGTCCTTGCGCAGCAGGCCATGGTCGACGAACACGCAGGTCAGCTGGTCGCCGATGGCGCGGTGGATCAGCGCGGCGGCCACGCTCGAGTCGACGCCGCCGGACAGGCCGAGGATGACTTCGTCGGTGCCGACCTGGGCGCGGATCTTCTCGACCGCCTCGCTGATGTAGTCCGGCATGTTCCAGTCGCTCTTGCAGCCGCAGATCTCGTGCACGAAGCGGCCGATGATGGCTTCGCCCTGGGTCGTGTGCGTGACTTCCGGGTGGAACTGCAGCGCATAGAAGCCGCGTTCCTCGTCGGCCATCGCGGCGATCGGGCAGGACGGCGTCGAGCCCATCAGTTTGAAGCCTTCCGGCATTTCCAGCACCTTGTCGCCGTGGCTCATCCAGACTTTCAGCATGCCGTGGCCTTCGTCGGTGACGAAGTCGTTGACGCCGTTCAGCAGTTTGGTATGGCCGCGCGCGCGCACTTCGGCGTAACCGAATTCGCGCACTTTACCGTTTTCGACCTTGCCGCCCAGCTGCGCCGCCATGGTCTGCATGCCGTAGCAGATGCCGAGCACCGGCACGCCGAGTTCGAACACGGCTTGCGGCGCGCGCGGCGAGTCGCCTTCGAGCGTCGAATTGTGGCTGCCGGACAGAATCACGCCGGACGCGCCGTAGTTGCGCACGAAGTCGTCGCCGATGTCGTAAGGGAAGACCTCGGAGAACACGCCGGCATCGCGCACGCGGCGGGCGATCAATTGGGTGACCTGGGAACCGAAGTCGAGGATGAGGATTTTCGAGTGCATTTGATTTTTCTAATGGCAAATACGAAAACGCGGCCCTCATTTTCACTCAGGCCGCGTTTTAGGAACTTTACTCAGTGCGGTAGTTCGGCGCTTCCTTCGTGATCTGCACGTCGTGCACGTGCGATTCACGCATGCCGGCCGAGGTGATCTCGACGAACTCGGCTTTCTCGCGCAGTTCTTCGATGGTCGCGCAGCCGCAGTAACCCATCGACTGGCGCACGCCGCCGACCAGCTGATAAATGATCGCCAGCACGCTGCCCTTGTAGGCGACGCGGCCTTCGATGCCTTCCGGCACGAACTTCTCAGCCTTCGACTGCGACTCCTGGAAGTAGCGGTCGGCCGAACCTTCGGCCATCGCGCCCAGCGAACCCATGCCGCGGTAGGATTTGTACGAACGGCCCTGGTACAGGATGACTTCGCCCGGCGCTTCCTCGGTACCGGCGAACATCGAGCCCATCATGACGGTGTGGGCACCGGCGGCCAGCGCCTTGGAAATGTCGCCGGAGAAGCGGATGCCGCCGTCGGCGATGCACGGCACACCGGTGCCGGCCAGCGCTTCGGCCACGTTCGAGATCGCGGTGACTTGCGGCACGCCGACGCCGGCGACGATACGGGTGGTGCAGATCGAGCCGGGACCGATGCCGACTTTCACGGCATCGGCGCCAGCCTCCACCAGCGCCAGCGCGGCGGCCGCAGTGGCGATGTTGCCGCCGATGACGTCAACGTGCGGGTAGGTGTCCTTGATCCATTTCACGCGGTCCAGGATGCCTTGCGAGTGGCCGTGGGCCGTGTCGACCACCAGCACGTCCACGCCAGCCTTGACCAGCAGCTCGACGCGTTCCTTGTCCTTGTCGCCCACGCCGACGGCAGCGCCGACCAGCAGCTTGCCCTGCGCATCCTTGGACGCGTTCGGGTGCTCGTGCGACTTCAAGATGTCCTTGACCGTGATCAGGCCGCGCAACTCGAATTCGTCGTTGACGACCAGCACGCGCTCCAGGCGGTGCTTGTTCATCAGACGCTTGGCTTCAGCCGTATCCGCTTCCTCGTTCACGTACACGAGCTTTTCGCGCGGCGTCATCTTGGTGCGCGTTTCGGCATCCAGGTCCTCTTCGAAACGCAGGTCGCGGTTGGTGATGATGCCGACCACCTGCTTGCCCTCGACCACCGGGAAGCCCGAAAAACCATGCTGGTGCTGGAGCGCGATCACGTCGCGGATCGTCATCGTCGGCGGAACGGTGATCGGATCGCGCAGCACGCCTGCCTCGAAACGCTTGACCCGCGCCACTTCGCGAGCCTGGTCGGCGGGACGCAGGTTCTTGTGGATGATGCCGATGCCGCCTTCCTGCGCCATCGCGATCGCGAGCTGGGCTTCGGTCACCGTGTCCATCGCGGCGGAAATCACCGGGATATTCAGCGAGAGGTTGCGGGTCAGCTTGGTGCGCAGCGAGGTGTTGGCCGGGAGGATATTGGAGTAGGCCGGGACGAGCAGCACGTCATCGAACGTGAGTGCTTTCTGGAGGAGACGCATAGTTTATTTCCTATAGGCGCAAAAGCGAATTATACAGAAAGTCTTGGCGGTCGTCCCGGCGACCGCCAAAAATGGCTAGCTCAGCGCCGGACTTCGATTGACAGCCGAACCGAATCGTGGCGAAATCAGGACATTATTCTGTGGAAACACTTCAGTACATCATCAAGGAGATCATGAGCACATCCGTCATGAACCGCCGCGCACTGCGCCTGGCCTGCGCGGGCGCGCTGATGCTGCTGGCGCAATTCGCGCCGCAGCTCGCCCACGCGCAATATTCATGGATCGACGACAAAGGCACGCGCGTGTTTTCCGACCGCCCGCCGCCGCCCGGTACCCCGGCCAATCGCATCCTGAAGGCGCCGCATCGGCTCGACGCCAGCGCCGACAGCGCGCCGGCGCCGGCCGCTTCCCCTGCTCCGCTCGATGCACCGAAACAGCCCAGCCTGGCCGATCGCGAAGCCGACTACCACAAGCGCCTGGCCGAACGCCAGGAAGAGGAAAAGAAAGCGCAGGCAGATGCGGTGCGCAAAGGGGCGATGTGCGCCGAGGCGCGTCGGCGGGAAGTGCTGCTCACCTCAGGCGTACGCATCGCCCAGATGGACGTCAACGGCGAGCGCAGCTATGTGTCGGACGAGGAACGTGCGCGCCGCCTCGCGGGCGCGCGCGAGGCGCTGGCAGGCTGCCGCTGAGCCGGCTCGGCTCGGCTGCCCGATCGGACGGTCTTAGCGCGGCGCGGCTGGCGTCGATTGCTTTGATTCGCCCGGCCAGACCTCAAGTGCGCCCGAGCTTTGCAGCGCGCTTGCGCCGCGAATCCTTTGGATCGGCCACCAGCGGCCGGTAGATTTCGACGCGGTCGCGCTCGCGCAGCACCGTATCGAGCGTCTTCTTCTTGCCGTAGATGCCGACCGCTTGGGTCACCAGGTTGATCTCCGGGAAGCTCTGCAGCACGCCGCTGCGCTCGATCGCCTGGCCGATGGTCGTGCCCGGCTCGACGCGCATCGACTCCACGAACTCCTGGTGCGGTGTCGCGTACAACACAAGCACCTGCAACTCGGCCACGGCATCAGCCATACACCGCCTCGGCGCGCTTGCAGAAGGAATCGACCATGGTATTGGCGATCATGCCGAATACCGGTCCGACGATCTGCTCGAGGATGATGCTGGAGAATTCGTACTGCATGTCGAAGTCGATCTTGCAGGCGTCGGCGCGCAGCGCCTTGAAACTCCAGACCGCCTCCAGCATCTTGAAAGGACCGTCGACCAGATGCATCTTCATCTGGGTCGGACGCTGGTTGTGATTCGACGTGGTGAAGCTCTGCTTGACGCCATGAAAATTGATCTGCAGCGCAGCGACGAGCTTGTCCTCGTCGCGCTCGACCAGCTTCACGCCGCTGCACCAGGGCAGGAACTTTGGATAGTCTTCGACCTTGGCGACGAGGTCGAACATTTGCTCGGCGCTATAGCCCAATAAAACTGATTTGTGCACTACTGCCATGTGTCAGCCGTTTGGTTTGTTATGATGTTGGATACCCTATAGTTTAACCGACGCGCGTATTTTCGCTATTTCATGAGTATTATTGATAATAAGAAAGCCTTTTTCGACTATTTCATCGAGGACCGCTACGAGGCCGGCCTGGTGCTGGAAGGCTGGGAAGTCAAGGCGATCCGGGATGGACGGGTCCAGATCAAGGAGGCCTATGTCGTCGTCCGCAACGGCGAACTGTACCTGTTCGGCGCGCACATCAGTCCGTTGAGCACGGTGTCGGGATGGAGCCATCCGGAAGCCCTGCGCACCCGCAAGCTGCTGCTGCACAAGGCCGAGATCGACAAGCTGGTCGGCAAGGTCGAACGCTCCGGCTACACGCTGGTGCCGCTCAACCTGCACTTCAAGGGCGGCCGCGTGAAGTGCGAAGTCGGCCTGGCCAAGGGCAAGAAGCAGCACGACAAGCGCGACACCGAACGCGACCGCGACGCCAAGCGTGAGGTCGAGAACGCGATGAAGCAGAATCGCCGCTGACACACCGCTGCCGTGGCCGCGGACGAGGATAGCGACTGGGCCTGGTACGAGGCCGAGCGGCTGCACCGCGCCGCCGCCGACGGCAATGTAGACGAGATGGCGCGCCTGATCGATGCCGGCGCAGATGTCCACCCTTACGACGAGCTGTCCCGCGCTCCGCTGCACTACGCAGCCGAAGAAGGTCATTGCGAGGCGGCCGCATGGCTCCTTGCGCATGGCGCGGACGTCAACGCCAACGAGGTCGACAAGATTGGTGAAACGCCGCTGTCCCTGGCCATCCAGCGCAGCCACCCGGACATGGTCGAACTGCTGCTGTAGCGCGGCGCGGATCCCGACATCGACGGCTGGATGGGTTTAACCGCGCGCGTCAGGGCGGCCCGGCAAAGCACTGAGGACGGCGTGCGCATCCACACCTTGATCGCCGACTACGCACCGCACGTCAAAACCCGGCGTTGAACCGGCCTAGCCACAGCGCGTTGACATCGCCCGCCAAAGGATTAAACTATTAACGAATTCGTTAATAGTTTAATTGTTCATCGGGGCTGCCCATGACCATCGATAAAGTCTTTGAAGCGCTGGCTTCCAAGCCGCGGCGCGAAATTTTGGCCTACCTGTCGCATGCGCAGCTCAGCACGTCCGAGCTGGCCGAACGCTTTTCGATGAGCGCGCCCGCCATGTCGCGGCACCTGTCGATCCTCGAAGACGCGGGGCTGATCTCGGGCACGCGCGACGGCCAGTTCGTGCTGTATCGCCTCAACCCGGACAGCCTGGTCAACACGCTGACCGGGTTCGCCTTCGACATCTGCCCGGCCGCAAAGCCGCTCAAGCGCGCGTCGAAAGCCGTCACCCAACGCAAAAAGAAGGTTTGATCGCAAGTTTCCACCACAAGGAGAACGCGCATGACCGATCGTCCCACTGGATTGCATCAGCACCGCGTCGCCGCCACGCCAGGCTCGAACGTGGTCGAGGGACGCGTGCACTACGCCCCCGTGAAATCGCTGTGGTTGATGTTGATGGTCGCGGGCGGCCTGGTCGGCGGCGCACTGACCTTCTCGTTGCCGGCGTTCGCTCTGTTCTTGGCCAGCACCGCCGTGGTGCTGCTGTTCGGCCACTCACTCGGCAGCCACCGCAAGCTGATCCACGACAGCTTCGGCTGCCCCAAGTGGCTCGAATACCTGCTGGTCTACCTCGGTGTGCAGGTCGGTTTGTCGGGACCGCTCGGACTGCTGCGCCAGCATGAGTTGCGCGACTACGCCCAGCGCTTGCCTGACTGCCATGACTACCTGCGCCATGGTCGCGGCTTCTGGCGCGACGGCTGGTGGCAGCTGCATTGTGGGCTCGAACTTGCCCACTCGCCCAGCGTGCGCATCGAAAGCGTGATCGCCGACGACCGCTTCTATCGCTTCCTCGAGCGCAGCTGGATGCTGCAGCAGCTGCCGTGGGCGATGCTGTTCTACGCCTGGGGCAGCTGGGGCTTCGTGTGCTGGGGCGTGTGCGCGCGCGTGAGCGCGGGCGTGTGCGGCCACTGGCTGATCGGCTACTTCGCCCACAATCAGGGGGCGATGCATTTCCGCGTCAATGGCGCGGCGGTCCAGGGCCACAATATCCGGCTGGCGTCGCTGCTGACGATGGGCGAGTGCTGGCACAACAACCACCACGCGTTTCCAGGGTCGGCGCGGCTTGGCCTGCACGCAGGCGAATGGGACCCGGGCTGGTGGGCGCTATGCGTGCTGCGCCGCTGTGGCCTAGCGTGGCGCCTGCGCTTGCCGCACCAGTTGCCGGCACGGCCGGAGCTAGTCGCGCTGGCGCCGCCGCTTCTGCGACCGATGCCGCAACCGCGGCCATCGCCTTTGCATCGCCCGGCCGCAGAAATGCGGCTGGAGTGGCCTGCCAGCGTGGCCGGCGCCGGCCTGCTGCGCGTCCTGTGCGGTGCCGGCGTCGACTTGCACCTCAATCCGTCCGCGCCGCGCCTGATGCTGCATGCGACGCACGGCAGCGTGACCGGCGTGCCGGCGCTGCTGGCCGCCGTCGCGCGCCGTAACGCAGCGGCGCGTGCATGCGCGCAGGCGCTGCTGCCGGCCGCGCGTTTGCTCGAACGGGCGCGCACGGCCGCGACGACTTGACCCGCGCGGCTCAGGCGCGCCCACGCCGGTCGTGCCTCGCCAGCAGGTCGGTGAGCGTGGCGTAAGCGCGCGTGCTCAAGCCTCGACCGCCCTGCCCCGCGCCAGCGCATAACCCAGCCGGCACGCCGCGAAGCTCGCCGCCAGCCCGATCGCCACGCCGCAGGCGATCTTGAAGGCGCTGCCGAACAGTAGCGGCGCGACCAGGCCCGAGACCAGCGCGAACGACATCATCTGGATGAACGAGAGCATCGACGAGGCCAGCCCGCGGTTCTCCGGAAACAGGCCGAGCGCGCCGACCTGGATCGCCGGCATCGCCACCGCCAGGCCCAAGGTGTAGACCATCAGCGGCAGCACCGCCCACGGCACCGCGACCCGGTCGCCGGCCCAGGCGGTGTAGCCGACGTTCAGCACGCAGGCAAGCAGCATCGTGCAGAAACCGATCGCGCGCAGGGTCGCCGCCGGCATCTTGGTGGCGCGCTTGCCGCCCCAGGCCGAGCCGATCACCATGCCCGAGATGAGCGGGATGAACATCCAGGCGAACGCGGTCTCGGGCAGGTGCAGGATGTCCATGATGAAGTTGGCCGCCGAGCCGATGTACAGCGACAGCCCGCCGAAGGCCAGGCCGACCGACAGCGACAACAGCAGGAATTGCGGGTGGCCGAGCACCTTGGCGTAGTTGCGCGCGATCGCGCCGAAGTGGAAGGCGTGGCGTTTTGCGGAGGGCAGGCTCTCCGGCAGCAGGCGCAGGCAGGTGACCAGCATCAGCGCGCCGAAGATCGCCAGGAACACGAAGGTCGCGCGCCAGCCGAAGCTGACGAACAGCCAGCCGCCCAGGATCGGCGCCACCGCCGGCGCCAGGCCGAACACCATCATCACGTGCG